>Ga0335073_10017473_pt1 | contig 10034 bp, 3 predicted proteins | sample Lox_Sample_22_FD_207093 | JGI IMG/M metagenome (GOLD analysis project Ga0335073, IMG submission 207093) | Soil microbial communities from Loxahatchee National Wildlife Refuge, Florida, United States - Lox_Sample_2.2 | ecosystem: Environmental > Terrestrial > Soil > Wetlands | place: USA: Florida... | reverse complement strand
TGCAATGCCGGGAAGCAGGGGTGGCGCTGACGTCGAATGCGGCGACATTCCAGTTCAAGGTGTTGCCCAGTTTCTGGCAGACGTGGTGGGCACGTGTGGCGGGGACATTCTTGCTGCTGGGATGCTTTGCCGGGTATGTGTCGCTGCGAACGCGGGCGTTGAACCGGCGGCGCGTGGAATTGGAAAAGGCCGTGGCGGAACGCAATACGGAGTTGATGCAGAAAAACAAGGAGCTGGAAGAACGGTCGTTGACCGATCCGCTGACCGCCGCGCGAAACCGGAGATATTTCTACGAGACGATCTCGACGGACATTGCGCAGGCTACGCGGTCGCACCTGAAATCCCCGCGCGAGAATGAGACAGTGGCGAGCGGGGAGGGGCAGGAACTGATCTTCGTGCTGGTGGACATCGACCGATTCAAGAGGGTGAACGATGAGATGGGACACGCGGCGGGCGACCGCTTGCTGCAAGAAGTGGCCAAGCGCATCCAGTCGGTGATGCGCGGCACAGACGATTTGGTGCGCTGGGGCGGCGAAGAGTTTTTGCTGGTGTGCCGGACGACGGACCGGGAGAATGCGGCGCTGCTGAGTAACCGCGTGCTGCAGGCGATTCGCGATGTGCCGTTCAATGTGGGGAACGGCGTGGAGATTCATAAGACCTGCTCGATTGGATGGGCGCCGTTTCCGTGGTTGAAGGAAGATGTGGGGCTGCTGTCGATCGAAAACGTGATCGAACTGGCGGACAAGGCGCTGTACCTGGCGAAGCGGGAAGGGCGGAACCGCAGCTACGGAATGGTGCCTGCGGCGAACGTGTATAAGTCGGAGAAGACGGTGTCGATTGAAAGTTTGCGTGAGTGCCCACCGGATTTAGTGCAGATCGTTTAACGGCGGAAAATAGAAAATAGAAGATGGCGGGGTGGGGAAGGCGAGTCGACCGTCTACAGTCTGCAGTCATTAGTCGACAGCGATCAAAGAAACCCACGCACCCAAGTAGCGATAGAAAATAGAAATGGCGGGGTGTTGAGGCAAGACGCGAGGGTTGAGATCCTTCGTCGCATCCGCCTCCGCGCTGCGCGCTGCGGCAGATGGGCGCTCCTCAGGATGACAGGCTTGGTGTTGTGGTGGTGCGCGCGAGGTGTGTGGCACCGCTGACGCTACTGGGAAGCGTGACGGGGGATTAGGGTAAACTGCGGGCAGATGAAGACGAGACTTGCGGTGGTGCTGGTGTTGGGATTGGCTACGGCGTCGGCTCAGGCGCCAAATGGAAAGCAATCACAGATTGGATATTGCCCGAGAACTGCGGAGCTTGACGCGGCGCAGCAGCAGAAGTATTGGTTCGAAGGGATGGTGGGGAAAAAGCACGTGCGGATGTATTTGGATCGCGGGGGCGACGGCGTGGTTGGGGTGTACTACGACACCAGCGACTGGGTGCCGGTGTTTCTGGGAGGGAAGTGGATTTCGAGCGAGCCGGGCTCGGTGGAGATGAAGGCGTTGAACGGGCGTGATCGCACGGTGGGAACACTCAAAGGAAAAATAACCGCGAGCGGGTTGATGGGAAGTTGGACGGGATCAGGGACGGAAGGCGAGGAATTTCAGTTGAGGACGGAGACGCAGCCGAAGTGCGACGGAAGTGAAAAATGGAAGAACTTCAGCGAGGGGCACTGGCCAATCACGTTTTCGTATCCAGGGTCGTGGCACGTGAGTGTGAGCGGCGACAGCATTACACTGACGTGTCCGGATGCGTCGTTGATGGCCTACGACGGATGGGAGATCAACGTGCGGCAGGGTGGGGATGCGCAGAACGAAACCACGGACTTTGTGCAGTGCCAGGACCAATGGATTTATGGATACGACTGCAAGTGCGGCGCGAAGAAGGATGGTTGTCAGACCGCGGCAGTGACGGATCGCGGGGGAATGACGGAGCTGAAGGCGGATCAAATGGAATGGAGAATGTATTGCCGGGACGGAGGCGACGTGGGCAATGGTTCGGGGGAGCGGCGAATCCTTACATTTGGAGACGCATGGATTGTGGTGGAAGCCGAGGGCCCGCCAGCCGAGTTAGTGGGACGGCTGGTGGAGACGATGAAGCGGCGGAAGTGAGGAGACGGAATTACTCGGTACGCAGAGCGCTCATGGGATCAAGTTTTGCGGCGCGGCGCGCAGGAACATAGCAGGCGGCGAGGGCCGCAGCAAAAAGCAGCAGGGCCACAGCGGCGAAGGTCAACGGGTCAGTTGCGCCGATCCCGAACAGCATGTTGGCCATCAAGCGGGTCAAGACGAAGGCTCCGAGGAGGCCGGCGATCATGCCGAGAAGGGTGATGCGGAAGCCTTGGGCGACCACGAGTCGTAGAATGTCGATGGGCGCGGCGCCCAGCGCGGTGCGGACACCCATCTCGTGAGTGCGTTGCTCGACACTGTAGGACAACACGCTGTAGGTGCCGATGGTGGCAAGAACCAGCGCGAGCAAGGCAAAGAGTCCGAGGAGCAACATGCGAAAGCGCTGGGGAGCGACGGATTTGGCGATGATGGCGTCCATGGTGGTCAACTTGGAGACGGGTTGATCCTTGTCGACAGTTTCTACGGCGGCGCGGAGCGCGGTGGCGAGAGTTTCGGGATCGTAGGGCGTGCGTAGGACGAAACTCATGTCGAAGGACGGGTCCTGAAGATAAGGCGTGAAGGCTTCCGGCGCCGGCGCTTGCGTGAGATCGCTGCCAACGGTGTCGGAGACGACACCGACGACTTCCATCCAAGATTCGGGCGGAGGGCCAAAGCTGATGCGCTGGCCGAGCGGGTCGCGATCACCGAAGGCGATCTGCGCCAGGGAGTTGTTGAGGATGACAACGGCGGGGGCACTGGCGGCGTCGCCCTGGCGGAAAACACGGCCCTTGAGCAAGGGAATGCTCATGGTGCGGAAGTAATCCGAACTGACCGATGCCAGGGAGACAGGAGAATGAACGCGAAGGGGCTGGGCCCCCTGAAGGCGAAGCAATCCCGTGGCGCCGTTGGGGATGCTCACGGGGTAATGGCTGGTGAGCGCGGCATCGCTGACACCAGGCAGGGACTGGACACGCTGCAGGGCGTCTTGGAAGAACGCGGCATACAGCGAAGAATGACGGTCGGCAGTGACCGGCCGTTCGACGGTGGCGACGAGCACGTTGTGGGGATTAAAGCCGAGCTTCACCTCGCTGAGCAGCAGAAAGCTACGCGCCAAGAGCCCGGCACCGACCAAGAGAATCAGCGACAAGGCAATCTGACCTGCGGAGAGCAGAGCGCGTAAACGATGTGAGGAGGGCGCGGTGCCTTGCTGCGAGCCACCTACTTTCAGCGCTTCCTGAACGTAGGGCCGTGACGCGACGAAAGCCGGGAGAAAACCGAAGGAGAGGATGACCAGGACGGTGACGGCTGCGCAAAAGAACAATAAGAGTGGATCGAGATGAATGTCGGAGGGCAGATCCGCGGGGATGAGCTGTTGGAGGAGCTTTGTGGCCCAAAGCCCAAAGAGGAGCCCGAGCGCCGCGCCCGCGAAGGCCAGCAGGGAGGCTTCCGTCAGCATTTGGCGAATCAGCCGGAAACGGGAGGCCCCGAGGGCCGCGCGCACCGCCATTTCGCGGCCACGGACCACGCCGCGGGAAAGAAGAAGATTGGCGACGTTGGCGCAGGCGATGAGCAGGATGAAAGCGACCGCACCGAGGAGAATCAGAAGCAGCGGGCGCACGTTTTGGACGAGGAGAGAATGCAGGGGGAGCAACTCGACGCGCGCGTTGGAGCGGAAGGGCGCAGCCTCTGGCGGATACTCGCGATCCATACGTTGGGTGATGAGCTGCAAGTCGGATTGCGCTTGGGCCATGGTGGTGCCGGGTTTGAGACGCGCGATGACCGTGAGGGCTCTCCAACGCGGAGATTGCGGAGAGAACACGTCGTCATCGAGAGCGAGGGGCGTCCAAAGATCGCCGGCGGGATAGCGCAAAGTTCCGGGGAGAACGCCGACGACGGTGTAGATGTCGTCGTCTAGATGAATGGTCTTTCCCGAGATTTGAGGATCGCTGGCAAAATGGCTGCGCCAGAGCGATTCGCTGAGAAGTAAAACGCGGCTCTTCGCTTGCTGACCTTCTTCAGGGAGGAAAGTGCGACCGACGATGGGATGGATACCAAGCATCGGGAAGAGGTTTGCGGTGACATTGGCAACATCGACGCGGGTGGGTTGGCCGGTGCCGATTAGATTGGCGCCGGACCCTAACGCAAACCCGCCAATCTGCTGGAAAACCTGATTGCGCTGGGCCCAGCCCATGAAATCGGGGCTGATTACGACGGTTGGTCCATGGGTGGAGGGGAAGTGCTCGGCAGCCCAGACCAAGTTGGAAGGATTTTTGTAGGGCAGGGGCCGGAGGAGAACGGTGTCCACGACGCTGAAGATGGCGGTGTTGGCGCCGATGCCGAGAGCGAGAGTGAGAATGGCGACGACGGTGAAACCGCGAGACTTCGCCAGCATGCGCAGGCCGAAGCGAATATCGGCGTAGAGGGCTTCGAGCCAGAAGGCGGGGAGTTGTTCGCGGCATTGTTCTTTGGCCTTAGCCGGGGAGCCGAAGGCGATGCGGGCCTGGCGTTCGGCTTCTGGGCGTGGGAGGCCGGAGCGCTCGAGATCGTCGGCGTGACGGGCGATGTGCGAGAGGAGTTCTTCGTCGAGTTCGGCGTTGAGACTCGCGCGGTGAAAGAGCGAAGAAAACAGGGAGCGTAGATAGTGGAAGAGGCGCATGGGTCTACTCATAGCGGAGGGCGATCATAGGATCGACCTTGGCCGCACGCCGCGCGGGGATGTAGCAGGCGAACATCGCGACGAGGACAAGCAGACCGGCCACGGCGACGAAGGTGAAGGGATCGGTGGCGCTGACAGAAAACAGAAGGCTGGACATCAACCGGGTAAGTGCGAAGGCAGCCACGATTCCGAGAACAATCCCGACAAGCGCGATTTTTCCTCCCTGGCCGAGGACCATGCGCAGAACGTCGAGGGGCTGCGCTCCGAGGGCCATGCGCACGCCGATTTCGTGAGTACGTAGGGCGACGGAATACGAAATTACGCCATAGATTCCGATGGCCGCGAGGAACAGGGCGAGCGCGCTGAAGACTCCGAGGAGCACTAAGGTGAGGCGTGGCGCGGAGACACCGTCGCTAACGATCTGGTTCATCGTGGAAATGTCAAAGATAGGCTGATCCTTATCGACGGTGGCCACTACGCCGCGGATTTCCGAAGTGAGTGCGGATGGGTCGAGCCGCGACTTCACGAGGAGGTGCATGTCATTGTTAGCGTCCTGCCACAGCGGGTCATACACTTCGAGACGCGAGAGCTTCGCCAATCCGTACATTTTGGTGTCGTCAACGACGCCGACTACGGTGATCCACTTCGGCGGGTCCTTGGAAGTGGGATTGAAGCGTCCCCACATAAATCGTTTGCCGACGGGATCCTGGTTGGGCCAATACTGGCGGGCCATTTTGTCGTTCACTAGGGCGACGAGAGGAGCGGTTTCGTTGTCGGCATCGGTGAAAGTCCTGCCGCGCTGAAGGACCATTCCGAGGGTGCGAGGGTAGTCGGGAGTGACGGTGTGAACATCCGGATGGGGGAAGCTTCCGGGCTTTGGCAGGGCCATGCCCTCGATGGTGATGTCCGTGCGGCCATGACTGTCGGTCAGGGGAACATGGGTTCCCAGCGCCACGCTTTGCACGCCCGGAAGAGCGCGCACACCGTCGAGTACTTGGCGCCAGAAATTAAGCACCGCGGGGTCGTGGGAGTATCGCTGTGAACTCAAATACATTTCCATGGTCAGGACACCATCGGGTTGGAAGCCCGGATCCACGCGGATCAGCCGATACAGACTCTGCAGCATCAGACCAGCGCCGGTCAGAAGAACGAGCGCGAGGGAAATCTCGGCGATGGCGAGCATTCCACGCAAACGGTTTTGCTCCGCGCCGACACCGGCGGTTCTACTTCCCTCCTTGAGTTTGGCCTGTACGTCCCACTGTGCCGAGTGCGCTGCCGGGACCATGCCGAAGACCAAGGCAGCCAGCACCACAACACCGGCGGTAAACAGGAGCACCGCGCCATTCAGACCGATGCTGGCGCCGGCAAGTCTTTCCTGCGGAATCAGGCGCAGAATGAGGCGAATGCCGGCGAGGGCGAAAGCAAGTCCCAAGGCGCCTCCGAGAAAAGCGAGCAGGAAGCTCTCGGTGAGGAGTTGGCGGATGATGCGCGTCCGGCTGGCGCCGAATGCGAGGCGGAGCGCGATTTCCTTGGTGCGGGCCGCACCCCGAACCAGGAACAGATTTGCTACGTTAGCGCTGGCGATAAGCAAGACAAACATGACAGCGGCGAAGAGGACAAGGATCTCTGTTTGTAGATTGCCGACGAAGGCATCGCGAATCGGGCGGACCCGGACGCCGCACTGGTCATTGTCTTCGGGATACTCCGTCGCCAAGCGTGCCGCGATGCCTTCCATTTCGGCGCGGGCCTGCGTGAGGGCGGGTGCAGGCGCCAAGCGCGCCACAACCGTGCTATCGCCGCGACTGCTTCTGGACGTCGCATCCGAATTGTTCGTGGCCCACACACCGATGGGCAGCAGGACATCGATGCTGTCGAGCCCGCGGTAATCGCCTGGCAATACACCGATGATCACAAAATCGTTTCCATCGAGGGTAATGGAGCGGCCGACCACGTTTTCGTCAGCGCCGAAGTGCGATTGCCACAGCGGATAGCTGAGCAGCAAGACCCCCCGGGCGCCGGAGTTTGCCTCCGATGGCTCGAAATCGCGGCCCAGCAAGGGGCGAACGCCCATCATGGAGAGAAAATTCGGGGAGACGCTGTCGCCTTTTATGTTTTCCGGCTGGCTGATGCCTGGGCCCGCGAGGTTGAAACTCACTTGCTCGATGTAGGCCATTTGCGAGAAGGAGCGGCTTTGCGCGCGCCAGTCGAGGAAGTTGGGATACGAGACGCTGACGTTGCCTACTCTTGGAGTCGTTTCATTCAGGACGACAAGCCTGGACGCGTCCTGATAAGGGAGCGGGGCCAGCAGGACTCCATACACAAATGAAAAGATGGCGGTGTTGGCGCCGATGCCGAGGGCTAGGGTAAGGATGACGATGGAGGTGAAGGCGGGATTTTTGTGGAGCATGCGCAGGCCGAAGCGAATATCGGCGTAGAGGGCTTCGAGCCAGAAGGCGGGGAGTTGTTCGCGGCATTGTTCTTTGGCCTTTTCGTGGGAGCCGAAGGCGAGGCGGGCTTGGCGCTCGGCTTCTGCGCGCGAGAGACCGGAGCGCTCGAGATCGTCGGCGTGACGGGCGATGTGCGAGCGAAGCTCTTCGTTGAGGTCGGCGTCGAGTTGGGAGCGATGGAAGAGGGAAGAGAGCAGGGCGCGGAGATGGGAGACAAGGCTCATATCAGTCGCACCTCAGAGCGGTGGTGGGATCGACCTTGGTGGCGCGGCGGGCGGGAATGTAGCAGGCCAAAAGAGCGACGAGGACAAGCAGAAAAGAAACGGCGGCGAAGGTGAGCGGGTCCGTGGCGCTGACGCCAAAAAGGAGTCTGGTCATCAGGCGAGTTAACAGCAGCGATGCAAACAAGCCGAGGAGAACGCCTATGGAAACGAGTTTCATCCCATGAAGGACGACGAGGCGAAGTATGTCGGAGCGCTGCGCGCCCAAGGCCATGCGCACGCCGATTTCGTGAATACGCTGACCGACGGCATAGGAAGTGACGCCATAAATACCGATAGCGGCGAGGGCGAGGGCCAGAAATGCGAAAACGTCCAAGGTGAGAAAAGCCACGCGTTGCGCGGAAGTGATGCTGGAAATGATTTCGTCCATGGGCCGGACATTGAAGATGGGTTGATCCTTATCGACGGACCAGATGGCGTTCTTGATGTCGGGGAGGATGGCTGAAGGAGGAAGGGCAGAGCGTACGACGAGGCTCATGGCTTGATCGGGGCTCTGGAGAGAGGGGAGATAGACGGTGGGACGCGGTTGCTGGTCGAGGCCGGTGTCGAGAACCGCGCCGACGAGGCCGACGATTTCGCGAGGGGGCCGGGTGGAGTCGGAGATTTGGAGATGCTTGCCGAGGGGATTCTGGTCGTGGAAGAAGCGGCGGGCAAAAGTCTCATCAATGAGCACGACCCTGGGATTATCGAGGTTGTCGTGGTCTGTGAAAACACGGCCGCGGAGGAGGGGAATGGTCATGGCGTGAAAGAAGTCGGGAGTGACGTCGCGGAAGTCGGCGGCGAGGTGTTGACCTGGTGGAGGAGGTAGCTCCTCTTGAATGATGAATTGGCCCATGTCCATGTCGTCCTGGCTGAGGGGAACGATTTCGGTGAAGGCGGCGGACTGGACGCCGGGGACAGCCTGCACGGCGGTGAGGAATCGCTGGAAGGCTGCCGCTTGTAGGCGCGGTTCCCGGTACGGCGAGTTCTTGGCGTCGTTGGGGAGCTTGATGCGCAAGGTAAGTAGGTGATCGGAATGGAAACCGGGATTGGTTTGCAGGAGACGCGAGAAGCTTTGAACCATTAAGCCGGCACCAATGACCAGGACAAAGGCCAAGGCGCTCTCCACGATGACGAGGGTGGCGCGGGTGCGGTTACCGCGAGGGCCGGAAGAGGAACCACGACCCGCTTCCTTGAGCGCATCGTTGACGTTGAGATGCAGGCTTTGCAGGACGGGCACCAGGCCGAAAACCAAACCGGTGAGCAGGGAAATGAGCAGAGTGAAAGCGAGAACCGGGGCGCTGAGGTGGATGTTGGGGAGGGAAACATAGTCAGCGGCATTGGGAACGGGAATGCGAGAAGGAATGAAGCGGGCCAAGACGTAGGTAGTCCACAAGGCAAACAACAGGCCGGAGGCACCGCCAGCGAGGGAAAGAAGCGTGCTCTCGATGAGGAATTGCCGGGCCAATCGGCCAAGTCCAGCGCCGAGAGCAATGCGGGCGGCAATTTCGCGCTGGCGACCAACGGCGTGAGAAAGCAGAAGGTTTGCGACGTTGGCACAAGCGATTAACAAAAGGCATCCGACGGCGACGAGGAGAAGCAGGAGCGCAGGGCGAATGTACTCGACACGCGCAGATTCCAGCGGGACCAAGACAGTGCCGTAATCCTTGCGATCCGGGCGCTGGTGACTAATGCGCTCCATGAGCACCTGCATTTCCGAGGAGGCTTGCTGCAAACTGACGCCGGGACGGAGCCGGCCGAAAACGCCGAGGTCGGAATCGGCGCGCTTGAGCCAATCGTTATCGAAGGGAACCACAACGTCGATGGGGAAAACGGTGGCCAAGTAAGAAGGAAGAACGCCAATGATGGAGTAGGCTTCGCCGTTCAAGGTCATGCTCTGGCCAAGCACCGACGGCGAAGCAGCGTAACGGCGCTGCCAGTAGGCATAAGAAAGTACAACAAGGTTATGCCTGGCAGAGGTTTCGTCGAGACGGAAACAGCGACCGAGGAGAGGATGAATGCCAAAAAAGTCAGCGAAATTGGTGGTGACGCGCAAACCGGAGACTTGTTCGGGCTCGCCAGTGCCGGTGACTGTGCCGGTGCCGTGCTCAAAGAGGAACAGATCTTCGAAGGAGCGGTTCTGATCTTTCCAGTCCAAATAGTCTTGTCCCGCAGGACCGATGCGGCTCCAGCCATTTTTCAGATTGCTGATCCAGATGACCACGAGGCGATTGGAGGCGCGAAGCGGCAAGTGCTGGAGCAACACGGTGTTGACCAAGCTGAAAATGGCGGTGTTGGCGCCAATGCCGAGGGCTAGGGTGAGAACCGCGGTGATGGTGAATGCGGGGGATTTGCGAAAGAGGCGAAGTGCGAACTTGGTGTCGGACCAGAGCGTTTCGAGCCAGAAGGCGGGGAGCTGTTCGCGGCATAGCTCTTTGGCTTTTTCGTGGGAGCCGAAGGCGATGCGCGCCTGGCGTTCGGCTTCCGCGCGCGGGAGGCCGGAGCGCTCGAGGTCGTCGGCGTGGCGGGCGATGTGGGCGCGAAGTTCTTCGTCGAGGTCGCCATCGAGGTGCGC
>Ga0335073_10017472_pt1 | contig 10035 bp, 10 predicted proteins | sample Lox_Sample_22_FD_207093 | JGI IMG/M metagenome (GOLD analysis project Ga0335073, IMG submission 207093) | Soil microbial communities from Loxahatchee National Wildlife Refuge, Florida, United States - Lox_Sample_2.2 | ecosystem: Environmental > Terrestrial > Soil > Wetlands | place: USA... | reverse complement strand
CAGCCGCAAACTGGCCGGATTCTCCGAGATCAGCTGCGTGCACAATCCCGAGGTGCTGCGCGAGCACGAACTGCGCCTGGAGCCGGCCGCGGAGCCCAAGCGGGTCATCGTGGCCGGGGCCGGCCCGGCGGGCCTGAAGTTCGCCGAGATCGCCGCGCGGCGCGGGCACCAGGTCCGGGTGTACGACTCGGCCGCACGGACCGGGGGCCGGCTGCGGAGCGTGGAGCAGACAGCCGCATCCGACCTGGCCAGCACGGTCGATCACCTCACTGGGGAGTTGGCTCTGCTGTCGGTGCCGGTCACGCTGGGCGTCACCGTCGACGAGGAATTGCTGCGGACACAGGCCGCGGATTACCTCGTCCTGGCCACCGGCGCCGAGCCAGATCCCGGTGCCGCGTTCATCGGCGCCGAGACCACGCAGGTGCTCAGCTCGACCGAGGCTCTCGCCGACGGCGCGCCGCTCGACCGGGACGTGCTGGTCTATGACACGCTCGGCGCCAACGAGGGCGCCCTGGTCGCGGAGGCCCTGGCCAACGCCGGGCGGCGGGTCTGCCTGGTGACGCCGTACGAGACCGTGATGCCCTACGGCGGGGCCAGCCACCGGATGGAGACCCCGGACATCCTGCGGCGCAAGCTGGCCGCCATCTACACCGAGGCGGTGATCGGCGTGGCCGACGGCCGGCTCGTGTCGATCGTGCGCGCGGACGGGGAAAACGTAACCGAGGTGGAGGCCGGCACGATCGTCGCGATCACCGCGCCCAATCCCCGCGTCCAGCTCGCCGAGACAGCCCGGGCCCTCGGGATCCCGTACGTGCTGATCGGCGACGCCATGGCCCCGCGGGTGGCGACCGACGCATTCCGGGAGGGGGAGTTCGCGGCGCTGCAGCTATAACAGCACCGCGACCCCGCCGTGCCGCATAACCAAACGCCGTTGCATATTTCTAACCAGACATTGTATGGTGACCACGTGGTCCGGTTGCGGAGGAAGCCATGACAGAGCAGGTAAACCGGCCGGAGTCCGTCGCCTTCGACAACACGGATCCCGAGCTCATCAGCCAGCTGTACCCGCGGCTCGCCCAGGTGCAGGCCCGGTGCCCGGTGGCGTGGAGTGAGGCGTCGGACGGGTTCTGGATGCTCACCAAGTACGACGATATCGTCGAGGCGTCGCGTGACTGGCAGACCTTCACGGTCACCAGCGGGATCATGATCCCGGCGACCGGTGCGAGCATGCCGGTCATTCCGGCCGAACTCGATCCGCCCCGGCACACCAAGCTCCGCAAGCTGGTGCTGCCGAACTTCACGGACAAGGCCCTCCAGCCGTGGGTACCCAGACTGCGGGCGATCATCGCCGAGGCCTTCGCGCCGCTGCTCGCGCAGGGCCAGGCCGACATCGTGATGGACATAGCCCGGCCGGTACCGGTGCTGGCCATCTGCTTGATCCTGGGCATCGACCGCGACTGGCGCCAGATCAGGCAGCTGGCCGAGGACTTCCTGGCCGCCACGGGCAAGCAAGAGGCCCGGGCCAAGGCCGCCGAGCTCGAGGCGATGCTGGAGCAGGAAATCGAAGCACGGCGCGGTCAGCCCGTGCGCGACCTGCTCGGCAGCTACGTGAACGCCGAGATCGACGGGGAGCCGATCCCGCCGCAGGAACTGCTCGGGCTCGTCCAGCTGGTGGTGGTCGCGGGCCACGAGACCACGGTCAACGGCATGGGCATGCTGATGTACCGGCTGTGTGCCGAGCCCGGGCTGCGGGAGCGCGTCCTGGCCGACCGGACCCTGGTGGACAAGGTCATCGACGAGACGCTCCGGCTGCACCCCCCGGTCTGGAACATGGGCCGGACCGTGCGCGAGGAGACGACCATGCGCGGCTCCCAGCTGTGCCCGGGCGAGAAGGTGATGCTGGTCTACGGGGCGGCCAACCGGGACCCGGACAAGTTCACCGATCCCGACGTGTTCGACGTCGACCGGGCGGGGATCACCCAGCACCTGACGTTCGGCAGCGGCAGGCACCGCTGCATCGGGGAGGCACTGGCCCGGCTCGAGCTGCGGCTCACCCTCAATCATGTCCTCGACACCATTCCCGACGTCGAACTTGACGGCGAACCGGTCTTCGGCGGGGGGACCAACCAGTACGGTCCGCGTTCGCTTCCGGTCAGGTTCACCCCGGTGGGCAGCTGAGGACATCATCGTGACCACCACGGAAGCCGACTTCGACTCAAGTAGGTTCCGGCACGTTCTCGGGCATTTCGCCACCGGGGTGGCCGTCATCACCGCGACCACGCCATGCGGGCCGGTCGGCATGGCGGTCAGCTCGTTCACTTCGGTGTCCCTGGAGCCGCCGCTCGTTGCCTTTCTGCCGGACAAGTCCTCCACCAGCTGGCCCAAGATCCGCGGCGCCGGCGTGTTCTGCGTGAACATCCTCAGCGCGGGGCAGGAGGAGCTGTGCGCCCAGTTCGCGCGCAAGGGCATCGACAAATTCGCCGGGGTGCGGTGGCACTCGGCGCCGTCCGGGGCGCCGATCCTTGACGGCGGCATGGCCTGGATCGACTGCGAGCTGACCCAGACGTTCGAGTCCGGCGACCACTTCATCGCGATCGGGCGCGTGGTGCAGCTTGAGGCGGCTGAATACGGCGTGCCGCTGGTGTTCTTCCAGGGCGGATACGGTCACTTCGCGCTGCCGCGCTCGCCCGCGGCGGATTCCGCCGAGGCATGGTCCGGGGCGCCGCCGAGCGGCGACGCCGGGCCGTCGGGCAGCCCGTTCGAGGGGGACTGGGCCGACGAGCTGGCCCGGGTGACCGGCATGGACGCGCGCGACCTGCACCGGTATGCGAAGTCCACCGAGGGCGTGGTCAACGAGCTGGTCGGCGGCTACGTCCGGGCGTTCCACGACGAGTGCATCAAGATCTCGCTGCGCCCGATCCCGGCGGGGAAGGCGCTTGATGCGCTGCTCCGGGCCGCGTTCGGGTCGATGGAGGAGAACCGGGTCGCCATCATGATCTTGCAGAACGAGCGGCAGTACCTGACCGCCCGGCCCGAGTTCGACTACCTGGAGCCGCTGGAACGCGCCATCGAGCAAGTCTGGCTGGCCACGCTGCAGCGGGGGGTCGACGAGGGCGACTTCCGCTCCGGACTGGATGTCAGGCTGGCCTACCGGTTCATCGGCGACATGCTGTTCACCACGGCCCGGCGGTACAACTCCGGCCGTTCCGAGTCCAGGCCGGACAGTGCGCAGGTGGCCGAGACCTGCCGGTCGATGATCCTGTACGGACTGCTGCGCTGACCGAGAAAGGTGGTTCGCGATGCCGGTGTCCATAGATCCGGGCAAGTGCCAGGGCCACGGGCGGTGCGCCCTGGCCAGCCCTGACGTGTTCGACGTGGACGATGACGGTTATGGCGTGGTGCTCGTGCCCGATCCCGGGCCGGAGTATGACGCCGAGGTGGCGGCCGCGATCGGCTCGTGCCCGGAGCAGGCGATCAGCCGTGGCTGACCCCGGTGACGGGGTGTACCCCGTCGAAGTCCCTGTCCGCGACTGGGCCGCCTACCACGCCATCGCGCGGCCGGCCAAGACCGCCGTGCACTGTCTCGACACCGGTGAGTCCCGCACCTGGGCGGAGTTTGACCGGCGGGTCGGGGCGGTGGCCGGCGGCCTGCGGGACGCGCTCGGCATCCGGCCCGGTGACCGCGTGTGCCTCCTGGCCGAGAACGACGTTCGCACGTTCGAGCTGCACTTCGCGTGCGTGCGGCTCGGCGCGATCTTCGCCCCGCTGAACTGGCGGCTGGAGCTGACCGAGCTGAGCGGCATCGTCGATGACTGCACGCCCGCTCTGCTCGTCCATGACGACGAGCACGAGACGACGGCCAGGCGGCTGGCCGCCGAGCGCGGGCTGGCGCTGCTGTCGTGGGGCGCGCCCACGGCGTCGTCCGGTTATGAGCAGCTGGTCAGCGCGGCGGCCTTCGTCCCCGGCGGGCTGCTTGACCCCGAGGCGATTACCCAGATCACCTACACGTCGGGCACCAGCGGCCGGCCGAAGGGAGTCACCGGCGCGAACCGGACGGTGCTGTTCCACGCGCTGAACATGGCGGCCACGTCGCGGTTCGCGGAGCCCGACGGGCACCACCTGAACCTGCTGCCGCTGTTCTGGGCCGGCGGCCTCAACACGTTCACCAGCCCGATGTTCTACTGGGGCGGCCGCGTCACCACCACGCGGCGGTTCGACGAGAAGGTCATGCTGTCGCTGCTGACCGATCCCGGGCTGGCGGTGACCCACATCTGCGCCGCGCCCGAGATGTACTTCCGGGTCGCGGCGCTGCCGGATTTCGCGACGGCCACCTTCAGCACCCTGCGCCGCGCGCTGACCGGCGGATGGCGGCCGGACACCGCACGGCTGCACGCCCTGTGGCGGGCTCGCGGGGTATTCCTCCAGCTCGCCTACGGCAGCAGCGAAACCGGCCCGAACATGACGGTGCTGCAGAACGACGACCCAGACCTGATTGAGGCGCGTTGCTGCGGGACGCCGGTACCGTTCACGATGATGCGTTTGGTTGGGCCCGACGGGCGCGACGTCCCTCCAGGCGAGACGGGCGAGATCTGGGCCTCCGGCCCGGCTGTCACCCCGGGCTACTGGAACCGTGACCAGGCCGAGGTGTTCACCGGCCGCTGGTTCCGCACCGGCGACCTCGGCCGTCTCGGGCCCGCGGGCGACCTGTACATCGTCGACCGGCTCAAGGAGATCATCCGCTCGGGCGGCACGAACGTGTACCCGGCCGAGATCGAAGTGGTCCTGATCGACCACCCCGCGGTGCGGGACGTGGCCGTGGTGGCCGTGCCGGACGAGCAGTTCGGCGAGGTCGCACTGGCCGTCGTCGTGGTCGAGGACGGCGCCAAGGTGTCACTGGACGACCTGGTCGAGTTCAGCCGGGACCGGCTGGCCCGCTACAAGCGGCCGCGGCACCTGGTGGTCACGGATGAGCTGCCGAGGAACGCGTCGGACAAGATCGAACGGCACGTCCTGCGCGCGCGTTACGCCGGGCGGTTCGGGGCCGGGGCCAGCGGCGCGCAGCAGCCAGCGCAGTTCAGGAGCGGTGTCGGCGGTTAGGACGCGGGTGGGGTTGTCGCGGCGGCGAGCGACCCAGATGCAGTCGGTCATGCTGATGGCGTAGGCGCCGTGCCACAGGTGGAATAGGGTGGTGGCGTCTTCGCTGGTCACCGGGTCCGCCGGGGCAGGCCGTCCAGCCCATTGCCGGGGGCGGGCTCGCGGGCGGCGATCAGGTCTTCGCAGATGACGGTTAAGTCGTCGATCAGTTCGCTGAGCCGTTCGGGGCGGATGTGGCGCTGCATGTGCGGCAGGCCGTGGAAGGTGTGACGGGGCCCGCCAAGGGAACCTTCGTCAAGAACTCCGGCAAGTAGACCCACCGCCTGGGAGACGCGGAACATACCGCGAGCCCGGGTGCTACTGCCCGACCCGGCCGTCAATGCATTCGCGTAGCAGATCGGCGTGCCCGCAATGCCTGGCGTACTCCTCGATCCGGTGAACCCACAGCTCACGGACGGCGATGGCGTCCTTCCCCACCCGCTCACCCAGATCCAGATGCGCAGCCAGTGTGGCGTCGGTGGCCACCTGCTCGCGAGCGAGATCGGCGAACGCGCCGTCGACAGCCGCCTGCTCAGCGACAGCTCCGTCGAAAGCCGCATCACCGGCCCCGTACAGCTTCGGTACCAGGTCCCCGGACCCGATCCAGTTACGCCAGTCCCGTTCCACTTCGGCCAGATGGCGCACGAGCCCCAGCAGCGACATCGTCGATGGAGACACCGACCGGCGAGCGAGTTGCTCCGGGTCCAGCCCCTCACACTTCAGCTGCAGGGTCAGCCGGTAGTCCCTCAGGTAGTCCTGCAGCGTCGCCAATTCACCGTCGGGGCTGACTCCATCGGTGTTGCGGGGATCCTCGCCAGGGTCCGCCCACATGTCGGGGTAGACGCTGGCCTTGCTCCACCGCTCGGGCACCTCGCTCACCATGTTCACGATGCTGAGCAGTGGCCCGCCATGCAAGCGAGTACTCAGGCAGCACCACGCACCCAAAACCCGTGTGATGGCCCTGACCTCAGTTTCGGCCCAGCTGGCTACCTTTCCTCATCGCCGGGACTCATCTTTTAGTGGTTGACGTTGCCCGCGTCGACCGGCAGGGCGGTCCCGGTTACGTAGCGTGCGTCGTCCGACGCCAGGTAGGCGACCGTGGGCGAGATGTCGGCCGGCTGCATCCGCCCGGCCGGGAGGGCGGGGGTGAAGAACCCGGCGAACTCCGGGTGCCGGGCCAGCAGCGGCGCCATCTGCCGGTGCGCCCCGTCGCCCATCGGAGTCTCGACCCCGCCGGGATGGATGGAGTTCACCCGGATGTTGGCGGGCCCGAGCTCGTTGGCCAGGGCGCGCATCAAGCCCACGACGCCATGCTTGCTCACCACGTAGGGCAGCATGAACGGGACGCCGCGCAGGCCAGCGGCCGAGCTGACCAGGATCATCGAGCCGCCGCCGGCCGCCGCCAGGTGTGGCGCCGTCACCTGACAGGTGTGCCAGGCGCCGGTCAGATTGGTGGCCAGCGTCGCCTCCCAGATGTCCGGCGTCACCGCGTCCCAGGTCTGCGAGGTGGAGATGCCCGCGTTGACCACGACGATGTCCAGTCGGCCAAGCTCGGCGACCGCGGCGTCCACCGCCGCCGCCAGGGCATCCCGGTCCCGCACGTCGGCGCGGCGAGCCACCGCGCGGCGTCCGGCGTCGCCGACCAGCTGAGCGGTCTCGGCTAGCCCCTTCTCCGTCCCCATCTCGTAGCCGACCAGCGGGTCCTGCTCGCACCGGTCGACCAGGATGAGGTCCGCGCCCTCCTGAGCGAGCCGGACCGCGTGGGCGCGGCCCATGCCCTGGGCCGCGCCAGTGACGAGCGCAGCCTTGCCCTGGAGTCTGGTGTGCATGCTGCTCCCTGGGTCGTGATCAGTACCCCACGGTGAACCGGGCGCGGACATGCCCGGCCTGTTCGGCCTCGTCGACCACGGCGACGGCCAGGTCGGCCGCTGAGATGGCCGACGAGCCGTCTGGCCTCCTGAGCAAGGTGTCCGTCCCGGTCCGGTAGCTGCCGGTCCGCGGTGCGTCGACCTCGATCAGCACCGGCGGCGAGACCACCGTCCAGCGCAGCCCGGCGGGCGCTCGCTCGCGCAGCTCGGTCAGCGCGTTCCGGAAGCCATCCGACTCCGGCCGGGCGGCCGCGGGGAATTCGGGCGTGTCCACGAACGGCACACCGGGCGCGACCTCCAGGCTGCCGGCCCCGCCGAGCGAGATCCAGCGGGTGTCCTGGCCGGCCGCGACGGCGGCCAGCGCCCGGATGAGCGCCACCGGATCCCGGTCGGCCTGGGCCGCGTCGCGAAGCGCCACGCTGCTGAGGATGACGTCGCAGCCGCGGACGGTGGCCGCGACCAGGTCCTGGTCGAACACGTCCCCGGGCACCGCGCGCACCGCGGGGAACTCCTCGGCCAGTGGCGCCGGGTTGCGGACCAGGACGGTCACGTCGTGCCCGCGGTTGACCAGCTCGCGCAGGATCGGGCGGCCGACCTTCCCGGTCGCGCCGATGAGCAGGACCCGCATCACCGCGGCTGCGCGGGCGCGGGCAGGTCGAGCGCCGGGGACAAGGCCGGAACGAAGGCCGAAAGCCCGCCGTCGATCACCAGCGTGTGCGCGGTCATGAACGAGCTAGCGTCCGAGGCGAGAAAGGCAACGGCGGCGGCGATGTCCTCCGGCGTGCCGAGGCGCCGGATCAGCTGCCCGGCCAGCAGCCTGCCCAGGTACTCCTCACCCGCCGTCTCGCGCAGGGCCGGCGTGCCGATGATGCCGGGCGCAATCCCGTTACAGCGGATGCCGAACGGCCCGTACTCGGTCGCCACCATGCGGACGAACTGTTCCAGTCCGGCCTTCGCGACGGAGTAAGCCGTCCGCGCCGTGCTGCCGATCCGGCCCTTGATCGATGTGGTCAGGATGATCGAGCCGCCGCCGGCCGACACCATCGACGGGATCACGTGCCGGCAGGCCAGCATGTTGCCGCGAAGCACGACCGTCATCATCACGTCCCACAGGCGGCCGTCGATGCTGAGCACGTCGAGGTCGCGGTTGATCACCTCGCCGCTGGTCGGCGCCGCGTTGCCGTGCAGCACAGTGACCGGGCCGAGATCCGCCTCAATGCTGGCCACCGCGGCCGCCCACGCGTCCTCATCCACGACGTCGAGCGTGCGCGCCACGGCGCGGCCGCCATCCTGCTCGATCGCCTTCGTCACCTGCTCCGCGGCCTCCCCGACCAGGTCGGTGACGGCCACGGCCGCGCCCCGCGCGGCCAGCGCGCGGGCGGTCGCCGCGCCGATACCGGACCCCGCCCCGGTCACCAGCGCCACCCGCCCGGCCAGATCCTGTCCGTCCGCCACGCTCATCGTGTCCCTTCCCGGTACCGTCACCGCTGGTCGAACTCGATCCGCAGCTCCCGCAGGACCTTGCTGATGCCCGGACGGCGGTGCAGCGACGCGCCCGGAGCCAGGCGAATGCGGGTGACCCGGTCGAGCAGCTCGGTCAGGGCCACCCGCACCTGCATACGGGCCAGGTGGATGCCGATGCAGCGATGGATGCCGAGACCGAACGCGATATGCGGATTGCGTTCGCGGTCGAAGACGAGTTCGTCGGCCGAGTCGAAGACGCTGGCGTCGTGGTTCGCGCTCCCGTAGTGCACCAGCACCCGGTCACCGGCATGAAGTTGCTGGCCACCGAGCTCGACGTCGCGTGTCACGAGACGGCCGAGCGCCCCCACCGGAGAGCTGTAGCGCAGCAGCTCGTCAAGCGTGGTTTTCTCCCAGCCCGGGGCGCGCAGGCGGTCCTCCAGGTCCGGCCGCTGGGCCAGCTCGCAGACGATGTCGCTGATGGCCACCTTGGTGGTATCGAGGCCGCCCGAGAACAGGATTTGCACCACCCCGACCTTCTCGTCCTCGGTCAGCGGGCGTCCCTGCACCGTGCCGTTCTGCACCGCCGACACGATGTCGCCGGCGTCGTCCGCGGGCACCTGTTTCTCGAGGAACTCCACCATGAGCGCGCGAAACTCGGGGAACGCCGACACGTCGCCCTCTGACACCCGGTCGTTGCACATGGCGGCCTGCCGGAACAGCTCGGGGTCGTCGGCGTCGAACACCACCTGGGCCAGCACGTCGGTGACGAACGGCCCGGCAAAGTCGCGCACGAACTCGCAGCGGCCCGAGTCCAGCCACGATTGCATCTCCGCCCGCGCGATCTCGCGTACCTTGTCCTCGCTGCGGGCCAGGTACCTGGGGTGGAAGAAGGGGTTGAGGAGCTGGCGGAAATCGTGGTGAGCGGGCGGGTCAGCGTCGATCGGCGGCAAGATGACGCCGCCGCTGCCGGCGATGTTGACGTACTCGTGCGAGGAGAACGTGGCCTGATCGCCCAGTACCCGGGTGGCCGCATCGTAGCTGGTCGCGACGTAGTAGCCGCCGGTCGCCGTGGTGTGCGGGACGGGGCACATCTCCCGGGCGTACCGGAGCACGTCGTCAGCCCTCGGCGCGTGCGATGGGTCGAAGAAGTCGAAGTCGGGCAGCAGCTCCCTGACGCTCACGTCGCCGGCTGCGGCTCCCGCGACATCCTGGCCCTGATCCATGCGCCGCTCTCCTCTCGCCGGATATGCATCGCTACCAGGTAAACTAATCTATTAGCGTTTGGTAAGCAATGATGGATTTACAGATCAGGCAGGCCGAAGCCAGGCCAGCGTTGCTTGGTGGGCCGAGAGTGTCATTCCGGTAGGCTTCAGGTAGTTACCGACGGAGGGCATCGATGGCACGACCGAGGGTTCCGCTTATCTCGCGCCGTAAAGCGCTCGAGGCCGCTCTTGGGATCATCGACAGTGAGGGGCTCAAGGCGCTGAGCATCCGGCGCCTGGGCGAGGTGATGAACGTCAACGGGGCCTCGCTGTACCACCACTTCAAGGACAAGGACGAGATCCTCGTC
>Ga0335073_10017471_pt1 | contig 10035 bp, 6 predicted proteins | sample Lox_Sample_22_FD_207093 | JGI IMG/M metagenome (GOLD analysis project Ga0335073, IMG submission 207093) | Soil microbial communities from Loxahatchee National Wildlife Refuge, Florida, United States - Lox_Sample_2.2 | ecosystem: Environmental > Terrestrial > Soil > Wetlands | place: USA: Florida... | reverse complement strand
AGCATGGCTTCAGCCAGGGTGGGGTGAGCATGGATCGTCCACACCAAGTCTTCAACAGTTGCTTCGAGTTCCATCGCTGCTACCGCTTCGGCGATCAGTTCAGTCGCTTGCGGACCGATGATGTGCACGCCAAGAATTTCGCCATAATCCGCGTCGCTAACAATTTTGATAAAGCCTTCATGCTGGCCAACGATGGATGCGCGTGAATTGGCAGTGAAGGGGAATTTACCGATTTTCACGTTGTATCCAGCTTCGCGGGCCTGAGTTTCGGTAAGCCCGACGCTGCCGATTTCCGGATGGCAGTAGGTCGCGCCTGGGATGCGTTCGCGATTCACGGGTTTGCAGGGTCTAGCGGCGATTTTCGCTACGGCAACGAGAGCCTCCATGGTGCCGACGTGCGCCAGTTGCGGCGTGCCAAGCACGATGTCGCCGACGGCGTAGATGCCGTGCTCGGCGGTCTGCTGCCATGAATCCACCTGGATAAATTCGCGTTCCGGCTTGATTTTGGTTTTTTCAAGACCGATGTCTTGGGTGCGCGGCTTGCGGCCGACGGCGATCAGAATTTTGTCGGATTCGATCTTATGATGCTTGCCGTCGACGGAGATGGTCACAGAAATGCCGGACTTCGTTTTGTCCACTTTTTCGACGCGTGCCCCGGTATGGAAATTGATCCCACGCTTGCGATAGACACGGGCGAGTTCTTTCGAGACTTCCTCGTCTTCGACGGGAACGAGGCGCGGCAGCATCTCGATAATCGTGACTTCGCAGTCGAACGAACGGTAGATCGACGCGAATTCGACTCCAACCGCGCCGGCGCCAACGATCACCAACGATTTCGGGATCTCTTTCAAGCTGAGGATTTCGATGTTGGTGAGAACGCGCTCGCTGATCTCGAGGCCGGGCAGCATGCGGGCTTCGGAACCGGTGGCGAGAAGGACATTCTTCGTCTGGATGTGGTTTGTTTTGGCGTCGTTGGTGACTTCGACAGTGTGAATGCCGTTTTTCGCTGAGCCGGCGAGGCAACCGTATCCCTTCACGGTCTGTACCTTGTTTTTCTTCATCAGAAATTCGAGGCCTTTGGCGTGCTTGGCGACGATCTTCGATTTGCGATCCTGAATGGCGGACCAGTTCAGCTTGCGCGCTTCGACGCCTTCAATGCCGAATTCTTTAGCCTCTTTGAGGTGGTCCCAAAGCTCGGCGTTGAACAAGAGCGCCTTGGTCGGAATGCAGCCGACGTGCAGGCAGGTGCCACCGAGGAATCCATCTTTTTCAATGAGCGCGGTCTTGAGGCCGTACTGGCCGGCGCGGATCGCGGCAGTGTAGCCGGCAGGTCCGCTGCCGATGATAGCGACGTCGTAAATTGTGTCAGGCAAAATGTTGTCCTAGTTCCTGGGAGGAAGAGATGATCGAAGGCAAACGAATGATTCTAGAACAGGGCGTGAAGAAGGGCCAAGCGAGGTTGTAGGTCGGTAGGTCGTGCAGTTTGCCTTACGTTGCCAGGCCGGTCGAGCGAGAGATCCTTCACGTCGCCTGAAAAAAAGGGTACGTTTGAGTGCACAACGACATTGGACGACGGGGGGGATCGTAAATAGCCCAAGAGCAACGTTTTCCCGGAACCCGGCTCAGGGCTGATTTGTGGAATGAAGTCCTACGACGCCTTGGTGCTTTCGCGGGAGGTCTTGTCCGTTTCTGTCTGTTTCCTGGTTTCGGCAGGTGATTCTTCCTGACACGACTCGCTAATGTTCAAACGCACGCGCGCGCGAATGGCGGGGATTTCGGAGATATTGTGCAGGCTAGTGAACGTTTCTGCACGAGTTCCACAATCCTGGGCTGACCCGGTGGCAAACCTGGATTCTCGTTAAACCATCGTTGACCGCAACTGGGACAGCTCTCCGGCAATGTTTCGTAGTGCTTTTTGATTGGATAGAGAATTTTCGCCTGGCACTTCGGGCATTCGAATTCCACGCGTAGAAGGTCGGACAGCTGAATAAACGTCCTGGATTCACTCGGCATAGCAAGTCCCCTTTTCCGCTGTGCGCACGATTGCACGCGAAAACCCGTGCGGCCCTGTGTTTGTCGGAGCCGCTGCGTTCTGAGGATATTAAGAGGAAAAGCGCGCTCCGTTAGTTGCCTTCGTTGCTGGCGCGCTTCCAGGAAATGAGCTCGCCGATGGTCGAACTGGTGCTCGAAACCGGCTGTTTGTACGCTTCGACTTCGGAGCGCGAAGCTTCTTCGCCGACGGCGCGAATGCTGAGTCCGACTTTCTTTTCTTCTGGACTCATTTTGATGATCTTGAAATCGTGCTCGGCGCCGGGTTCAAGGTGGAGGGGCTGGCCGTTTCCGTCGACCGCTTCCGATTTGTGGCACAAGCCTTCGACGCCATCCGCGATTTCGACAAAGGCGCCGAACGCAGCCACGCGCAGGACCTTGCCGTGAACCACATCGCCAACGTGATGCGAGGCGAAAAACGATTCCCAGACGTCAGGTTGAAGCTGTTTTACGCCCAGGGACAGACGCCGCTTGTCGGGTTCGATCGCAAGAACGATGGCTTTGACGCGATCGCCTTTCTTCAAAACCTCCGAAGGGTGCTTGACGCGCTTGGTCCAGCTCAGATTGCTGACGTGGACCAGACCGTCGATGCCGTCTTCAATCTCGATAAATGCGCCGAAATCGGTGAGATTACGGACGCGTCCTTCCACGGTCATCCCGACCGGAAATTTCTCATGTAACGAATCCCATGGGTTGGCTGCGAGTTGGCGCATGCCCAACGAAATACGGCGCTCGGTCGGATTTACGTTCAGCACAACGCATTCCACCTGATCGCCGACATTGACCAGCTTCGACGGATGCTTCATTCGCTTCGACCAGGTCATCTCGCTGACGTGAACCAAACCTTCTATGCCCTGCTCGAGTTCGACGAATGCTCCGTAGTCGGTCACGCTGATGACGCGGCCGCCGACGTGAGCGCCGACCGGATAGCGATGCTCGGCGTCGAGCCAGGGATCGGGGGTGAGTTGTTTGAATCCGAGCGAGACGCGCTGTTTTTCTTTGTCGTACTTGAGAACCTTGACTTGAATTTGATCTCCCACGTTGACGAGATCTTTGGGGTGAGTGAGGCGTCCCCACGACATGTCGGTGATGTGCAGCAGGCCGTCAAGACCGCCGAGATCGACGAAAGCACCGTATTCGGTGAGGTTCTTGACGACTCCCGTCAGCACCGAGCCCTCTTCAAGATGTTCGAGGGTCTTGGAACGTTTTTCCTGCTGCTCGCCTTCGAGCAATTCCTTGCGCGAGACCACGATGTTACCGCGCTTTTTATTCAGCTTGATGATGGCGACTTCGATCGTCTGTCCCTTCATGCCATCGAGGTTGCGTATGGGACGAAGGTCGACCTGCGAGCCGGGCAGAAACGCGTGCGCTCCGAGAATGTCGACGGTCAGACCGCCCTTGATGCGATCGACGACGACACCCTTGATCGGCTTCTTGTCATGATGCGCCTTTTCAATTTCTTCCCAGGCGTGAATACGCTGCGCCTTCTGATGAGAAAGATTGATGTAGCCTTCCTCAGCCTGACCCTTCTCACGCATCACGTCGATTTCGTCGCCCGGCTTGAACTTCGGATTGCCTTCGTGATCGAGCACTTCGGCGATGGGCAGCATACCTTCCGACTTCGCGCCCACATCGACGACGACGTGGGTCGGCGTCAACTTGAGCACCGTGCCTTTAATGACCCGGTCTTCACTGACGGCCTCTTCGGCTTCGGTGGTGAAGGTTTCGAGGGCGGCAGCGAAATCCTCCACGAGAGCAGGCTTTTCCTCCGCGGCTGGCACAGGCTGGTGCGTTTCGGTGATAGGGGCAGAGTGTTGCGTCTCATGCTCCGCGGCTGGTTCCGTTTGTGTCGCAACGGGTGAACTGGAATCGTTAGTTGTGGTGGTTTCGTCGAAGGTGGTTTCGTCGAACAAGGTATTCCTCTCCGGTCACGGATGCGGGGCCTGCTCTGCGGACTGCTGGAGGAGTCGTTTGGTTGTGGTGGGCTCACCCTGGCGAGTGAGCTTGGACAATCCCAGCTGTCGGACGTTTTACAGAGAACCCGCGTCCAATGGGAACTTTCTCGACTATAACAACCATGCGCGAACAGTGTCAAACGCAAAACTTGAGCGTGTTACGGTTATGTTTCAATCGTCACACGTTCGTAACAGGATTGCATCTGCTAACCTGCCAAACTATGGATTATCTCTGGACGCCGTGGCGCTACGCGTATGTATCGGGGACGGAAAAGACCACCGGATGCGTGTTCTGCAATGCTGCGATAGAGACCGATGATGCTAAGGCTTGGATTGTATATCGCGGCAAGAGTTGCTTCGTGATTCTGAACGCGTTTCCCTATACAAACGGCCATGTGATGATTGTGCCGTATGCGCATCTGGATGAACTGCGGAAATTGCCGAGTGACGCAGCGAATGAAATGATGATGCTCTCCCAGCGAATGGAGACCGTGCTACGCGAACTTTACCATCCTGATGGAGTCAATCTCGGAATGAATGTCGGGAAGGCTGCAGGGGCCGGAATCGCCGGGCACATTCATATGCACATTTTGCCGCGCTGGGTCGCCGACGCCAATTTCTTGTCGGTGGTGGGCGAAACGCGCGTGTTGCCGGAGATGCTTCAAGTGACCTGGGAAAGGATAAGAAAGGCTATGAGCTAAGCGAACTGCAGAGTTTCGCCCGGCTGGACAACCCGGGGCGGCGGTTTCTACATAAACGTCAGATGATCAGTTTCTCCATCTCCTTCTCGTCGATCACAGCGACGCCGAGTTCTTTGGCTTTGTCGAGCTTCGATCCAGCATCAGCGCCAGCGACGACATAGTCTGTCTTCTTGCTGACTGAGCCGGTGACCTTGCCGCCGGCATCCTCGATCAGCTTCTTGGCTTCATCTCGGCTGTAGTGTGCCAGCGTGCCGGTGAGGACGAACGTTTTTCCGGCCAACTTCGTGCCGCGTTCTTTTGTCCGGCCTTTGAAGGTGAGCCCGGCTTTGCCGAGACGCTCGACTAGCTTCCGATTGGCCGGATTGCCGAAGAACTCGGCAATGCTTTCGGCGATCTTTGGTCCGACTTCGCCGACGTTTTGCAATTCTTCGAGGCTCGCGTCCTCAAGGGCTTCCATCGATCCGAAGTGCTCCGCAAGGAATTGAGCGGTACGCTCACCGACCATGCGAATGCCGAGTCCGTAGATTACACGCTCGAGCGGAAGGTGCTTCGAGTTTTCGATTTCGCTGAGAATATTTTGCGCGGACTTGTCGGCGAAGCGCTCCAGGCTCAGCAGGTCTTTTTTGGTGAGATCGTAAATATCGGCGACGTTCTTCACCAGGCCCCGCTCGATCAGTTGGTGGACGAGCGACTCCCCCATGCCGTCAATGTTCATGACACCGCGCGAAGCGAAGTGCAGAATCGTGCCGAGCAGTTTGGCTGGGCAGTTTGCATTGACACAGCGATAATCGACCTCGCCTGCCGTGCGAACAAGTTTCGTTCCGCACACAGGACATTTTTCCGGCACTTCAATTTCTTGCGTGCCGCGAGGGTGATCTTTGTCGTCGATCACTTTCGCAACTTTTGGGATGACGTCGCCTCCGCGTTCAACTTGAACAAAATCGCCGATCTTCACGCCCAGCCGCTCGATCTCGTCCACGTTGTGCAGCGTCGCGTTGCGGACAGTTGTGCCGCCGATGGGAACGGGAGCAAGTTCCGCCACCGGGGTGAGTTTTCCGGTACGGCCCACCTGCCAGCGCACACCCTCAAGTTTCGTGACAGCAGCGCGGGCGGCATATTTGTACGCGATCGCCCAGCGTGGAGCTTTGCCGGTAAAACCGAGTTCGTCCTGCAAAGGGGTGCGATCGACTTTCACGACGATCCCGTCGATTTCGTAGGGCAATGAATCGCGCTTTGCTTCCCACTGCAGGATGAAGCTCCAGACTTCATCGATCGAGTGGACGAGCTTGCGGTGCTGATTGACCTTGAATCCAGCCCCCTCCAGGGCGTCTAACGTCTTGGAATGGCGGTCGAAATAAGTACGGCCATTCTCGAGCAGCATGTAAGGAAAATAATCGAGGCGTCGCTGTGCGGTCACACTGGCATCGAGTTGGCGAACGGTTCCGGCAGTAAAGTTTCGCGGATTCGCGAATGTCGGAAGCCCGTTGCGCTCGCGTTCTTCGTTTAATTTCTTGAAAGCGGCAGTGGGCATGAGCAACTCACCGCGCACTTCGAAGTTGGCCGGAATTCCGGCATGTTTCAGCTTGTCTTTCGGAATCGAGAGCGGCACCGAGCGGACTGTGCGCACGTTGAGCGTGACATCTTCCCCTGTCGTTCCATCGCCGCGAGTGATGCCGCGGACGAGTTGGCCATGTTCATAGACAAGGGCGAGAGACATCCCGTCCAGCTTCAGTTCACAAACGTAATCGACATCTTTGCGGCCGGTCAGCTCGTGAACCCGGCGCTCCCATGCGCGGAGTTCATCCTCGCTGTAGGTATTGTCAAGCGAGAGCATGGGCGAAGAGTGGCGTACCTTGACGAATCCTTCGTGCGGCTTGCCGCCTACGCGTTGGGTCGGGGAATCGGGAGTGATCAGCGTAGGATGCTGCGCTTCGAGCTGCTGCAACTCCTGCATCAGCTTGTCGTATTCGAAGTCGCTGATCTCGGGACGATCCAGAACGTAATAAAGGTACTCATGATGGCGGATCTGGTCGCGCAGCGCCCCAATCTTCTTTTCGGCATTTTCCCCGACGGACATGGTGCAAATTATATGCGGGTCTCGATGGCTGTATGGACTGCCGCCCTTCGGCTGTCCTAATTTGCGCATTCTCTCTCAGGTACAATCCAGCTTCGACGCGGCATGCGCAAAGTAGCTCTACTCTACAACCCAGATTCCGGCGGTAGTGGCGCGAAACGGCTGAAACGGCTGGAATCGGCGCTCGCCGTGCTTCGCGGCGCAAATGTCGAGGCCGATCTTGTCGCATCCAATTCGCGGGAAGAAGCGGCGCGACTGACGCAGCAGGCCATCGATTCCGGGTGCGACACGATCTTTGCCTGCGGCGGCGATGGCACGATTCATAACATTGCGCAGACATTGGTCAACACGTCTGTCGCTCTCGCGGTGCTCCCGATGGGAACCGCAAATGCGCTCGCGCATGATCTGGGCCTCCCCCGCGACTTAGCCGCTGCGGCAAAGGCTATGCTGCAAGCGGTTCCGCGCCGAGTGGCGCTTGGGCATGTGACGTATATCGATCTTGATGGCCGGCCCGGTACACGCTACTTCGTAATCACCGCCGGAGTTGGGGTCGATGCATACCTGTTTTACAAGCTGCTCACCGGAACCAAGCAGCGCATGGGGATGGCGGCCTACTATGCCAAGGCGTGGCACATGTGGTTTACATATGCGATGGCGAGATTCCAAGCGGAGTACTGCGAAGGTGATTCGCACGAATCGAGGAGCGCCGCGCTCACAGAGCTATTGGCCGTGCGCATTCGAAATTTTGGTGGCGTTCTGAGGGAATTCGCTCCGGGAGCCTCGGTCGAACGCGACGACATGCGCCTGATTCTTTGCCACACACCCCATCGCCTTTCCTATCTCGCTTACGTCGCGCGCGGATTGCTTGGAGGCAGATGGAGCATTCCGGGTATCGAGTTGGTTTACAGCAAGCGGGTCCTGTGCCAGTATCGAACGCAATCTGATCAGGCCAGGACTTCGCGGATTTATGTGGAGGCGGATGGAGAACTGTTGGGCACGCTTCCAGCCGAGATCACGGTTGAGCCGAACGCGCTGACCCTGCTGATGCCGGGACGGTGAACTCCGAAACGACAATCCCGCACAAGTTGGCATCTTCGCTCCCGAGCCAATAGAATCGTCGAAACCGCTTGGAACCTGTAACCCATTTCCTGACCGGCGCGTGCATGGGGAGAGCCGGGCTCAATCGCAAGACAGCGCTGGCCACGCTGACACTCACTCTGGCCGCGGAAGCTCCCGATCTGGATGTGCTGGGACGCTTCGGCGGTCCGGCGTTTGGGTTCGCGCACCATCGGGGATTTACGCATTCGTTTCTCGGAACTCCTATCTGTGCGGCCGCGGTGGTTGGATTCGTCTATCTATTTTGGCGAATGCGCGGCCGGCGTACCAATAACTCCAATCTCCGCCCACGCTGGGGATTGCTCTTCGGTTATGCATGTCTGGCGGGGTTGAGCCATATTCTGCTCGATTACACCAACAATTACGGGGTACGCCCCTTCTGGCCATTTTCCGAGAAGTGGTACTCCTGGGACATCGTTTTTATTGTCGAGCCTGTCATGCTGGGGTTTCTGATTCTGGGCTTGATTGCGCCAGTGCTGTTCGGTCTGGTAGACCGCGAGATTGGCATTCGTCGGAAGGGACCGCGCGGGCGGGTGGCGGCTACGCTGGCGTTAACAGGAATTGTGCTGATGTGGGGAGTGCGCGATTTCGAGCATCGTAGGGCCGTGCATGCTCTCGAGTCGCGCGAGTATGGCGGCATCGATGCACTGCGGGTTTCGGCGTATCCGACATGGATCAACCCTTTCCGGTGGTACGGAGTCGTGGAGACACCAGCGTTTTTCGCGCTGACACCAGTGGATTCATTGGGGCCGGAAGTCGATCCGGAGAATCAGTTGGAGATTCGCTACAAGCCGGACGAAACGCCGGTCACCCTGGCAGCAAAGCGGTCATACCTGGGGCGCGTCTATTTGGACTGGGCACAATATCCGATTGCCGAGACTGAGGTATTGACCGGACCGCGAGGCGGATACATCGTGTATTTACAGGATCTGCGGTACGTGCAGATGCCGAGCACGGTTAACGGAGACCAAAGGCGTCACACGCTTGGCGCGGCCATCGAACTGGATCAACACTTGCACGTGCTTGGAGATGTTTTCGGCACGGGCAGAGATCGTGTGGTGGCGCCGGAACCTGACTAAGCACCATGGCATGAAATTCCCCTCGCGCAAAGTTGGCGAACAATTTCTGGATCTGAACGGAGGTGATATTGGGTACGGCGTGGCTTGACGCGGGCAGGTGTGCGCGCACAGAATAGGAAGTCATTTGCGAGGTCCTCATGTTAGCTTACGCATTTGTACTCTTCGCGGTAGCAGTCAGATTCCTGCCGCATCCGCTGGCATTCACTCCGGTTGGAGCTTCGCTCCTGTTTTTCGGCGCGCGCGGACCACGCAAAGGTATTTGGATGCCATTGGCTCTACTGGCGGCGTCAGACGTGGTGCTGACGACGATGGTCTATCGCTATCCGTTCTCGTGGGACCATTTGGTGACGTTGGCGTGGTACGCCGGCATGCTATGGCTGGGCACGACTCTACGACGGAATGGCGGAGTGCTCAGGATTCTTGGCAGCGCGATGGCCGGATCCATTTCGTTTTTCCTGCTCAGCAATTTGGCTGTCTGGGCGGCATGGGATATGTATCCTAGAACGTTTGCAGGGCTGATGCTTTGCTACGATGCGGGTCTGCCTTTCTTCCGCCGTGCGCTTGCCGGCGACGTGCTGTTCACGAGTTTGATGTTCGCTGCTCCATTCGCCATCCATGCGATTTCGCGGATGGGCAGAACGGGCAATCCCACCGCTGCCTGATCTGTACCCTTTAGGCACATCAGAGGTCTAATTTTGGGCCTTTCGTCCTTTTCGTCTTGAGGACCATCCACGTGACCAGTCCTGCGGCAACAATGAAAGCGGTTACCCAGTAATAGTGGTGGGTGATCAGCCTTCCGGTAAATCCCACAATCTGTGGCCCGAACCAAAGAGTGAGAAACGCAAGGGCGAAGAAGCGCACGCAGCGGGCCACGAAGATCGCCAAGAGGAAATGGCCGAAGTTCATCTCAGAAATCGCCGCGCCCAGAACGAAGATTTTGAAGGGCATCGGGGGAGGAAACATGCCGGGAAACATCAGGGCCCAGAATGCGTGGTCCTCGAACGAGCGGTGAACCTTCTCAAAGCGCGCCGGGGAGATGCGCTTGCGCAGGACAGCTTCTC
>Ga0335073_10017470_pt1 | contig 10036 bp, 7 predicted proteins | sample Lox_Sample_22_FD_207093 | JGI IMG/M metagenome (GOLD analysis project Ga0335073, IMG submission 207093) | Soil microbial communities from Loxahatchee National Wildlife Refuge, Florida, United States - Lox_Sample_2.2 | ecosystem: Environmental > Terrestrial > Soil > Wetlands | place: USA: Florida... | reverse complement strand
CTGACGAAGTCCGAGGAGCGGTTAAAGCCACCCTTCTCGAAGCTTACCTGGTCATTTTCGTTCAAAGCTTTACGCTCGTGCTATCGTGGGGTGATGGTACCTACTACTCCTAACCTTGTGGCAATTCTATCTGTGCTCTAGATCTATTTAAAAGAGAATCTGGCCTGTCTTGGGTCGTTGAACCTTTAACTCTGTTATTTTCCATCTCTCCCACACCCTCATCATCATAACTCCTTCGATCTCTCGTGCTAAGTCCTCGCCTGTGGCCTAGAGTTTGATGCGTTCAGTTCAAGAGAACGGAGAAGAAATGGCTCCTTCCAAGATGCCCAGCAGCATTGATGGCGCCAATGGCATTCCAGAGGACTACGAGTACCCGGACGCGAAGACTCCTGAGGGTCCCTACAAAATCCTTAACCAGTACCACTCCAAAGCGCGAAAGCTCCGCGTGGCTTGCGTCGGCGCTGGAGCTTCGGGTCTGTGCTTGGCATATAAGATGGAGAAGATGATGAAGCCGGGATCATGGGAATTGACTCTATTCGACAAGAACTCCATGTTCGGCGGGACCTGGCTGGAGAACACGTATCCAGGTGTTGCGTGTGACATTCCGGCACACGACTACAACTTCACATGGGACCCCAAGTGGAACTGGTCGCAGTTCTTTGCAAGCGGAGCTGAAATTCAGAAGTACTTTGAGAACTTCGCCGAGAGGCACGGTGAGTAAGGAAACTCAATCAAAGTGGATGGAAGATCTGACTTTTCACAGGATCCAAGAAGTACATGAAACTTAGCACCAAAGTCGTCGAAGGCCGCTGGGACGAGGAAGAAGGCGTGTGGAAGATCACGCTCGAAGACCAGAACACCAAAGAACTACGGCACGACTGGGCACACATCTTCATCAACGGCACTGGCATTCTGAACACATGGAAATGGCCCGATATCGAAGGGCTCAACGACTTCAAGGGCCCTAAGATGCACTCTGCGCATTGGGACCACTCTGTCGACTTCAAAGATAAGACGATTGCCGTCATCGGCACCGGCTCGTCTAGTGTCCAAATTGTGCCAGCACTGCAGAAGACGGTCAAGCACATGGAAGTGTACATGCGAAGCCCAACTTGGATCAGTCCTCCATTTGGCGCGGGTGCCTTGCAGTCAGACCTTCAGAAGGGTGCCGACGTCGATCCTGGCCAGAGACAGTACACTTTCAGCGAGCAGGAGAAGAAGAGGTTCAGAGACGACCCAGAATACCACCTTGACTTCCGCAAGCGCATTGAAGCCGAAATCAACAGCTTGTTCGGTATGTACCAGCGTGGTTCCGAGATGTCCAACCACTTCCGAGATGTTATCACCAAGGAGATGAACCGTCGTATGGGACCAGGTCACGAGAAGTTGAAGAGCTTCATTATTCCCAAGTGGTCGCCAGGATGCCGACGAATTTCTCCCGGTGATGGTTACCTGGAGGCTTTGGTAAAGGACAACGTTGAGCCCGTGTTCGACGGCATCGTCAAGATCACGCCTGAAGGTATCCTGACGGAGGATGGTAAGGAGCACAAGTTCGACATCCTGGTCTGCGCCACCGGCTTCCAAGTCGCCTTCAGGCCTGCGTTCAAGGTTATCAACGCGGCGGGCAAGACCATCCAGGAAGACTGGGGCGAGGGTGTCAATCTCTACTTTGGTATCTCGGCTCCCCGATTCCCCAACTACTATACCATTGTTGGCCCTGGCGCGACGTGGAGTAACGGTACGCTTCTCCCCTCCATCGAGACAACCATCGAATACATCATCAAGGTTATGAAGAAGGTTCAGGCGGAGCAGATCAAGGCCATCGAGGTAAAACAAGAGGCTTTGGATGAGATTTACGCGCACTTTGACGAGTTCCACAAATCAACCGTGTTCAGTGAGGAGTGCCGTAGTTGGTTCAAGGATGGTAAAATCAAGAACCGCATCTATCTTTGGACGGGCTCGGTAAGTAAAATTATGCAATTTTTACCCGGCGCGACATTACGCGAGGCTGACGCAAGACATCAGACGATTCACTTCCTTAAGTCGATTAAAGAGCCTCGCTACGAAGATTATAATATTCGGTATAGGTATAAGAACCGGTTTGCGTTCCTTGGGAACGGAGATGTCAAGGGTACAGCATCCCGAGACGTGCTGGGATTGAGCCCGTACATTCGCAATTACGACCACGACTGGGACGTTGACTAAGAAGCAAACATAGAAAGGGAGTGAAGACGCACACCATTTGGGTGTCTACCATCGGTGGTTGGTATGAAGTCCGCTGAGAGCATATACTTGCTTGATATCCTTTGATGTCACCACGGCTCTGCTGGTTGTGTTTCGCACAGCTCAGTTTTCCTCCTGGTTTTCTCTCTTCTTGGCGTCTCACGAGCTCTGGCACTCATACGTAGATCAATCCAAGAATTAAATTTTTACAAGGATCCCGGACATGGAAATTCCGGAAGCCACATGGCTCCAAAGCCAGAATTGCGGGTTAGGAGAGTCACAGGGCTATATGGCCAAGACTTCAGACCGCGAAAGCCGCCGGACCCAGTACTAAACGCCGCAGTGGGCTGTACAGTGGAGCATGTGGAGATGTGCCACCTGTGTTAGATTGTTCCTGTGATCCACGTAGTGGGTTCATTACCCAGCGTAGTCTGGTGGCCTGGCCAGGTAAAGGGAAGCTTTCCTGCTACCAGCGTACTCGCACAGGCTCCCAGGTGCCAGAGTAGCGGGAATAACGTTTGCCTCGACGGTCTGGGGTGCATCGTGGATGCATGGGGTGGCTTTTTTTTGTCCCTTAGACCTCTGCTGCTTGGCCGTATCCAGTTGTTTCCTTTGCTCCGTCAGCCATTGATAGGCTCTTTAAGGCCTGGGTTCCGTCAGTTATCTCGGCGCATCAGTCGTTAACGAGAGGCTGTGGATGGTGGATCTGACTCTGCCCATGCAGAAGCCATCATAGTGGCACCGGGATAGGCGATTGATTGGGTCCACATTACTCATGCAGGCGCAAAGTTACCTCGATCTAGAGGCGACGAGTGTACCGGCGCTGACTCGGCCAGACGACAACTTCGCTTGTCAGCCGTCCTTGAATCGGTGCGCCACCCGAGCAGCCCCGAATTTTGGTGGAGCATGCTCATTCCGATACAACCACCTCCGCTTCGACAGCACCAGCTCGCCAATCGCTCAGGGTCTCTCGAACGAACCGTTTGGCTCAGAGCAGCTGTGGTTGATGCCCTCGCTTCTCCCCCACTTCCACTGCCGATACTGCCGACCTGTTCCGTATTTCTCCAGACGGGCGTTTCTTACGTGTTGCCATAGCCGACAATAGCAGAGTAGAAGCAAACAGAGCGCAATTTGAGGGCAACTGCCTCGCTCGCTCGCCATGCTTCTGGGTGGAAATTGGTCTCGAGGACTCGGCGTAGCCAATGGTCAATACAAGCCGATTCAATGGACCGACTTGACGGCGTTATTTATTAGTCGAGGCCCGGCTAGTGGCAGCCGAGAGAGGGCTTCCAGAGTTCATCATCTTCACGGGAACGCGCCAGCCTGAATACCATTTAACCATTCTTGATTTAGGCCCCATGGGGGGACTAAAATGCGGGGGTTTTCGTGGCTCCCAGGGTTATGTTGAATGGTGAACTGCTAACGATGAAGGCGCCCATCCCCGAAAAATATTGCCCGTGGCAATTCTCTTGTTCCCCAGCATATCTTTCTCCACCTCTCCCCTCGTGCCTTTCTCATTTCCCCAGATTTTGTCCTCTTCACATCACCTTGTCCTCGCTCCACCAAGGCCGTCTGTTGATGCTGCCTTTGCAAGTTGACTAATATACCCACACCCATCTCCTGTATCATAATCATGGTTGCGGCATCCAACTCGACAAGCTCCCAGGAACTCACTCCGGAAAACCAACTTCCGGACATGCAAAATGATAATCAAGGATCTGGCGCCAAACATCAGAAGAGCAGACATAGAGCTTCAGTTGCATGTGCCTCGTGTAGAGACAGAAGAATTCGTGTATGCACTTCCATTTCTTCTATGCGGTAGCTGTTGTTGATATCAGACAGTGCGTTGTGCCCGCCGGAGAATCAGAATGCACCCAGTGCAAACGATCCGGCATAGAATGTGTCATAAAGAACGACGACGAACGGCGGCGGTAAGCTCATCGATATGCTCTTCTGCAGCATCAAATTCTCTTGCTAGTCCATCGCTGACACCAAATTTAGGCCAATATCTCGAGCGTACATGTGTTCATTAACTGATCGCGTGGCTTTACTCGAAGGCATGCTCAAGGAACGCAATGTCGAGCCTCCACCAGCCAACCACCCTCCAATGACCCGTCATGGTCCCGCAAGAATCGAGGACCTCTCACCATCTCGCAAGAGATCTCTTTTAACAGCTCTCAATTCAGGAACCACGTCGAGTTCCAACACAGCACCTCCATCAATTCCGGAGCACTCCAGCCCGAGCAGTCAGCACGACGGTTCCCTGGACGGCGATCACCTCGAGCCAATAGATAGCAACTCCCACCATGGAGATGGAGATTCAGTACATTCCGCCAGCTCTCCATCAGTGCTTCCACCTCCTAAGAAAGACGGCATGGTCAGCCGTCTTCTCTCCACTCGTGGCCATCTCAGTTTCGACCAACTTAGTGGTCGACTGCGGTACTTCGGTCCCACCACCAACTGCCACGTCCACAGCGAACTCGGTGTTTCCCTCGAGAGCAACCAGGAGTCACTGGAACAGGCAAGGCGCGCCGAGAAGTCGATCCGCTTTCTGTCCATGGAAACGCATGACTATCTTATGAATCTCTTCTGGCAGCACTACAACGCCGTCCTCCATGTTCTGCACCAGGAAGCTTTTCAAGAAGATCGAGACAACGGCCGAACTCAGTTCTACTCCGGGTTCCTGCACGTTTGCGTTCTTGCCATGGGATACCGGTTTGCAGATAGAACGAGACCGGACATGCAGAGGATCAGTCTGCCAGGACGGGAAAGCACCTTGCATCGTGATGCCAAGTACATGCTTGACTATGAACTTGAAAGGCCTGGAGGAATTCCTTCCGTTGTGGCTTTGTTGCTTCTAGGCGATCTGGAATGCGGTGTGGGAAGAGACAACCTGGGCTGGCTTTATGGTGGAATGGCTGTGCGGTATGCAAATATGCCTCTGATCGATACTCACATGCACTCGGTAGCTAATTTGAGATCACAGAATCGCATTTGACATTGGTCTACATCTCGACACCCGCGACTCTGGTCTCCCAGAGCGCGAGGTCGAGATTCGTCGAATGACCCTCTGGGCCTGCGTTATCTACGACAAGTACTGGGCGCTATTCTTGGGTCGACCTACTAGCATGAAGAGCTCCGACCTTGAGGTCTACCATCTGGCAAAGCAATTCGAACGACTTGGAACCTGCAAACCTGCCGGACCTGGAAAAGCGCTTGAAACGCAAATATACGAAGCTCTGCTTGACTTGATGGAACTTGCCGGCAAGATCACTGAAAATATGGATCCTAGAGCACAAACGGAAGCAAACATTGATCGCGATGCATATCTACGCATGGCGGCATTGGACCGGGAGTTTGGCAACTGGTATGCCCGTCTGCCAGAACCGCTCCGCTGGACGCCAGCAAACATCCAGACTGCACCGTTCTCGTTCTTCCTTCTCCACCAACAGTACCACGCCGCATTAATCCTCCTGCACCGTCCATTCGCCATGTATGAAGAGCCTGCATCCTCCGACAGTGAAGATGGTGTCGGTACCGGTGGACCAGATAGCCATTTCTCAGCTCTATCACGTACCGTGTGTACAAAGCACGCCATCCGGGTTGCACGCATCTTCTGGCAACATCGTCAGCGCTTTGACACACGACAAATCTTCGTGACGGGCTTGCAGCACGCAGGCACAGCGGCCACAGCGCTGGTCGCAGCTCTTGCTTTCCTCAAGGACGCCAGCGACCGCAATAACAACATGCAGTACCTCGAGTGCCTGTCGGCGGCGCTCCAGGACATGGCCTACACATACCAGCCAGCGGAACGCATGTTCATCGTTTTGCAGGCGGTGCTCGCAGAGCTGCGCGGCACGCCAGGTGACTTCACCAACAACTTCCGTTCGGCGAGAGGAGTAGTACCAGCTCGACGCGGCAGCACGACGGTCGACGAGCTTGATCCACCGAACTTCGCCAAGCGTCAGCGGCCCATCGCGCGCACCCACTCGACCAAGACAGGCTCGACCTTCCACCGGCTAAGCAGCACCGCCATGAGCATCGACCTGGGGGCCATCGACCCCGCGCTGGGCGGCGGCACGATCGCGCCGCTGCACCGGCGCATCAGCGACAGCGACGCGGCGGGCGGCGCGCACGACGGGTGGACGATGATCACGCCGCGCAGCGACGTCGGGCCAGCGAGCTGGTCGACGCTGTCGACGGCGGAGCTGCACGGGGGCGGCGGCATCGACGCGGGGAGCCTGGGCAGCAGCACGACCGGCGGCGGTCAGACGCCGACGTCGCTGCCGCCGCAGAAGTTCAGCCTCGCCGGCGCCACCTGGATGGGCGCGCCCGACTCCAGCCTCGAGTCCCACGACATCGCCAACATCGCCATGGCCCACTTCCCCGAGCTGCGCGAGATGCCCGCTGTCGATGGCGGCGACCCGGCCGACGCGGCCCACCTCGACTTCATGACGCTTGCCGGCGGCGGCGAGGACTGGCACGATTGGCAGCCGCATGTTGGCGGTGGCTCTGGCATCAGCGACGATATCAATGGGTTTCCGACTGCCGGGACTAGCTTTGCGGCTCAGTTGAGCTCGGCTTCAGGCTTCGGCGTTGAAGCTTAAGTTTGCGCTTTATGTACACCAATTGGGTTCCTCTTTATTCTTTCACTTTCATTTCTTCTAGCGCGGGCAAGGAAACGGCAAATTGATCCCGGAAACACGGCGCAACTGTGTGATCGGCGTCGATCTGGAATGGACTACCTTTGGCTTCTCTAGGGGAACGAAAACGGACTCGTTTGGGTTGGGCTTGTATGGCTTTATGTTTATGACTTGACCTTGGAGTTGGTTCGGTTGGCGCTTCTCGTCCCTTTAGTAGAGGATCGAATGAATGAAATGTATAGATTATTACTGCTGTCGCTCCCATGGCCTTTGAGTCCAATATCTGTCAGGGTGCTGCGATATGGAACGTCTCAGTATAAGTAACTAACACGCAATACCCAATCGAATATGGACCATTATAGCCTTACTCCGCTAGCCATGATTCAAACACTGGCATGTATTGGCCGTAGTCAATAATCCTCCGTCTGATGTTGAGCTGCATCAGCTTCACGTGTAAAACGCGTCTATTACACGCGGATGCTCGGGCTCTGGTCCACACTGCGCTGTGATTGGCTGCACTGCTCACCCCCTAAAGTCGTTCTGCAATCAGCACAAATAACACCCGAAAGCATCGCAATATCAACTTCCACTCGGAATTCATTGTAATCCTTCCTCTCCGCTCTGAATCACAGTCGCAACCGCTGAGGCCATCCCTTCGACTCCACTCCAAATATGTTTTCGCGCTCGTCCTTCTCGGGCCTCGCTCGCCTCTCCTCAGTCCGCGCTTTCAGCACTACTCCGCGTTCACAGCTGGCTCGCATGCAAATTATCGGACGCCTAGGTGCGGAGCCAGAGCTGGTCGACACCTCTACTGGTAGGCAGATGGTGCGCTACAATCTGGCCACCAACTACGGCCCTCAAGATAACAGACAGACATCTTGGTTCCGTATCGCGGCCTTCATGGAGGATGGCGGCAGGAGGAACCACCTTCTGAGTCTGCCCAAGGGGTAAGTGTGATCGCAGTTACGGAGATACAATTGTAAGCAAGCGGGTACTAACAACGTTACAGCACTCTGGTCCACCTTGATGCCGATGCTCAGATGAGCACATACGAGAACGAGCAGGGCGAGAAGGTGTCACGGCTGAACCTGATCCACCGTACGTCCACCATCTATTTTTCTCACTGTATTTATATCACCAATGCTGACCTTTCATTCAGGAAGTATCGAGGTCCTCTCCAAGCCGCATAACGCCGCCAGCGAGTCCCACGCCGATGCTGAGCCTCAAGCTGCCGCTGGTTCTGGTTAAATGACATTTGGTATCATGACAGCGAAGAAGAATAGGAGTGGTACAATGGAAGCTGCGAATATCGTGTATGCGGATGGCGTTAGAGGTACCCGCATGCCAATTATGTATCTGTAGATACAGCTGTTCTCATACTTGATGATAATGTTACTTCTCCGCTCCCGCTACGGTCTGGGCGAAATGTATTCATTACTCTTCCTCCTCTCAGAGCATGTATCTTCTCTTTATTCATTGATACTGGTAGAATTCACTCGTGAATTGCCTATCAACGCGCTGTGCTGTTCTTTCGTTTCCGCACACGCGCATAGCCTCGGAATCGTCTCCGACAGCTGGCCAGTGCTTCAACCTGCTTGCTCAGGAACTGCGAGATATTTCCAACTTCCACGCATAACTCCTTGCACATTACCATTCAACCATGCCTCCTCAAAGTAGAGGCTCCGCTTTGCCAAGTGGCCTCCAATCTCAGTCCACGCCCAATCTCTCCACCGCCAACCCTCTCCGCATTTCATATGCAGACGAGTCCCCATCACCGGAACGCCCCCCTCGAACTCTTTCACCATCCGAAGACGCCACGCCATCAGAGCCCACATCTCTAGAAGACCCGACCGACGACGCTCAGCCGAACGGCGACTTCCTCTCCTCCTCGTCCGACTTCTCCTCCTCCGCAGACGACGACAACGACGACGCACCAACACGCTCCACCGACGTCGCCGGCAGCCCTCGCCGGCCACACTCCGGCCACTCCTCCCGCTCGCACACGCACCTCCCGCCCAGCAGCAGCACGCTGTTCCCGCCGTTCTACAACCGGCCGCCGACGCCGCTACCGCCATCGCCATCGCTAACATCGCTGCTGCGCGGCGGGCCGCCCTTCAGCGCGGCGGCGTCGCGGCCAACCACGCCGGAGACCTCGGACGCAGAGTCGCACGGCGGCGGGGGGCGCGGCGGCGGCGAGCGCGGCAGCGGGACGGGCGCATCGTCGTCAACGGGGCGACGGGCGTGGGCCGGCGACGGCGACGCCGCGGCGGCGGCGCCGCCGCCGCCCAAGATCCCCGCGTACGAGTACTACGGCTTCGCGCTGTACCTGGCCAGCGCCGCCGCCTTCCTGATGTTCCTGGCGTGGGCGTACCTGCCGTCCGCGCTGCTGCACCAGCTCGGCGTGTACTACTTCCCCGACCGCTGGTGGGCGCTGGCCGTGCCGGCGTGGCTGGTCGTCGCTGGCTTGTGGATCTACGTTGCGCTTGCGTCGTACAACGGCGGCTATCTGACGCTGCGCCTCGAGAGCGCCGAGTGCATGGTCGATGAGTGCGCGTTTGTCGCTGTGCTCGACTCCGCTGGCCGGATCGTGAAGAGGAGGGAGCGCGCGCCGCTGGCGCCGCCCTGGCTGAGGGAGAAGACGGGCGTGGACGCTGCGGGGGGCAGGAAGGGGAAGAGGAGGGTTGGGCATCGGCGCCATGATTCGAGGGAGAGCAAGAAGGAGAGGGAAAGGGATTTTGGACTGCTCGGGAAGGATCTCGACTGGAAAGCCTTGTGGAGTGAAGGGACTGACGCGGTCATGGACGTGCCCATTGGAGGCGTCTGTGAAATCTTGTATGGTGCTGGACGCGATGAGCTGCAGCGTGCCAATGAATGAGTTTGAGTGTGGGTGCTGAATGCCAACGAGCATAAATCAAAGCTACTAATCGTGTTACTCTTTGTCACTGTCCATGCTCTGTGCAGCTGTATCAATCAATCGCCGTGCTTCAGTGCTTAGCGTGAATGAATTTAGCACCCATTCACTGTAATAGAGGAAGAGACTACCTTGCGCAAACGCTTGCCGCGGCAAGGCCATTTCGTTCAACCTATCTTGTCTATAGCGGCTACATAATTTTATACCCAATGCGCGGTCGCATTCTTTCAGCATCAGCATCACCCCTAGTCCATCTCTT
>Ga0335073_10017468_pt1 | contig 10037 bp, 9 predicted proteins | sample Lox_Sample_22_FD_207093 | JGI IMG/M metagenome (GOLD analysis project Ga0335073, IMG submission 207093) | Soil microbial communities from Loxahatchee National Wildlife Refuge, Florida, United States - Lox_Sample_2.2 | ecosystem: Environmental > Terrestrial > Soil > Wetlands | place: USA: Florida... | reverse complement strand
TGATTCAGTTCACGTTCGAGTCCGATGAGCGCGGCGACTGCGTTGGCGGAACCGGCTCCGAGGCCGCCCTGGACGGGGAGACGTTTTTCGATGTGGACATGGACCTCTACCGGGATTTGCTCTGCTGCAAGAATGCGATCGAGCATCTTCCAAACTGTGTTGCGCTCGTCGGTGGGAACGCGGGGGTCATTCGTTGTTAGGCCGACCCTGCTTTTGCCGCAGGCGAGTCTGCGAGCTTCTACGGTCAGCAGATCATGCGCGGCCAGCGTCTGGTAGAGAGTCGTGAGGGCGTGGAATCCGTCCGGGCGCGAAGGCCCTATGGCCAGCCCGAGGTTGATCTTTGAAAAGGAGCGTACTCGCGTAGACATGCAGAATGGATTGTAGCGTTTTGAAAAAATCGGGTTAAACTACCGCCTACCATGACTCGTCGCCTCCTCTGCCTTTCTGCCGCTCTCGGTCTTTCAGTCTGCCTGAACCTGCCGGCACAGCAGGTCGTCAATCCTTCGCTTGCAAACAGCAATGAGGCGCCGGTCCGTAGCAAACACGCCATGGTGGTCAGCGTCCATCACCTTGCGACGGATGCGGGGGTTGAAATCCTGAAAGATGGTGGCAATGCAGTCGATGCGGCGGTGGCTGTGGGATTTACGCTGGCGGTTGTGTATCCACTGGCGGGGAATATCGGCGGCGGCGGGTTCATGCTCATTCATCTGCGTACGGGCAAGTCTACGTTTATCGATTACCGCGAGAAGGCTCCGCTGGCTGCTTCCGCCAACATGTATCTCGACGACAAAGGCAATATTGTCCCCAATGAAAGTATTGTCGGCTACAAGGCCGTCGGCGTTCCTGGGTCGGTTGCGGGCATGGCCTATGCGGAGAAGAAATATGGCAAGCTGACGCTGGCAAAAGTGATGGAGCCGGCGATTCGTCTTGCTTCCGAGGGCTTTGTGCTGACGGACGAGGAAGCGAAAGAGCTGCACGATTCCGATCTGGCGCGCTTTCCCGAGTCGGAGCATATTTTTCAGCGTGACGGCAACTATTACCAGGCGGGCGATACCTTCAAGGAGCCGGAGCTGGCGGAGACTCTGCGGCGCATCGCTAAGAACCCGGAGGACTTCTACCACGGCGAGATTGCGAAACAGCTTGCTGCCGATGTACAGAAAGGCGGCGGGCTGATCACGGAGAAAGATCTGGCTTCATACGAAGTAAAAGAGCGCGAGCCGCTCACGGGCACTTACAAGGACTACACCATTGTTGCGGCTCCGCCACCGTCTTCAGGCGGCGTGGCGCTGATTGAGGCGTTGAATATTCTGGAGGGCTATAACCTGGCTCGTCTGGGCGACCGCACGCCGCCGGAGATGCACGTGATCGTCGAAGCCTATCGCCGCGCTTACATGGACCGTGCCGATTACCTGGGCGATCCGGATTATGTGAAGGTCCCGATTGAGCAACTCATGGACAAGAAGTACGCGGCGGCATGGCGGGCCAGTATTGAGCAAGACCAGGCCACTGCGTCGGCCAGTTTGAAACGGCCTGCTGATTTCCTGCCGCCGCCGCCGACGATGGCTGACGTGCGCCACGAGTCGACGCAGACGACGCATTATTCGGTGCTCGACGCCGAGGGTAATGCTGTTTCTGTGACGACAACGCTGAATAACGCCTTCGGCTCCGACGTGACGGCGGAAAAACTCGGCTTTCTGCTGAATGATGAGATGGACGATTTTGCCTCGAAGATGGGTGTGCCGAATTTCTACGGACTGATTCAGGGGCCGGCGAACTCGATTGCTCCCGGCAAGCGGCCGCTTTCCAGTATGACGCCGACGATCGTGCTGAAGGATGGCAAGGTTGCGATGGTGCTCGGATCGCCGGGTGGCGGGCGCATTATCACGACGGTCGCCAATATTTTTCTGAGCGTTGCCGATCAGGGGATGAACATTCAGGCTGCGGTCGATGCGCCCCGTTTTCATCATCAATATCTGCCCGATGTTCTCTTTCTTGAGCCGGGCTTTCCTGACGCGACGGTCGATGGCCTGCGGGCGCTGGGCTACCACGTCAATGTGGCAAAAGGCCATTGGAGCGACGGCGAGTGCATTGCCGTTGATCCGGCGACGGGCGATCTGGAAGGCGGGCAGGATCACCGGCATAACTTTGGGAAGGCTGCGGGATATTAAACTGTAGTGAAAGCGGCAATGTCCAAAAGTCGACGTCAATCCGGATGGCTTACCTATGCGGCGACTGCCGTTGCCATTTTGCTTGCGCTGCTTCTGCTTTCGCATGTTGGAGGAGCGGCCCAGGCGCTCCTGACTTTGCCACTTTTGATTCTCGGAATTGTCCCGCTTGCTGGATTCTCACTCCGGTTCGCTTGCCTGGTTTCTCTTCAAATTCCTGATCCACCGTTCCTCCGCGCGCTGTTCCAGCGTCCTCCTCCCAATCTTCTTGCCTAGCTCAGCCTCAACAGCTCACCCGCATACATAACGTTGCGTGGAGTTCTGTCTGTCTTTGGCCATGAGCAACCAGGTCAGATTGTGACCTTACAAGGGATATATGGATTTCACGCTGTTTATCGCAGGGCTTGTCTTCGGCCCTTATTTGATAGCAGTCGTCCTTCTTGGCGTCTTTTACCTTCGCGGCGCTATCTGGAGACGCAACAAGTGTCTATGCAAGAAACGATTGGGCTTCTATCCAACCACATTTGCACTTGGCCTGGCATTTCAAATGGTGCAGATCGTATACGAGCATGGCCCGCGACATCTCATTGTCGAAAAATTGAAGGAACAGGCAGAAGAAGACGATGAAGGCGATCCTGAAGACCTGACTAAACAGCTCGACAAGCAGCTTCGACGCATTCGACGGGGCGAAGAAGTCGATACGCTGAAGGTTCCTTTGGTCCATCCGAGATGCAACAGAAAACAGCCGAAATAGGTGGAAGGAAACTGCAGACTGCCTGAGATGAGAAAATAGAAGCAGAATAAATTCTGCTTCTAACAACTTATGCTCAAGGTCATTTCTACTCACGTATTTTTGCGCAGCCGTCTGCATCCGGGGCTTCTCGATGTATTCGCCAGGGCCGGAGCGCAGGGCGTTGAGCTTTTTGCCGCCCGGCAGCATTTTGACTACACCAGCCGGGCTCACATCCGTGAAATTGCCGAATGGTTCAAAGCGAATCCGGTTGAGGCGTTTTCCATGCATGCGCCGATGTTTCCGGACCTCGAAATGGGGCGCGGCGGAACGCCCGCGGTGAATGTGATTCATCCGGAGAAGGCGCGGCGTATTGACGCGATGGATGAGATCAAGCGGGCTCTGGAAGTTGCCGAGCAGATTCCGTTTCGGTTTCTCATTCTGCATCTGGGCGAGCGCGAGGATGGCTGGAGTCCGCGCTCTCTGGAGAACTCGCTGACTGCGCTGGAGCATCTGCGGGCGTTTGCCAATCCTCTGGGCGTGAAGCTGCTGGTGGAAAATATTCAGAACGAAGTGACGCAGCCGCGCAATCTGCTGGAAATTCTCAACGTCGGACATTTCAAGGACATTGGCGTGTGCCTGGATGTGGGCCATGCTCATCTTGGCGACGGTGTCGCGACAACGCTTTCCGAGTTGCGTTCGCTCATCCGCAGCGCTCACCTGCACGACAACAAAGGGGACCGCGATGCGCATCTGTGGCCTGGGGACGGGACGATTGCCTGGGACGAGACGATCCGCGAGCTGAAGGCGGTTCCGCTAACGCCGGCTGGTGTGCTGGAGATTCACTATGCGCTGGAGGAGACTCCGGAGAGTGTGGCGAGCAAGGCCCGGGCTGCCTTTGAGAAGTTTGGGCTGTAAGTGTGATTGTTAACCACAGAGGCTCAACGGTCCGCGGAAATACCTTTTCACCACTGAGTGCACAGAGAGCGTAGAGATGGCCTCGGTTCTTTGCAGGACGTCCGTGCAACTACAATAGCGAAGGGAACTTCGTTCTCGCCGGTTATGAGATTTGTATGTCACAAGAAACGCTAATCACCGCAACCGAAACGCCCGTTACTACGATCGCCAAGATTGGCGAGCATGAAGGCAAATCGGTCACCCTGAAGGGATGGCTGTACAACCTGCGCGAGAGCGGCAAGCTGCTTTTTCCTATCTTTCGCGATGGCTCGGGAACCATTCAGGGGATTGTCCCCAAGGCTGCTGTTTCCCCTGAAGTGTTTGAGACGGTCAAGGGGCTTACGCAGGAGTCAAGTGTGATCGTCACCGGTAAAGTGCGCGCCGACAAGCGCGCGCCCGGCGGCTATGAACTGGATGTCGAGAATGTCGAGGTTGTGCAGCGGGTGCCGGAAGATGCGCCGTTTCCGATTTCGCTGAAGGAGCATGGCACTGATTTTCTGATGGAGCATCGGCATCTCTGGATTCGCACGCCGCGCCAGTCGGCGATCCTGCGCATTCGCGCGGAGATCATCAAGGCGGCGCGGGATTTTCTAGATGACAACGGCTTTGTGCTCACCGATCCGCCGATTCTTACGCCAGCAGCGTGCGAGGGCACGAGCACGCTCTTCCCGGTTGAGTATTTCGGCGACGAGGCTTATCTGACGCAGAGCGGACAGCTTTATATCGAGAGCACGGCGCTGGCTCTGGGCAAGGTCTACAGCTTTGGGCCGACGTTCAGGGCTGAGAAGTCGAAGACGCGGCGGCATCTCACCGAGTTCTGGATGGTAGAGCCGGAGTGGGCTTATGCCGGGCTGGACGATCTGATGGGGCTGGCGGAGCAGTTCATCAGCTTCATCGTCGATCGCGTTTTGACGCGACGGGCTGCTGATATGAAAGTTCTGGGGCGCGATACGAGCAAGTTGGAGACGATCAAGGCGCCGTTTCCGCGCATCAGCTATGACGAAGCGGTGCAGATGCTCAACGACGCGCATGCCAAGGGACTGCTGGAGCAGCCGTTTGAATACGGCAATGATTTTGGGTCGCCGGATGAGACGTATATATCGTCGCAGTTTGATCGGCCGGTGATGGTGCATCGCTATCCGGCGGCGGTGAAGGCTTTCTATATGGAGCCTGATCCGGAGAATCCGAAGTATGCCCTCTGCGTGGATGTGCTTGCGCCGGAAGGTTATGGGGAGATCATTGGCGGCTCGCAGCGTATTGCTTCTTACGATCTACTGAAAAAACGGATTGAGGAGCACAACTTGCCGCTCGATGCCTTCAAGTGGTATCTCGATCTACGGCAGTATGGCTCGGTTCCGCATTCTGGATTTGGCATGGGGATCGAGCGGGCTGTCGCGTGGATCTGCGGGTTGGAGCATGTGCGGGAGACGATTCCGTTTGCGCGTACGCTGAACCGCATCTATCCGTAATTTGAGCTTGGAGCGCGGATTCAGCCGTAGAGTGTTCCGCGCAAACAGATTGGCTGGCGCGGGCTTCGGCCCGCGCATTGTTGTGAGCAGCAAAGGAATATCTGGAAAGTTATGTCGAAGATCAGCGAGGCACTCGCGAGTGAAAGGGCAGTAGTGACCGGTTCCGTTGTTGGACCCATCAAGAGCGGCGTGCAGTCGCTTCCTCCGCGCAAGATTCGTATTATCGGTGTGCCGCTTGACCTTGGGGCATCACGGCGCGGCGTGGACATGGGGCCTTCCGCAGTGCGTGTTGCCGGGCTCGAGGCGCGACTGGAAGCTCTTGGCCACAATGTTACGGATGGCGGCAATATCAGTGTCGCGATTGCGGAAACAAAGCATGTTGGCGATGAGGATGCGCGTTATCTGAAGGAAATTACCGAGACGTGTACGCGGGCGGCTGATCAGGTGATCGAGACGCTGGAGTTGGGGATGACGCCAGTGATTCTGGGTGGTGATCATTCGGTGGCGGCGGGGAGCGTTTCGGGCGTGGCCGAGTATTATCGTCGGCAGAATCAGAAGATCGGATTGATCTGGATTGACGCGCATTCGGACCTGAACACGCCGGAGACTTCGCCGAGCGGCAATGTCCATGGCATGCCGCTGGCCGCGCTGCTTGGACTCGGGCCGGAATCGCTGGCCAATATCTGCGGCTTTGCGCCTAAGGTTTTTCCTGAGAATACGGTGTTGATCGGCGTGCGCGACATCGATGCGATGGAGAAAGAGAACATCAAACGCACTGGGCTGACTGAGGTCTATACGATGCGCGATATCGACGAGCGCGGCATGCGCACGGTAATGGAAGAAGCCTTGCGCTCGGCCGGACGCGGGACGGCGGGATATCATGTCTCGCTCGACATGGACTGGATCGACCCTGAGGATGCGCCGGGCGTGGGCACGCCTGTGCGTGGCGGCGCTACGTATCGCGAGGCGCACCTGGCGATGGAGATCATTGCGGACCATGGGCGGATGTTGAGTCTTGAGGTGGTTGAGGTGAATCCGGTGATCGACGAGCACAACCGGACGGCGGACCTGGCTGTGGAGCTGATTTCTTCGGCGTTTGGAAAGAAGATCCTGTAGGGAGCCTACGCTCTGCCGGTCAATTCGAGCACGATGACGAGGGCTGCCATCGCCGCAGGAATCAGCAGCGCTCGCAATTCAAGGAAGTGGTTTCCGATCGCCCCCAAAACAGCGCCGGCAACATAGGCGGTCCATGCGGTCAGGAATCCGGCGATACGGGTTCGGCGTTGGCGCCTGCGTTCGGCGTTGTTTGCCGGACTTGCCACGGTGATACCCAGCTTTTCGATGTCGCCGGTCAGGAAGGTTGTGTTCAGGTTCACAGGGCCGATTTTCTGGAAAGCGTCGTTTTGCAATCCCATTGCCCACGCTAATGAGAGCAGTAGCGCAATACGCAAGTGTCCCGGCGCGGAAACAAGTGCAAGGGAGCAGAGCAGCCCGCACTCGATGCCCAGGCTCACAACCGCGGGATTTAAGCCAACGTTCTCAGATTGAAACCAGCGGTTCAGGCCTCGATTGCTGATCACGCCACTGAAGAAGGCGAGGATCAGCCCAAGGCGCACCGCGGCTGGAACCCAATGGCGCGCAGCTGCATGATAGGCGAAGAGCACGGTGTTGCCTGTGAGATTGGCGACAAACACCTGGCCTAAGCGGAAATACGCGAGCAGATCGACGGCGCCGGCGATTGCGCAGAGCAGCGAAATCAGTAGAAAAATGTGCCTCCGGCTTCTGCGGCGCGTGGGAACCAATCTTGTCATTTCTTTCGCCGGCGGTGCACACTCGCATCCAGTGCGATCAGGATACACTCGGTTTAGTTCGATATGTCCAAACTCCGTGTAGGCGTGCTCTTTGGCGGACGCAGCGGTGAGCATGAGGTCTCGCTGCTCTCGGCCGCGTCGGTCCTTAAGGCGATTGATCCTGAGAAGTATGAGGTCATTCCCATCGGCATTACCAAAGAGGGCCGCTGGGTCACGGCGAGTGATGCTGAGCGCCTGCTGACGGGCGAAGCGCTCACGCCGCGGCATCTCCGCGCGGGCGATCCGGAAACAACTGCTCCGGCCGCAGTGCTGGCCAGGGGTGAGGCGATCATTGTGCCGCCGGTTCCGTCGAAGAACAGGACCGGATCGCTGGTTCCTTTCGAGACGCATGGAAGCATGGCGCGCCAGGCGCTGAACGTGGATGTGATTTTTCCCGTCCTGCACGGAACGTTTGGCGAGGACGGGACGATTCAGGGGCTGTTTGAGCTGGCGGGTATTGCTTATGTCGGGTCGGGCGTGCTGGGATCGGCGACCGGCATGGACAAGGATGTGATGAAGCGGCTCTTTGCATCGGCAAAGCTGCCGATTACGAAGCATGTGACTTTTCTGCGCGGCGAGTGGGAGACGGGACAGAAGAAAATCATCAGCCGCATTGAGGCTGCGCTGAAATATCCTGTCTTTGTGAAGCCCGCGAACCTTGGGTCGTCGGTCGGCATCAGCAAGGCGCATGACCGCAAGGAACTTGCGCCGGCGATTGAACTAGCCGCGGGCTATGACCGCAAGATTGTTGTAGAGCAGGGGGTTGGCGGGAAGCGCAGCAAGGCGCGGGAGTTGGAGGTCGCGGTCCTGGGCAACGACAATCCGGAGGCATCCGTTGTCGGCGAGGTTGTTCCCATCAAGGAGTTTTATGACTACGAAGCGAAGTATCTGAGCGAAGGCTCCGATCTGATTATTCCGGCGAAGCTTACGCGCCAGCAGACGAAGCAGGTGCAGCAGATGGCGATTGCAGCATTCAAAGCCTGCGACTGCTCGGGGCTCGCGCGCGCGGATTTTCTTTTAGACCCGGGCAAATCGGGCCGCATCTATCTAAACGAGATCAACACGCTGCCTGGGTTCACCGCTATCAGCATGTATCCGAAGCTCTGGGCTGCGTCGGGCGTCGAGTATTCGGAGCTTATTGACCGTCTGATTCAGCTTGCGCTCGAACGCCGCGCGGAAAAGGACAGCACCAACTATTCGCGTTAAGACCTACGCGCTGTTGGAACTTACCTGCCGCCAGAGGTGTCAGAATAAAACAGGGAGGCATGTCTTCTCAACTCGAAAGGAGTAGCATCCCCTCATGACCCTGCTCGATGCGCCTGCATACGATGTCCGCCGCGCCAAGCGAAATCGCAATCTGATCATTGCCGTCATTGCATTCATTGTTTTCGTTGGAGTCCTCGGCTTTCTCGGCTTCGTTACCGGGCACGGCTGGTTTTTCAACACGGTGCCTTCCGAGCACCGGGTAAACAAGTTTCTGGATGCGGTCGAGGCGAAGGACTTCACGAAAGCCTACAGCATCTGGAACAACGATCCTGACTGGCAGAAGCATCCGGAAGAGTACAAGCTCTATGACTTCAACCAGTTTCAAAAAGACTGGGGTTCGGCGAGCGACTATGGCGTGATTCGCAGCCACCGGATTGTCATCGTAAAAGCTGTCGGGAACGGCGTGGTGATGGGGGTCGACATCAATGGCGGCAAGACGCCGCTTTTTCTGCGCGTGGACAATAAATCCAAACAAATTGGCTTTTCTCCGATTGAGCTTTACGTCGGGCCGTAGCTTTTTTCCCCAGCATGCAACGAATGGCAGCCTGAAGCATCTTTGTGTGTGAGGAGGGTGTTTCATGGAGACACGTCTGGATTATCAGAAAGCATTTCCGGAGGGTGTGAAGGGGATGCTCCATCTGGAAAACATCATTCACCGCAGCGGTCTTGAGCCTTTGCTATATGAATTGGTCAAAATACGCGCCTCTCAGATGAACGGCTGCGCCTTCTGCATCGATATGCATACGAAGGACGCGCGCGCGAATGGGGAAACCGAACAGCGGATTTATGCACTGTCCGCCTGGCATGAGGCTCCGTTTTTTACCGAACGGGAGCGAGCGGCGCTGGCCTGGACCGAGGCAATCACGAATATCCAGAACGGCCATGCGTCTGAAGATGTCTACGCGCAGGTGCGGTTGCAGTTCAGCGAGGAAGAACTGGCGAAGCTGACGTTTGCCATCACGCAGATCAACAGCTGGAACCGCATTGCCATTGCTTTTCGCCCAGAGGTGGGTGGCTATCAGCCGCAGGCGGTTGCCGCGGCATCGGCAGCGAAGGGCTAAGGCTATTCGCCTTCGGCTTCTGTCGCGAACCAGTCGACGGATTCTGCCCAGGGGAACGCGCGCAGCTCTTCGGTCAGCACGTTCATCATGGCGGCATCGCGGGTGGTGGATTCCACCACCGCCTGGATGATGGAGTGCTCCGCGTCTTCGAGCGGCTCGGTGCGTATTTCTCGAAGCATGAGAGAACGGGCGGCGATGGCGCGGGTCAGCTGGAACTCGGCTTCGACCTGGTCGCTCCTGGCACTGGTCATGCGCAGGCGATACAGTGTCCGCGCATGGAAGGTGGCAAGAGAGCGCTGATCGATGTAGCGGGCAAGCGGACGCAGGAGCGAGTTGATCGCGATGAGAAGCGCGGTGACAAAGACGGCGTCGAGCATCTCACCCGCGCCTGCGCAGGCGCCTACGGCAGCCGAGCACCAGAGAGTGGCGGCAGTGTTCAGTCCGCGAACGCTGCCGCCGTCTTTCATGATGGCGCCGGCGCCGAGAAAGCCCACTCCTGAAACCACATAGGCGATTACCTGCGTCGTATTAGGGGCGAT
>Ga0335073_10017465_pt1 | contig 10038 bp, 6 predicted proteins | sample Lox_Sample_22_FD_207093 | JGI IMG/M metagenome (GOLD analysis project Ga0335073, IMG submission 207093) | Soil microbial communities from Loxahatchee National Wildlife Refuge, Florida, United States - Lox_Sample_2.2 | ecosystem: Environmental > Terrestrial > Soil > Wetlands | place: USA: Florida... | reverse complement strand
ATACTACATGTATGGTGCTCGCAACTTCAGACAAGCTTCCGCTCCGCGACCGCAGGCGGGCCGCTGTCGAGCGCATCGCCCTCGATCTCGCGCTCGAGCATGGCTACGACGCCGTGACGGTCGAGATGATCTGCGACGCCGCGCTCGTGTCACAGAGCACCTTCTTCAACTACTTCGGCTCCAAGGAGCGGGCCGTACTGGGACCTGAGCCCCCGCCGCTCGACGAGCGGCGCCTCGCCGCCTTCGCGGCGGGCCGCGGCGACGCGCTTATCGAGCTGATGCGGCTGATCGTCGCGGACTGGCCCGATGCTCCCGCCGAGCGCGCGGTCCTGCTCAAGCGCCTCGACCTCACCGAGCGCACGCCTGCCCTGCGCGCGGCCCACATCGCCCGCCTCGACCGGGCGAGCGAGCAGGTCGAGCGGGCCGCCGTGCGCCGGTTGGGTGGCGGGGGGGCGGCCGATACGGCCGAACGGGCGAAGATGCTCGTCGCCCTGAGCCATGCGGCGATGCACTGGATGATCGGCCGCCTCCGCGTCCAGCCCGCCATCCCGTGGCCCGCCCTGGTCAGCCGGGCGGTCGCGGTACTCCGCGACGTGGCCGGAGAAGCAGATTGACCGCCCCGGCGGCCGAGCGTCACCACCTCCGGCTCATCATGGCGGCGCTGGTGGCGGCGGTCCTGCTCTCGAGCCTGGACGGAATGATCTTCAACACGGCGCTGCCCACGATCGTCGGCCAGCTGCACGGCATCGCCCACATGTCCTGGGTGCCGACCGCGTACCTCCTCACGACCGCGATCACGATGCCGGTCTACGGCAAGCTCGGCGACCTGGCCGGCCGCAAGTGGCTATTCGTCGTGGCGCTCGCGCTCTTCCTGTCCGGCAGCATCGTTGGCGGGCTGGCCGGCTCGATGCCCGTCCTCATCGCGGCCCGCGCCGTCCAGGGCCTCGGCGCCGGCGGCCTGATGGTGCTCGCGCAGGCCATCATCGCTGATGTCGTCCCGCCGCGGGAGCGCGGCCGCTACATGGCCGTCGTCGGCAGTGTCTTCGTCTTCTCGTCAGTGGCCGGCCCCCTGCTCGGGGGCTGGTTCACCACCACCATCGGATGGCGGTGGGCGTTCTGGATGAACGTGCCGATCGCGGTGCTGGCCATCGCGGCAGCGATCACCCTGCTGCATCCGCCCCGTCCGACCGGACGCCCGAGGGTCGACGTGCCCGGGATCGCGCTCATGTCGGTCGCGGTCACCGGCCTGATCGCGCTCACCTCGTTCGGCGGCCGCACCATGGCCTGGACGTCGGCTCCGGCGCTGGCGCTCGGTGCGGTCGCGGTGCTCGCCACGGCGGGCTTCGTCATGGCTGAACGGCGGGCCCGCGAGCCGCTCATCCCGCTCCGCCTGCTGGCCGATCGTGACTTCGTGCTGGCCACGGTGGGCGGCCTGTGCGGCGCGCTGGCCATGTTCGGCGCGGCCGGATACCTGCCCACTTACCTGCAGATGGTGGACGGCCTCACCCCTTCCGTGGCCGGGCTGTTCATGGTGCCGATGGTGGCCGGCATCGGCACGACCAGCTTCACCTCGGGTCACCTGATGAGCCGCACCGGCCGGTACGCCTGGATGCCCGTGGCCGGAGCCGTCGTCGTGGCCGCCGCACTCGCCCTGCTTTCGCAGTTGCGGGTGTCGACCCCGCCCTGCGTGGTCGGCGCGATCGCATACCTGTTCGGCGCCGGAATGGGGTTCGGCATGCAGACCCTGACGATCGTCGCGCAGAACGCATTCCCCTCCGAGGTCGGCACCGCCACCGCCTCGTTCGCGTTCTTCCGTGAGATCGGGGCCGCGCTCGGCGCCGCCGCCGTCGGCGGCCTGTTCACGGCGCGGCTCACCACACTGCTCGGCGCGCGGCTACCCGCGCGCCTGGGCGACGCGCACTCGCTAACCCCTGCGCTGGTCGCCACCTGGCCGGCTGACCTCCGCGAGAACGTCGCCAGCGCGTACCACGACGCACTGACGCCCGTCTTCCTGGGCCTGGCGCCGATGATGCTGGCAGCCGCGGTGGTGCTGCTGTTCGTGCGGGAGCGCCCCATTGGCACGCACCCGGCCGAGCCGGCTCGCGAGTTTCAGACGGCCAGCGAGCTCGCTCCCCGTGGAGGTATGTCCTGATGCGTGAGGAACTGGAAGCGGTCTGGACGGGATTCACCGACCCGCCTGATGAGGCCCGGCCGCGGGCGTGGTGGCACTGGATGGACGGCAATGTCGACGCCGACGGCATCCGCCTCGACCTCGAATGGCTGCACGGCGCCGGCGTCCGGGGCGTCCAGATGTTCGACGGCGGGATGGGCACGCCGCTCGTCGTCCCGGGCAAGGTTGAGTTCGGGTCAGCTGAATGGCAGGAAGCACTACATCTGGCCATGGCCACCTCCCGGCGGCTCGGGCTGGAGTTCGCCGTCGCCACCTCGCCCGGCTGGAGCGCCGCGGGCGGCCCCTGGGTGAGCCCGGAGGACGCCATGAAGAAGGTGGTCTGGTCCGAAACCGTGGTGACCGGAGGCGCCGTCGTCGAGGTGGCGCTGCCTCCCCTGCCGGATGTGGCCGGCCCGTTCCAGGATCTCCCCCGCTGGGGAGACGACCCGGAAGCGAATCGCTTCTGCCAGGACTGGATCACGATCGCGGTGCCGGACGATCCCGCGCAGCGAGCACTCCGGCCCGCGACCGTTACCGCGTCGTCGCCGATCGAACGGCCCGAACGGCTGACGGACGGCCGTCATGCGGACGTAGTCGTCTTGCCTCGCGACCCTGATCATCCGTCCTCCGCGTGGATCGGGCAGGATTTTGCGTCCCCCGTCACGGTTTCCGCCGTGACCGTGGGCCTTCCGGGCCCGCGGGGTTTTGGCGCCGCACCGCTGCCGTACGCCGTCTTCGAGGCGAGCGAGGACGGCGACGCCTGGACCGTCGTCGCCGACCTGCCCGTCTCGGCCGTCCCGGTGCAAACCGCGGCGTTTCCGCCGGTGACGGCGGCGCGCTTCCGGCTCGTCCTGTCCGGCGGAACCGCGGCCGACGCGCGGCCGCGGCTTGCCGCGGGAGTCAGGCCGCCGCCCGTCCTTCGGCGCGTGAGTGAATTCCAGGTGAGCCAGTTCGCCCTGTATCCCGGGGGGCGCATACATCAGGGCGAACTCAAGGCGGGCTTCGGCGCGGCCCCGGACTACTACGCGCTCGACGCCAGCCCGCACCCCGATCCGCACGCCATTGGCCCGGACACCGTCCTGGATCTCACCGCACAGCTCGGCGCGGACGGCGTGCTGCGCTGGGAGGCACCGCCCGGCGAGTGGCGCGTACTGCGTTTCGGCGCGTCACTGACCGGGCAGACGAACGGGCCAGCCTCGCCCGAGGCGACTGGCCTGGAGGTGGACAAGCTCGACGCGGAACCGGTCCGGCGATACTTCGACACGTACCTCGGCCTGGTCGAACCCGGTCTCGATGCCCTGCTGAGCGACAGCATCGAGTCAGGACCGCAGAACTGGACCGGGCGGATCCGGGAACGGTTCGCCGAGCTGCGGGGCTACGACCTGTTTCCCTGGCTGCCGGGCCTGGCCGGGCTCGTGGTGGCCGACGCGGCCTCGTCGGACCGGTTCCTGTACGACTACCGCCGCACCATCAGTGATCTTTTGACTACCGAGTATTACACCGCTATCGCCGGGATCGCCCGCTCGCGCGGGCTCACCTACTACGCGGAGGCGCTGGAGGACCATCGCCCGCAGCTCGGGGACGACCTCTCCATGCGCGCTCAGGCGGACGTGCCCATGGGGGCGATGTGGCTCTTCGACCCAGGCTCGGGGTCACCCAACCCGACCTACATCGCCGACCTGAGGGGGGCGTCCTCCGTGGCGCACGTCTACGGCAAGCCGTGGACCGGCGCGGAATCGATGACTGCCTTCCACCGGCCGTGGAGCTATACCCCGCGACGGCTCAAGCACATCGCCGACCTCGAGCTCGCGCTCGGGGTGACGCGGTTCTGCATCCACACCTCACCGCACCAGCCCGCCCAGGCGCCGCCGCCGGGAATCGGACTGGCGCCATTCCTCGGCCAGGTGTTCGTGCGAACCGAGCCCTGGGCAGGCCTCGCCCGTCCCTGGGTCGATTACCTCGCCCGATGCTCCTACGTGCTCAACCAGGGGCTGCCTGCGGTCGACGTGGCCGTGTTCGTCGGCGAGGAGGCTCCTCTCACGGCCCTGTACGGGGATCAGGCCGACCGCTCGGTGCCCGTCGGTTTCGGATTCGACTACGTGGGCCTGGACGGGCTCGAGGAATGCGTGACCGCCCAGGACGGGATGATCGTCGCGGGCGGCGCCCGCTACCGCGCGCTCTACCTGGGTGGCTCGAGCCACCGCATGACGCTCCGGGCCCTGTGCCGGATCAGGGCGCTGCTGGACGAGGGGGCAACGGTCATCGGGGCACCGCCGGGCTCCTCCCCATCGCTCGCCGACGATCCCATGGAGCACGCGCGAGTCGTCCAGGCCCTCTGGGACGCCGGCGAGCACGCCGGGCGGCTCATCGGCACAGCGGATCTGGCCCGCGCCCTGGGCGAGCTGGGGCTGGTCCCGAGCCGGACGGTGACGGGTGCGGACCTGCTGCGGACAGGCCGCCGGATCGGGGACGCCGAGCTGACGTTCCTGGCCAATCCGGAGCCGGAGCCAGTCACGGCGACGGTGCACGCGACGACAACGCTGGTGAGCTGGAACCCGGTGACGGTTCGCCGCGAGGCGCTGCCCGTGGCGCGCCGTCCGGAGTCCGGCGGGTACGAGTACCGTCTCGACCTCGCTCCGCTCGAGTCCATCGTGCTGGCCGACGGCCAGGACGAGGGGCTTGCGGCACGCTCGGCCGCCCCGCTGGCGGAACTGCGGGTAGCCGGCCCGTGGGAGCTCACATTGCCCGGGCACGCGGCGATCCGGCTGGAACACGGACCGGTTCCGTGGACCGTGCTCGGCGAAGAAGGGTTCGCAGGCGTCGGCGTCTACGCTGGTCACGCCGACGTTGATTCCGACTTCCTGCGCGACCGCAGGATCCTGGCCGCGTTCGGCGACGTGGGTGACATTGCCCGGGTGCTGGTGAACGGGACCGACTGCGGGATCACCTGGACAGCCCCGTTCGAAGCGGACATCACCGGGGCGCTCCGGCCGGGCCGCAACGCCGTCGTGGTGGAGGTCGCGAACGCGTGGATGAACCGGCTCATCGCCGAGGCGCGCCAGCCGACCGGGAAGATCTTCGCACCGGTCGCCGGCGTCTACGAACCGCAGGCCGAGATCCGGCCCGCGGGCCTGAGCGGTCCCGTCGTGTTCCGGGCTTACGCGCCATGAGCCGCGTCGAAGCGCTGCTGCGGTCGATGACCTGGGACGAGAAGCTCGCGCAGATGCAGGTTGTGTTCAAGCCGGATCCGGCCCAGGTCGAGCGGTGGGTGCGTGCGGGCGTCGGGGCGGTCTTCTGGCCGCGCAGCGCCGCGGCGGTCAACGCATTGCAGCGGGTCGCGGTCGAGCAGACCCGCCTCGGCATCCCGCTGCTGGTCGGCCTGGACGTGATCCACGGCCAGCGCACGATCGCCCCTACTCCGCTGGCCATGGCGGCCAGCTTCGACCCCGACGTCGTCGAAGGTACCGCCCGGCTTGCCGCGACAGAGGCGGCGTCGGGCGGAGTGAACTGGACATTCTCCCCGATGATCGACGTCAGCCGCGATCCGCGGTGGGGCCGGGTCGTCGAGGGTTTCGGAGAGGATCCCTACCTGACGGCCGTCATGGGAGTAGCGATGATCCGCGGCTATCAGGGCGATAATCTCCGCCAACCGGGCCGGATCGCCGCGACCGCGAAACACTTCGTCGGCTACGGTCACGCCGAGGGCGGCCGGGACTACGACACGGCCGACATGTCGGAACATCGGCTCCAGAACGTCTACCTCGAGCCGTTCCGCGCCGCCACGGCGGCCGGAGTCGCATCGGTGATGGCCGCGTTCAACACGATCGGCGGCAAGCCGATGCACGCCCACCGGCGGCTCCTCACCGATGTCCTCAAGGACGAGTGGGGGATGCATGGCGTCATCGTCGGCGATGCCGACGGCGTCGGCAACCTGGTACCGCATGGCGTCGCCCGGAACCTTCCCGACGCGGTGCGGCAGTCAGTACGGGCCGGCCTCGACGTCGAGATGGGCGGCAGCCTGACCGATGCCGACGGTCGCGCTCTGCTCACGCCCGAGGAGCTTCCTGCAGATCGTGTCGACGACGCCGTCCGCCGCATCCTCAGCCTCAAGGCCAGGCTCGGCCTGTTCGACCAGCCGTATGTGCCGGAAGACGGGGAGATCACCGATCCCACCCGCCAGGCACGGGCGCAGGTGCGCGCCGCCGCCGTCCGCTCGACTGTGCTGCTGAAGAACGACGGCACCCTGCCGATAACCCCAGGCGGCAGGATCCTGCTGACCGGACCATACGCCACCTCCACCGACCACCTCGGCGCCTGGACGCAGAGTTTCGCCGCACCGGCCGGCTCGATCGCCGACGAGCTGACCAGCAGATACCCGCGCGTGAAGTTCACCATCGAGCAGGGTGCCGGCTTCTACGACGACGATCCCGCCGACCTGCAGGCGGTGGCCGCGGCCGCGGCCGGTCACGACCTGGTGCTCGTGTTCGCCGGGGAACCGTCGAGCCTGTCCGGGGAAGCGGCGTCGCGCAGCGACCTGCGGCTGCCGGGGCGGCAGGAGGAGCTCATCCGCACGGTGGCCGCCGCCGACGTGCCGTTCGTTATCGTGCTCGTGAACGGGCGTCCGCTGGTCACGTCCGGCTGGATCGACGCCGCCCCGGCCGTGCTGGAGGCGTGGCACCTGGGCACCGAAGCGCCTGCCGCCATCGTGGACGTCCTGACCGGTGCCGCGGAACCAGCCGGCCGGCTCCCGATGTCGTTCCCGCGCACGACCGGGCAGGTCCCGGTCTACTACGCCCACGAGAACACCGGGCGTCCCGCGACCACGAGCGGGACGATGCGTCCCGAAGTGGTCGACATCGGCCTGGCCGGCCCGGACAACGTCACAGAAAAGTACACGTCCAAGTACCTCGACCTGGAGCTCGGCCCGCAGTTCGCCTTCGGCCACGGCGGCGGCTACACCACCTTCCGTCACGCGAACGCGCGGTTGTCCGCCGCCCGCCTCCCGCTGGCGGCGCTCGGGAACGGCAAGCAGGTGAAGGTGAGTATCGAGATCTCGAATACCGGTGGCCGCGACGGCGACGAGGTCGTCCAGCTCTACGTGCGGGACCTCGTGTCCTCGGTGGCCCAGCCGGTCCGGCGCCTGGTCGCGTTCGCTCGCCGTCATATCCGCGCCGGCCGGACGGTTACGGTCAGCTTCAGGCTCGGCCTGGAGCAGCTCGGCTTCTGGGACGCCGAGGCGCATCCGGCCCGGTTCGTCGTCGAGCCCGGCACGTTCGGCCTCTATCTTGGCGGCAGCCTGCACGCCACCCAGGAGCTGGTCTTCGAGGTCGTCTGAACCCGGCGGGCGGATGTCGCGGAACCTCTAGTAGCACACCTGTTGCGTCGGTTTAGCCAGCTGGCCGCCGGCATGCGCCTCGGCGATGAACGCGGCGGCCCGGACGGACAGTGCCATGATCTCGCTTGGTCAGACGAGGCCGTCCGGGTCTCCCTGGTAGTCGTTGTCCACGATCACCCGGCAGTGAGGGGATACTGGCAGCTCATCCGTCATAGGCCACCCCGGTGACCGTTTCGGCGATCAGGTCGAGGCACCGCCGGACCGGCTCCACCTCGGCCGGAAGGTTGAGGAAGCCGTGCAGCATCCCGCGGACCGTGAGCTGCAGCACGTCGACCCCGGCCAGGGCCAGGGCGGCGGTGAACGCTTCACCCGACGGGCGCAGGTTGTCATACTCGGCATTCAGGACCAGGGTGGGACACAGCCTGTCGAGGATGGCGTTAGCCGCGAACGCGTAGCCGTCGGCGGAGCTGAGCGGTCCGCCGAGGTAGTTCTCGGTGAGCGGGCGTTCCTCTCCCGGCGACGAGCGGAAGACCGGCGGGAGCTCTGCTAGCGCGGCGGCCAGCGACGGCGGCGGCGACGGGACCCGCGCGTGCAGGACCGGGTACACGAGCGCGAGTGCCGCCGGGACCCATCCGTCGCGGTCGCGCAGCCTGACCGCGGCGCCCGCCGCCAGGTTGCCGCCTGCGCTGGCGCCGCCAATGGTGATCCGCGCGGGATCGACGCCCAGTTCTTCGGCCCGGTCGCGTACCCAGGTGACGGCAGCGACGGTGTCATCATGCGGTACCGGGTAGCAGACGCCCCCGACGGCGAGTCGGTAGTCGACGCTGACCACGACGGCGCCGGCGGCCACGCAGACTTCCCGCGCGGTCCAGTCGGCCTCATGCATGTCGAGGTCGCCGCCGATGAACCCGCCGCCGTGCAGCCAGACCAGACAGGGGGCGCCGACCGGGACCTCAGCGGAGGGGCTGTAGATCCGGACCGGGACCGGCCCGTGCGGGCCGGGCGCGGACTGGCTGCGGGTGTGCACCGCCGGCGGCGCCTCCGCCGCATCCCAGGTCTCGAACTGCCGGATCTGCTGGATCAGCACCGGATCGGAGTAGGCCGCGCCCATGCTGGTCAGGCCGTCCAGGTAATGAAAGCGGCTGGCCACGGCGGCGTGAATCGGCATGAATTGGTCCCTTCAGAAACTGCGGAGCAGGGCGTGCTGGCGACGAAGCTGGTCGGCGGCGCGCCCGGCGGCGTAGTCGCCTTCGTACTCGCTGGACAGGTAGCCGCTCCACCGGCGTGTCTGGCGGTTGCGGAACCCGCGGGTCTGGATCATTGGTGCCTCGAGCATCGAGCTACCTCCGGAATGACGTGTCAGGTCAGGCCGTCAGGGTGAGGCGCTTGCGGTCGGCTCCCCCGCCCGGGACGGGCATATACGAGATGCGCAGCCGGATCCCGACCGCGACGTCGTGCTCTCCCGGCGCCAGCGGGTCGTCGGTCTCGAAGGCCAGTTCGGCTCGCTCACCCATCTCCCACCGGTCGTCAAAGATGCCGGGCATCTCGGCGAAGGTATAGCTGTGGCCGTGGACGGTGAACGTGGTGCGTTCCGGCGGCACCGGTGTCCCGTCGAGGGTGAGGTCAACGGCTTCGACCATGGACAGGCCCAGGCCCCGGTAGTAGGGCATGCGGACCTCGACGCGGCCGCCGGTGCGCCCGTCGTCTAGGCGGCGGAAGCCTTCCTCGCACACGATGTACTTGTCGAACATGGGGTTCCTCCGCGGATTCAGGCGGGCTGGCCGAGCAGCCGCTCGAACATGACGTGCTGGCGGCGTACCTGCTCGACGCTGTCGACCGGGTACGCGTCCTGGATGTGCCGGTTGCCCTCGTACTCGCTGGACAGGTAGCCGTCATAGCCGCCCTTGATCAAGACCGGGATGATCTCGTCGTACGGGATGCTGTACTCGGTGCCGTCCTCGGTCATCTCGTAGAACTTGGCCTGGATGTGCCCGATCAGCGGCATGTAGTCGAGCATGTTGCGCGGGTCGTTCCAGGTGAAATGGGTGGCCTGCCGGGCCAAGCCCACCTCGACCGGACCGCCGCCCATGTAGTTGACCGTGTCCATGAGGCCATGCACGTCGCCGTGGTCGTCGTACGTGGAGACGATGAGCTCGACGAGGTCGGGCCGGGCGCCGTCGCGCAGCGCGCGCTCGGTCACCACCCGGGGGAAGCGCTTCACGTAGGTGCCCATGTCCGGCATGAAGCCCAGGGCCGGAGACCCGGTCCTGTCCATGACTTCGATGTGGCGGAGGATCCACGGGTGCGTGTAGTGGAACGGCGCGTGTACCTCCAGCAGGAGCCGCACACCGTGGTCCGCCGCGTACGGCGCGGCCTGTTCCATGACCTCGGGCGGGGTGTTGATGATGGCCCGGATGACGGTCGCCCCGAGCCGGACGGCGATGTCGATGTCCTGGTGGACCGAGGCCACCTGTTCTTCGGTGGTAAGCCAGCGGTCCGGGTACCGCTTGGTGTCCAGGAACAGGTCGGTGGC
>Ga0335073_10017463_pt1 | contig 10038 bp, 5 predicted proteins | sample Lox_Sample_22_FD_207093 | JGI IMG/M metagenome (GOLD analysis project Ga0335073, IMG submission 207093) | Soil microbial communities from Loxahatchee National Wildlife Refuge, Florida, United States - Lox_Sample_2.2 | ecosystem: Environmental > Terrestrial > Soil > Wetlands | place: USA: Florida... | reverse complement strand
CGGCGAGCGCGACCTGCTCTTTGCGCCGTTGATGGCTGGGGGCCGTACACTCGGCGTGGTCGCGATCACGCTCGATGGCGAACCACCCGAAGACGAACGTGAAGCGCTTACCGTGTACTGCGCCGCCGTCGCGCGGATCCTCGAATCGGAGCGCGCGCTCGCCGCGGCGCGACGCCAATCGCGCGACAGTCAGCTACTTACGATGGTCAACGAGCGCCTGCACAAGTCGCTCGACCGGCGGGACGTGCTCTTCGGCATCGTGGAAGGTGTGCGTGCTGCATTTTCGGCGGACCGCTGCTTCGTCTACGAGCGGATGGATGACGGCGACCACGCCACCGTCGTAGCGGCGGCGATCAAAGGCGGCCTTGCGAGCGCGAGCAAATCGGCGGTGGCGCTTGACGCCGATCTACGCAAAGTATTCGGCGGCCTGACGGTCCGGCGTGATGAGATCAGCGATCTGGAGATTTACGGCGCGGGCGCGCGCAGCGCCGTTGCGATGCCTTTCGTCGTGGACGGGCGAGTAGAGGATGCGCTCGTGCTGTCGTTCGATCGTCCAGGCGGCTTCGACGATGCCGATATCGCAGCGCTTCGTTCGCTTGCGTTTCACGTCGGGCTCGCACTCTCGAATGCACGGCTATACGAACGCGAACGCGCTCGCCGCGCCCAGGCGGAATCGCTCGAGCGTGTCGTGCGCATCCTACGTGATACACAGTACGTCGACGAAGTGCTGCTGGTCTTTGTGGTTACGGTTTCACATGAGCTGCCGCTCGACTGTGCAGCTTATGCGGTCGACGGCGATCAGCTGGTGCGCCGGGCCTTACGCATCCGCGAGCCACGCGGATTTGAACCGGCCGCGACGCTCGATCGCGCGCTCTTGGAACCATTCCTCGCCGTCGACGAACCGTCGGACGGGACGATGGTGCCGCGTGGCGCGCGCGACGCGCTCTTCGGCGGCCGCAACGGTGTTATCGTGCCGCTGCGCCTCGAAGGGACCCTGTATGGTGCGTTCGTCGCTCGGTCGGCCGAAGGTGGGTTGGATTGGCCGGCAGAGGAGCGCTCGACGTTCTTCCGTACGCTCGGATCGCACTTGGAGATTGCGCTTGCAAACGCGCATGCCTATGAGCGTGAATTGCGGCGCGCGCAGGAGCGCGAGACGTTCGCCGAGGCTGCGCGCACGATCCTCAGTCACACGGCGATCGGTTCGCTGGCCGACGTGATGTGTCGCCTCGCGACCTCGCTCGTGCATGCCGATCGCGCCTGTGTCTTGCGTTGGAGCGGTGACCGCTACGAGATCGTTGGACGCTTTGGAGACGACGTTGAAGCGATCATTGCGGACAGTGGGTTCGATTTGGTACACCGGGCCGAACGATTGAGCTCGCTGGTCGGAGACGAGCGGCGCGTGCAACGGTTGATCGATGGACCCGGCTATTTGGTCACTCCGCTATCGCAAATGTCCCCTGGCGGAGGCGGTACGATCGACGCATTCCTACTGATTGGGCGCGGGAATCAAGAGCGCTTCGGACGCGACGACCTGCGCATCATGCAGGAGCTCGGCGCGTTGCTCGCACTCGCGCTGCGAAATCTCGAACTCTACGAGGCGATGGGCTTGGCCAATCGCGCGTTGCAAGAGTCCAGCGAATTCAAAGACGACTTACTCGCGATGCTGGCGCACGACTTCAAGGGCCCGCTAACCGTCATTCTCGGCTACTGCGAGCTCCTACTGGAGACCGCGTCTGACTCACGCGATGAGATCGAAACCGTGCATTCGCAAACAAAACGCCTCGTGCGTCTCTCTGAGGATGCGCTGGTTTTGGCGCAGACGCAAGCGGAGGGTTTTTCGCTGGCGCGTACGACCGTCGATGCGGGATCGTTCGTCACCGAGTGCGTTCAAGCCACCGCCCCTAACAACCCGCGGTTGCGCGTGCGCGTGCCCGCCGTCCCGGTGATGGTCGAACTCGATCCGCACCGCTTCCGACACGTCATCGACAACCTCGTCTCCAACGCGCTCAAGTACTCGACCGACGACGTCGACGTCGTCGTGGACGCGAACAACGGCAGCGTGGTTATGGAAGTGCGCGACCGTGGCATCGGCATCCCGCTGCAAGAGCTCGACAGCCTCTTTACGCGGTTCGGGCGCGCGAGCAACGCGCGCAGCAAGGGTATATCGGGCTCGGGCATCGGTCTCTATGTAGCGCGCAAGATCGTGGAAGTGCATCGCGGCACGATCGCGGTCGAATCGCGCGAAAACGAGGGGTCGACTTTTATCGTAACGCTGCCCGCCCGGGGTTGAACGGGCGCAGAGAAACCATCCGACGCGGAGAAGGTTAGTAACCCCTATGGCATTTCTTCGAACCCTTTTTGACGGCAACGAGCGTGACATCGCGCGCCTGCGGCGCACGGCCGATCGCGTCAATGCACTCGAGCCCGCAACGGAGGCGCTCTCCGATGAGGAGCTGCGCGCCAAGACCATCGAATTCCGCGCGCGGCTCGAGGAGGGCGAGGCGCTCGAGGCGATGCTGCCTGAGGTCTTCGCCGTCGTTCGCGAGGCGGGCAAGCGCACGGTCGGGATGCGTCACTTCGACGTCCAGATTATGGGCGGCCAGGTGCTCTTCGAGGGCCGGATCGCCGAGATGAAGACCGGCGAGGGCAAGACGCTGGTGGCGACGCTGGCCGTCTACGCTCGGGCGCTCGAAGGTCGCGGCGTGCACGTCGTCACGGTCAACGACTATCTCGCTCGCCGCGACGCCGAGTGGATGGGCCCGCTCTACGAGTTTCTCGGATTGAAGGTTGGCGTGATCCAGCACGGTCTGGAGCCGGCGCAGCGCCGCGAGCAATATGCTTGCGATGTTACCTATGTAACGAACAACGAAGTCGGCTTCGACTACCTGCGCGACAACATGGCATGGCAAGTAGAAGATCTCGTCCAGCGCGAGCTCTACTTCGCATTGGTCGACGAAGTCGACTCGATCCTCGTCGACGAGGCGCGCACGCCGCTCATCATCAGCGGACCGTCGCAAGAGTCAACCGAGCTGTATGAAAATTTCGCGCAGATCGTGCCACGCCTCAAGAAAGTCGAGGACTACACCGTCGACGAGAAGGCGCACGCCGTGCCTATTACCGAAGCGGGCGTCGCCAAAGTCGAGAAGATGCTCAGCATCACGAATCTCTACGATCAACGTAATATTGAACTCGCCCACCAGCTCAATGCGGCGTTGAAAGCGTGGAATCTCTTCCACAAGGACCAGCAGTACATCGTCAAAGACGGTGAAGTAATCATCGTCGACGAATTTACCGGACGTCTGATGCACGGGCGGCGTTACTCCGATGGCATCCATCAAGCGATCGAGGCGAAGGAAGGCATCAAAGTGCGGGGCGAGGATCAAACCCTCGCGACCATCACCTTTCAAAACCTCTTCCGTCTCTACGATCACCTTGCAGGTATGACCGGTACGGCAAAAACCGAAGAGCGTGAGTTCCGCGACATCTACGGGCTCGATGTGGTCGTCGTGCCCACGAATAGGCCGATGGCGCGTAAGGACAGTGCCGACATCGTCTACAAATCGGAAAAAGCCAAGTTCGACGCGGTCGTCAACGAGATCATCACCGAGCACAGTAAAGGCCGCCCCGTCCTGGTCGGCACGCGCTCGATCGAGAAGAGCGAGCTGCTCGCCGCAATGCTACGGCGCAAAGGCGTAGAGTGCAACGTGCTCAACGCGAAGTATCACGAGCAAGAAGCCGAGATCATCAAAGACGCCGGTCAAGAAGGCCAAGTGACGATTGCCACCAACATGGCCGGCCGCGGCACCGACATCAAACTTGGGCCGAGCGTCGCGGATAAAGGTGGCCTGCACATCATCGGTACCGAGCGACACGAGTCGCGGCGGATCGATAATCAGCTGCGTGGCCGCTCGGGCCGTCAAGGTGACCTTGGTTCGTCGCGTTTCTACATTTCGTTGGAAGACGAAGTGATGCGCCTCTTCGGCGGCGATCGCCTGACCAACGTGATGGAGCGCTTCGGTTTTACCGATGAGCAGCCGATCGAGTCAGGCATGGTCTCGAAGTCGATCGAGCGTGCACAGAGCAAAGTCGAGAACCACAACTACGAGATTCGCAAACACGTACTCGAATACGACGACGTGATGAACAAGCAGCGCGAGATCATCTATGGCGATCGCCGCGCGATTCTCGAAGGTACCTTCGATTCACGCACGTTTATGTTGCAGTCGCTAGAGGCAAAAGTCGACGAAGCCGTCGACCAGAACGCCCCTGAGAACGCGCATCCCAGCGAATGGGACTACCCGGAGATGCTCAATGCGCTCGACGCGGTCTTCCCGCTGAAACGAACGCTGAGTGTCGAAGACCTCGCCGGCAAAGACCGCGAGGAGATCCGGCGGATGTTGCGCGAGCGCGCTGTTGCGGCGTTCGAGGCGAAGGAAAAAGAGGTCACGCCCGAGATCATGCGCGTGGTCGAGCAACGGTATTTACTTCTGCCGATCATCGATCGTCAATGGGTCGACCACCTTTATGTGATGGACCACCTGAAGACCGGTATCGGCCTACGTGGCTACGGGCAAAAAGATCCGCGCGTCGAGTACGAAAAAGAGGCGTACGAAATCTTCGAGTCGCTCAAGAACAACATCGCCGACGAAGCGATTAGTGGTATTTTCCGCGTCGTGATCGAGCACGGTCCGCCGCCGGATCAGCAAGCGCAGCAACCGCAGTTCGAGCAGATCCCTGCCGGCGCGATGGTGCCGCATGCGGCGCCCCAGGGACGGCTCTCGTCGCAGGAAGCAGAGCATTTGCTCGGCCCCGCGCCCGGTGCGCAGCGTCGTCCGCAACAGCTACACACGAATCTCGGTGATGGCGAATCGGCAAAGCCCGCGCGCGCCGAGCAGAAGGTCGGGCGCAACGAACTTTGTCCGTGCGGCAGTGGCAAGAAGTATAAGAAATGCCACGGCGCGGGCGCCGCTTAGGCGAGCTGACTCAGGTCTTGATCGTAACGCCGCATGATTGGATGCGGCACCGGCAGCGGGGGTTGCGGACCGGTGGGTTGTGGCTGCGGCTGTGAAGGGCAACTTGAGGAGCCATTGACCATTGCGCCGCCGAGATCGACGTTGTTCGCGCAGACGTTGACATCCACGCCCTGGCCGTTCTGCGTCATTGTCGTCGTGATCTGACCACCGTTTTCGTTCTGCGTCGTGATCTGCAGCGAGCCGTTTTGGTTGGCGGTGATCGTCTCGTCCCCAAGCTGCACGGTCTGTCCCGGCGCAAGACTTTGCATCACCCCGTCCTGTGTGATCGTCGCATTGCCGTTGTTGTTCAGCGAGACTTGCGTGCGTCCGCCGTGGGTCGTCACTGTCGCGGACTGATTGTAGGTGACGCCGTTTGCGTTCGGCTGTGTGGTTTGCGTCGAGAGCTGATAGCCGCCGGGTATCGAGTCGGAATGCAAGAGATCGGGCTCGCTCTGCATATCGTTCCACGTACTGCCGTTGAACGAAAGATGCGGGTCGCCGACTGAGCCGCCCGACGCATTCGAAAAATACTGCTCGCTGCCATAGTTCGGCGCGCCGTTCATCCAGTTTGAAATGGCGGAGCCGGCTTGCTGTGCCCACGAGCCGAGCTGCCCGAACATGCCGTATGGGCCTTCGGAGTCGAACATGCCAAGCGGGCTGAACGGCATTGCCTCGCCTCCCATTTCGCCGGCCTGTTCCAAGAATCGAGAGATCGTGTCGAGACTGCCCGACCCGGACGGACTCGATTGGTAGTTCTGACCGCCGTCGAGGTACGGGCCGTCATCAAAAAGTGGGCCGGTAAACTGCTGCCGCATGGGGTCCGGCACCGCCGGCTGCATCTGCATGATCCTGCGAACCTCCGTTGCGTGTTGCGCGTCTCTCCATCCCGCGCTATGCACCTGGTAGCAAGGGGGCGGGCCATCGTGCGAGAATGCCCGGTGCGCTATGAGCGACTCCCAGCAAACGACCATCACGCGCCTGCACGACCGCCTGACCGTGCTCAAGGAGCGTCTTTGACTACGTAGGGAAAGCGCGCCGGGTCAGCGAGCTCGATCTGCGCTCGCGCGACGAGGGGTTTTGGAACGATCCCGAACGCGCGCAGCGCACGATGAAAGAGCTGTCCGATTTGCGCGATGAGGTCGCCCGGATGGACGGTGTGGCGCGTGCGCTCACCGATGCACGTGAGCTGCTCGAGCTGTTTGCCGGCGATCCCTCCGTCGACGCAGAGGTCGACGGGAACCTCGAGCAAGCGGGGCGTGCGCTCGAAGAGCTCGAGATGGCCGCTAACTTCGACGGCGAGTACGATTCGCACAGTGCGATTGTCAGTATTAACGCGGGCGCCGGCGGGGTCGACGCCGCCGACTGGACGGCAATGCTTCTGCGGATGTATCTACGTTGGGCTGAGCGCAGCGGATTTGCAACGCAGATTGCCGATGTGTCGGAAGCCGAAGAGGCCGGCTTGAAGTCGGTGACGTTCTTCGTGCGGGGCCGTAACGCGTACGGCATGCTCGAGAGCGAGCGCGGCGTGCACCGTCTCGTGCGCCTCTCGCCGTTCGACGCCGCGCATCGCCGTCACACGTCGTTTACCGCGGTGGACGTCATTCCCGAGATCGAGGCGGACGAACCGACGAATGTCGAGATCAGGCCGGAAGACCTGCGCATTGAAACATTCAAATCAGGCGGTGCGGGTGGCCAGTACGTCAATAAGACCGAATCCGCCGTGCGCATCATCCACGAGCCGAGCGGGATCATCGTTGCCTCACAGCAAGAGCGTTCGCAGGCGCAGAACCGCGACGTCGCGATGAACATCTTGCGCGCAAAGCTCGTGCAGCGCGCGATCGAAGAACGTGACGCCAAGCTTGCCGCGGTGCGCGGCGATCGCGCGGCCAACGAATGGGGATCGCAGATACGCTCCTACGTCTTGCAGCCCTACCAACTCGTGAAGGATCATCGCACGAACGTCGAGACCGGCAACGCGCAGGGAGTACTCGACGGCGACGTCGACACCTTCATTTGGCCGTACCTGCAGCAGCGCCGTGCGTGATCGCTTCCCATGGATTCTTGCACTGGCGTATACGGCGCTATTCACGCTGCTCGGTGCGATCCGCTACCACGCGCATAGGAATCTCGTCGATTTCGGCATCTTCGCCCAGACCGTAGCGAGCGCGTTCGGCTGCTTCTGCAATCCGATCGAGGGCAGCCATTGGGCGTTTCACTTCTCGCCGATCCTCTATCTGGCCGGCGCCGTTATCGCGGTGTGGCACTCGCCGTATGCGCTGATCGTGATGCAGTCGGTTGCGTGCGCCCTCGTGATACCGCCGATCTACGCGCTCGTCGTCGGACGCGCGGGCAAGCCGGTCGCGCGATGGGTCGCAGTGGTCGTCGCGCTCTATCCGGCTCTCGCGGGCTTGGCATTCGTCGACTTCCACGAGAATGCGTTTGCGCCGGCTGCGATTGTGTGGATGATGTGGGCCTTCGATTGTGGCCGCATCGTTCAGGCGGCGATCTTCGCACTCTGCGCCATCGCAGTGAAAGAAGATCAGGCGATCTTCATCGGCATTACTGCCGCCGTCGGCGCGTGGCGCTTCCGCAAAACCTGGCCCGGCCGGGTTGCGCTCGGCGTAGCGATCGTCGGATTCTGCGCGGCACTGGTATTTTTTCGCGAGATTCAACCGCATCACGTCGCGAATCCGCATTGGTCGCCGGAACGCTTCTACGCCTGGACCGCGGCCGACGTTCGTGCGCTGCTCCCATTGGGGTTGCTGCAACGCGTAGGATTTCTGCTCTTGATTTTGGCGCCGCTTGGATTCTTGCCATTGCGGTCGCGCTTCATGTGGTCGGCGCTGCCGCCCCTCGCCGAAGTATTGCTCTCGCGCATGTCGACAACGTTTACGCTCGGTACTCACTACGCCGGTGCGTGGCTCGGCTATATGCTCGTCGCCTTTGCTTTCGCCGCGCGAAAATTACCGGGTGAGCGCGCAGCTCGCTGGATGTGGGCCTGCGCTGCGCTATGTACACTCGAACTCTTGGTTGCAAATCCGCTTCACCCCGGGCTAAATCTGCGTGCGCCACAGCCGCGCGATGCCGCCCTCGACGAGGCGCTCGCATCGTTGCCTCAAAATGCCTCAATCGCAACGCAGGAAGAAGCGTATACGCATCTCGCGCTTGCCGATCCGAATGCGCGATTGTTGCCGGAAAACCCAAGCGTCGCTGAAGACGCATGCTACGTGCTGATCGACCGGGACTTCCCAGATTCACCGCGCTTGCAAGAGTATGGCGCCGCGCTGGAAGAGCTGGTTGCCGAACGCGCGTACAGGCGCGTACAATCGGAGGGCGGAATTGCGGTCTACGTACGCGCTGGAGGTTGCCGATGATCGCCTTTGTTCTCGCTCTTGCGTTGCCGACCGTCTCGCAGGTACAAGCGCATTTTGTTCGCGCGTTAGGTGGCTCAGCCGCGATCACGCGTCCGCAGTCGACGACGACGCGCGGCTATAACGTTCTTTATGGAAAGGACGGCAAGCGCACCCGAGTCGATTACGTAATTTACGCGGCGAACTTCAAGCGCGCCGAGATCGACGACGTCGCTGGGCGAGGCGAATACCGTTCGGGATATGACGGACGAACCGGTTGGTCGATGGATCCCGGTGGCAAGCCGCAGTTTCTTTCCGGCTCGGTGAATGAAAGCGCGCGACGTGATGCAGACATGTATTACTTTGCGCACATCCCCATATATTTTCGGTCGATGGACGTCGTCGGCATCGAGGTGTTCGGCGGTCAGCGCTGCTATCACGTGCGCGGTACCACGCTTTGGGGCAACGAGAACAACCAATATTACAGCGTCGCTTCAGGGTTGCTCGTCGGCTATCGGTTCCACCAGTGGCTTGGCGCGGCACCGGACAAGGCCGAGACGATTCAGCTTTTCGACCGATACAAGAGCTTCGATGGCCTAATGATCTCAACGCGCGAGCGCGACTTCCGCGACGGTGTCCCGCTCGGCGTGGGATACGTAACGTCGGTTGCGTTCAACGATGTCGAAGCGCACCTCTTTACTGCGCCAACAGCTCGCGGAGGCTGGTAGCGACCCGATCGGGCCAATTCCCTTCAGCTCGTAACGCGCGATAGGGAGCGGCCCACGGTGCCCAGCGTGCGAGCTGCAAGTCGAAGTCGCGAATCGGCGGAAAGACGACGACGGCGGGCGTGCCGACCATTCCGGCTACATGTACGGCGCCGCTATCCGGCGCGACGATAGCGGCAGCATTTGCGATGGCCTCTTTCCATGGCCCGAGCGCGGCGAAGCGTTCGACCGTTACACCGGTAGCCGCTTCGATGCGCCGCGCATAGGCGGATTCGCTTGACGCCGCGATCGCGTGGACGGTTCCGAGCTGCGCGGTTGCGCGCAGTGCGCGCACGACCTGCGCGAACTCGATGCCGAGCCGCTCCCACTTGTCGCTCACCTGGAAGGCGAGGCGTGCACCGCGCGGCACGTCCGTTTCGAGAATCAACGGGCGCAGTACTTCGGGATCGCGCGGAATCGGCGTGTCGCCGAGCAGTTGCTCGCCGAGCTTCCACAGTACGACACATTCGTGTGGCGCGCGCGAATCCAATCCGGCGCTTCGCACTACGGCGCGGGTCAGCATGAGGGATGCCCATATCGTTTTGAACGGCTTGCCCCAACCATTGACGAAGCCGACACGATGTTGCGAACCGACCGCGCGCGCGAGCCGATAGCCGCCCGGATCTTCGGTTGCGACTAACGTGTCGCTGTAGTCGTTAGCGCGCAGGCGAGCACCGAACTGCCGAATTGCACGACGGTTCGCGAGCGTCGAGGAGCGCAGCGTAAACGGCGCGACGTAGATCGAGCGGGCCGCTCGCGACGAGAAGATCTCGGCGTTAAGGGCGCGCATCACCAGGTCGACCGGAATTGCGCGCTCACGCAGCGCGGCAAGCAACGGGGTGAGGGCGAGTGCATCGCCGATCGCGTCGAGGCGGATCACGAGCACCGATGGGGAAATCAGCGGCATGACGG
>Ga0335073_10017461_pt1 | contig 10039 bp, 9 predicted proteins | sample Lox_Sample_22_FD_207093 | JGI IMG/M metagenome (GOLD analysis project Ga0335073, IMG submission 207093) | Soil microbial communities from Loxahatchee National Wildlife Refuge, Florida, United States - Lox_Sample_2.2 | ecosystem: Environmental > Terrestrial > Soil > Wetlands | place: USA: Florida... | reverse complement strand
TCCGCGCTGGGGCCGGAAGAGGGCGACATTGTGGTGACCAAGCACCGCGTGGGCGCGTTTGCCGGCACGGATCTGGGCATGATCCTGCGCGCCCGCGACATCGACACGCTGGTGCTCTTCGGGATCGCCACCAGCGGGGTGGTGCTCTCGACCGTGCTCGATGCCTGCGACTCCGATTACCGGCTGTTCGTGCTGCGCGACTGCTGCGCGGACCAGGACCTCGAGGTCCACTCCTGCCTGCTGGACAAGATCTTTGTTCGGCGGAGCACGGTGACAACTGCGGCAGAGTTTCTTTCAGCTTTGCCGGCCTGAGCGCTTACCGCCCGCGGAAGATGATGCGGTCGACAGCCAGCCATCCGGGCCCATCGGCCAGCAGCATCAGCGCCAGGGCCAGCAGGCCAAGCGGGAACTCGTAGCCGCCGGAACCGGTAAGGCCGTGGTGCAGGTGCACTTTGACGATGGCTACCAGCATGTCGATGGCGACGCCAAGGGCGGCAACGGGCGTCAGGATGCCGAGAATCAGAGCGATGGCGCCGAAGAACTCGGTAAAGGCGGCCAGATAGCCCATCCAGTAGGGAAGTCCCAGGTGCGAGACGAAATGCGCGAAGGCGTAGAGCGAGCCGTGCGGGATGACCTTGCTCCACCCGTGGGCCAGCATGATGGCGCCCAGGGCCAGGCGGCTAACCAGCGAGGTAAACGGGCGCAGGTTTTCGAATTTCGAGTTCAGGGCTGTCCTCTTTAAACGGTTGAATATGCAGCAGGCTACGCACAGTTTAGCCCGCGCGGCAAGAGCTTCGGCGCTATAAGGGTGGGTTGATTAGGCAACCGGTATCTTCCTGATTACGGGGTGGTTATCCACAAGAAAGCGGGCGACGGCAGGCCATTTTCCTCTTGATTTTCATAGAAAAAATCCCTAGAATAATAAAGGTTTGTGACTCCCGGGTGCTGCAGAGTGGGCCCAGGGACCTTTTGATCGTCACACTTCATCGCAGAGGATAAATTTTTCATGGCAAAGCGTCGTGGCAATCCAAACTGGGGCAAGCCGGAGCCGATCGGCCCGGTCGTGCCGACCGTGACTTCCTTCGAGCAGGTGGTGAAGGAGTTCAAGCTGACTCCCGATCAATATGTTCGCTCTACCCGCCTGCGGGAGTGGGCGCGCCGGAACCGCAACTCGAAGTACATCCCCGAGTCGCTTCTGGAAGCGTGGGGTTTTGAAATCGAGTCGACCCTCTGAGCTGAGAAGGATTACGGGAATCACCAGACGCCGCCTGCGGGCGGCGTCGCTGTTTTCCGGAAGCAAATTCAGCCGGCCGCCGAAGCGGAAAGTACGCTCTCCGGATCTTCCGAGACGGGACCGCGCGCGTGTCGTCCGGCCAGAGCGCTGAAGATCTGGAGCGCCAGGGCATCCGATGGCTTCTCAGCCAGACCGCCGTAGTGGATCGCTGTATATCCGCAGGGATTGCCCGCGTAGTCGTATCCCTCCACGCCGCCGGGCAGCCCATCGAAGCAGACGAACGCGTATCGCTGGCTGGGCAGCTCGCAGGCGGGCCGATCGGCATAGAGCATTGCCACCAGTCCCTGCTCCCACAGGAACGCCAGGGGCGGATCGGCGCGGCAGCGAAGCGCGGCGGATGCGATGGCTCGTCCCGGCGGCTGGTTGCGGATCCAGTAGAGTCCGGCGTTGAAGCGCCCGGTGCGGAGCGGGCCGCGCAGGGGAATGTAGCGCTGCCACATGCGCAGGTAACCGTCGGTCAGATCCTGGTCAGGAGCGTAGACCAGATCGCAGTGGCGAAAGGCCTCGAGCGCGTCGGTGGGCGGATCGAGGATGAAGAGATCGTCGTCCATCAGGCAGCATTCGGCGGGCGGGGAAGCGAGCGCCGTGAAGGCCTTGGCTGCAAACCAGTGCCGCCGCGCGATATCGGCCAGGCCTGCTCCGCCGAGAGCGCGCACGTGCTGGAGCGCTTCCCATTGCGGCACCACCTGAGCGAAGGGCAGCAGCCGCGCCAGGCACTCGCGGCTGGACGCGCTCCACTGGTCTTCGCCGAACAGGTGCACCGAACTGGGCGAGTAGCCGTTGAGGATCATGCTGTAGAGGCTGGCCGCAGCGCGCAGCGGATGCGACGCGCTGGTGTACATCTTCAGCGGAGGCCCATCGGGGCGGCGCAGCGCGTCTTCGACCGCCGGCAGCCAGCGCAGCAGGACCGACTCCGGAGTGAAGGCGTCGTCTTCGACGCTGCTCATGCGGGCGCACCACAGCCAGTCCCAGCCGAGCTGCCACTGCGCGACTTCGAGAACGTCGCCGGCGGAGACCTGAATTTCGTGGCCGGTGAGGGGATGTGCGGAGCGGTCGTCGTGCACGATGCAGCCGCCAATGCGGATCACCGAGCCGTCGTCGTCCTGGAAGATGAGGGTGCCGGAGCGCTCCATGCGCAGGCGAAAGACGACGTGGAAGCCGCGCATCTCACCGGAGTCGAAGGCGTTCCAGGTGCGCACGCCGCTGCGGAAAAAATCGCGCCAGTCGAGCGACCAGTACATGCGGCCGTCGATGAGCCGCAACTTCCAGTGCGGCCGGAACTCCATCGGCGGCGCCTCCCACGCAGGCGTGGAAACCCACTGGCGATCGGACTGGCGGACCGGCTGGGGCCAGCAGACGTCCAGCAACTCGAAAGCTGGTCGCAGGCTGAAGTCCATAGGAGCGGTAAAGCTTCGCATGACCTTACGCCGGATCGGACCCGGCGCGCAAGAAATTTTCCTCAGGCGTTAGCGCGCGCCTCGCTTATCCGCTATCTTTCAGGCACTTGGCGAGGAGGTGACAAATCCGCAACCTTGTGTTCTATAATGCGTCATCCGCAACCAACCCCTGGGGACATGGCCGAGACAATCGTTCTGTCCCCAATCTGCTTTTTGCGGAAATGCCCGCGCGGCACTCCCCCGCGAGCACAGACGAAGTTCGCTGATTCTCGCTGGCCGTACCTGAAGTTCAGTCTCGAATGCAAACGGGTTTGTTTGCGGCAGGCCACGTGGAAGCCACCGCGAAACCTCGATGATTCCGGTTCGCCTTGTTCCGGAAGAGGGATTGCGACATGGTTCACGACGTCTATCTGATTGAAACTCCGCTCGCGCCCTCGGCTGCGAGTCTCGACCGGGTTCTGGAGCGTGCGCAACTCAGGGTCAGGCAACGCCTTGCATGGGACGGCTTTCGCTGCGAAGCATTGCGGCCGCAGCGCTCCCCGGTGATTGTCGCGAACGCGGCGCCGGCCAGCGACAGCGCGCGCGAGTTCTTCTCGTGGCTGCACGAACATCCCGTCGGCGCGCCGGTCTTCGCCATCCTGCCCGCCGACGACGGCGAGCTGATGCAGAAGGCCATGACGGTTGTCGACGATTTCCTTCTCTGGCCGGTGCGCGGGGACGAGCTGTACTACCGTCTGCAGCGGCTGCTGGGACCGTCGCCGCAGTCGGCGGAGTCGATGCACACCGCCATTCTGGGCGAGATCGGGTTGCAGCAGCTGGTGGGCGAAGAGCCTGCCTTTGTGGACGCGCTCATGCAGCTGGCGCAATACGGGATGAGCGACGCTGCCGTGCTGCTGACCGGAGAGACCGGGACGGGCAAGGAGCTGTGTGCGCGCGCTCTGCACCTGCTGAGCCGGCGCCGCAGCGGTCCCTTTATTCCCGTGGAATGCGGCAGCATTCCGGAACACATCTTCGAGAGCGAGGTCTTCGGCCATCTGCGCGGCGCGTTTACCGACGCGCGCACCGAGCAGAAGGGACTGGTGGCGATGGCGCGGGGAGGGACTCTGTTTCTCGACGAGGTGGACAGCCTGCCGCCGCCGATGCAGGGAAAGCTGCTCCGTCTGCTGCAGGAGCAGAGCTACCGCCCGCTGGGTTCGGAGCAGTACTGCCGCGCGGACGTGCGCATTGTGGCAGCCAGCAACTGCGATCTGGCGGCGCTGGTGCGCCAGCAACGCTTCCGCGCGGACTTATATTTCCGGCTCGACGTGCTGCGCGTGCATCTGCCTCCGCTGCGCGAGCGGCGGGGGGACGTGGCGTTGCTGGCGCGGCACTTTGCCGCGGAGATCTGCGCGCGGGACAGGCTGGGACGCAAGACGCTGACGCCTTCCGCGGTGCGCAAGCTGGAGAGCTACCCGTGGCCCGGCAATGTGCGTGAGCTGTACAACGCCGTGCATCGCGCCACACTGCGTGCCGGGGGCGCGGAGATCGCTCCCAACCACCTCACGCTGGGGGACGAGCGGCCTGCGGCTCAGCCGGAGCTGCGGTCGACAGCCGGCGCCGCAGAGAGCTTTCGCGCCGGCAAGCGCAGGGCAATCGAGAGCTTTGAGAAGGCGTACGTGCAGGCGCTGCTGGAAGCCTATCGCGGCAACATGACCCGCGCCGCGCGCGAAGCCGGCAAGGACCGGCGCGCCTTTGGCCGTCTGGCCAAGAAATACGGTCTCACGCAGCCGCAGGCCTGAGCGTTGCCCGGTTCCACAATCCACTGAAGGACGTTGCCCGCCGGGGTGTGGGTCATTTGCGACCCACACCGGGCACAACCAGCCCATCGCTTCTCTTCTGCTTCTTTCCCGATTGATCTCTGCGCGCCGGCATTTTGCCGTGGGTCGGGATTGGCCCGCCCCGGAGCAGCCTGCGCTGCCAACGTGTGCGCCTGCAATGCGCGCAGCGCCGCGGCGAATGGACCGGAACGTGCTTTGCAGCGTGCAACAACAGGGGTGACAGATTGCCCAGCCGAGGCGAAGCCAGACGCATTGAGATCGCCCGGGACATTCTGAGCTATCTGCTGCAACATCCGGCGGCGGCGGACACATTCGACGGAATCGCTCGCTGGCGGGTCCTGGAGGAGATCGCGATGCGCACGATAGCAACGACGGAGAACGCGCTGCGGTGGCTGATCGAGCGGGGATTTCTGCTGGAGGAAAAGATCGCGGGAGGCCAGAGCATTTATCGGCTGGACCCCGGGAAACGCAGGGAGGCTGAGCTCCTGCTGGGCGGACGCAGGATGAGGCGCGCGTTCAGCATCCGGCGATCCGCGGCACGCTGAACCAGAGCAGGGAAGAGGCCCGGGAGTGCCGACGCTCCCGGAGGAAATCGCAGGCCAGGTAAAAGGAGAGGAACCATTCATGCCGGTTACAGTCAGTTATCCAGGCGTCTACATCGAGGAACTGCCCAGCGGCGTGCACACCATCACCGGTGTCGCCACCTCGATTACCGCATTTGTCGGCACCGCCCAGATGGGCCCGGTGAATGTCCCCACCACCATCAACAGCTACTCCGACTACGACAACATCTTCGGCGGGCTGTGGGCGAACAGCATGATGAGCTTCGCCGTCAATGACTTCTTCCAGAACGGCGGATCGCAGGGAATTGTCGTGCGCGTCGCGCCGGATGGCTCTGAGACCGCGTCTATCGTGCTCGAGCCCAATTCCATCAGCCCGCCCTCGAGCCCACTGGCCAGCAGCTTCACCACGCTGACCCTGCAGGCTTCGAGCCCCGGATCGTGGGGCAACAACGTGGGCGTCATCGTCGACCTCAACACGAAAAATCCGTCGGACCCCACGCTCTTCAATCTCACCGCGCAGCTCACCGATCCCACCAGCGGAGCGATTCTGGCGACGGAAAAGTGGCTGAACCTCTCCATCGATCCCACCAGTTCGCGCTATGTGGTCACCTGGCTCCAGCAGAATTCGCAGCTGGTCGCCGTCGCGCAGAACAGCGAAAGCGACTACGAGGTGCCCGGCGTGCAGCCGGCGGCGACGCAGCCTACCGTCCTGAGCCCGCCCACCAGTCCTCCGCAGACGCAGATTCTTCCGCAGATGATGTCGGGCGGCTCCGATGGCGTCGGCAATCTGACCGACATGGACCTGATCGGCTACCCGGCGAAGAAGCAGGGACTGTACGCGCTCGACAACGCGGCTCTGTTCAACCTGTTGGTCATCCCGCCGTATGTCATCAACAGCGGCGCCTTTGTGGATGTCGACGGCACGGTGCAGGCTGCAGCTGCGACCTACTGCGTGCAGCGCCGGGCGTTTTACATCATGGACCCATCCACTACGTGGACGACGGTGGCATTGGCGCAGACCGGTTTTCTCAACACCACCGCCAACCTCGGCGCCAACAGCGATCACGCCGCTCTGTACTTCCCCATGCTGGTGGAAGCGAATCTCTTAAACGACAGCCAGCTGCAGAATTTCGTGCCCAGCGGCGCGATGGCCGGGATGTACGCACGCATCGACGCGCAGCGCGGCGTATGGAAAGCGCCTGCCGGCCAGGAAACCGCGCTGACCGGCGTACAGGGGCTCTCCGTGCTGCTGACCGACATGGAGAACGGCCAGCTCAATCCCCTGGGGCTGAACTGCCTGCGCTCCTTCCCGGTAATCGGCCGCGTGATCTGGGGCGCGCGCACCACGCAGGGCGCGGATCAGCTGGAGAGCCAGTGGAAGTACGTTCCCGTCCGCCGCACGGCGCTGTTCATCGAGCAGAGCCTCTACCAGGGCACGCAGTGGGTGGTCTTCGAGCCGAACGACGACGCGCTGTGGGCGGCGATCCGGCTCTCAGTCGGCTCGTTCATGCAGAGCCTCTTCATTCAGGGAGCGTTTCAGGGCACGACTCCCCAGACTGCGTACTTCGTGAAGTGCGACAGCGAGACGACGACGCAGAACGACATCGATCAGGGAATCGTCAACATCGTGGTTGGCTTTGCGCCGCTCCAGCCAGCCGAGTTCGTCATCATCCAGATCCAGCAGATGGCTGGCCAACTACAGGTTTGAGGAGCGACCGCGATGGCACAGTTTGTCACGAATCCCACACGTCTCGATCCGTACAAGAACTTCAAATTCCGTCTCAAGTGGGACGGCAAGTATGTGGCCGGCATCAGCAAGGTGAGTGTGCTCAAGCGCACCACCGAGGTGGTGAAGCACCGCGCCGGCGGCGATCCCAGCACCAGCCGGAAGTCGCCCGGCCGCACCGAGTACGACGCCATCAGCCTCGACCGCGGAGTGACGCAGGACGTCGCCTTCGAGCAATGGGCCAACAAAGTGTGGGACTACGGAGCGGGCCTGGGCATGGAGGTGTCGCTGGCGGACTTCCGCAAGGACATCATCCTCGAGATGTACAACGAGGCCGGGCAGCTGGTAATCGCATACAAAATTTACCGCTGCTGGGTCTCGGAGTATCAGGCGCTGCCCGATCTCGACGCCAACGCGAATGCGGTCGCCATTCAACACATCAAGCTCGAAAACGAGGGGTGGGAGCGCGACACGTCGGTGGTCGAGCCGCAGGAGCCGTCGTTCACGCAGCCGCCCAACTAGACCATGCCCATGATGGAGCCGGAGAAGCTGTTCCGAATCTGGGAAGCAGGGCTGGACCGTCCGCCCCTCGCACGGACGGTCGCCATGCTGCGTGCCGCCGGTGGCGCCGGCGACAGCGGAGATCCCGCTGCGCTGCCCATCGGCGCGCGCGATCTGGAGCTGCTGGCCCTGCGCGAGCAGGCTTTCGGGCGCGATCTGGACGGGATCGCCAGCTGCCCGGAGTGCTCCGAGGCCGTGGAAGTCCACTTCCGCACCGACGACATCCGCCTGCCCGCCTCTGCGGCGTCCGCAGCTCTGTCTCTGGAGTCGGGAGGCTACGCCGTGTCGTTCCGCCTGCCCAGCAGCGCCGATCTTCTCTCCATCGACTTCGTGGGCGACGCCGAACAGGACGGGCGCCGCATTCTCGAGCGCTGCGTTTCGGAAGCCACGCTCCACGGCGCGCCCGTCGCCACGTGCGCGCTGCCGGAGGAACTGCAGGAATCCGTGGCGCGGGCGATGGCGGCGGCCGATCCCCAGGCAGAAGTGGAGTTGTCGCTCCAGTGCCCGGCGTGCGCTCGCCACTGGAGCGAAGTTTTCGACATCGAGTCATTTTTCTGGACTGAGTTGCAGGCCTGGGCCATGCGCTTCCTGCGTGAGGTTCATCAGCTGGCTTCCGCATATGGCTGGAGCGAGCAGGAAATCCTCGCGCTCCCGCAGCTTCGCAGACAGACCTACCTCAACCTGATTGCCGAGTAAGGCGTGCCCAGCTATCTCTCCCATCTCGCTCTCAGAGTCTCCGGCGCAAAGCCGGCGGTCCGGCCGCGCATTCCGTCGCTGTTTGAAGCGCTGCCCGGAGCGGGCATTGCGGCGGCGGCCGAGCCCGAGGCCGCCGGTGTGCGCGTGGTGGACCGCGAGCGCGTCGCTCCGCCTCCGCTGGCGCCGATGGTGCCAGCGGAGGCTCAGGTTCGCGTGCCAGCTCAGCCGGCCCCTCGGGAGGCCGCAGTGGTTCCCGAACCGCAGCCGGCGCGGCAGGAAGATCCCGGCAGGCAAGCTGCAGAAATTGTGCCTCACGAGGTTACGATTGCCGCGCCTCAGCGGCACGAACGCATCGCGGAAGCGATCGGCGAGAAGCCCGCGCCGCTCCATCTGCCACCGCATGCCGTCGTGCGGCCGGAAGTGCGTGCGGCCCCGGCGGGCGAAGAGAGCCGGTCGGCTGTAGCGCACGCCTCAGCACCACCGCCGCGGGAAGAGCCGCCGCGCAGAATGCGCACTGAGGTGCAGCAGCGGCCCGGCGTGCGTGCTGAGCCGGAGAAAGTTGCCGTCGAGCCTCGGCGTGCCGTTGCCGCGAACATTCCCGCAGAGCCGGCGGCTGCCATCCGTCCGGCGCAGACGCTTGCGTCACAGGCGGAGATCCACAACGCGCCGCGCGGCCGTACCGTCACGGAGCCTGGCCTGCACGAGGAGCCTGCCGTCCAGGTCACCATTGGGCGGCTGATCGTCGAGGCCGTGATGCCCGCGCCCGCCACTCCGCCTGCGCCGAGACCGCGCGCCACCGGCCCGCGGCTTTCGCTGGACGACTATCTCAGCCAGCGCCGGAGTCAGGCATGAGCAATGCGCTGGCCATCGCGTCGGTTTCGTTCGTGCTCGTCGACCTGCTCAACAACGGCCTGATCGATCGCAACATCTCTGCTTCAGTCGGCGATGTGATGGTGACCGCGCTGCCACCCGACAAGGTCGACGCACTGCAGCGAGACGGTAAAAGCCAGCTGAATCTCTTCCTCTACAACGTCACGCAGAACCAGGGCTGGCGGAACGTGGGATACCCCTCGCGCGACGCGAGCGGCGATCGCATCGGCAACCCGCCCCTGGCCCTCGACCTGCACTACCTGCTGACCGCCTACGGAGCAGAGCAGTTTCATTCCGAGATCCTGCTCGGCTACGGCATGCAGTTGTTTCATGAGACGCCGTTCCTGCCGAGGGAGGCGATTCAGGAATCTCTCTCCGCCCCAACCCAGGTGACCGACACCAGTGCGTCGGTGCCCTCGGCGATGCTGAATCTTTTCACCTCCGGGCTGGCCAACCAGGTGGAGATGATCAAGATCTGGCCGCAGACCTTGACCACCGAGGAAATCTCGCGGCTGTGGACCGCATTTCAGGCGAAGTACCGCTCGACTGCGGCGTATCAGGCGTCGGTGGTGCTCATCCAGAGCGAGGCCTCGACGAAGACAGCGCTGCCGGTGAAGCGCCGCGCGCTCAAGGTGAACACGTTCATCCAGCCGGTGATCGCCAGCGTGGCCGGCCTGAGCAATACCAGCCCGCCGGTCCAGGCCAGCCAACCCATCCTGCCCGGCTACAGTTTGGTGATCCAGGGAACGCAGCTGCAGGGAGACAACGGCACCATTGTCATGATCGGCGGCGAGGCAGTGTATCCGCCGGCTTCGGACATCACGCCGACGCAGGTCGTTGCGCAGATCCCGTCAGACATCCAGGCCGGAACGCAGTCCGTGCAGATCGTGCAACCGCTTCTGCTGGGCAGCCCGCCGGTGGATCACAACGGCGTCGAGTCGCAGATGGCGACGTTCTTGCTGCAGCCGGTGATTCAGTCAATCGAGGTCGGCACCGGCACATCGACCGTAACCGGACAGCCCGTCAACCTGATCGCCCTGACCGTTGATCCGCCGGTCGGCGCGACGCAGGAGGTAATGCTGATGCTGAATCAGCTGCCGCAGTCGGTCAGCCCG
>Ga0335073_10017460_pt1 | contig 10039 bp, 10 predicted proteins | sample Lox_Sample_22_FD_207093 | JGI IMG/M metagenome (GOLD analysis project Ga0335073, IMG submission 207093) | Soil microbial communities from Loxahatchee National Wildlife Refuge, Florida, United States - Lox_Sample_2.2 | ecosystem: Environmental > Terrestrial > Soil > Wetlands | place: USA... | reverse complement strand
TTTTTTGTGCTTTGTGCCGACCCTAGCCGACTGCGCAACGAATTTGCCCAGGTTTTACGCCGCTTTTTGTGCCGACCTTGATGGAGTCGATGTAGAAACGAGCAGCGAGGTGTGGAGCCGGTGGCCGGGCAGGATGATGGCTGGCCGGCCCGCTTCGTCGGCAGCACGGGGCTCTGGCCGCTGCCGGCGCCACCGGCCGTAGCGGGTTGGCGGCCGACTGCGCGACAGGCAAGGAATTGCCAACCGCGGGCGGTTTACCTTGCACCGCAGCATAACCGACGCTGACATCGTGGCTTCCGGCAATCGGGGCGTCTCGATCCCGATCCGCACCGCGGCCGCACCCCAGTGACCGCGGCAACTCAAGCAGGAGGTTCCACGATGCTGCGCCACGCTGCGCTTGCCCTCGCTTTGCTGATCGCGCCGACCGCCGCCATGGCCAAGACCATCGAGATCCGCATCGGCCACCAGTCGATGTGCACCGACACCTATCCGGCCGGCGAAGTGGTGATGAATCGCCACCTGCTGGAAAAATACCTGCCTCATACCGGCAAATACACCGACGTGAAATACGACGTGGAGTGGAGCGACTTTTCTTCCGGGGCGCCGATCACCCAGATGATGCTGGCGCGCAAGCTGGATTTCGGCGTGATGGGCGACTACCCGCTGGTGGTCAACGGCGCCCGGTTCCAGGCGACGACCGACGAGCGTTCCTATCTCGTCGCGCTGACCGATTATAACCCGGACGGCGCCAGCAACGGCATTGTCGTTCCGGCGGATTCGCCGGTGACCAGCATCCGCGAGCTGGAAGGCAAGTCCATCTCGGTGCCGATCGGCAGTGCCGCGTGGGGCATGTTGTTCTTGATGGCGCAGCAGAACAACATTCCGATCAGCAAGTTCCATATCGTCAACCAGGATCCGATGGTCGGTATCGCCTCGATCGCGATGCACAAGATCGATGCGCATGCGGATTTCTGCCCGATGTCGGAATTCATGGAGTACAACAACACCGGGCGGATGATCTACTCCGGTGCTTCCACCGGCGTGCCGTATCTGCACGGCATCGTGGTGACCAAGGCATTCGCCGACGAATATCCGGAAATCGTCGTCGCCTATATCAAGGCGCTGATCGCGGCGCAGGACTGGATCGCCGCCGACCCGCAACGCGCGTCGGAAGACCTGGCCAAGTGGACGATGATCCCCAAGGAAGTGCTTTACATTTATTACAGCGAGGGCGGCTATCTGCATCCCGATCCGACGTTCAAGCCGCGGTGGATCCAGACGCTCGCTCTGGATCATTCGATCCTGGCGAAATATGCCGACATCCCGCCGCTCGACATGCAGGCGTGGGTCAACCCGGCCTATATGCAAACCGCCTACCAGCAGCTTGGGCTGAACTACGATAAGGCGCTGGCGGAAGCGCCCCACGACCCGAAAGCCAATATCGCCATGCGGCCCGAGCTCTGGCTGGTCGGCCAGGACGTGAAGCCGATGGCGTCGGTGGACGCCTTGCTCGCGGCGATCAAGGCCGCCCCGGGATCGCAGCAGAAGGTCGACACCGCTTATGTCTACGACCACGCCAGCGGCATCAAGCTGTTTGCCAAGGACGCCTGGTTCGTGGTGCAGCCTGGCCATCCCACCGTTGCCTACATGACCAAGGGCGAGGCCACGCGTGACGCCGACGGCGGCAAGGTCGAGACGTTCGACCGGGCCATCGGCGGCATGGCGGTCGCCATGGCGGCCATGGCGCCCCCCGAGGTGCAGATGCGCATGGGGCCGACAATGACCATGCAACGCCATTAGTTGCTCGACTGTCCGTCGCCGGCCGCGTCAGGATTGCAGTGCCTTGCGAGGAGACCATGACATGCAAGCCGATGTGCAGACCGCAGCAGCGCCGGACAGTGTGACGATCGCCGCGGCAGGACGCGTGCTGGTGCTGCAACAGGCCGGCATGCAACACCGGATCGAGGCCACCACGCTCCGCGGCGCCTGCCGCTGTGCCGCCTGCACCGCTGCAAACCTGTCCGGCGCACCTGTCACACCCGCACCGGACACGCGCCTGATCGCCGCGGCGCCGATCGGCGGCTACGCGCTGAACCTGGCATTCTCCGATGGCCACGCGCGCGGCGTGTTCCCGTTTGCCTATCTGGCCGAACTGGCCGCCGCGGCGGCTTCGACCGATGCCGAGGAGCAAGCAGCATGAGCGCCCCCGTCACCGAAACGGTGGACGCCGACGTGCTGGTGATCGGCGGCGGCACCGGCGGCCCGATGGCAGCGATCCGCGCGAAGGAAGCCAATCCGAACCTGCGCGTCGTGCTGCTCGAAAAAGCCAATGTGAAGCGCAGCGGCGCGATCTCGATGGGCATGGACGGGCTGAACAATGCCGTCATCCCCGGCTACGCGACGCCAGAGCAATACGTCAAGGAAATCACCATCGCCAACGACGGGATCGTGCATCAGAAGGCGCTGCTGGCCTATGCCAACGGCAGCTTCGACATGATCCGCTATCTCGACAGGCTGGACGTGAAGTTCGAGAAAGATGGCGCCGGCGACTACGCGGTGCGCAAGGTGCACCACATGGGCACCTACGTGCTGCCGATGCCGCAGGGCCATCACGTGAAGAAAGCGCTGTACCGCCAGTTGCGCCGCCTGCGGATCGGCGTGATCAACCGCTATATGGCGACGCGGCTGCTGCGCACGCCGGACGGCCGCGCCGGCGGCGCCATCGCGGTGAACACCCGCACCAGCGAATTTTTGTTGGTTCGCGCCAAATCCGTGGTGTTGACCTGCGGCGCCGCCGGGCGGCTCGGCCTGCCCGCCTCGGGCTACTTGTTCGGCACATACGAAAACGCCGCCAATTGCGGCGACGGCCATGCCATGGCCTATCACGCCGGCGCGGCGCTGGCGAACCTGGAATGCTACCAGATCAATCCGCTGATCAAGGACTATAACGGTCCCGCCTGCGCCTATGTCACCGGGCCGTTCGGTGGCTACACCGCCAACAACAAGGGCAACCGCTTCATCGAATGCGACTACTGGAGCGGCCAGATGATGCTGGAATTCTGGCGCGAGCTGCAAAGCGGCAACGGCCCGGTGTTCCTGAAAATGACCCATCTCGCGCCGGAGACGGTGCAGGAAATCGAGACCATCCTGCACAGCAACGAACGCCCCTCGCGCGGCCGGTTCCATGCCCGCCGCGGCACCGACTACCGCACCAGAATGGTGGAGATGCACATCTCGGAAATCGGCCTGTGCGCCGGGCACAGCGCGTCCGGCGTCTGGGTCGATGAGCAAGCACGCACCACGCTGCCGGGTCTCTACGCCGCCGGCGACATGGCGAGCGTGCCGCACAACTACATGCTCGGCGCCTTCGTCAACGGCGCCATCGCCGGCGAGCAAGCGGCACGGTTCAGCGCCGAGGTCGATTTGGCGGACCCCGATGCGGATTTCGTGGCGCAGGAGCAAGAGCGCGTGCTGGCGCCGACGCGGCGCAGCGACGGCCTGACGCCGTTCGAAGTCGAGTACAAGACCCGCCGCCTGGTCAACGACTATCTGGCGCCGCCCAAGGTCACCGCGAAGATGCGCATCGCGCAGCAGCGCTTTGCCGAGATCCGCGACGACCTGAACCTGCTGGTCGCGCGCGATCCGCATGAGCTGATGCGCGCGCTGGAAGTGCAGTCGATCCTGGACTGCGCCGACATGGCCGCCGCCGCATCGCTGTACCGCACGGAAAGCCGCTGGGGCTTCTATCATTATCGCGTCGATCATCCCGACACCGACAACGACGACTGGTTCTGCCACACCTTGCTCTACCAGGATGCGAACGGCGCGATGGCGCACCGCAAGCGCGCGGTCGATCCCTATGTGGTGCCGGTGGATCAGACCGAAATGACCGCGTACCAGCACCTTCGCATCGCGCCCACCGCCGCGGCGAACGCGCCTGCGGTCGCGGCGGAATAGAACAGGAGACGCACATGCCGCTCGCTGACCATGCCGCCAGCGTTCCCGTGGTGGTGGACGATGCCAAGTGCATCGCCGCGAAAGGCTGCACCGTCTGCGTCGATGTCTGCCCGCTGGACGTGCTGGCGATCGACCTGGTGCGAGGCGCCGCCTACATGAAATACGACGAATGCTGGTACTGCATGCCGTGCGAGGTCGATTGCCCGACCGGCGCGGTCACCGTCAACATTCCCTACCTGCTGCGCTGACCATGCCGTTGTTCGACACCGACACCGACGACCTCGACGACCTGGCGCGACGGGCGGGCGATGCGGATCCCGGCGTGCGCCGGGTGGCAATGCTGGGGCTGGCGGAGATGCCGGAGGCGGAGGCGGCGGATCTGCTGATCGGCGGACTCGCCGATCCCGTGCCGGAGGTGCGGGCAGCGGCAGCGCAGGCGCTGGAAGGCCATCCCGGCAACAAGGTCGCCGCCGCATTGATCGCCGTGCTGGACGATGCCGATCCGCGGGTGCGCGACTGCGCCGCCGCCGCCTTCGTCGAGCGGCACGAAGCCGACGCGGCCCCGTTGCTGGTCGCCCGCGCCTCGCGTGGCGGTGCGTTCGCGCGCGCCGCTGCGTTGCGCGGGTTGCGCGAACTGGCGGTGCCGGACGCGACCGGCGTCGCCCTGGACGCGTTGAACGACCCGGATCCCGTCGTGCGGCGCGAGGCGGTCGCCGTGCTGGGCTGGCTGCGCGCCGAAGCAGCGCTGCCTGCCCTGGCCCATGCCGCCGCCGATCCGGAACCGGAGGTGCGGCGCGCCGCCATGGCCGCGTTGGTCTTTGCCCGTCCCGGCGCACCGTCTGGCGAGGCGCTGATCGCCGGCCTCGGCGACGATGCCTGGCAGGTGCGCGAGGAAGCCGCTGCCACGCTGGGCCGCAATCGCCTGCCGGAGGCGGAAGCGGCGCTGATCCGGGCCATGGATGACGCGATCTGGCAGGTCCGGCTGAAGGCGGCGGCAGCGCTCGGCCGGCTGCGTGCCCGCGCGGCTGTGCCCGTGCTGGCCGAAGCGCTCGCCAGCGAGGTCAGCAACCTGCGCAAGGAGTCCGCCGCGGCGCTGGGCGAGATCGGCGATTCTGCCGCGCTGACGGCGCTGCGCGTGGCCGCCGCGGACGAAGATCCGGACGTGCGCAAGGTCGCGCTATGGGCGATCGGCCGCTGCGCTGGATAACGCCTGTCATTGCGAGCCGAACGCGAAGCACCTGTCATTGCGAGCCGCAGGCGAAGTGCCTGTCATTGCGAGCCGAACGCGAAGCACCTGTCATAGCGAGCCGCAGGCGAAGTGCATGTCATTGCGAGCCGAAGGCGAAGCAGTCTCGGTCAGAGGGCGCACGGACGGTGCGTGCCATCTACTGACCGAGATTGCTTCGCCCGCGGCCCGCAATGACAGCGACAGGCGCGGGCATCGAGCCGCGGCCGCGGTGGCCCAGCCTGGTACGCCGCTTGCCTGCCCTTCAGACGCAATGCTGTCACCCACCCGCCCGACGCTCCCGCAGCCCCCGCTCGCCCCGCCTGCCCTGGCGCCGTCCGGGCACGCGCTATTGCTCAGCGAGCATCCGTCGCTCATCGGCGGCCCGCCCAATTTGTTCAAATCGCTGTCCGCCAAAGAGCGCACGCTGCTGCTGGACCAGGGCACCCGCCGCGTGTTCTATCGCGGCGCCACAGTGTTCCGGCAGGGTGCCGCCAATGACGGCATCTACCTGATCGAGCATGGCCGCATCCGCGTGTTCTACGCCTCGCCGTCGGGGCGCGAGATCACGCTGGCCTACTGGCATCACGGCAATTTCGTCGGTGCGCCCGAAGTGTTCGGCGAGCGCAGCCACATGTGGTCCGGTATCGCCGCGGCAAACAGTGTGGTCGTGCATTTCAGCGGATCGGCGCTGCGCGGGCTGGTGATGCGGATGCCGGCGCTGGCGGTCGCCCTGATCGAGGGCCTCGCCTTCAAGGGCCGCTGCTATTCCGCGCTGGCCCAGATGCTCGGCACGCGATCGGTCACCGAGCGCCTCGCCCGCTTGCTGCTGCATCTTGTCGACGCGTATGGCGTGGCCGAGTCACGCGGCGTACTGATCTCCAGCACGTTCACGCATGCCGACCTCGCGCACATGGTGGGTGCGACACGGCAATGGGTCACGATCAGCCTCAAGCGTCTGGCCGAGCGAGGCGTGCTGGAAAGCCATCGTGGCCGGCTGCTGATCCTGCAACCGCAGGCGCTGCGTCGGATGCAGGAGGATGGCGATACGATGTCCTGAGTCTGCCTACGATTTAGGCATCATCTTCTGAATCGAGCAGAATTTGGCTATCACGTCGGCTGTTGGCAACTAATTAGCCAGAATCTTGCCTCAAAGGTTGGCTCCAACCGCCGTCGCCCCCGATCCTGCTCTCCACCCTGGCAGCATAGAAGGTGCGCAATGGATTTGTCCGTGCCAGCCGACCATCCGACACTGTCCGCGGCCACGCTCGTCGCACCGCCGGCACCTCTGGCGCGCTCCGCCAGACGGCGGGTCGCCGCAAGCGTATGGCCACGGCTGCGCGCCCTGCTGCTGGGCGGCCTGACCATCCTGGTCTTTCTGGCCCTGTGGCAGGCTGCGAGCGTCAACCACATCGAATGGTTCGTGCGCTTCGACAACATTCCGGCACCATCGACCGTGGCGTTGCGCGCGTTGACGGTGGTGCCCTCGGCGGCGTTCGCCAACGACGTGGTCACAAGCTGCGAGCGCGTCTTTCTCGGCTTCGGCATCGCCGCCATCACCGCGGTTCCGCTTGGCCTGCTGATCGGCTGCTACAAGCCGATGCGCGACCTGCTGTTCCCCTTGTGCGAGTTGCTGCGGCCGATCCCGGCCATCGCCTGGGTGCCGATCTCCATCATGCTGTGGCCCACGGACTGGCAGAGCATCGTGTTCATCACCTTCCTCGGCGCATTCTTTCCGATCCTGCTGAACACGGTGCTCGGCGCGCAGCGCATCGATCCGGTGCTGGTACTGGCCTCGCGCAGCCTCGGCGCCAAGGAAGTCGCGATCTTTCGCGAAATCTATCTGCCCGGCGCATTGCCCGCGGTGTTTACCGGTCTTGCCGTCGGCATGGGCGTCGGCTGGGTCTCGGTCATTGCCGCCGAAATGATCTCCGGCCAGTCGGGCGTCGGCTATTTCACCTGGGAAGCCTACTCCTTGATCCAGTATCCCGACATCGTGCTGGGCATGGTGGCGATCGGCTTGCTCGGCCTGCTGTCGAGCATGGCGATCCGCGGCATCGGCCGCCTCGCCATGCCCTGGCTCTCCGGCGAATGAGCAGGGAAGACGCCATGATCCGCACCAAGGGGTTGATCGAGATCGACCATTTCGGCTGCGATTATGTCGCCGATGGCCAGGTCACCGCCGCGGTCGCGGATGTCTCGATCCTGGTGCGGCCGGGCGAGTTCGTTTCGATCGTCGGCCCTTCCGGCTGTGGCAAATCGACGCTGCTGAACGCGGTCGCCGGGTTCCGCGCGCCGACGCGCGGCCGGGTGCGCGTGGACGGCGAGACAATCCGCGCCCCCGGCGCCGATCGCGGCATGGTGTTCCAGCAATACTCGCTGTTTCCCTGGAAGACGGTGCGTCAGAACGTCGAATTCGGGTTGAAGATGCAAGGCATGGGCGCGAGCCAGCGCGAGAGCAAGGCACGCACGCTGCTGTCGATCGCCGGTCTGCTGGATTTCGAGGATCACTATCCCGATCGCCTGTCCGGCGGCATGAAGCAGCGCGTCGGCATCGTGCGCGCGCTGGCGACCGGGCCGAAGGTGCTGCTGCTGGACGAGCCGTTCGGCGCGCTGGACGCCCAGACGCGGGTGATCATGCAGCAGATCCTCACCAATATCTGGCAGAAGCTGCGGATTTCGGTGTTGTTCGTCACCCACGATATCGATGAGGCGATCTTTCTGTCGGACCGGATTTATGTGATGACCGCGCGGCCCGGCGAGGTGAAGGCCGAGGTGCCGATCGACCTGCCGCGCCCGCGCGATCCGGATTGCATGATGGCAGCCGATTTCCTGGCGCTGCGGCGCGAGCTGGTGACGCTGATCCGCGAGGAGAGCCTGCGCGCCATGGGCGGTGAACTCGCCGGTGGACTGGCGGGCATCGGCGTGACGGCCGACAGCGGGTCGCTTGCCGATCTGCTGTAGCCGACGCGAGCAAATTGTCATTGCGAGGAGCGCAGCGACGCGGCAATCCCGGTCGGTGCGTCGCGCGAACCGTCCGTGCGCCAAGCCGAACGAGGTTGCTTCGTCGCTGCGCTCCTCGCAATGACAGGGGGGTGAGCAATTCAGCAACTTATAGCCCACATCGGCATGTTCTTGATTCCGCGACGGCGCGACCTCGCTATCGTGCGACCAAAGCCCGGAGGTCGCATGAGCAATATCACAACAGCGCAGATCACATCGGTGCAGCATCTCACCGACCGCTTGTTCAGTTTCACCGCCACACGCGACCCCGGGCTACGCTTCCAAAGCGGACAGTTCATCATGCTCGGGCTGGAGGTCGATCGCCGCCCCTTGCTGCGTGCCTACAGCGTTGCCAGCGCGTCATACGACGACGAGCTCAGCTTCCTCAGCATCAAAGTCCCAAACGGGCCGCTCACGTCGCGCCTGCAACACCTGCGCGTCGGCGACGACATTTTGCTCGGCCGCAAGCCAACCGGAACCTTGCTGCCGGACCTACTGCTGCCAGGCACGCGGCTCTATCTGTTCGCCACCGGCACGGGACTGGCGCCGTTCCTGAGCCTGATCCGCGATCCCGATATTTATGACCGCTTCGAACATGTCGTGCTGGTGCATGGCTGCCGTCGGGTCACTGAACTCGCATTCCGCCGGATGATCGTCGAGGAACTGCCACAACACGAACTGGTGGGCGACGTGGTGCGCACGCGGCTGCGCTATATCCCCACGGTGACGCGCGAGCCATTTGAAACCCAGGGGCGAATCACCGATCTCATCACCAGCGGCAGGCTGGCGGAGCTATGCGGCTTGTCACCGCTGGACCCGGCACAGGATCGGGCGATGTTGTGCGGCAGCCCGGCCATGCTAGGCGATCTGCGGCGGCTGCTGGAAAGCCGCGGCTTCACCGAGGGCAGTCACAGCGAGCCCGGTCAGTTCGTGGTGGAACGCGCGTTCGTCGAACGCTGAGTATTGCGCCCGCTACCGCCGGAATCCCTTCACTGCCTCGTCGCGGATCAGTTCGAAGCAGCGCCGCTTCACCGCCATGTATCCCGCATCGAACTGCACCTCCGGCTGCCGAGGGCGCGGCAGCCGCACCGGCATGTCCTCCAGGATTCGCCCAGGCGCGCCGGACATCACCACCACGCGGTCGCCGAGGAAGATCGCTTCATCGATATCGTGTGTCACGAAAATCACCGTGGTACGGAATTCCGTCCAGATCCCCAGCAGCGCTTCCTGCATCGTCACACGAGTCTGCGCATCAAGGGCGCTGAACGGCTCGTCCATCAGCAGCACCCGCGGATAATTCGCCAAGGCGCGCACGATGCCCACGCGCTGCTGCATGCCGCCCGACAACTGCGCGGGATAGCGATGCTCGTACCCCTTGAGCCCGACCAGTTCCAAGAACGACCGCGCTGTTCGCTCGGCCTCGGCGCTGGAATGGCCATTGAGCAATGGTCCCAGCGCCACATTGTCCAGTACGGTCTTCCACGGCAGCAATGTCGGTTGCTGAAACACCATGCCGCGTTCGGCACCGGGCTTCTCCACCGCCGCGTCATCCACCAGCACCATGCCGCCCGATGGCCGCAGCAGGCCGGCCACCACATTCAACACGGTGGATTTGCCGCAGCCGGACGGGCCAAGCAGGCAGACGAACTCGCCGGGCGCGATGTGCAGGTCGAAACCCGCCACCGCCGGCCCGCCGCCCGGGTAGGCCACGTGAAGATCGCGCACCGACACCCGGCCACGCTGCGGCGGATCGCCCGCCGCAGCGTGGTGCGACGCCGTCACCAGCGCGTCCATCATCGTGCCGCCGACGTCACGGCGTTACCGCCTTCTGCAAGAACGAGGGATCGATAAAAC
>Ga0335073_10017458_pt1 | contig 10040 bp, 8 predicted proteins | sample Lox_Sample_22_FD_207093 | JGI IMG/M metagenome (GOLD analysis project Ga0335073, IMG submission 207093) | Soil microbial communities from Loxahatchee National Wildlife Refuge, Florida, United States - Lox_Sample_2.2 | ecosystem: Environmental > Terrestrial > Soil > Wetlands | place: USA: Florida... | reverse complement strand
TCGCGTCGAGGGCGGGCGCCAGCACCGCGATCAGGTACGAAAGCAGCGAGTCGACCCGCAGCACGTCCAGCGTGATCACGTACGCACCGTACCCCGAGCCGCCTGATCAGCGGAAACTCCGTCCGGTCCGCCCTCGTCTCCGCTAGCGCCCGCGGCCACACCCGTGCTCGCGGCCACACCTGTGCCCGCGGCCACACCCGTGCCCGCGGCGGCGCGCCGCCCGGCGCGCCGCTCCCGCCACAAGCTCGCCGTCACGGCGCCCCCGGCGACCAGCGCGATCACCACCAGGCTCACCCACACCGGCATGTGCACTACGTCGTAGAGGAGCATCTTCACGCCGATGAACACCAGCAGCAGCGCGATGCCCGGCTTCAGGTAGACGAACCGCTCGGCCGACCCGGCCAGCAGGAAGTACAGCGCGCGCAGGCCGAGCACCGCGAAGGCGTTCGAGGTGAACACGACGAACAGGTCCCGGGTGACCCCGAACACCGCCGGAATCGAGTCGAGGGCGAACACTACGTCGGTGATCGCGATGGCGACCAGGGCCACCAGCAGCGGCGTCGCCATGACCCGGCCGGACCCCCGGGTAAGCAGCCGGCCGCCGTCGTAGCGCTCGGAGACCGGCAGCACCCGGCGCAGCGCGCGCACCGCCAGGTTGTTCCCCGAAGAGCCTTCCCCGGCCCGGAACATCCGCGCTCCCGCCAGCAGCACGATCACCCCGAACACGTAGAAGATCCAGCTCACACGCTCGATGAGCGCGCCCCCGGCGGCGATGAACACACCCCGCAGGACCAGCGCCCCGATCACGCCGAGAAACAGGATCCGCCGCTGCAGCGCGGCCGGCACCTGCATCGAGACGAACAGCAGGACGAACACGAAGATGTTGTCCACGCTCAGCGCCCGCTCGAGCAGGTACCCGGCCAGGTACTGGCCGCCGATGGCGGGGCCGCGCCACAGCCACAGCACCCCGCCGAACGCCAGCGCGGCGCCCAGCCACAGCGCGCTCTCCACCGCCGCGGCCCGCAGCCCGTCGCCGATCCGGGACATCAGGAAGAGGTCGGCCGCGACGAGCACGGCCAGCACGCCGAACGTGGCCACCCAGGCCCACACCGGTACCGCCGTCATCGGGCGGCCCGTCCCGCCGGCGAGCGGACCCAGGACGGCTCGCCGTCACAGCGGGCGCAGTACCTGATCTCGGGCGCGGCGGCGAGCAGGCCGTCCGGGATCTGCGCGCCGCACTGCTCGCAGCGGCCGAACTCGCCCGCGGCCAGCCGGCCGAGCGCCTCCTCCACGTCGGCCAGCTTCCGGCGCGCGGTGACCGTGCGCCGCAGCAGCACCTGCGCCTCCGGCCCGGCCCCAAAACGAGAGCCGGCGTCGGCCGGGACGGCCGCGATCGCGACGTGGTACGCCAGCGACAGCTCGGTGAGTTCGCGCAGCCGGGCTTGCCAGCGGGTCTCGAGCAGGGCGCGCCAGCGCGGCCCGTGCCTCCCGGAGCCCGGGAGCTCGCTGGTCATCGTGGCCTGGCCGGTTCGTTGTGCTCGCGACATCTCGTTTCCTGGGGGTGACGGCGCCGGCGCCGGAAGGACCGGAGTGACCGCCGGGTCCCGGCGGCGCGGGTGGACCGGAGCAGGAGGAAGCAGACGACGGCCAGGCCCACGGCGAAGACGAGCCAGGGGGCCAGCACGATCAGGTCGGCTCCGGTCATCGCGTCGTCCTCCAGCTGCCGGTACGGTCACGATCAGTGCACCCGCCGGCCATGCGACCTCGGTGAAGCTGACATGGTGATCGTGTGGAGGCGGCTACGACGGGGGTGCACGCCGAGCGCCGATCATGGGAAAGTCCAGTAGGAACACGGCGGAAGGCGGGGAGCGGATATGGCGGCGACCGTGCTGGTGGTCGAGGACGAACGTAAGCTGCGCGACCTGGTCCGCACCTACCTGGAGCGGGCCGGGTTCACCGTGCTCACCACCGACTCCGGGGCCGAGGCGATCACCATGGCCCTGACCTCGGCGCCGGACCTGGTGATCCTCGACCTGGGGCTGCCGGACGTGCCGGGCGAGACGGTGGCCCGCGAGCTGCGGGCGGCCCCCGGCTCCGGGTCCACGCCGATCCTGATGCTGACGGCCAAGAGCGCCGAGGAGGACCGGATCCGGGGCCTCGAGCTGGGCGCCGACGACTACGTGACCAAGCCGTTCAGCCCGCGCGAGCTGGTCCTGCGGGTCCAGGCCATCCTGCGCCGGGGGACGTCGGACGGCCGGACCGCGGCCCAGGGCGTCACCAGCTACGGCGGCGGCGAGCTGGTCATCGACGAGCCGCAGCGGCAGGCCACGGTGCGCGGCGACGGCGTCGCGCTGACCCCGACCGAGTGGGGCGTGCTGGTCGCGCTGGCCACCGTCCCCGGCCGGGTGTACTCCCGGTTCGAGCTGATCAACCGGGTCCGGGGGTACGAGTTCGAGGGGTACGAGCGCACCGTCGACTCGCACGTGAAGAACCTGCGCCGCAAGGTCGAGGACGACCCGGCCAACCCGCGCATCGTGCAGACCGTCCTCGGCGGCGGCTACCGCCTCGGCCTCACCCGCGATGACTGAGCCCGGAGAACCGGTTCCCGGAAGCACCGGCGTTCCCGGAAGCACCGGCGCCCGCGGCGGCACCCTGGGCCTGCGGCTGGCGCTGGCCTTCCTCGGCGTCGCCCTGGCCGCGGTCGCGCTGCTGGCCGGGCTCACCGCCGCCTTCGCCGCCGCGGACGTGTCCCACCTGTCGGCCCAGCAGCGCACCGACCTGGCCCGGGCGGTCGCGTTCGCGGCCGGCGTGGCCTACGACACCAGCGACACCTGGTCCACCTCCGGCCTGAAGCTGGTCCTGGACCAGGCCGCGCGGACCGGGGCCGCCGTCCAGATCCGCGACCAGACCGGGAAGGTCATCGCCACCTCGGGCAATTTCAGCACCGCGACCGGGCCGCAGACCAGCCCGGCGATCACCGTGGACGGGCGGCGCGTCGGCACCGCGGTGGTGCGGACGACCGGTTCCGGGCTCGGCGCCGCCGACCGCGGCCTGAAGACCGCGCTGCTGCGGGCCATCGCCGGCGCGGCCGGCCTAGCCGCCCTGCTCGCCCTGCTCACCGGGCTGGCCGTGGCCCGGCGGATCACCCGCCCGGTGATCCGGCTGATCGCGGTGACCCGGGCCATGGCGGCGGGGGACCGGGCCGCCCGGGTGGGCGAGATCCGCGCGCCCGGCGAGCTGCGCGAGCTGGCCGCCTCCTACGACCAGATGGCCGCCACCCTGGACCGGCAGGAGCAGATCCGCCGGAACCTGGTGGCCGACGTCGCGCACGAGCTCCGCACGCCGATCGCCATCCTGCAAGCCGGGCACGAGGCGCTGCTCGACGGCGTGGCCGAGCCCACCCCGGCCGAGCTCGGCTCGCTGCGGGACGAGGTGCTGCGGCTGGCGCGCATGGTGGGTGACCTGCAGACGCTGGCCGCCGCCGACGCCGCCGCCCTCAACCTGGCCCGGAAGCGGTGCGACCTGGCCGAGCTGGCCGCGGCCGCGGCCGACAGCCTGGCCCGCCGGTTCGAGGCGGCCGGCCTGGCCCTGAACCGGGAGCTGGCGGCCGCCCCGGTGCTGGCCGACCCGCGCTGGCTGCACCAGGTGATCACCAACCTGCTCACCAACGCGCTGAAGTTCACCCCGGCCGGCGGCCGCGTCACCATCACCACCCAGATCGCCCGCGGCGAGGCGGTCCTCCAGGTGACCGACACCGGCCAGGGCATCGGCGCCGAGGACCTGCCGCGCGTCTTCGACCGGTTCTTCCGCGGCCAGCAGGCCAGCCAGATCTCCGGCAGCGGCATCGGCCTGGCCGTCGCGGCCGAGCTGGCCGAGGCGCACGGCGGCCGGCTGGCCGCCGCCAGCGACGGGCCGGGCCAGGGCACCCGGATGAGGCTGACCCTCCCGTCCGCGCCCGCCGCCTGAGCGCCTCCACACCGTCACCATCGCCGCGTCACCGCGATTGCAGAGCGGCCGTCTTGACTGTGACCGTCACGTTGAGACGGAGGAGAAACAGTCATGAAAACGACACAGCGGGTGCGCCGCGCCGGTATGGCCACCGTGGCGGCGCTGGTCATCGGCGGCAGCGGCGTCGCGGTCGGCACGGCCATCGCCGAGCCCGTGACATCAGCCAGCAGCGCCACCACCAACAGCACCACGGCGAAGACGGCCCCCACGACGGGCCCGGCCAGCTACGCGGGCGTGGTCAAGAAGGTCCTGCCCTCGGTCGTCCTGATCAGGACCGCCGACGGCCTCGGCTCGGGCATCGTGCTCGACCGGAAGGGCAACATCGTCACCAACGCCCACGTGGCCGGCGACGCCACGCAGTTCCAGGTCCAGGCGCCCGGCGACACCGCCCCGCGGTCGGCCAGGCTGGTCGGCGCCTACGCCCCCGACGACCTCGCGGTGATCCGCGCCGACAACCCGAATGGGCTGCAGCCGGCCACGTTCGGCGACTCGGACCAGGCCCAGGCGGGCGACGTGGTGCTGGCCATCGGCAACCCGCTCGGCCTGTCCGGCAGCGTCACCCAGGGCATCGTCTCGGCCACCGACCGGGCCGTCACCGAGCCGGCCACCGAAGGCCCCGGCGGCCAGAGCAAGCCCGCGGCCACCCTGCCCGGCGCCATCCAGACCAGCGCGCCGATCAACCCCGGCAACAGCGGCGGCGCCCTGGTCAGCACGTCGGCCCAGGTCATCGGCATTCCGACCTTGGCCGCGGGCAGCAGCCAGGGCGGCCAGGCGCAGGGCATCGGCTTCGCCATCCCGTCCAACCTGGCCCGCGACATCGCCACCCAGATCATCGACACCGGGCACGTCACCAACTCGCACCGGGCCGCGATCGGGGCCGAGGTCGCGACCGTGCTCGGCGCCGATGGCGCCTCCGGCGGCGTCGGCGTGGTCACCGTCACCGACGGCGGCCCGGCCGACCGGGCCGGGCTGCGCGCCGGCGACGTGATCACCAAGGCCGGCGACCAGCCGATCTCCGACCTCACCGGGCTCTCCCAGGTGCTGGCCGCGGCCCAGCCCGGGGACAAGCTCGCGCTGACCGCCAGCCGCGGCGGCGAGGAGCGCAACGTCCAGATCACGCTGGGCGAGCTCCCCGGCCGCTGACCGCCGTAGCGCCGCTCCCGGCCCGTTCAGGATAAATTCCATAACGAACGGGCCGGAGTGCGTGCCCCGCTACCGCCCTCAGCCGGTCTCGGGCCCGGCCGCGGCCGGGTGCGGCTTGCCGCCCAGGGTGTCCAGGAAGCTGGCTGCCCACCGGGCCACGTCGTGCTCGAAGACGCGCTTGCGCATCGCGCGCATCCGGCGCCTGGCCTCGGCCGGGCTGGTCTGCGCGGCCCGGACGATGGTCTCCTTGAGGCCCTCGATGTCGTGCGGGTTGACCCGGAACGCCCCGGCCAGCTCGTCGGCCGCCCCGGTGAACTCGCTCAGCACGAGCGTGCCGCTGTTGTCGTTGCGGCAGGCCACGTACTCCTTGGCCACCAGGTTCATGCCGTCCCGCAGCGGGGTCACCAGCATCACCTCGGCCGCCAGGTACAGCGCCGCCATCTCGTCCCGGGGGAAGGACTGGTGCAGGTAGTGCACGGGGGCGTAGCCCACCTCGCCGTGCTCGCCGTTGATCCGGCCTACCATCCCCTCGACCTCGTCCCGCAGCGTCTTGTACGCCTCGACCCGTTCCCGGCTCGGGCTGGCCACCTGGATCAGCACCGGCCGCGGCCCGAGCCGGCCTTCGGCCACCAGCTCGCCGTAGGCGCGCAGCCGGTGCAGGATGCCCTTGGTGTAGTCGAGCCGGTCCACGCCCAGCAGCACCAGGCTCGGCTCGCCGACCGCGGCGCAGAGTTCCTCCGAGCGCTTGCGCACGTCGTCGCGCCGGGCGATCTCGGACAGGCCCTTCGCGTCGATCGAGATCGGGAACGCGGCCGCCTGGATCTCGCGCGGCCCGCCCGTCCCGTCCACCCGCACGGTCGACCCCCTGGTGGTCAGGCCGACCGCCCGCCGGCAGGCGCGCAGGAAGTTGGTCGCGTCCGCCCGCCGCTGGAACCCGAGCAGGTCGGCCCCGAGCAGTCCCTCCACCACCTGCCGCCGCCACGGAAGCTGGGCGAAGATCTCGTAACCGGGGAACGGGATGTGGTTGAAGAAGCCGATGCGGACGTCCTCGCGCTGCTCGCGCAGCAGCTGCGGGACCAGCTGGAGCTGGTAGTCGTGCACCCAGACGGTGGCCCCCGGTGCCGCCTGCTCGGCCGCGGCCTGCGCGAACCGCCGGTTGACGGCCACGTACGCCTCCCACCAGCTGCGATGGAACTGGGGGGCCGCGATGACGTCGTGGTAGAGCGGCCACAGGGTGGCGTTGCAGAAGCCCTCGTAGAACCGCCTGACCTCGGTCTCCGACAGGCCGAGCCCGACCAGGTCCAGGCCGTCGGCGCCGAACGCGCCCGGCGCCGGTCCCGCGTCGCCCGACCAGCCGATCCAGACGCCGCCGGCCTCGCGCATCACCGGCTCGAGCGCCGTGACCAGGCCGCCCGGGCTGGTCCGCCACTCCTGCCCGCCGTCCTGGCCCTCGGCCCGGTCGACCGGCAGCCGGCTGGCCACCACCACGAAACTGTGCTGCGACTCCTGCTGTGAAGACATTGGCTCCACCATAACCGAACGCACTGAAACTCCCGTTTACACCCGCTGGAACAGCGGCTTCCCGGTCGGGCACGTTTCCCGCTCGGGGCTCGGGGAAGCTGGATCGCATGCCAGCAGACAGGAAAACGCCAGGAACCGCGCCGCGCCCGGCGGACGCGGTGGCCGGGATGCCGCTCGCCTGGCTACTGAGCCAGTCGCATCTGATCAAGCCCAGTGACGTGACCGCCGCCCTGGCCGCGGCGGCCCGGCCGCTCGGCCTGTCCGCGCCGCGCCTGTACCTGGCCGACATGCAGCAGCAGCACCTCATGCCGCTGCCCGAGAACGACGGGTCGGCCAGCCGGGGACAGGCGGCCGCCGAGCCGCTGCTGATCGAGACCAGCACCGCCGGGCTGGCCTACCGGGCGGTGGAGATCCAGCATGTCCTGGACGCCGAGGCCAGCCAGGCCTGGCAGAACACGTACCGGGTCTGGGTCCCGCTGGCCGACGGGGCCGACCTGCTGGGCGTGCTCGGCCTGACCGCCGCCGACACCGGCGAGGGCACGCTGGACCGCTGCCGGGCGCTCGCCTCGCTGGCCGGATTGATGGTCACGGCCAAGGCCCGCGTCAGCGACACCTACGCCCGAGCCCAGCGCAGCAAGAAGATGTCGCTGCAAGGCGAGATGATCTGGGCGCTGCTGCCGCCGCGGGCGTTCGCGACCGAGAAGGTCCTGCTGTCGGCGTTCCTCGAGCCCGCCTACGAGGCCGGCGGCGACGGCTTCGACTATTCCATGCTCGGCGACCGGCTGCACGTATCGCTGTTCGACGCGCTCGGCCACAACCTGAGCGCGGGCCTGCTGACCAGCGTCTGCATGGCCTCGTGCCGGGGCACCCGGCGCTCGGACGGCTCGCTGGCGCAGATGGCGGCCCGAGCCGACGCGGCCATCGTCAGGCAGTTCGGCGACTTCCGGTTCGTCACCGCGCTGCTGGCCGACCTGGACACCGCTACCGGCCGGCTGAGCTGGGTGTGCCGCGGCCACCCGGCGCCGCTGCTGATCCGCGGCAACCGGACCGTCACCGAGTTCACCCGCCCGCCCGAGCTGCCGCTGGGCCTGTCGGTGGTCGATCGGGACGGCGACGATCCCGGCGACGAGGCCCCGGACATCGGCGCGACCGTGCACACCGAGCAGCTCGAGCCGGGCGACCGGGTGCTGTTCTACACCGACGGCGTGACCGAGGGCCACACCACCGGCGGCACCCCGTTCGGGGTCGAGCGGCTGGGCCAGTTCGTCATCGAGCACACCGCCGCGGGCACCGCCGCGCCCGAGATCATGCGCCAGCTCAACCACGAGATCATGGACCACCAGTCCGGGGAGCTGCGTGACGACGCCACCGTGATCATGGTCGAGTGGCGGCCCGGCCATCCCCGGCGCGACCTGACCGCCGAGCGCACCTGAGCTCAGCTCGCCTCGAGGAACAGCACCACCGCGGTCAGCGGCCGCACGGCCGGCAGGTCGAGACCCACGCCGGCCAGCACCGCGCCGGTCACCTCGATCGCCGGAACGACCTCGGCGCCGGTCCGCCGCGGCCAGCGCGACGCGGGCTCGCCCGGGGTTACGTCGGTGACCCGGTACCGCCGCCCCGGGTCGAGCCCGGGCAGGCGCAGCGCGACCGGCCGGCCGTGCGGCGGCGGCTCGAGCTGGACGTAGCTCATCAGCGCGGCCGAGCCGTCGGCCGCGACCACGCCGTGCAGCCAGGCCGCGTCGTCGGGCGTGTCCACCCGGCGGACCCGGCCGGCGTGGATCAGCCCGCGGTGCCGCTTGTACAGCTCGATCCACGCGGTCAGCTCGGCCAGGTCCTGGGCCGACGCCTGGGTGATGTCCCATTCGACCCCGAAATGGCCGAACAGGGCCGTGGCGCCGCGCAGCGACAGCGGCATGAACCGCCCGGTCTGATGCGAGAACGGCGCGGCCACGTGCGCGCCCAGGTACTCCGGCGGCACCAGCTGCCCGGTCCAGCGCTGGATGGCCTGCCGGGCCAGCGCGTCGGTCATGTCGGAGGTCCAGATCCGCTCCACCCGGTCCAGGATGCCCAGGTCGACCCGGCCGCCGCCGCCCGCGCAGGACTCCCACTCCACCCCTGGGTGCCGGGCCCGCAGCTCGTCCAGCAGGTCGTAGACCGCCTGCGCCTGGGCGTGGGCGGCGGGCGCGCCCGCGCGCAGGCCGCTGCCGGCGTCGGTGATGTCCCGGTTGCAGTCCCACTTGACGTAGGCGATGTCGTACTCCGACAGCACCGCGCTGATCTGCCCGAGCACCCGGGCGTAGGCCTCCGGCCGGGTCAGGTCCAGGACGAGCTGGTTCCGGACCAGCGGCGGCCGCCGGCCGCCCGCCGACAGGATCCAGTCCGGGTGGGCGCGGTAGAGCTCGGAGTCCGGGTTGACCATCTCCGGCTCGAACCACAGGCCGAACTCCATGCCCCGGGCCCGCACGTGATCCACCAGCCGGTGCAGCCCGCCCGGCCAGACCCGCTCGTCGACCTGCCAGTCGCCCAGCCCGGCGTGGTCGTCGCGACGGCCCAGGAACCAGCCGTCGTCGAGCACGTACCGTTCCACCCCGGCCGCGGCGGCCAGGTCGGCCAGCGCGGTCAGCTTGTCCAGGTCGTGGTCGAAGTAGACGGCCTCCCACACGTTCAGGTTCACCGGCCGCGGGGTGCGCGGGTGCGCGGGCCGCGAGCGCAGGTACCCGTGGAACCGGCTGGCCAGCTCGTCCAGGCCGGTACCGGTGGCCAGGTAGACCCACGGCGTGGTGTAGGACTCGCCCCCGGCCAGGCAGATCTCGCCCGGCAGCAGCAGCTCGCCGCCGCCGATGGTGGCCGTCCGCGACGGCAGCCGCTCGACGTAGTGCACGGTGTTGCCGCTCCACGCCACGTGCAGGCCGTACACCTCGCCGTGGCCGAACCCGAACCCGGGTGCCCCGGCGACGACCATCGTGGCCGCGTCGTGGCCGGTGTGGCCGCGGCGTCCCTCGCGCAGCCACAGGCCGTCGGTGACCTGGTGCCGCTGCGGGGTCCGCTCGAACAGGTGCCGGCCGCTGAAGTCCAGGATCTCGGCCGCCTCGGCCGGCAGCGGGAACGTCACCTCGAGGGCCGCGACCGCGTACGGCAGCCGCCCGGCGTTGGTCAGCGTGTGCCGGGCCCGGATGGCGCCGCCGGGGACGGCCTCCACCTCGGTGACCAGCCGCAGGCCCGCGGTGGGATCGGCCGCCTCTATCCGCGCCGTCGAATCGTCGTGGACGGTGCGCACCGGACGGAACAGCGGCGACCAGTCCCGGCCGGTGACCACGTCGCCGCCCGACGTGTCGACCCGGTACCCCGATAGCCCGGGCCGCCCGAAC
>Ga0335073_10017457_pt1 | contig 10040 bp, 7 predicted proteins | sample Lox_Sample_22_FD_207093 | JGI IMG/M metagenome (GOLD analysis project Ga0335073, IMG submission 207093) | Soil microbial communities from Loxahatchee National Wildlife Refuge, Florida, United States - Lox_Sample_2.2 | ecosystem: Environmental > Terrestrial > Soil > Wetlands | place: USA: Florida... | reverse complement strand
GACGGTGAGATGCGCGGATCGGCCGGATCGGCGCCTCCCGGCGCGTAGTGCATGAGGTCGTGCTCGAGCGTCGCCTGATCGACGAGGTAGCCGCTCGCGAAGTCGCGGCGCGAGCCGCTGGCGCGGCCGTAGTCGAGAATCGGGCAGATCAGCAGCTGCAAGGCGAGCGCCGGGCGGCCGGCGCGCGCGAATCTCTGGCAGGTCACGGCTGCGATCGTGCCGCCGGCCGAATCGCCGCTCACCCCGAGCCGGGCGGCATCGATCCCGAACTCCGCACCGCGCTCGCTGAGATGCAGCACGGCGGCGGCCGCATCCTCGAGCGCCGCCGGGAAAGGATGCTCCGGAGCCAGCCGATAATCGACGGACACGATACGGCAGGCTCCCCAGTGGCACAGCGCGCGTGCGATCGAGTCGTGCGTGTCCAGGGAGCCGGCGACCATGCCGCCGCCGTGAAAGTAGACGAGTCCCGGCAACAGCGCGCCGCTCGCCTCAGGCGGGGTATACAGGCGCACGCCGAGCGCGCCCGACGGGCCGGGAATGGAGCGATCCTCGGCGCTCGCGATCGGCGCGAGAGGCCCGGCGAAGCGCAACAGCTCCACCAGCTGGGCGCGGCGCTCCTCCACGGACACGCTGCGCGCATCGCGCGGGCTGCCCGCGGCAAGCACGTCCAGGAAGCGTTTGACGCGAGGATCGAGCGTCATCGAGAAGCCGGTCGGGACTCCTTACAGTCCGAGCGCCTTGCGCGTCGCCGCCGGCCAGGCCGCGAGATCGACGCCGTGGTTCGCGAACAGCGCGACGACCAGCCGGTCGATGCCGAAGGCGACGCAGCTCGTGTGCGCGGGCTCGCCGCGCTCGTCGCGCATGTTCCACACGTTGCCGAAGTGCTCGCGGTGGTAGTTGAAGCTCATGCAGGCGGTCGGCGTGGCCTTGGCATGATAGGGAATCAGCATCTCGAACTTGAGCGCCTGCTGGCGCTGGCTCACCGCCATCATCTGACCGACGCGGCCGAAGAACGGATCGTTGGCGACGTCGATGGTGTGCGGGAGCGAGAGGTCCGCCGCGATCTGCGGCGCCTTGGCGAGCCAACGCTCGCGGTATTCGACGATCGCCTGCGGCGGGCCGATGCGCACGAACTCGCGCATGCGGAACGATTGCAGGCGGTCGAGGCTCTTCGAGGGCTCGTGGCGGAACACATCGGCCTCGATGTCGAACTGCCAGCCCTCCTTGGGGAGCGTGCCGCGCGCGGCGGCAATGGGATAGACCGGATAGCACGCCGCGGGCGAGAGCACGAGATCCGACGCGCTCAGCGAGGCGGTCCAGTCGCCGCCGCTCTCGTGACGGTCCGCCGCCGTGCGGATCGAGGCTTCCGAGCCGTGCAGCGCGCACACGCAACCCAACAGGTTCGGAAAGCTCTTGAGATAGCCCGACTTCTCGAGCTGGCTGCGGCTCATGACCGGCGGGAAGCGCATGATCTCCGCTTCCGGCTCGCGCAAGCTCGAGATGTAGGCCTCGAGCCGCTCGGTGAGGCGCGTGTAGAGCGCGGTGCGCGCGTACACGCCATCGACTCCCATCGGCCGGAACAGCGCGGCGTTGAGGTGCTCGAGAGGATCGGCGGCGTCGGAACGCGCGCTGCTGGGAGTGTTCATGCGGGTCTGATCCTAGGCGCTGACCGTGGTCGGGAGCGAAGTCATGACCGAGGTCATCGCGAGGTTCGCAAGGATACGGTCGTTGTTGATCATGAGCGGTGCGGACAGCACGTCGCGCAGGTGGCGCCCGATCGTGAACTCGCTGTCGTTGCGAAATCCGGACAATCCGCAGGCGCGCAGCGCCGCGAGCACGGTCTCCTGCGCGAGCTCGGAGACCTGCACCTTGGTCATGGTGATCATCGATTGGAATTCGAGCGTCGCGATCGCCTTCTCATCGCCCATCACCGCCTGGTAGCTGCGCAAGGCCGAATTGAGCACGCCCCGCAGGGTGCGCAGCGAGGAGGCCGCCTTGGTGAAATGCGCGGCGCCCGGCGGCATCTGACCGCCCGAGCCGCGCAGCGCATTGCGCACGAATGCCTGCGCCTTGGCGGTCGCGACCGCGGCAATGCCGGCCCACACCGATCCCCACAAGATGTGGGCGTGCGGCACCATGGTCTGCGGATGAATCTTCTCGTAGGGCTCGGGCATGATCTGCTGAGCCGGGGCCCGGGCCCGCAGCGTGAAGCCCTCGCTATGCGTGCCGCGCATGCCGAGCGTGTCCCACGACTGCAGTTTCTCGAGCGTGTAGTCCTTCTTCAGGAGCACCACCAGCACCTGGTCCGAGGCCGCCGCATCGGCGGCGCGCCGCGCAGTGGTCACGACTCCGTCGGCCTCCATCGCGTAGGAAATGACGGTCGCCTTGCGCTCGAGCGTGATCTGATCGCCCTCGTGCACCACCGGCGCCTCGCTCGCGCGCACGTTCCCGCCGGCTTGTCCTTCGGTGGTCGAGGAGGCGAGCAGGAGCTGCTCGGATGCGATCTGGCGCAAGATGCGCTCGAGCGCCGGGTTGCCCTTGTAATGGCGGATGACGCACGCCATCTTAATCTGATGCATCGCGAAAATGAGGCCCGTGGATGAGCACGACTGGCCGAGGATGAAGCACACATCGGCGAGCTCGGCGAGGCTCGCGCCCTCCCCGCCGAGGGCGGTCGGCACCATCATGCCGAGCAGGCGCTGGTTCTTGATCTCCGCGAATGCCTCGCTCGGAAAGCGCGCCTCGCCATCGACCGCGGCGGCGTGCAGGGCCGCTACGTCGGCGGCCAGGCGGGCGCGGGCCGCATGCCCGTTGCCGGTGGTGAGTATCTGGGGCGGTGCATTGGTCACTCGTTGAGCATCCATGGGTGTTCAGGTGTCCTCGTGAGGTCAAAGAGTCGCGGCATTATGCGACATATGCGGTGTGCGCAGGCGGGATGTTCTGCACGAAATGCCGAAGTGGTGATCGATTACGCTCTCCGCACGGGTATATGTAAAGCTTCGACGGCCCTACGGCTACACGGTATGATCCGTGGGGAATCTTGAGGAGACTCATCGAGTGGATTCGCCGCCCAACGAAGTGTGCGACCGGCTGGTTGCATTGGTCAAGCAGGTCACCGGTCCCGCGGCCGTGTATCCGTCTCCCTTTCCCGCCGAGACCCAGCTGAGCGATCTCGGCATAAGCTCGCTCAAGATGGTGAATCTCATGCTCGCGGTCGAGATCGAGTTCGACATCGCCATACCGCAGTCGGATATCACCCCCGATAACTTCCAGTCGCTGCGCTCGATTCAGCGGCTGGTCGAGCGCATGCTCGGCGCGCGGCGGCCCGGAGCCTGAGCCGCTGCGCCACCAGGCGCCGTCTTCCACAAAAAATTCACGCACGTGTCATCACCATGAAGAAACTTTCAACCGCCGAGCTCAAGACCGAGAACGCGCTGCACCAACTGCAACCCATGGCGCACCCGGGGACGGTTCGCGATGCGCCCCCCGACATCGTGGTGCGCGGCGAGGGCAGCTGGATCTGGGACGTGGACGGCAATCGTCTGATCGACGGGGTCGGCGGCCTGTGGTGCGCGAACCTCGGCTTCGGCCGCAAGGAGATTCGCGACGCCATCGTCGCGCAGCTCGACGAGCTGCCGTTCTTCAACACATTTCGCGGCGCGACTCATCCGCGCGCCATCGAGCTGTCGCAGCGGCTGGTGGGTTTGATGCAGCCCGACGGCGTCGAGTCGGTGCACTTCAGCTCCGGCGGCTCCGACGCGGTCGAGGGCGCGCTCAAGCTCGCGCGCCAGTACTGGAAGCTCAAGGGCCAGAGCGATCGGACCAAGTTCATCTCGCTGCGCCAGGGTTATCACGGCACGCACTTCGGCGGGGCCAGCGTCAACGGCAACACGCCGTTCCGCCGGGCCTATGAGCCGCTCTTGCCGGGCTGCTTTCACGTCGATACTCCCTGGGTCTATCGCAATCCCTATACGCAGGATCCCGAGAAGCTGGGCCAGATCTGCGCCGAGCTCCTCGAGCGCGAGATCCTGTTCCAGTCGCCCGACACCGTGGCTGCCTTCATAGCAGAACCGATTCAAGGCGCGGGAGGCGTCATCGTTCCGCCGCCGAATTACTGGCCCCTGGTACGCAACATCTGCGACCGGCACGGCGTCCTGCTGATCGCCGATGAAGTGGTGACCGGCTTCGGCCGCACGGGCCACTGGTTCGGCACCCGGCTGTGGGGCGTCAAGGCGGACCTCTGGTGCCTGGCGAAGGGCATCTCCTCGGGCTACATCCCGCTGGGCGCCACCGCCGTGTCGGCCAAGGTGATGGAGCCCTTCAAGTCGGGCGATCCCGTGCTCGGCGCGATCAATCACGGCTACACCTACGGCGCCCATCCGGTCGCGGCCGCGGCCGCGCTGGCGACGCTCGAGGTGCTCGAGCGGGAGAACATCCCGGCCCGCGCGGCGCGCGAGGGCGAGTACTTCCAGGCGCGCCTGCGCGCCATGCAGCCGCGCTTCTCCTTGGTCGGCGATGTGCGCGGTGTCGGCCTCATGGCCGGCATCGAGCTGGTCGCCGACAAGGCAAGCCGCAAGCCTTTCCCGCGCGGGGCTCCCGAGCTCGCGCGCGTGCATCGGGAGGCCTACAAGCGCGGTGCGATGATCCGCCTCTCCGGCGCCAACATCATCCTGTCGCCGGCGCTCACCATCGAGCGCTCGGAAATCGACTTTCTGTGCGACGCCCTGGAGGGCGCGTTCGCCGCCGTGCAGTCATGACCGCTGCGCTGCGCGGTCGGCGCTGAGCGCTCGGGTATGAGCGGCACGGTCAAGCGCTCGAGCGAGCCCTGCGCCGCGCTCTTTCCGCCCTGGCCGGAGCGCGAGCGCATCGATACCGAGCTCACCCGCAAGCTCGCCGAGGCGCAGTCGCGGATCGCGGCAGGCCCGGCCACACCGGACATGGATCTCGAGGCGTTCCGGCGCGAGCTCGCAGGGTTCGACTTCGAAAAAACGCGCCCGCTGGGCGCGCTGCTCGACTGGTCGGTGTCGATGCTCGAGCACGGCGTCACGCATCTCACGCATCCGCGCTATTTCGGCCTGTTCAATCCGGCGCCGAGCTTTCCGGCGCAATGCGCCGATCGGCTGACCGCCGCCTTCAACCCGCAGGTGGCGAGCTCCGCGACCTCGCCCGCGGCGGTCGCGCTCGAGGCGCACCTCATCAAGCAGGTGGCCCTGCGCGCCGGATTCCCGCCGGAGTGCGGCGGGCATTTCACCTCGGGCGGATCGGAAGCGAACTACACCGGGCTTCTGTGCGCCTTGACCCGCGCCCATCCGCAATTCGCGGCGCAGGGCGCGCGCGCGTTTCCCGGGCCGCCGGTCTTCTACACCTCGAACGAATGCCATCGCAGCTGGGTCAAGATCGCGCATCAGGCCGGTATCGGCCGCAGCGCCGCCCGGCTGGTGCCGACCGACGGCATGGGGCGGATGTCGACGGCGGCGCTCGAGGCGGCGATCGCCGCCGATCGCCGGGCGGGCGCGGTCCCGGTGCTGGTCGTGGCATCGGCCGGCACCACCAACGCGGGCATGATCGATCCGTTGAGCGCCTGCGCCGAGATCGCGCAGCGGCACGGGCTCTGGTATCACGTCGATGCGGCCTGGGGCGGCGCGATGATCGCCTCGGAGCGGCTGCGCGGCGTGCTCGCGGGGCTCGAGCGTGCCGACTCGGCGACGATCGACGCGCACAAGTGGTTCGCGACCACCATGGGCTGCGGCATGTTCCTGGCGCGCGATGCGCGTCAGCTGTCGCAGGTGTTTCAGGTCGCCGCGAGCTACATGCCCTCGCACGAGCTGTCCATCGACCCGTACATGAACACCGCACAGTGGTCGCGCCGCTTTCTCGGCCTGCGCCTGTTCCTGTCGCTCGCCTCGGCCGGATGGAGCGGGCATGCCGCGCACATCGAGCGCGCGGTCGATCAGACGGCGCGCATCCGTGCCGGGCTCGAGGCCAAGGGCTGGTCGATCGTCAACGATTCACCGCTCGCGGTTCTGTCGGCCATTCCGCCCGCGGGACGCGGCGATGCGCGCGCCGCGGTCGAACGCGTGCTCAAGTCGGGGCGCGCCTGGGTGTCGCTCGCGCATTTCGAGGATCGCGACGTGGTGCGCATCTGCGTGACGCACGGCGAGACCTCCGATGAGGACCTCGCGATCCTGATCGAGGCGCTGACCGCCTGAAGGGGGGGTCGGCCCCCGAACGCCGTGACCGGTGCTAAGCCGGCACGGCCGCGCCGAGCGCCTGATCGAGGTCCGCCAGGATGTCGTCGATGTGCTCGATGCCGACGCTCAAGCGGATGCTTCCCGGACCCACGCCCGCGGCGATCTGCTCCTCGGGCGTCATCTGGCGGTGCGTGGTCGAGGCCGGGTGGCAGGCAAGCGACTTGGCATCGCCCAGGTTCACCAGGCGCTTGAACAGCTTGAGCGCATTGTAGAAGCGCACGCCCGCGGCGAGCCCGCCGCGCACATCGAAGGTCAGGAGCGAGCAGGCGCTGCCGCCGAGGTATTTCTGCACCAGCCCGTAGTAGGGACTGTCGCTGAACCCCGCGTAGTTGACCGACTCGACCCGCGCATCGTCGCGCAGGAACTCGGCGACGCGGCGCGCGTTCGCGACGTGGCGCTCGATGCGCAGCGGCAGGGTCTCGATGCCCTGCAACAGCAGGAACGCGTTCATCGGCGAGAGCACCGCGCCCAGGGTGCGCTGATAGACGCTGCGGCAGCGGCCGATGAAGGCCGCGGCGCCATAGTGCTCGGTATACACGAGCCCGTGATAGGAGGCGTCCGGCTGGCAGAACATCGGGTAGCGGTCGGCGTGCTTGAGCCACGGGAAGCTGCCGCAATCGACCACGATGCCGCCGAGCGTCGTGCCGTGCCCGCCCATGAACTTGGTGAGCGAGTGCACGACGACGTCGGCGCCGTGCTCGACCGGGCGCACCAGCATGGGAGTCGCGACGGTGTTGTCGACGATCAACGGCATGCCGTGGCGGTGCGCGACGCTCGCGAGCGCCTCGAGGTCGCAGACATTGCCCGCGGGATTGCCGACGGTTTCGCAGAACACGGCGCGCGTATCCTCATCGATGAGCGCCTCGATGTCCTCCGGCCGGTCGGACTTGGCGAAGCGCACCTTGACACCCTGGCTCGGCAGGACGTGCCCGAACAAGGTGTAGGTCGTGCCATAGAGCTGCGGCACGGAGACGATGTTGCGGCCCATCGCCGTTACGTTGACGGTGGCGTAGTAGAGCGCCGTCTGGCCGGAAGCGACCGAGAGCGAGCCGACCCCGCCCTCGAGCTGCGTGACCCGCTGCTCGAGGATCGAGGTCGTGGGATTGGCGATGCGCGTGTAGCGAAACCCCTCGGCCTCGAGATTGAAAAGCGCCGCGCCATGCTCGGCGCTGTCGAAGGAGTAGGCCGCCGTCTGGTAGATCGGCACCGCCACCGCCTTGGTGGCCGGATCCGAGTCGAACCCTCCGTGAATCGCGATCGTCTCTCGCTTCATGACCGAGTGTGCCTTTGCTGAAATTTCGCGCAGTTTAACGCGAATGCTCCGCGCCCGGCGTGAACGCAGTTCGCGCTCGCGCGCAAGCACGCCGCGCCGGGCGCCTCGGCGCGCGCCGCCGGTCGGGTCACAGGTGCGAGTCGAGCGTCGCGGCAGTCTTGAGGGTATCCGGCAGGAACAGAGCACCGAGGAGCGTGGAGAGTCCCGCGACCACCACCGCATACCAGAGTCCCGCGTACAGATCCCCGGTGATCACGACGATGGCGAAGGCTACCGTCGGCAAGAAGCCGCCGAGCCAGCCGACCGCCATGTGATACGGCACCGACACGGCGGTATAGCGGATGCGTGCGGGGAACAGCTCGACCAGCCACGCGGCGAGCGGCGCATAGGCGAACGCCGAATAGAGCACCAAGAGCACGAGCAACACCAGCACCATCGGATAGTTGATCTGTTGCGGGTCCGCCTTGGAAGGGTAGCCGGCGCGCGCGAGGGCCGCGCCAAGCCGGTGTGTGAATTCCTCGCTCGATTTCTTGAGAGCTGCCGGTGTCATTTGCATACCGTCGAAGGCGCGAACGACCATCGCGCTCGCGACGGCCGCGCCGCGTCCGGCCGCGCCGACGCCGGCCGCGCCGTTGCCGGCCGCGCCGTTGCCGGCCGCGCCGTTGCCGGCCGCGCCGACCTGCACGAAGGCGACCTCGCCGGGCGCTCCGGCCTGGGTCGTGTACGGGACTCCGGCCTTGGTGAGGGCGGTCTTGGCGATGTCGCAGGAAGTCGTGAAGCGCTTCTTGCCGATCGGATCGAACGGGAAGCTGCAGCTTCTCGGGTCCGCGACGACGCTGATCGGTGCGCGTCGCGCGGCGGCCTCGAGCGCGGGATTGGCGAAATGCGTGATGCCGCGAAATATCGGGAAGTAACTCGTCGCCGCGAGCAAGCAACCCAACAGGACCACCGTCTTGCGGCCGATCCGATCCGACAGCCAGCCGCTCACCACGAACAGCGGCGCCGCGATCGCGATCGCGGCTGCCATCAAGAGATTGGCCGCCTGCGCATCGACCTTCAAGGTCTGGGTCAAGAAGAACAGCGCGTAGAACTGGCTGCAGTAGAACACCACGGTCATGCCGGCGCAGGCCCCGAACATGACCAGGAGGATCCGCTTGAGATTCTCGGCGCGCCCCAGGCATTCGGCGATCGGTGCCTTGGAACAGTGCCCACCCGCGACCATGCGCTGAAACACCGGCGATTCCGCCAGCTGCAGCCGCAGATAGACCGAGATCGCGAGCAACAGGGTCGACAGCAGGAACGGAATCCGCCAGCCCCACGATTCGAACGCCGATCCCAGCAGGACGCGGCACAGGATGATCACCAAAAGACTCGTGAGCAGCCCGAGCGATGAGGTGGAATTGATCCAGCTCGTATACTCGCCGCGCCGTGTCGCGGGCGCATGCTCCGCAACATAGACGGCGGCGCCGCCGTACTCTCCACCGATGGCGAGCCCCTGCAGGACTCTCAAGCAGACGAGCGCGATGGGCGCCGCGATCCCGGCTTGCGCGTAAGTGGGGAGCACGCCGACCAGTGTGGTCGCCGATCCCATGATGATGATGGTCGCGAGGAAGGTGCGCTTGCGGCCGATCAGATCGCCCAGCCGACCGAACACGAGTGCGCCCAGGGGCCGCACCGCGAAGCCCGCGGCAAAGGTCATGAGCGCGAAAATGAAGCCCGTGGTCTCATTGACTCCGGCGAAGAACTGCTTGGAGATGATCGCCGCCAGCGATCCGTACAGGAAGAAGTCATACCACTCGAAAACGGTGCCGAGGCTCGAGCCGACGATCACGCGCACGTCGCGAGTGCGCGTATCGGACTCGATCAGCGCAGGAGCAACGCTCGCATCGGTCGACTGCATCTGAACCCTCGCATTTATTGGGAAGCGCTCGGCTCGGACCCAGCAAGGCTGGGCTCGGGGCTCCGGCCTGTCAATAGCTCGATCGATCGAGCTGGAGAATCGTCAATACGCAATAAAATCAATCAATTATCATCCCGAGGCCGCGTTTCACCTGGGAAGCTGTGCGGTCGTCCTCGACATGGTGAGCAGATCCCGGCTCTCCGATGCGCGCGGCGCTGCAGATCGCCCCGGCTGCGTTCGGGCGCGCGCCCTTTACATCGCCTCGGCAGCCCATAAACTCCGCGCATGCCGCCGAGTACCGCCGCACCTGATTCGAGAGCACCGGTGAACATGGGCCCTCCAGACTCCTTTATGTCTCCTCGAGGTCGGAAAAGAAGACGCGCAAGACACTGCAAAGAGAGCTCGATCTGGCCGCGGACCGGTTTCGCACAGTTTGCGGAGGAGCGCAGGAGACAGCGACGATGACCAAGCGAATGAAGATAGTGCGTGGTAGCGGGAAGGTGTTCCGGGATCTCGGATTTCGAGAGCCCGAAGCGCGCAACCTTGCTTTGCGCTCCGAGATCATGGTCCCGATCGAGGAGTTTGTTGAGCGAAGTGGATTGACGCAGGCTCGTGC
>Ga0335073_10017456_pt1 | contig 10040 bp, 9 predicted proteins | sample Lox_Sample_22_FD_207093 | JGI IMG/M metagenome (GOLD analysis project Ga0335073, IMG submission 207093) | Soil microbial communities from Loxahatchee National Wildlife Refuge, Florida, United States - Lox_Sample_2.2 | ecosystem: Environmental > Terrestrial > Soil > Wetlands | place: USA: Florida... | reverse complement strand
AGACGCCGAGGCCACCAGGCCTTACTTCACGCGGCCGAATCTGGAGCAGGCTTATTACGATATTTCCAATCCCAAGTGGCGGCTGGATCCTTTTGCTCCCTGGCCTCTGGCGGCGTGGGCCGAGTTCACTTTCGACGGAGTCCCGATCCGCATCGGCGAGGTGGTCCAGACCCTGCATCGCGTGACGGGGCCGGGCGGCATCTATGAGCCGCTGGTGGTGACGCCGGCCATCGGCGTCCGAGTCGATCCCGAGGCGCGCATCCTGCCGCTCGACGGCGGGCCGCTGCCGGTCCACGTGACCATCCACGCGGAGACCGCGGCCAGCGGGACGGTCAGCCTCAAGCTCCCCGCCGGCTGGCATTCCGATCCGGCGCAGGCGCCGTTCAAGATCGCGAACGCCGGCGACGCGGAGGCGCTTGTCTTCTCGGTCACGTCCGACGGAGCCGCAACCGGCGCCTACACGGTGGCAGCGATCGCGCAGTCCGGGGGAAAGAGTTACGAGAGCGGCTGGCGGACGGTGGGCTACACCGGCCTGCGCCCATACAACCTCTACATGCCCGCGGTTCTCAAGACCCGCAAGGTCGACGTGAAGCTCGCGCCCGGCCTGCGTGTTGGCTACGTCATGGGCACCGGCGACGAGGTGCCCGAGGCGATCCGGGAACTGGGCGTTGCGCCGCACCTGCTGACCGCGGCCGACCTGAGCTCGGGCGATCTCTCGCAGTGGAACGTCATCGTGGTCGGCATCCGGGCGTATTCGGTCCGGCCCGAGCTGGCGCAGGCGCAGCCGCGGCTCGACCAGTGGGTCAAAGAGGGCGGAACGCTGATCGTGCAGTACCAGAGCGGCGATTTTCCGGCGCCGCTGCCGATCACGGTGGAGGCCCAGCCGTCGTTTTACGTGGTGGACGAGAGCGATCCGGTAAAACTGCTGGCGCCGTCGAACCCTCTGCTGAGCCGGCCCAATGGCATCACGGAGGCGGACTTCGACGGCTGGGTGGAGGAGCGGGGCCACGGGTTCCCGGCGGACTGGGACCCGGGTTACACCGCGCTGACCGAGACCGCGGATCCCGGCCAGGACCCGCAGCGCGGCGGCCTGCTGGTGACTCACCCGGGCAAGGGCACTTATATCTACGTTGCCTACGCACTCTATCGCCAGTTACCGGAGTTAGTGCCGGGATCTTACCGGATTCTGGCAAACCTGATAAGTGCGGGACATAACAACTAACTCAATCGAGTTATCGCCTGGCGAAATTCAATCAGTGCTTGATGTGCGCCCGCTCAAGCACAGTAAGACGTTCCCTGCCTACTGTTAAATTGTGGTGAAAATCGCGCCTTGTGCTCGTGCGCTAGCTGCCGGGCAGGCGATGGAAATTCGATTAAAACTCTGTGAATTCGTTAAATATTCATCTAGTTCTGCGAGTCTGGTGAACGGAACCGCAGGCGAGCCCAGGCTGTGAGGGCTCTCCCGGGTACATGCTGAATCTCCCCCGTAAACCGCAAGGGGCCGGATGTTTGTTGTCTGGTGCGGCCGGCCCGTGTGCGGAGGTATGGATGCGCATGGTCTCGAATGGCGTATCCCCGGTCCCAAAACACCGTATGAGTGAGAGGAAATGAGAGGCCCAATGAACTTCAAAGCCAAGTGCGCCGCTGCGGCGATTCTCGCAGCTTCTCTTGCAATCCCGTTCGCCTACGCCAGCGATCCCGCTGCGCCGCCGGCGAAGAAGCATCACGCAACCCGCCACGAACGCGAGAGGGGCCCGTCGGTCGAGGAGCAACTCGAGAACCTGCGCCAGCAGATGCAGACCCAGCAGACCCAGATCGACAGCCTGAAGGATCAGCTCTCGAACAAGGATCAGCAGTTGCAGCAGGCGCAGCAGGCCGCGACCGCGGCCCAGGCCGCCGCGGACAAGGCGCAGCAGGAGGTCGACCAGCAGCAGCAGGCGGTGACCGCGAACACTTCGGCGGTAAGCACTCTTCAGTCTTCGGTGAGCGATATGAAGGGCAGCCAGGCCTCGCTGGCTACGACCATCTCCGACGAGACCACGGCGATCAAGAAGGAGGTCTCGAGCCCGGACGCGATTCATTACAAGGGCATCACGATCTCGCCCCATGGCAGCTTCCTGGCGGGTGAAACCGTGTACCGGACCTCAACCATGGGCGACGGCCTGAATACGCACTTCTCCAGCATTCCGCTGAACAACTCGCAGGCTGCGCAGATCAGCGAGTGGCAGGGTTCCGGCCGCCAGTCGCGCGTGGCCCTCAAGGCTACCGGCAAGGATGGCGGCCTGACCCTGACCGGGTACTACGAGGCTGACTGGCTGAGCTCCGGCAACACCTCCAACAACAACCAGTCGAACAGCTACACCCTGCGCCAGCGGCAACTGTGGGCCGAGGCCAAGACCGACAGCGGCTGGACCGTCTCCGGCGGCCAGGGCTGGTCGCTGGCCGCGGAGACCACCGATGGATTGCAGCGCGGGTCGGAGATTCTGCCGGCCACCATCGATCCCCAGTACGAAGCGGGCTTTGTGTGGACGCGGCAGTACAGCTTCCGCGTGAGCAAGAACTGGGGCAACAAGATCTTCCTGGGCGCATCGGCGGAGAATGCCGAGACCCTGAACCCGGCCGGCAGCGGCTATTCGACCACCGACTTTGAGTTCGGACAGGCGGGCGATGGCGGCGGCCTCTACGACTCCGCCAACAACTACACCCCGAACCCGGCGCCGGACTTCGTGATCAAGATGGCCTTCGAGCCGGGCTGGGGCCACTGGGAGATCTTCAACATCGACCGCTTCTTCCGCGACCGCGTCTATCCCACCGGGGGCAGCCCGTATAACAACACGGTGGAGGGCTCGGGCATCGGCGGCGGCTTCCGCGTGCCTTTGGCCAACAAGAAGCTCACCATCGGCCTCAAGGGTCTGTATGGCGAGGGCATGGGCCGCTACGGCTCGTCCACCATCGCCGACGTGACGGTGCGCTCCAATGGCACGCTGGCTCCGCTGCGCGCCTTCTCCGCCCTGAGCACGGTGGAGACGAGCCCAACCAAGCGGCTGATGCTCTACTTCAACTACGGCGGCGACTACGTCTACCGCGAATACTGGTGGACGGGCGCCACCACGGCGGAGGGCTACGGCGTGCCGGGATCTTTCACCAACGCCCCGGCCATGTCCGGCTGCAATACCCAACCCACCACGGTCAGCAGCGACACGACCTTCAGCGCGCCCTCCAACTGCGGCGCCAACACCAAGGACGTGCAGGAGGTCACGGTTGGCAACTGGTACAACCTCTACGACGGGCCCAAGGGACGGCTTCGCTTTGGCCTGCAGTACAGCTGGTTCGAGCGCGATCTCTGGTCGGGTCTGGGCGGACCGCTCAACCCGGACGGCGGCGCTCGCGGCAATCTGAACACGTTCTACACTTCGTTCCGCTACTACATGCCGTAATCGCGGCGGGTCTACGGCCCTCGCTCGGCGAAGAGGCAGCCTTCGGGCTGCCTCTTCGGTTCTGGCGGGCGGCACGTCTCTGCCAACCCTGCAACCACCTCGCGCTGCGGCGCATCGATAGTGCAGCAGGCCGAGCATCAGGGGTGAAGGCGGCCGGACGAATTTCCGGAGAGGGGTGGCGTGTCCATATTTTTTCCCAAAGATGGCTTTGCGCGAGTGCGTTTCAAATTGGGAGTGCTGGTGGAGGATTCCATGGACGCGGGCACTGCTTTTCCTACCCCACCGCCTAGACTTTAATCTTTCCGGTTTTGATGAGCAGGTACGTATGGTGGTCAAAACACAGAACAAGGGCCGCAGTGTTACCGGTTTGAGCATAGGCGCCGCGAACGTGAGGCGGTATTTTCCCAAAAATGTATCCGCCATCGAGCTGCAACTGGATCATCTCCAGATCGAGTGCGGGCTGGAACCGGGATTCTGGAATGGCGAACCCGAGATTCACGACCGCAGGCTGTGCGCCTGGCTGGAAGCGAAGAACTGCCAGGGACAGCCGGGGCGGCCGCCGGTTCCGCTGGCGATGATTCCATCCGGGGAGAACTCGTACAGGCTGCAGCCGCTGCGTGCGGTGCAGCGGACGCGCAACCGGCCGGCGCGGCCGAATGCGGCTTGAGGCGATTCGCCAGTTTCTCTCCGTGCACCGATTGCGGAGCCGCTCCAGGCGTGTGAGCGCTTGATTGGGTGGGTTCGATTGCCAGTCCCAGGTCCCAAAATCGGGATCTCCACCCCGGAGCTGGGGCACCCAATGCCGGTACAAGCTCAAGCGGTCAAGGTTCCAGTAGTTTGATTCCGAAATAACATCGCGACAGATTCAGCGGAGGTGGAAGGTTTCCGCGGGGGCTAAAGCCCACGCTCCTATGCGGCTGTTTGCGGCACCCTTCGGCTCCGCTCAGGGCAGGCTAAAAGTCGTGCCCTGTTACAAACCGCATTCGGCCGCATTGCCAGGTTATTTTGGAATCGTCCTGCTGGTGTGCGTATGTGAAAGGCCGGATTCCAGCGGGTGCTTGCAGCCCAAAGGCCCGCGGCTGAAGCCGCATTCCAACTTGGGCGGCATTCAGCAGCCTGAAGGCTGCTGCTCCCTCCGATGATCGCTGACCCCTGACAACCGAGTTGATGCACTCGGTGTGCGTATGTGAAAGGCCGGATTCCAGCGGGTGCTTGCAGCCAAAAGGCGCGCGGCTGAAGCCGCATTCCAACTTTGGGCGGCATTCAGCAGCCTGAAGGCTGCTGCTCCCTCCGATGATCGCCGACCCCTGACAACCGAGTTGATACACTCGGAGTGCGATGACCGAAATCGAACTCCGCGGCGCCGTTGAGCGCCACTTCGCTGCCGGAGCCGAGTCTACAACCGATCCGGAGGCCATGACGGCATTTCTCGCCTTGCGTGCCGCGCTTGAAGGTGGGCAGATCCGCGCCGCGGAGCCCGACCCGGCGGCGCCTACAGGCTGGCGGGTGAACCCCTGGGTCAAGCAGGGCATCCTGCTCGGATTCCGGCTGGGCGCCTTGCAGGAGCAGCCTTCCGGCGGCCTCTCCTTCGTTGACAAGCACACCTTTCCGGTGCGGCAGTTTGTCCGCGACGACGGGGTGCGCATCGTTCCCGGGGGCTCGTCGGTGCGCGCCGGCGCGTATATTGCGCGCGGCGCCGTGTGCATGCCGCCGATGTACATCAACGCGGGCGCGTACGTGGACGAGGGGGCGATGGTGGACTCTCACGCCCTGGTCGGCTCCTGCGCCCAGATCGGCAAACGCGTACACCTGAGCGCCGCAGCGCAGATCGGCGGCGTGCTCGAGCCGGTCAACGCCAGCCCGGTGATCGTCGAGGACGATGTGCTGGTGGGCGGCAACTGCGGCGTCTACGAGGGAACGGTGGTGCGCCGGCGCGCCGTGCTTGCGGCCGGGACCATCCTTACGCGCGGCACGCCGGTCTTCGATCTTGTCCAGGGCGAAACGTTGCGTGCCACCGCCGAGACGCCGCTGGTGATTCCCGAGGACGCGGTGGTGGTCCCGGGAGCGCGCGCCGTCAACAAGGGCATGGGCCGCGAGTGGGGCCTGAGCCTCTACGCCGCCGTGATCGTGAAGTACCGCGACGAGAAGACGGACCTGAGCGCGGCGCTTGAAGATTTGCTACGGTAGGCTCATGAGCCTCCGCGCCCTTCGCGTCGTCCCTATCCTGCGCATCTTCTCTGTGGAGAAGGCCCGCGAGTTCTATCTCGACTACGCGGGCTTCCATCTCGACTGGGAGCACCGCTTCGAGCCGACCGCGCCGCTCTACATGCAGGTGTCGCGCAACGGGCTGGTGCTGCACCTCTCCGAGCACTACGGCGACGGCTCTCCGGGCGTCTCGTTTCAGGTGGATTTTGAAGGGGTGGTGGAACTGCACGCCGAGCTGAGCGCCAAGAACTATCCTTACTGGCGCCCGGGGGTCAGCGAGACGTTTTGGGGGACACCTCGGCTTGTCCTGCTCGACCCGTTCGGCAACAAGGTGCAGCTCTGCGAGCCGAAGACGGGCGAATCCGGGCAGGGATAACTACAGCTCGGAGGGATTTGATGCGGCCCGGGTTTGATTCGGCCTGGCCTTCAGGATTTCTCCGGCGCATTGAGGTCCACGAGCCCCTCGGGCAGCGCCATCTGCACGCGCCGGGCTTCGAGGTCGATCTGGCGCAGGAAGCTTCTGGCGAAGGGAACCAGGACCTCGCCGGCGGCGCTGCGGACGACGAGGAGGGCCACGGGGCCGGCGGTGCGGTCCACGTCTTCGATCACGCCGACCGCTACTGCAGACCCGTCTGCCGCCATATCGAACAGCGCGCATCCGATGAGGTCGCCGATGTAGGCCTCGTCCGGGGCCAGCTCGGCCCGCTCGGCGCGGGGGATGGCGGCGATCAGCCCGGCCAGCTCCTCGGCCGCGGAGATCGAGTCCACACCGCTGAAGTGCAGCACGACGCCGCCCTTGTGCGCCCAGTGGTTCTCAAGCGCCATCTCGCGGGGAGGGGCCGTGCCGTCTTCGGCCACCAGCCAGAGCCGCCTGCGTTGGGCAAATTTCTCAGGGAAATCGGTCAGAACTTCGGCGAAGACCTCGCCTTTGCGACCCTGTGGGCGGCGGACGCGCGCCAGCCACGTCCACTGAGCAGAGGTGGTCAATGTTCCAGCTCCGTGGTTCCAGCTCCGTGGTTCGAGCTCCGTGAAACCGGCTCCAGAACCGCCGTTGACTCAGCCTTGGTCATCCTCTTCGAGGATGTCGAGGGTGTAGCGGTGATGGAGCTTCATGCTGACGGCGCCGAGGATGGTGCGCACCGAGCGCGCGGTCCGTCCCTGCTTGCCGATCACCTTGCCGACGTCCTGGGGAGCGACGCGGAGTTTCAGAATCGTATTTTCATCCCGCTCCACCGATTCGACTGCAACGGCAGACGGTTCGTCGACCAGCGCCCGCGCGATCTCGCGGACCAGGTCGTCCACAGCGACCATATCGTGTTGGGTCATGCTCTTGCCTCTGACCGGTGCGTCTCGAAACTGGCGACCGTAGTCTGTGCGCGAATAGTATCAGCAAAAACCTATCGCCGTCAGCAAGTGTCTTTACCGATCCGAGGGCGCCGGCCGCGGTAATGAAGGTTGGGAGATGATCAGACCGCGGCGGTATCGGCGGCGGGTTCGCCAACGGGAGTTGGCTCCGCGGCAGGTTCCGAGGCAGGCATCGGGGCCGGCTCGGGCGCGGGTTCCGGTGCGGGCGCCGCGGCCGGGGCCTTGACCAGAATCTTGGCCACGGTCGGGGACAATTGGGCGCCGACGCTCCGCCAGTAGGCGATGCGCTCCTGTTTCAGCTCGATGCTGGCGGGGTTGGTGCGGGGGTTGTAGGTGCCGACCACTTCGATGGAACGGCCATTCCGCGCGCGGTCCTTCTCGATGACCACAATACGGTAGTAAGGTTGCTTGCGGGCGCCGACGCGCGCCAGACGAATCATCACCACAGCGGTACGGTTCCTTTCAACTTCAACGCTCTCGGGAGTTTTGCATCTCCGGCGGCGGCATGCGGTCCGGCCAAACGAAAGGCCAGACTTGAGCGGCTCCAGGTAATCGTCCCGACCCGGGCATCTTTCAGGCCGGAGCTCCCTGACGGCGGCATCGGCTTGAGATCAGCACCTTGGGGATGCGTTCAACCTGGCGCCGCGATTGTCGTCCGGCCCGGGCAAGACTCAACATCTAAGTATCGCCGAAACCTGCGCCCCAAGGCAACTCCGGTTGCAGATTCGCGGGCTATGGGCGCGGCGGGTCCGGTGCATGCATGGGCGCGCCCTGCCTGCTGCCCCGCGTGCTACCCTGAGTTTTCAGGCCTGTTTCCTCCGGTGTGCGAGAGTGCAGAGCAGCCGCGCGCCTGGGCCGTTGAGGAGTGTTTGCTTGCTGGCCAGCCGTTTTCTCGTCGCCGTCTTCGAGTTTGTATTGCTGCTTTTTTCCCTCAGCTTTCACGAGTGCGCCCATGCCTGGACGGCTTCACTTCTCGGCGACCACACCGCGCGCCTGCAGGGCCGGGTGACCCTCAACCCCGTGTACCACGCCGACCCTATCGGCACTTTTCTGATTCCCGGGCTGATCATCTTCGGCCCGCTGGTCGGGTTCAGCCTGTTGAGCGGATTCCTGATCGGATGGGCCAAGCCCACGCCGGTGATCACGCGCAACTTTCGCAAGATCGGGCGCGACGACAACCTGACCACGCTGGCCGGACCGGTCTCGAACCTGCTTCTGGTGGCGGCGGCCTTTGTGATTCTCGCCGTCATCTGCCTCGCCGTTCCCGGCGGGCGGATGCTGGTGGCCACCACTCTCGGGGGCGGGATGGTTCTGGGCAGAACGGGAGTTTTGCCGGCCATTGTGCTGCTGGCAGTGCTGGCGATCCTGGTGAACCTGTCGCTGTTCTTTTTCAACCTGCTACCGGTGCCGCCGCTCGACGGCAGCCGGCTGCTGCGCAACCTGCTGCCTTACAACGCCGTCCAGGCCTATGACCGGATTCCGATCTGGATCAGCTACCTGCTGATGATCTTCGTGGGCGGATACATCCTCGACCTGCTGCTCAGCCCGGTGCTGGGCCTGATTTACTTCGCGCTTCTCCACATCTGAGGGCGGGGCGAGCGCGTCTCCGCTGCCGCTACAATAGAACGAGCCTTTCGGCCATCTTCCTGCAGCGCCGGCGGGGTTTTTGCTGCCTGCGCGTGGAAACGAATCGAAATCATGTCGGAATCCCTCACTACATCGTCGCGCCCGCGCGTGCTCAGCGGCATGAGGCCCACGGGGAAGCTGCACCTCGGCAACTACATGGGGGCGCTGGGCAACTGGGTGAAGCTGCAGGACCAGTACGAGTGCTACTTTTTTATCGCCGACTGGCACGCGCTGACCACCGAGTATGCGGATACGTCGCAGGTCACGCCTTCCACGACGGAAGTGATGCTCGACTATCTCGCGGCCGGCCTCGATCCTGAAAAGTCCGTGCTCTTCCTGCAGAGCTGGGTTCCGCAGCACTCTGAGCTGTTTCTGATCTTTTCGATGATCACGCCTCTCGGCTGGCTTGAGCGCGTGCCCACCTACAAGGAGCAGCAGGAGAATCTGTCGGGGAAGGACCTGAGTACGTACGGTTTCCTTGGCTACCCGCTTCTGCAGGCCGCCGACATTCTGCTCTATCAGGCCCACTACGTTCCTGTCGGTCAGGATCAGGTAGCCCACGTCGAACTCACGCGCGAAGTGGCGCGGCGGTTCAACTTCTTTTATCCCAAAAAGCACATGAGTCAGGGAGTTGAATCGGTCAAGTACGAAGACCTGGTTGCAAAAGAAGGCGAAGAAATCGCCAGGCTGAAGAGCCCCCGCGGGAAGGGGCTGCTGACTCGGGCCATCACGGCGGAAGATCTGTTGAATGTGATGAATCAGGAGTATGTCCTGCGCGAGCCGGAGGTTCTGCTCACCCCCTCGCCGAAGCTCCCCGGCACGGACGGCCGCAAGATGTCGAAGAGCTACGGCAACACCATTCTGCTGGCCGACCCGGAGCCGGTGGTGCGGCAGAAGCTGAAGACCATGGTGACCGACCCGGCGCGCATCCGGCGCACCGACAAGGGCGACCCCGATAAGTGCCCGGTCGGCGACCTGCACAAGGTCTTTTCGACGGCGGAGACGATGGCCAAGGTTTATGAGGGCTGCCGCTCGGCGGGGATCGGGTGCATCGAGTGCAAGGGCTGGGCCGCGGATGCGCTGGTGCAGATTCTGCAGCCCATCCAGGAGCGCCGCGCCAGCTTTACCGAGCGGCAGGCGCTGGAGATTCTCGATGAGGGCTCGAACCGCGCCCGGGCGCGCGCGGAGCAGACCATGCAAGAGGTGCGCGCCGCCATGCAGTTGCCGATGGCCGCCGGGGCGGGGCGCTGATTCCGGGGCGGCCAGCGAGAGGAAGAGCAGGCAGTCCGGACGGTAGCTGAGCGGCCTCGCCGGGAGACGCAGATGAGCGATGAGAGACTCCCGTGGTGGCGGAGGGCCCTTCGAGCGGCATTGAATGGAATTCGCGCCATGGTGGGCCTCAAGCGG
>Ga0335073_10017455_pt1 | contig 10040 bp, 9 predicted proteins | sample Lox_Sample_22_FD_207093 | JGI IMG/M metagenome (GOLD analysis project Ga0335073, IMG submission 207093) | Soil microbial communities from Loxahatchee National Wildlife Refuge, Florida, United States - Lox_Sample_2.2 | ecosystem: Environmental > Terrestrial > Soil > Wetlands | place: USA: Florida... | reverse complement strand
CTGGCAGGCGCCGTCTACGACCAGGTAGGCGAGGTTCGCTGGCCGCTCATCCACGACCCCGCTGTAGCTCCCTGGCTGGTCAAGACCGCGCTCGCGGCAGGGGACCGCGAGCGTGCGGCCAGTGTCGTCGACGCCGCCGCCGAACTAGACCGCCGCGATCGCGACTTCCCGGTCGTGACCGCCGCGTGCGCCCACGCGCGGGGCCTGCTGACTAGCGACGTCGGCCTGCTCACCCGGGCCGCGCGGACGCAGCAAGACCCGTGGGCGTCCGCGAGCGCCGCGGTGGACCTGGCCGAGGCGCTGGCGAGTGCCGGCCGCGCGAAAGACGCCGTCGGCTGGCTCGACCGGGCCTACGATAGCTTCCGCGCCTGCGGCGCGGCCCGCGACGCGGCCCGCGTCCGCGGCCTGCTCCGCGGCCTGGGCGTCCGGCGCCGGCAGTGGCAGGCCGCCGACCACCCAGGCCAGCCCCCCGTCGTCCCGGACGCTTCGGGCGTCGCGGCCAAACGGCGCGGCCTGGACTCCCTCACGGAAGCAGAGCGCGGCGTCGCCGAACTGGCCAGCCAGGGCCTGACAAACCGGCAGATAGCCGAGCGCGCGTTCGTCAGCGTGAACACGGTGGCCTTCCACCTGCGCAACATCTACCGCAAGCTGCGCGTCGGCTCCCGCGTCCAGCTAGCCCGCGTCATCCTCGACGCCGGCCACCACGAGAACCACGAAAACCACGAGAACTACGAAAACCGGGACAACCACGAGAACCGGGACAACCACGAGAACCGGGACAACCACGAGAACCGGGACAACCACGAGAACCAGGAAAACTAGCGCAGCGCCTCGCGCCACCGGTTCGTGATCGGCAGCCTCCGGTCCCGGCCGAAGTTCTTCTGGCTGATCTTCGGCCCCGGCGGATACTGCCGCCGCTTGTACTCCGCGGTGTCGACCAGCCGGATCACCCGCTCGACGAGCGCCGGATCGTGGCCCTCCGCGATCAGTTCGGCGGACCCCATGTCCTTTTCCACGTAGTCGTCGAGCAGCGCGTCGAGCACGTCGTACGGCGGCAGGGAGTCAGTGTCGAGCTGCCCGGGAGCAAGCTCGGCCGAGGGCGGCTTGGTAATCGACGAAGGGGGGATCGGGGGAGTCGCCCCGTTCCGTTCGGCTTCATCATTGCGCCAGCGGGACAGCTCCCAGACCAGCGTCTTCGGCACGTCCTTGATCGGGCCGAACCCCCCGGCCGAGTCGCCGTACAGCGTCGAGTACCCGGTCGCCAGCTCGCTCTTGTTGCCGGTGGTGAGCACGAGATGCCCGCCGGCGTTGGACAGCGCCATGTTGATCACGCCGCGCACCCGGGACTGCAGGTTCTCGGCGGGCAGCCCGGACACAGGGAACCCGTCGAGCTCCACGGTGAAGGCGTCCACGATCGCCTGGATCGGCACGGTCCGCGCGCGCACGCCCTGCCGTTTGACCAGGTCCTCGGCGTCCGTCACCGAGTGGTCGGAAGACCACCGGCTCGGCATCAGCACCACGTGCACGTTGTCCGCGCCGATCGCGTCCGCGGCGATCGTGGCGGTCAGCGCCGAGTCGATCCCGCCCGACAGCGCCAGGATCACCGAACGGAACCCGTTCTTGCGCACGTAGTCACGCAGCCCCGTCACCAGCGCCGCGTACACCTCGGCCAGGTCGGACAGCCGCGGCCACAAGGCCCCGCCGACCCCGTCCGCCGCCTCGGCAGCCTCTGGCAGAGCCAGGTCCGGCAGCGTCACCCGCTCGATGGTGATCACGGATCCGTCGCCCGCGTCCACCGCCGTTTCGGCCGGCACGGCGCCCGCCGCGGGCAGGTCGAGGTCGGTGACGATCAGTGCCTCCTCGAACTGCGGCCCGCGGGCAAGCAGCTCACCCGACGCGGACACCAGGATCGAGTCCCCGTCGAACACGAGCTCGTCCTGCCCGCCGACCATGTTGCAGTAGGCGAGCGCCGCCCCGGCCTCATGCGCCCGCCGCACGCACAACTCCAGCCGCACGTCGTCCTTGCCGCGCTCGTACGGCGACGCGTTCGGCACCACGAGCAGCGGCGCCCCCGACCGCCGGCACACCGCCACCGGCCCGCCGTCCTGCCACAGGTCCTCGCAGATCGCGACCGCGACGTCGACCGCTTCCCCGCCGCCCACAGGAACCCGGAACACCGGCAGCGTATTGCCAGGCACGAAATACCGGTACTCGTCGAAGACGCCGTAGTTGGGCAGGTGGTGCTTGGCGCTCGTGAGCACGACTCGCCCGCCGTGCAGCACGGCTGCCGCGTCAAGCGGCGCCCCGGCCGGCAGGCCGGTGCGCGGCGCGAGGTCGGTCCGCCGGTCCAGGTAGCCGGTGACGACGGCGACGCCGCCCAGCCCCTCAACGTGAAGCCGCTCGGCGACGTCGTGCACGGCGGCGACCGACGCCTCGACGAACGAGGTCCGCAGCGCGAGGTCCTCTACGGGATACCCGGTGAGCGCCATCTCGGGGAAGAGCACGACCCGCGCCCCCCGCCGCGCGGCACGCCGCGTCCACTCGACGATCAGTTCGGCGTTCCCCGCCAGGTCACCGACGGTGGCGTTCACTTGGGCAAGCGCGATCCGCAGTTGAGGCACGCACCAAGCTTAGGCCGCCCGCCGCCCTCCCCCCGTGTCCAGTGCTCAGTCTTGTTATCCCGAACGCCCCGTTCCGCCTGCCCCAGCCGTCACGACTCCGTCCACCGCCGTGCCCGATCTTCAGGTGCTGTGGATGCGGGGGCGGTGTCGCGCGGCGGCGTCGTCTGGCGCGCTATTCCTCCACCTCTGCTATAAGCCCTTCTTCGACAGAGTCCAGGTGCCGCTGCATGGCGTCAGCCGCTCCCGCTCCGTCTTGCTTCTGCACCTTTTCGAGGATCAGGCGATGCTCATCGAGATAGAGCTCCTGCCGTCCCGGCCGGTCCCGCGACCGGTGCTTCATTGCCACCCACGTCTCCTGCTGCATTATTTCGGCGATTCTTTCGAAGAGCATCCGGAGAACAGGATTGCGCGACGCTCCTGCGAGCGCTATGTGAAAGAACAGGTCAGGCTCGGAGGGATCCTCGCCCTGCTTCACCAGGCGCGCCTGCTCCGCGACTGAGTTCCTGAGCGCGATGAGGTCGCGAGGGTGGCGGTTCAGCGCCGCGTATTGCGCCGCCACGGGCTCCAATGCCCGGCGGGCGATCATGACGTCAAGCGGGCTTTCCTCGCCAACGACCGCGGCGTGCGCTCTGAGCGCGACCGACTTCGAGCCGCCGGCCTCGGTCACATAGGTGCCGCTTCCAGTCCGGACGTCGAGGACGCCGGCGTATTCGAGTACGCGGATGGCCTCGCGGACGGACCCGCGGCTGACGCCCACTTGCGCGGCCAACTCGCGTTCTGGCGGTAGGACACTGCCTGGCGGGAACGCTCCAGATCTGATGGCGGCCAGTATCTGCTCCACGATCGAGTCGTAGACCTTCGTCTTGTCGACGGCCTTGAGCTCAAACTGGTTCGATGACACTGGTCCAACCACCTAGCCAATATCAGTAGGTATCGAAGCTTAACACCGAGGTAGTCCTCCAAGAGAACCACTTTGTCGAGCATAAGGTCTATACCCCCGCAGCTCCGCATTGGCGCGGCCAGCAGGCGCCACCCGTGGATGCGCTGGCTGCGGCGGCGCCGGACGGCGCAGGCAGCCATGACCTCGGCCAGCTGAGACGGGCAAAGCGGCAACTGCGCAGGTTCCGCGGGGTGCGGCATGCGCGTCGTCGGCCAGGCGCCAGACTCGGCGCCTGGCCCCGCCAGGGCCGCGGCAGTCCGCATCGTCCGGGGTTCCGGCCCGCCACTGCCATCCGAATCGGCCAGGGTTGACACCTTCCCGACTTTTGGTATAGGAACCAAGCTATCAAGTGGTCGGACCAATCTGCCACTGGCTGCGCCTTCGATGAAGATGGGAGCACATGTTGCCGCCGACGCCCATTCCCGCTGTGCCAAGCGGGCAGCCTTCTGGCGGCATCGCCGTCAAGGCCCCGTTCCTTGAGGCACGAGAGATATCTAAGAACTACGGGCACGTCGTGGCCCTCAACGGTGCCAGCTTTTCGGCTGAGCAGGGCGAGGTGGTTGCCCTCGTCGGGGACAACGGCGCGGGCAAGAGCACGCTTGTGAAACAACTTGCTGGCATCGAACAGCCAGACTCCGGACACATCCTGATCGACGGCCAGGAAGTAAAGCTGACATCGCCTGAGGTTGCCCGCCACTACGGGATCGAGATCGTATATCAGGATCTGGCGCTGGCCGGTGACCTTAACACGCCGGAGAACATGTTCCTTGGCCGCGAGATCCGCCGCGGCGGCGTGTGGGGCAAGATGGGCTTCCTGAACCGGCCGAAGATGCAGGCAGAGGCCGTCGCCACGCTCGCCCGCCTCGGCGTCACGTTGAAAGACCCTAACGTCCCCACCCACAGCCTGTCGGGCGGGCAGCAGCAGAGCATCGCGGTGGCCCGGGCGGTGGCTTTCGCCACCAAAGCGGTCTTCATGGACGAGCCGACAGCCGCGCTTGGGGTCAACCAGACCAGGCGGGTGCTTGACCTGATACGCGCGGTCCGCGACGCGGGCACGGCGGTGATCCTCATCAGCCACAACATGCCTGAGGTCATCGAGGTTGCCGACAGGATCGAGGTCCTGCGGCACGGCCGGCGGGTCGCCCGCTTCCGGGCGGAGGACGCCACTGTCAGCGACCTCGTCGCGGCTATGACGGGTGATCTGGGATGACCGGCACCTCGACGACCAACATGCCGGACGCGGAGTTGCAGTCGCCTTCTGGCAGTGGGCGAGCACGCAGGCTGATCGGCAACGCGGTGTCCGAGTACTGGATCATCCTGGTCCTTGCGGCCCTCGTCGTCGGGTTCTCGGTCCTGAGCCCGTCCTTCGCCACGGTGTTCAACTTCAAGAACATCCTCGATGACGCGTCACTCCTGCTGATCATGGGAGTGGGCCAGACCTACGTCATGATCTCCGGTGGCATCGACCTGTCGATCGGCTCGGTGCTCGTGTTCGCCGGGGTCGTGGCCGGCAAGATGATGGGGCTGGGCGCGGGCCTCGGGGCACCCGGCACCAGCAACCCCGTGCTCATCACACTGGCGCTGATCGTCGGGGTCCTGTCCGGGGGCGCATGGGGGGCGCTCAACGGCGCTCTGGTGGCGTTCGCCAAGATCCCGCCGCTGATCGTGACCCTCGGCACGCTGGGCATGGCCTTCGGCCTCGCGCAGATCATCACTGGCGGCGACGACCTTTCCGGGGTCTCGGCCACGCTTTCGAACGACATCGGCCTGGGGACGGTGCTCGGGGTCCCGATCCTCGTCATCATCGCCGCGGTCGCCGCGATCGTCGGCGGGGTATTCCTGGCCTGGTCCAGGTTCGGTACGTACACCTACGCCATTGGCTCTAATCCAGAAGCCGCACGGCGGGTCGCCATCCCGATCAACCGGCACATCATCAAGGTTTACATTCTGCAAGGGCTGCTGGCGGGCCTGGCCGGGATCTTGTCCCTGTTGCATTTCACTACGACCACGATCGATTCTCATGGCCAGGACGAACTTGCCGTCATCGCGGGTGTCGTCCTGGGCGGGACAAGCCTTTTCGGCGGTTACGGCTCGATTGTCAAGACAGTGGTCGGAATTCTCATTCCCGCGGTCCTGGCCAGCGGCCTGGTCATCATCAACGTCCAGCCCTTCTGGCAGACCGTGGTAACGGGAGCCATCCTGATTCTGGCCGTCTATTTCGACCAGCTCAAGCGGAAGACGCGAGCTCGAGGAACCTGATACCGCTCGCCCAGACAGCAGATCTTTAGCATTCCGCGCACAAAGAAAACAAAGGTGGTACTCGGCATGTCTAGATATCGCTCTAAGGTTACAATTCTCGGGGCCGCGGCTTCGCTGGCGGTGCTGGCGGCGTGCTCATCCGGCGGCTCAAGCTCCAGCTCCAGCGCAGCCACCTCAGGCACAACCTCGGGCGCTGGTTCCAGCGCCTCGGCCAGTTCCTCCGCCAGCTCGTCCTCCGGCGTCAGCGCGAGCGTCATGGCGGCGGCCGCGAAAATCCCGCCAATCTCCTTCGTGTCATCGAACACCGGCAACGGATTCTTTATCGCCGCGCACTGCGCGATGGTGCAGGAGGCGGCGAAATACCATCTCAATGTCAAGTACTACGGGAGCACCCCCTATGCGCCGTCGGCGCAGCTTCCGGTGCTCAACTCGGTCGCCGCGACCAATCCCAAGGTCCTGATCGTCTCGCCGACGGACCCGACCGCGCTCGATGCGCCACTACAGCAGATGAAGTCGAACGGGACCCAGATCTTCACCTACGACGCGACGACGGCGAACCCCGCCCTGTCCGACGCTTTCGTGCACTCCAATGAGTACAAGGCCGGTTACGACGGCGGCCTCGCGCTCGCCCAGGCCATGGGCGACAAGGGCACCGCCCTGATCATCGACATCATCGCCGGCAACCCGCTGGTGGTCGCGCGAACGGGCGGCATGCGCGCCGCTTTGGTGGCACACGGGATCACGGTGCTGGCCACGCAGTACGACGGCGAGACAGCGACTAACGACACGTCCATCGTCAACTCGACGCTGGCTGCCCACCCGGACCTCGGCGGCATCGCCGCTATGTACAGCGAGGCCACCGACGGCGTGATCGCGGCGCTGAAGGGCGCGAACAAGATGCCCCAGGTTAAGGTCGTCGGCTACGACGGCGAGCCGAACCTCTACAACTGGGTCAAGGATGGCACGCTCACCGCGCTGGTGGTCAGCCCGGCGCACGACGACATCGTCCAGGTCGTCAACTGGCTGCTCGATGAGGCAGAAGGCAAGCCGATCAGCCCCAAGACCGTGGAACTGACGATGTACGTGGTGACCAAGCAGAACATCAACGAACCCCAGATCGCTGCCCAGGAATACACAGCCTGCTAGCTGCTAGGCGCGGCAGCGAACGTGTTCGGCCAGCGCCGGCACGCGAACCCGAGTCGGCGCTGGCCAAACGGTCACGACAAGGAGCGTTAATGACCCAGCAGATCCCGGAGCACCCGTTGTTCCGCCTTCCCGGCGGAGCGCTCGGCGCCCACGCCTACCTGGCGTCGCTGCCGAGCCCGACGGCATCCGGACTGGAAGAGCGGATCAGGGCTCTGGAATTGGAGCGAGCGGCGTCGGGCTTCCTGAGCCGCTACGCCTGCCTGTTCGACAGTAAGGATCTCGACGGCCTGATGGCCCTGTACAGCGATGACTGCGTCCTGGTCAACACCAGCGGAACCTACGTCGGCACGCCAGCGATCCGCGGCCTGCAGGAAGCGGACATGCCGAAGACAGAGATCTCCTTCCACCGTTTCGCGAACATCTTGGTACGAGAGGATCCAGCCGCCACGGACATGACCTGGGTTGCCGCCTACATGTACAACCTGGCCATCAGGGGCGAGGAACCCTACGGGACGGTCGGCACCATTCTGGCCGCCTTGCGGGGGGATGTGCCGGACCTGCGGGCTACGGCCGTTCGCATCACGATCGACAGTCGGCACACCCTGGAACCCAAGCTCGTGCCGCGCGGTGACGCGGGACCCTACGCCGCGTCGCAGACGTCATCCTACGAACTGACCGGACAGCCACCCCGTTTTCCGGCTAGCCGCGCCGCCCTCGGCGACGGAAGGTGATGGGGCATGGGGTCCAGGAGCGTGATCCTCACCGGCGGTGCGGGCGGTCTCGGGAGCGCAGCGGTCGGCCTGCTCACCGAACGGGGCGTAGACGTGATCTGCGTGGACCGTGACGCCGAGGCGCTGGAGACGGTCGTGTCCGGCGCGCGGGCCGGGGGAGCCCCGGGCCGCGCGATCCCCGCGGTCGCGGACGTCCGCTCGGCCGCTGACATCAAACGCTGCGTTGACCTGGCTGTGGCCGAGACGGGCCGCATCGACGGCCTGTTCCTCGCGGCGGCCATCAACGGCGATGCCGGCCAGGTTCACACGGTGCCGGAGGAGGTCTTCGATCTCGTCCTCAGCGTCAACCTGAAGAGCGTATGGCTCTGCCTGAAGTACGCCCTGCCGGTGATGCTGGACGCAGGGGGCGGGAGCATCGTCACCGTCGGCTCTGTCGCGGCGGTTCGGGGCGCGCCCATGCTCGGTGCCTACGCCGCGTCCAAGCACGGGGTCGTCGGGCTGACCCAGACCGTTGCCCTGGAGTACGCCAAAAGCGGCATCCGGGCCAACGTACTGTGCCCCGGCTCGATGGACACGCCGCTGATCCGCCCGATGCTGGAGGCGCGCGGAGACGGCAACGCCGAAGACGGGCTCGCCCGCACCGTGGCGGGCATCCCGAACGGGCGCCTGGCCCGGCCCGATGAGCTGGCCCAGACGGGCGTATGGCTCCTGCTGGACGCGCCCGCTCACCTATCCGGCCAGACCATCGTCGTGGACGGAGCGCGGACGGCGGGCTGAGTGATTACCGCTCATCATCAGGAGAAGACAGACATTGCACCTCAACCGCGTCAAAAGCCTGTACGAGTCGGGCGAACTCGCGCTGGGTACGTACATCACTGTCCCGGCAGCCAGGGTAGTCGAGGCGCTCGCCGCGGCCGGCCTGGATTTCCTGCGGATCGACGCATACAAGTTTCCCTGGGACTACACGACCATGGGGGACATCGTCCGCACCACGCGGCTGCGGGGCCTGACTCCGTGGGCGCGGGTGCGCAACGACGCCTGGGAAATCGGCCGGATGCTGGACCTCGGCGTGCACGCCCTGACCGTACCTGGCGTCTCCTCGGCTGCCGAAGCCCGCGCCATCACCACTGCCGCCCTCAACCCGCCCCGGGGGCAGCGCGAGCCGAGTACTCCTGAGGGCTTTGCCAGCTACGAAGAGTACGACGAGTGGGCCGCCAGCGAGCTGATCATCGGTTGCCAGATCGAGACACCGGAGGGCATCGCCAACTTCCGGGAGATCATCTCCACGCCGGATGTCGCCGTCATCCACACCGGCAGGAACGACATCGCCGCGGCACTCGGCGTTCCCGGAGAGCAGTTCCATCCCAGGGTCCTCGAAGTTGAGCGCCAAGTGGTCGAGGCAACGCTGGATGCTGGCAAGCAGCCCGCTCTCATGTACCCGCTGACCGACGACGGCATCGACCGGGCCCAGCACTGGATCGAGCGGGGGGTTCGCGTCTTCGCCCTCGACACCGATTCCCGCGTCCTGCAACGGGCCTTCACTGCCGGCGCGGGCGCGCTACGCGACAGAAAGAAGGGCACCACATGACGCAGGACCGGCCGGTGGCCGTGGTCACCGGGTCGACAAGCGGAATCGGCCGCGCTACCGCCGAGCGTCTCGCCGCGGACGGCTACGACCTGGTCATCCACGGACTCGATGACACAGGGCTCGACGACGCCGTTGGCGCCGTCGAGCAGCTGGGCGCCAGGACCGCGAGCGTGACAGGTGACATCTGCGATCCCGCCACGGCGCGGCGCCTCGCCGAGACCGCCCACTCCGGTTTCGGCCGACTGGACGCCCTGGTCAACAACGCGGGCGCCGGGTTTTTCTCCCGTGTCACTGACATGACGGACAGCCAGTGGCGTGGCGTTTTCGGCCTGCACGTCGACGCGGTGTTCCGCGCCACTCAGCAGGCCTTCCCGCTGTTGAAGGAGGCCCACGGTGCGGTGGTGAATATCTCCTCCGTGGCCGCGATCTTCTGGCTACCCGAACGGGTGGCCTACAGTTCCGCCAAGTCGGCGATCATCGGCATGACGCACGCCATGGCCTGCGAGTGGGCCGCCGAGGGGGTCCGCGTCAACGCCGTCGCCCCAGGCACCATCGAGACCCCGCTCGTCGCGGAGAATTTCAGGACCGGCCGGGTGGCCAAAGACCCGGTGGTGTCACGTATACCGATGAAACGACTCGGCCGTCCCGGCGAGATCGCCAGCGTGATCGCCTTCCTGCTGTCGGAGTCGGCCTCCTACCTAACCGGGCAGATCATCTTCGTCGACGGCGGCTGGACGTCGTCGGGCGGCTGGTGA
>Ga0335073_10017454_pt1 | contig 10040 bp, 6 predicted proteins | sample Lox_Sample_22_FD_207093 | JGI IMG/M metagenome (GOLD analysis project Ga0335073, IMG submission 207093) | Soil microbial communities from Loxahatchee National Wildlife Refuge, Florida, United States - Lox_Sample_2.2 | ecosystem: Environmental > Terrestrial > Soil > Wetlands | place: USA: Florida... | reverse complement strand
AGGTCCCGGCCGAGCGCATAGTGGTGATCCATGATGAGCTGGATCTGCCGTTCGGCGCCATCAGGATGAAGCTAGGTGGCGGCGACAACGGCCACAACGGGTTGCGTTCGGTCACCTCTTCTCTGGGAACGAGGGAGTACTACCGCGTCCGGATTGGGATTGGCCGCCCGCCCGGCCGGATGGACCCGGCCGATTATGTGCTGCGCAACTTCAGCGCCGAGGAACGAGCCGAACTGCCCGTGCTGCTCGGACGAACGGCCGACGCCGTTGACGCGTTGCTCGCGCATGGCCTAGCTGTCGCCCAGAACAGCTTCCACTAGCGGCATCCGCAGCCGCGTATCGCTACGTCCGCCGCTCAGTCGGCTAGGCACTTGTCTTGGCGCCGCGAGGACGCACAGTAAGTGCTGAATGACCGCTGGTTAAAAAGTGAATCAAGACACAGGAAAGCCGAGGACGCCTGGTCCTCGATGGCAGCACACTGCCACCTTTTTGTATCAGGACCATCGGTCGAGGTGTCATGTGCAATGTAGGAGCCGTGCGCTTTCTCGCTGGCAGGCCTGGCGGGACAACTTGTGCTCGTAAGCGGAGGTGCCGTTATGGCGACAGTAGATAACAGCAAGGCGGTAATCGGGCCGGAGCTGGACCGAAGCCAGGCGAAGAGCCTGGTGTTGGATGCGCTGACCGCCGTCATGCCCGGCCAAAAGGTCGAGGCAGTGGACGAGCGGCAAGAACTCTACGCCGACCTGGGGATGGACTCGTTGCGCTTCGCCCAGCTGCTCGTCGAGCTTGAGGGCAGGCTCAACGTCGAGCTAGTGGACGAGGACCTGATGACGATCGACCTCGTGACCGTGGCGGACCTGATTGACCTGGTCGAGCATCTCGCTGTCGCCTGAACAGTGAGATCTGGAGCTCATCTCGATGGAGGTTTGCCGCATGGTTGGCACAGCGCGAGACCCGCTGCTCCCTGCCCATTGGTTCAACATCCTGCACGACCGGCCCCAGTACGTGGCCACAGCCTTGCCGAGGTCACGATTGGCGGGATTGGAACACGCGGCGGGGCACGGCCTGCAGCTCCAGCAACCGTTGTCACTCGCACGGCAGTCCCTGAACACGGCCGATAGGTTCATACCGATTCCCGACGAGGTCCTCGACCTGTACGCGCAGTACCGTCCGACGCCACTGCGCAGGGCAGTACGCCTTGAGGAACGTCTCGGCGCCAACGCTCGCATCTATTACAAGTACGAGGGCGCCAACCTGGTCGGGAGCCACAAGCTCAACACGGCCCTGGCGCAGATCTACTACTACTCCCGCGCAGGCGTGAAACGCATGGCCACGGGCACGGGTGCGGGCCAGTGGGGGACCGCTCTCGCCTACGCGTGCCAGATCATGGGCCTTGAGTGCACAGTTTTCTGGGTCAGATCCACCTTCCGTCAGAAGCCCATCCGCGGCGACATGATGCGGCTCTTCGGCGCGGACGTCCATGAGAGCCCGAGCGACCTGACCGAAGTCGGACGGAAAGCGTTCAAAAAGGACCCGGACGGGATCGGTACCCTCGCGGTGGCGACCGGGGAAGGTCTTGCGTTCGCGGCCGAGCACAGCGAGACGACACGGTTCGCCATCGGGAGTGGCGAGAACTCGGTGCTGCTCCACCAGACCGTCATCGGTCAGGAGGCCGTCGCGCAGCTGGACCTGCTGGGCGAGTTCCCCGATTGCGTCATCGCGTGCATGGGTGCAGGATCGAACTTCGGCGGGGTGGCCCTCCCGTTCCTAGGCGCCGCAGCGGACCGCGAGAGGTCGGTCCGGCTCATCGCCGTCGAGTCCGCCGCGTGTCCAAAGCTGACCCGAGGCCGCTACCGCTACGACCTGAGCGACGCTCTCGGCACAACCCCGATCACCAAGGTCTATTCGCTCGGCAGCACCTACGTGCCGCCGCCGGTGTATGCAGGCGGGCTGCGGCACCACAGCGCCGGGCCGCTGTGCAGTGCGATGTACGCGGATGGCTCCCTGGAGGCGATGGCCATCGACCAGAACACGTCGTTCCGGGCAGGCTTGCTTTTCTGCGAGACTGAGGGCATTCTGCCCGCTCCTGAAGCCGCCCACGCGGTGGCTGGGATGGTCGATGTCGTGTCGCGGCATCCGCACCAGGAGGCCCCTCTGGTCGTCCTGGTGAATATCAGCGGGAACGGCCTGCTGGACCTGGCGGCCTATCACAGGTTCGCGGCTGGCGAGCTGGAAGCCGTGGCAGTTGACGAGGCCAGCCTGTCGAAGAGCCTGAGTGCTCTCGAGGATTTCAACGAGCGCATCGCGCAGCCCGCGGAGGCAACGTGACCGCTGGGCGCGCTGCGCCGTCGCTGCTGCCGCAGCCGGGCACCGACTACGTGGCGGCGAGGGAACTGGCGCGGCAGCATGCGCCCAGCGACTCCGTCAATGACGATGGCGCGGAGTTCAGGGAAGCCTGGAAGCGCTTCGCCGATTTCGGGGTGTTCAGCCTCACCATCCCCGGCGCGGGCCTCGACGTCGACACCGTCCTTGACACCCTCGAGGGGCTTGGCGCGGGAACTCACAATGCTGGCTTCCTGCTCAGCATCGGGGCCCACAGCTTTGCGGCAGGGGCTGCCATCTCGCGGTTCGGCGGCGGGGAGCAGCATCGGGTTCTTGACCTCATGCGGGACGGGAGCGTGATTGCTGCCTTCGCGTCGACAGAGGCGGAGGCCGGCTCCGACGTTATGGCGCTCAGGACGCGCTGCGTCGCCGTCGACGAGGACTACGTGCTCGACGGGACGAAGCACTTCATCACCAATGCGCGGCTCGCTGACTACTTCGTGATATTCGCCACCAAGGATCGGCGACTGAACTGGCGCGGCATCACCGCGTTCTTGGTACCACGGGATACGCCAGGCCTATCCGTCGGACCGCCACAGCGACTGATCGGCCTTTCCAGCTGCTCGATGTCCACGGTAAACCTGGACTCAGTCAGGGTTCCCCGTTCCGCCATGCTGGGACGCCTCGGTCACGGATCGCTGGTCTTCCGGCACGCGATGCTCTGGGAAAGGAGCCTCCTCGCAGTGCTGGCTCTCGGAGCCATGCGTCGCCAGCTCACCGAGGTGAGCGACGCCGCGCTCGCGCGCGACCAGCGGGCGGAGACTGGTGCTAGCCACCCGGACGCAGTGCGTCAGGTTGTCGCCGTCGCAGGGCGCTATCTCGTCGGGCGGCTGCTCGTCCGCGATACGGTGACGAAACTGGCTGCAGACACGCTCACGCCCGCGCAAGCTAGCCTCACGAAGCTTTGGATCAGCGAGGCTGAGCTGGCGACCAGCCGCGACCTGGCAGCAACGGGATTGGCTACCGAGCTTGTCTCCGGCTCGCGTACGGGTGATTTGCTGAACGCGGTCGGCGCGACGATCTACTCGGGCACGTCCGACATCCAGCGGAAGATCATCGCTGCCGAACTCGGGATATTCCAATGACGTCGACACTGGCACAACTGCTTCTCCGTGCTGCCGAGACCTACCCTGACCGGCCCGCCGTCTGGTCCTCAACCGGCGAGCTGACGTACGCCGACCTCTGCGACCGCGCCATGCGCCTAGCTGGCGCCCTGATGGAGTACGGGATCGAGCCGGGCGACAGGGTGGCGATCGCTCTGCCGAAGGACCTCGCGCTCCCGATCGCCATTTTCGGGACGCTGCTGGCCGGCGGCGCCTACGTCCCGATCGACTACCTGACTCCGCCTGCGCGGGCGCACGTGATCGCCGGCGACGCCGAGCCGGTCGCCGTAATCTCCGGCTCGCGGACCATGCAGGCGATGGTGCTCGGCGACGCTTCCCCGACTCGCAGCGGCTCGAGCGACAACGTTCCCGCGCTGCACTGGCTCGGTCGGGGCTGGTTCGATCCTGACGGGTTCCCCGAACGCCAGCCGATGAGCGTGAGCTTGGCTGAGCTCCAGCAGCGCCAACCATTGCCATCGCCGGTGGAGGTGCCAGCCTCGGCGCTTGCCTACATCCTGTACACGTCGGGCTCCACGGGCCGCCCGAAGGGCGTGGCGCACACGAACGCTAGTGCGCTGGCGTTCGTCCGGTGGGCGGTCGATGCGGTGGGACTCAATGAGACCGATGTTGTTTCCCAGCATGCGTCCGCATCGTTCGACCTCAGCGTGTTCGACTTCTTCGGCGCCGCCATGGCCGCGGCCCGGCTGGCGCTGGTACCCGCCTCGACGTTCGGCCGCGTTGGCGCCCTCTGCCGCTTTATCGTTTCGGCTGGCGTCACCGTCTGGTACTCGGTGCCGTCGGCTTTGCTGCGCGCCAGCGCGGCGGAGCCGCTTGCGGTCCTGTCCGGCAGCGCCCTGCGCCAGGTCATCTTCGCCGGTGAGGAGATACCGGTGGGGCCGCTCCGCGTCCTCTGGCAGAACCTGCCGTCGTCGTGTCGGGTCGCGAACTGGTACGGCCCGACCGAGACCAATGTCTGCACGTTCCACGACCTGACTGCACTCGACGTGGACGGGGGCGGGCCGGTCCCCATCGGAAGGCCTTGCCCTTACGCGACCATGTCATTGGTCCCGCAGGACGGTGCCGTCACGTCCAACGGGACGGCGGGTGAGCTGCTTGTCGCCTCGGACACGCTCATGTCCGGATACTGGAAGCTTCCGGCTGCGACGTCCCGGGTATTTTCCGCCGGGTCCGACGGGCGCGCATACTACGCGACTGGCGATCTCGTATCCCTGGACGACGCCCGCGGATACACCTTTGGCGGCCGGGTCGACCGGCTGCTCAAGGTGCGCGGCTATCGCGTGCAGCCCGAAGAGCTCGAACACGTGCTCGAGCAGCGCGCCGAGATCGACGAAGCCGCCGTCGTCAAACACCATCGGGGCGAAGTCGAGGTGCTCGCTGCTGTGGTTCGCTTCGCTGACGGGGAGGTGCTGGAACTCGATGCGGTGATCGACTATTGCACCAGGTTCCTGCCCCCTTACATGGTTCCCGACGTTGTCGTGCCTGTCGCCGAGCTTCCGCGTGGCTCGCGAGGGAAGGCCGACTACAACGCAGTGCTCGAACTCGTGGAGTCAGCGCGCGACTACCTCGTCCGACGGTGACCGATATGCAGACAGAAGACATGGACGGCTGGCGCTGGTGGCGACACGTTCTCGTGCGGGGCGCTGGGTTTCCGGCCAACGGTGTCCTGCGCCTGGCCGACGAGGGGCTAGCGGGTAAAGCTGACGCCTTGATGACCGCCGACAGGAAATCTGAGGCGTGGCGAGCGTTTCGCGAGGAGTTTGATGAGGCGACGGTCCGCCTGGCCATCGAGCTGCAGTCGATTGCCTCGCAGGACGACTTCCTGCGGGCGGTGGCGTGGCAGAACCACCGGCTGATGGGCGGCACCATCCGCTCTTTCCTGCAATGGGATCCGGCGAAGGAGAACAGGTCCTTCAGGCACCGGCAGCGAGAAGAGCTGATCGCCAGCTACTGGCAGCGGTATTGCGTCAAGAACGACACGATCGGCTTTTTCGGGCCCTCAGGGTGGGGGAAGCTTGGCGGTTGCGGGCGTACGAGGTTCGCGCCAGGGGAGCGGATGCTCCGCAGCAGTGAGGTCTTCTTCGAGGCATGGGCGATCGACCGGCTCGCCGCAGTGATCGAACAGATTCCTGGCATGCGCGAGTGGCTCATGCCGCGCCGCCTGTCGTTCATCAAGCTCGACGGCAACGCACTAGTAGAACCCGTCGGGCGGCGGGTGATGCTCTCTCCCGAGCATGCGGGCGTGCTGCACTTGTGTGACGGAACGACGCGAACGAATGACATCGCAATCCGTGCAAACCTAGACCTGCCTGCGGTCCTGGATATCCTTCAGGCTCTGCAAGAACGACACTGGATCTCCTGGAAGCTAGAGCTGCCCATCAGCCCGTGGCCGGAGGGGCACCTACGCCACTTCCTTGATGGCGTGGGCGACCAGAATGCCCGTAACAAAGCACTTGAGTGGCTGGACTCACTGGAGGTGGCACGTGACCAGGTGCGGGACAGCACCAGTGCGGGCACTCTCGCGGCTGCCCTGACATCAATGGACGAGTTGTTCGGGCGTATCACTGGCGCGGCGTCGGAGCGTAATGAAGGGCGCACTTACGGTGGGCGAACGCTCGTGTACCACGACAGCGCACGCGATATCGACATCGTGCTCGGTGATGACCTGGTTGCCGCAACCCGCCCACTGAGATTGCTCAGCCGGGCAGCACGCTGGTACTGCTCGCGGGTCGGCGAGGAGGCGCGGGATACCCTGCGCGACGTTTACAACCGGGCGGTCGCCAGGCACGGCCAGCCCGTCGAACTTTCCACGATCTTTTCCGCGTCGCTACGTGCGTTGTATAGGTCGATCGACGCGTCTATGAGGCAGATCGACCAGGAGTTCGCGAAGAAGTGGGCCGCCATTATCCCCGTTCCCGCCGAAACGCGCGAGGTGCGTTGCGACTACGGCGATCTTCTTCCGCTGGTTGACGAAGCTTTCGCGGCACCAGGGCCGGGCTGGGCCGGGGCCCGGTACTTCTGCCCCGACGTGATGGTGTCAGCCGCCGACCTCAATGCCCTGCACGACGGCGATTTCACCTTCGTGCTGGGCGAAGTGCATATGGCGATCAACACGATGACCACCAACATGTTCATGACCCAGCATCCCCACAGGGCAGACATTCTTTCCTGCGTGGACGAGGACTTTCCCGAGCCCCGCGTGCTCATGGTCCTGCCAAAAGAGAGCACGCCCGAGCTGACGGTGCGCAGTCACCCGGCACTGATCCGCGACCGCGACATCCTGATCGAGGTGAACCACCACACGGTGGCCGCCGACCGTCCCGGGCTCGTCCTCAGCCGTGATGTCGAGGTAGTGGAGGCCGAGGGCACGGTCCTGGCGCGGCTTCCTGGCGGCGAGGTGTTCGAGCTCGTCGATGTCTTCGCGGAAATGCTCACGAGCATGGTCGTCAACCGGTTCCGGCTCTTTACCGACCGACCGCATACGCCACGAGTCAAGATCGACGATCTGGTCGTCTCGCGGGAGAGCTGGCGATTCAACCCGGCTGACTTGGACTTCGCGGCCGAGAAGGACGAGGCGGCGAGGTTCGTGCGGACGCGCGCATGGGCTGCGGCCCTAGGGATACCGCGGTACGTATTCGTCAAGTCCAACGCGGAGGTGAAGCCGGTCTATGTCGACTTCACCAGCCCGATCTACGTCAACATCCTGGCCAAGATGGTCCGGCGGACGAACGCGGCCGAGCGGCTGCAAGACAAGTCGATAACTATCGTCGAGATGCTGCCCGGCCACGATGACCTGTGGCTGGCTGATCACGAAGGAAACAAGTTCACATCGGAGTTTCGGTTCACCTGGGTGGATGACCGACGGCTGGAGGCGATGCCTGAGGATAGCTATCCCAACTCCGGGCTAGCCAGCCAGCTCAGCTAGCCGGCGGGAGCAGCCCCAAGCTGGCAAGGTCATCCGTATTGGCCCAGTAGCTCCAGGCGGCAGGGCTTACCCTGATAGCGGTATCCATCGCGGCCACGCAGCGCCCGAACGCGGTTATCGCCTCCCCCTCCACCGACACTGGCGGCGAGATTTCCAGCACCTGGTGGCGGTAGTCGGCCTGGCGATGCATGAAAACCATGAGTATCGGGGCAGCGCTCAGCCGTGCGAGGCCAACAACCCCGGGCAGGAGCCTGGCCTGCCTCCCGAGGAAGGGCATTTCGACGGTGCGGGCGACGTCGGCATCTAGCGGCGGGGCGTCGCTCGAGATAGTCACTACTTCATTGGCGCGAAGCGCGACCGCGGCTTGCGCCGCGGCCTGGATCCGGCCCGGCATGGGCTCGATGGCCGGCCGCTGCCGGTGGCGCCGCAAGCGTCTGATGTAGACGAAGTCCCAGAGCCGCAGCTCCGCGGAGGATATGCCGGGCGTGTGGTTGGAGGGCGAGCGCCCGATGGAGGTGAGCGGGTACCCGCCGGCATGGAGCAGGGAAAAGGCGGGGTAGATCGAGCCCAGGTGCGCGGTGCAGAGGATGGCCCCCTTGCCCGCGGCCAGCGCAGCATCCAGGTGTTCCCGGCCGCGAATCTCGACCAGCTTCCGGAGGGGCCTGGCCTGTCCCCGCAGCCGGATCACGTCGATGACCTCGCAGGATGTCAGCCGGAAGAACTCCCGAGCCAGGCGCTCAGCCTCGTTGGCGCCGAGTTCGTCGCCGAGCACCCAGCGGAGGTTGCGCACGATGTCTGCACGTTTCCCGGCCCGATACCGGCAGCACAAATCGCCTCGCCAGCAGGCGACGCGGTAGCCGAGCCTCGCGGGCAGGCGCGCCGCAAGCGGCGCCACCACCAGCCAGTAGGTAACGGCTTCCGCGCTACGCAGCAGTCGCTCCAGGGGGACCGCCCGCCGTCGGCCAGCCCGACTCGTCCGTAGTCCGCGTGGTGGACGTGCGGCCTCGGTCGTCGCCTCACCCAACTGGGTGACCTCCAACGTGTCCCGCATCTTTGGCATGCTTATCACCCATTATGTCTTGCCAGCCGGGCCCAGTCGAGCTTTCTGGCGACCGCCACGGTAGACGATGCTGACAGGCCGGGCTTCCGGCGCAAGGCGACACGCCAGCCTGCCCCCGGCTGACCACCAGCGCGCGAAATCGGCCGCCCTGGTAACGCGTGGCGCCCCCTCGAATGTCATGGCCAATGCCGTCCTGCTAGCGCGCCAGCGAGAAAACCCCATGGGGCGCTGGTTGTGTTACAAGCAGCGACCGCTGGTCTTGATATGTACCCTAGTCGGCCAGTTCTAGCTTGATCTGCGGGCGCCGGACCCGTGGCCTTCAGGGAGCGGCACGAGGCGCCGGGGCGGATTGGCCTTCCGGCCGCCTGGGCAGCAAAAACTTCCGGCCGTTCCGGTGAACCACCTGATTGCCATAGGCGTCTTTGTTATGCGCTGAATCCGGTTTGCGCCCGGAGCTGGTGGGGGTCGGTAGAACCGATCTTCACCGACATGGTCAATGAATGTGAGCAAGAAGCCCGCGTGGGGGAGGTAAGGGTCAGGCCGCGAACTGCCGTTGAATGTGGCTGATCGGTCGCAGGCGGCCCGGCAGCTTGAGCCGGTCACGGCTGGGCGTTGACTGACAGCACCGGTTGGTGCCGAGCGAGCGTGCAGTTTTATCTGCAACTGGAGGAACGTTACATGCGGGCAAGCGAAGTGCTCATTATCGGTGCTGGCCCCTATGGGCTTTCGATCTCGACGCACCTTCGCGGGCGGGGCATCGATCATCTGATCGTGGGCCGCCCGATGGATACCTGGCGTGCTCACATGCCTGCTGCCATGTACCTGAAGTCCGAGCCATACGGCTCGGACATGTCGTGTCCGCAGGTCGGGTACGACCTGGAGGGTTATTGCCGCTCGGAGCGTATCGACGGGATCGGGCGTGGCATACCGCTGCCGCTCGACCAGTTCCTCGACTACGCCGACTGGTACATCAAGCAGCTAGTGCCCGACGTCAGCGACGTAACGGTGACGGAAGTCAAGGCCGTGAACGGCGGCTTCCAGGTCACATTCGCCGATGCAGAACCGATTAGAGCCAGGAGCGTCGTGGTGGCCACGGGCGTCCTGCCGTATCGGTACATTCCGGCTGAGCTGGCGGGCCTGCCGTCCGATCTTCTGTCGCATACGTCTGATCACCGACTGTTCGACGGCTTCCGCGGGCGGCGCATAGCCATCATCGGCGCTGGCTCATCGGCGCTGGAGACGGCTGCTCTCGCGCACGAAGCCGGCGGCGAGGTGACACTCGTGGTGCGGTGTCCGGACTCCCCCGTCTGGGGAACCAGGGCCTTGCCGCTGAACCCGATCAGGCGCCTCCGGAACAACAAGCTCTGCGAAGGGTGGAAGTGCCCCATCTGGAATTCCCCGGCTGCCTTCCGCCTGCTGCCGGAGAGCGTGCGGGCGGAGAAGGCTCGAACTGTGCTTGGTCCTCTTGGCGCATGGTGGCTCAAGGACCGGGTCGAGGGCGTTGTCGAGATGCTCGGCAAGACGCATCTGCGGGCAGCCGAGCCCAGCGGCA
>Ga0335073_10017453_pt1 | contig 10041 bp, 6 predicted proteins | sample Lox_Sample_22_FD_207093 | JGI IMG/M metagenome (GOLD analysis project Ga0335073, IMG submission 207093) | Soil microbial communities from Loxahatchee National Wildlife Refuge, Florida, United States - Lox_Sample_2.2 | ecosystem: Environmental > Terrestrial > Soil > Wetlands | place: USA: Florida... | reverse complement strand
CTCATTACCGGCGCGGACAACAAGACTTTTCCGATACCGGTAACGAAGAACGCGAGCGGTCAATGGATGTTCGATACTGCCGCTGGGAAGGACGAGTTGCTCGCTCGCCGCATCGGGCGCAATGAATTAGCGGCGATCGATGTCTGCGCCGCTATCGCCGACGCTCAGAAGTACTACTCCTCGCGGCCTCACGACGGTGCCAAGCAATACGCGCAAAAATTCATCAGCGACGAAGGCAAACAGAACGGACTCTACTGGCCGTCGCCGAACGGACAGCCGCAGAGCCCGCTGGGACCGCTCGTAGCCTTCGCAACGGCGGAAGGATTGAAGATCAAGCCGGATTCCCATCAACCCTTCCACGGCTACTACTTCCACATGATGGGTGCGCAGGGTACTGACGCGAGCGGCGGCGCCAAGAACTACCTCGTCAACGGCAAGATGACGGGGGGATTTGCTGTCGTGGCATATCCGGCGCAATACAACGACTCCGGCGTCATGACGTTCATGATCAACCAGAACGGCATTGTTTATCAGAAAGACCTGGGTAAGACGACGGACGAAATCGCCAGCGCGATGACGGAGTTCAATCCGGACAAAACATGGAAACCAGTGGAGCAATAGAGGATAAGGAGAGATAAGACATGCAAATCAAAAAGGCACTATCAGGGGCGCTGATCGTAGCGAGCGCAGTTACGCTGTTGGCGGTCCCGGGGTTGGCGCGCGACAAGAATGAAACTATCGATGCCACGGCCTGGGGCACGAGCACGCAGCTAGGGAGGAACATCGGAGTCACGCTCATCATCTACCAGTTCTCGACGCCGGACGACAAAGCCATTCTGGTCGAGGCCTTCCAGAAGGGCTCCAACAGAGGTCTGGTCAATGCGCTGGAAAGAATGAAAGCCGTCGGCCATGTCAGCATTACCGGCACGCTGGGATACGACTGCAGCTACATCGCGGTGTTCGCGACGCCGACCGGCCGCAAGATCCGCTTCGTCACCAACCGGCCGATTCGGTTCGGAGAGGCGTACTATGACACCAATTCGCAGTCCTTTGATCTGACTGCCGGTGAGATCGATCTCAACGATCAGGACAAGAGCAAGAGCACGGGCGTGCTCTATCCGGCAGCCCAGTTGGGGATTGACGATCAGGGCCAGTTGTCGATGAATCTGCTACAAAATCCCTGGCGGCTGGGTGACATCATCGACTGGAAGGGAACGCCGGGCGAAAACTGATAGGCTTTGAACCATCCGCGCCCGGCGCATGCGGTGCGGAGCCAGCGCCCGCGCCACCGTTGCTGTCGCCATTTGACAGAAGAGAGGGAATCATGAAGATCCAGTGCTGTTGTCTGCCGTGTTGTGTGTTTGTCTTCCTCGGGCTACTCTCGGTTTCGGCGGCTGCCCAGGGGAAAAAAGCCAATAAATACGCGTGCTCGGAGCCCAACCCCGCGAGCCAGTGCAATGCCGGCAATACCTGCGGCTCGGCGTCCACACCATGCGCGATTGACGTGAAACGGACGGCTTATTCCGCAACGGCCACGCCCAGCATTGCCAACGCCAAGGGCAGCCCGCTGTTCTGTATTCAGGCTGGGACCGCCGTGACATGGCAGTCCTCGTCGAAGAATACAGGCTTCCTGGTTGACTTCGGCCCGAATTCGCCCTTCGATCCGCCGGACCCGATCATGGGTGGAAGCAAGAAATCGGTGCAGGTAAAGGCCGCCAATCCGGGCTGCTATCTGTATGCCTTTCAGGCTACCGATTCGACGGGAATTTATGGGATGAGCAAGGCCTCGCAGGCGGAACTGATTGTGGTAGCGGGGAAATGAATCGGCTCCGCCCAAGGGCCGTGCGATTGTGACTCAGCGCACAGACGATCCTTCCTGGGTTTGCCGACACTGTAATGGATCCGTAAGCAAACTGGCCCCGCCAACGGCATCAGTTTTGGCCGTGAGCGGGGCGTTTTATGGAACGCACTTGTTTTGGCAACGCAACCGGATCAGAGGTTGGGCTCGAAGACGCGCCCCTGGCAAACCGCGCCGATAGCTTCGGGCAGATCCTCCAGCAGGCGGGAGATGAACACATAGCCCGAGGCGCCGACGGCAAAGGCGGCGCGCACCAGATCCTGCGACTCGTGCAGCGAGATGATGATAACCTTGGCCGCGCAATTGGACTGGCGCAGGTGGCGGGCGATCTCGAAACCGGAGCTCGCTTGGAATTCGATGCCCAGCAAAACCAGGTTCGGACGGACGGTCGCGACCACATCAAGAACGGATTCTCCATTTTCGACCGTAGCGACAATCTCGGAATCCTCTTGTAGCAGGTCGATGAGAGTCTGCCGGACTGCGGGATTTTGGTCGGCGATCAGGATCCGGTTCCGAGCCACGCCACTAACCTTTCTGCGGAACAGATTGCCACTGTTGCCAGCTTAGCTAGGCGGGGTACTCCTTCCAACTTGTAAAAGTGCGAGAGGCGCATGCTTAAAGTGATAGCGGCGGAGTAAAACGCCATCATTCGAATCCACGCGACGCTCCGCCGAGGGCGTCGGTTTGGGCATGGACCGCGCAGAATCGCGCACAGGCGCCGAGAGGAACCGATTAACATCACAAAGCCTTGTGATGTAGATCACATCGCTCCCCCGTGTCTCGTCAGATTCTGCTTACAGGATCTGTACGAGCTGGTCACGCCACCGACCTTCATCCTATGGTTACGATCGGATGCCTGCGCACGTTCATGCCCTTGACCGGTGGATGCGGAGTCCTTAGGATTAACTTGAGCCCAATAACTTAAACGGTGCCGCCCAGCGCCGCTAGACCGCGATGGAGTTCCGGCCGCTGATGCGAGGACCAGCTCGAATGGACCACGCGCAGTGATGACCCTCGGCACTGCCATATCGCAGTATTGCGTCCTCGAGAAAGTGGGCGAGGGCGGTATGGGTGTCGTGTACAAGGCGCAAGACACCTTGCTGGAGCGCTTTGTCGCGCTGAAATTCCTGCCCGAGGAATACGCCGACGACGCGACCCTGCGCGAGCGTTTCCTGCGCGAGGCGCGCGCCGCGTCGGCCTTAAACCATCCCAACGTCTGCGCCATCTACGAAACCGGCGAAGACAATGGCAAGGTCTTCATCGCGATGGAGTTCCTCGACGGAACGACGCTGAAGGATCTGGTGCAGCGTGGTCCTGTCCCCCACGACCAGTTGCTCGACATTGCGCTGGACGTGATCGACGGCCTGAACGCGGCGCACAGCGAAGGTATCATCCATCGCGATATCAAGCTGGCAAACATCTTCGTCACCAAGAGCGGAAGAGCGAAGATTTTGGATTTTGGCTTGGCCAAGAAGACCGGACCTCGACGCGCCGCCCTGGCCACGGCTGTCGCCGACCCGTTGCTCCAGATCAGCGACGAATCGCAGATGACGAGCGGTCTGGCCGCGCTGGGCACGGCAGCGTATATGTCGCCCGAACAGGCTCTGGGCAAGCCGCTGGATGAGCGCAGCGATCTGTTTTCCTTCGGAATTGTCCTGTACGAGATGGCGACGGGACGGGCGCCGTTCCGCGGTGACACCACCGGGTTGTTGTTTCTCTCGATTCTGCAGGAGACTCCCCAGGAACCACGGGCGCTGAATCCCGATGTGCCCGAAGATCTGCAATGCATCATCAGCAAGTGCCTGGAGAAGGACCGCGCATTGCGGTACCAGCACGCCTCCGAGATTCGGGCCGACTTGCAGCGGCTGCGGACAGGCTCCGGTGCTCACGAAGCGATGCCGATCGCTCCGCCACAGCAACCTGCGAAAGTAGGGGTTGCTGAAGCAACGCAGAAACCGTCGAGCGGCTCCTGGCCTTCACGCGGCCAGCGAGCTGAGGCAGCGTCCGTTGCCGAGGCACCTGCCCCAAAATCGCGCCGCAGCCGGTGGAAGAGTTTATGCGCTGTGGGTGTGTTGGTCGTCATTTTTGTCGGCGCAAACATGCTCCGTCTCCACCACAAAGCGCAGGCGTTCACGGCGCAAAGCGGCGTGGTGATTGCCGACTTCGCCAACACCACAGGCGATCCGATTTTCGACGGGACGTTGCGGCAAGCGCTGGCCATTGATCTGGAGCAGTCGCCATTTGTGAACGTAGTTGGCGATCGCAGAATCGTTGCTGCGCTCAAGCAAATGGAGAAGCCGGCGGACACGCGGCTTTCCCACGAAGTTGCACGCGAAGTCTGCTTGCGCACCAACAGCAAGGCCTTCATTGCGGGCTCGATCGCGCAGGAGGGAAATGGCTACCAGCTTCAAGTTCAGGCATTGAACTGCGAAACCGGAGAAGTCCTGGCCAATGTTGAACGTGAAGCTCCCAACCGGAACGACGTCCTGAAGACGCTCGACAAAGCCGATGCACAACTCCGCCGCAAGCTGGGCGAGTCGTTGCCGTCGCTGCAGACGTTCAACAAACCTCTGATGCAGGCAACCACCTCCTCGCTGGAAGCGCTGCAAGCCTTTACCCAAGGCCGCATACTAACCCAGCAGCAGGGAAACGCCGCAGCCTTGCCCTATTTCAAACGAGCTGTGGAGCTGGATCCCAACTTCGCCCGAGCCTATGCAGCCTTAGGAGCCGTTTACATCAACATCGAGGAACCCGGGCTGGCCAAAGAAAATTATGACAAAGCGTTCGAGCTGCGGAACCGGGTGAGCGAATGGGAACGTTTCTATATCGAAGCGGCACACTACACGAACTACGGAAACCCGGTCACAGCCGCGCAGGTTTGTGCGGACTGGGTCCGCACTTATCCTGGTGATGGTTATCCACACGTCAGGCTTGCATCCCTGTATGGCGATCTGGGCCAATTAGAGGAATCGGCCCAGGAGTTGCGGGAAGCCGTACGGCTTGCGCCTGACAGTCCCGTGCCGTACACAAATCTGGCCTACGTTTACCTGCAGCTCAAGAGACCGGACGAAGCACGAGTCACCCTGGATGCGGCGCGAGCGCAGCAGCTCTCGAACGAGGCTTTGCAAGTCGCCCGCTATGCTCTCGCTTTTATCGAGGGTGACAGTGCGACCATGCAGCAACTGGTTGCCTCCAGCAAAGGCCAGCCCGGATATGCCGATCAATTAGCGTTTCGCGCCGCGGATACCGAAGCATTTTACGGTCGTGTAGCCCAGTCGCGCGCTTTGCGGCAGGAGGCCGTCTCGGGCGCCGTCGCGGCCGATGCCAAAGAACGGGCCGCTCTGTACTACGCCGCTCAGGCCTGGGTTGAAGCGGAAGTGGGAGACGCAGCTTTGGCCCGCAAGTATGCGGGGCAGGCCCTTGCAATGAGCCAAGGGCGCGATGTCCTGGAGGGCGCTGGCTTTGCCCTGGCGAGGGTGGGCGATGCAGCTCAGGCGGCCGGACTGGCGGATGAACTGAATCGGCAGTATCCGGCGGCCACGCTGGCGCAGAACTATTCGCTTCCGTCAATTCGGGGGGTGATCGAAATCGATAGAGGAAATCCAGCCAAGGCCGTAGAGATGCTCAAACCCGCGCTGAAATACGAGCTGGCAACGGGATCCTTTGCCGATCTGCGGCCCGCTTACGTGCGTGGCCTGGCCTTTCTTCAACTACGACAAGGCCGCGAAGCCGCGGCGGAGTTCCAGAAGTTAATCGACAATCCCGGGACCGTGTTGAACGCGATTAGCGGCTCTCTATCCTATCTGCAACTGGCGCGTGCCGAAGCCATGAGCGGCGATCGAGACGCGGCGCGCACGCATTATCAGGATTTCCTGGCCTTATGGAAAGACGCCGATCCCGACATTCCCATCTACCAGCGAGCCAAGGCGGAGTACGCCAGACTGAAGTAAGTTTTCATCCTTACGCGAGAAAGGCATTTTTTCTTACAAATAAGATTGTCTCGATTAGTAAGAAAATCTTACATTTGCAGGTTCCACCGACAGGATGCCGGTTGCGGAGATTCGCGCGCGCAGCTATTCGGCGGAAGCGGAGACTGTTTTCGCCTCGGTTATGAGCGGGATGCGGGCGGAGATGCAGGTGCCTTCGCCGGGTTGTGAGGTGATCTTGAATTCGCCGCCCGCCAGGTAAACCCGCTCGCGCATCGAGATGAGGCCAAGGCCGGGCGCCAGTCTGGCATCTTCCAGATCGAAGCCCACCCCGTCATCGGCAATCAGCAGCGACAGCTCCGAGGGCGAGCCGTGCACCGCAACCTGGATGATTTTCGCCTGGCTATGCTTGGCACAGTTGTGCAGGGCTTCCTGAACAATGCGCAGTAGGCTCAGGGCCAGCAGACCCTCCAAATCCTGCGGAATCTCTTCACAGCAGCACTCGACCGTTATCTTGTACTGCCGGGAAAACTCGCGACAATGGCTCTCGATGGCGGCGGCCAGGCCCACGTACTCCAGTTCTGAAGAGTGCAACTGGTGCGACAGCTTGCTGACTTTTTCCGTCAGGGCCTTGAGTTGATCGCAAAGCTCGGGAACAGTGGGATGCCGCTTGCCGATCAGGCCGGAAACGGGCTGGCCGGCGCGCAACATCTGGATTCGCAGGATGGCCAGGGACTGGCCGATGTCGTCGTGCAGTTCGCGGGCGATGCGCGTTCGCTCCTTCTCCTGCGCCGTCGTGAGCCTGCGCGCCAGCTCCCGGCGGGCAGTCTCTGCCTCTTCCAGGGCGGTTTCAGCCGATCGCAAACCGGAGACGTCTTCGACTACCGCGAGAATCGATTTCCCGCAATCGAGGATGTTGAGCGAGAAAACAACGCGGACCTGCACAATCTCCCCGTCCTTTCGGACGGCGCTGCGCTCAGATGCGTAATAGGGAAGTTCGCGGTTGAGCAGCCGGGTACGCTGCACAGTTTCTTCTTGCGGCTCACGGGTCGGGAAGATGGTATCGAAGGACACTCCGCAAAGATGCTCAGCCTTGGCGGCGAGCAAGTCGCACAGGCACGGGTCGGCGGACAGCAATTCGCCCTTCAGATTGAGTTGAGCCGTGCCTAACCCAACCCTTCCATGAGCACCATTGGGGTGCGGCGTCTGCATAGGATGACGAGTGGGCGCAGTTCCAGTATATGCCAGCGACAGTTCCGGCGGCGCGGACATGGGATGAGGGCCAGTGGGCGTGGCGGCAAGGCAAGAAAAAAGGGCGCAATCAGTGCGCCCTTCGTCGCATGCAAGGAGAGGAGAACGCGAGCTAACTCTTAGGCCATTGCTTGAACATCTTCTGTACCGCTTTTTCCACCATTTGCTGATTCTTGTTGCCGTTGTTACTGAGTGTGTTCTCGGCGATACCGCGCCAAATCAGTTCCTGCGCCTTCGGGTTGTAGATGCTGATGATCATCGTGCCCTCGATGTTCTGCTGCGGGGTGATGCTGCCCATGCCCCCGCCGATGCCGCGCATGCCCCACGCGTTCCAGGAAGTCTGGGCGCGCTCGCCGCCGCTGGCGGTAAGCAGCAGATCGGGGTTCTGTGATTCCTCGACCTTCTGGAAACCCTTTGCGGCCATCGCGTTCTCAATGTCCTGCTTAGCCACCTGGGCCAGAATGGAGTTCTGAATCTGGTTGGAATTGTTCGAGGCCCAGGCGTACGTATGGAACTGCGAGAAGCTGACGCCGTGGTTGTAATTGACCGAAACCTGTTGCGCCATCAGCGGCACAACCAATAGAAGCAAAGCACAGGGAATCAGAAAACGGAGCTTCATTTTCATTCCTCCAAAATCATCAAGCAGTTTGCGGGGACCCACTCAGTACACAATCACCGTCGGCCGCCCCAACTGCGTCCGGCGGCGCCACCGCCGCCCCAGCGATCTCCGCCCCAACCGCCGCCGCCCCCGCCGAAGTGGCTACCACCGCCACTGGATCCGCTGGAATGCTGATAATCGGAGAAGCGCTGGCTCTGCGTGTCGCCGCGTTCCCGGTCTTGCGCATCCTGGTCCACGGATGACGATCCGCTGCTGGGATGGTAGTTCGAGTAGTTCGAACCGGTGCTCGTTGGGTGTTGCTGGTAGTTCGAAGTAGTGCTCGTCGGGTGTTGCTGCTGGTAATTGGAATAGTTCGAGCTTGCGTCGGGGTGTTCCTGGTTGAAACTCTGCTGCGCGGTGGATTTGTTGACGTCATTCCAACTGCCGTTGTCGTACTTCTGCCAGCCGGAACCCGTGTTCTGATAAACGTTGCCGTTGTGGTCGGCATACATGTCGCCGTTGGCAGTTTTTGCGGCAGCACTATTGCCATAGGCGGTGCTGGTCGCCGCTCCTTTGGCGCCGGTTGTGCTCTGGAAGGTACCTTCCGAGCCATAGGCATTGCTGGCGTGTTGCGTATAGGCGGTCTGGCCGTTCTTGTTATAGACCGACTGCCCCCAAGAGCCATAAGCATTGGAGCCCTGGCGAGTGGCCGCCGACGCACCCGTGTAAGGGTTATACGCTTCCGCTTGCGTGCGTGTACCGTAGGGCGTGCTTTCGGTGGCTCCTCGCGCGTAAGTTCCCGTGTTCGGGTTATAGCTTGTGCCCCAGTGCGCGCTGCCGTACGGACCATAAGCGGAGCCGCCGTATCCGTAAGCGCCGGTGTATGGGTTATACGCTGTGTGATAGCCGTAGGTCGCAGCGTATGGATAGTAGAATCCGCCGACAGCGTAAGGCGGGTAATACCAGCCGGTTCCGCCAGCGCAGATTGCGCCCACAGCCATTCCCGCGATGAATGTTCCCATGTAGCCGGCTGTGTAGCTGGAGGTCACGTAGCCCGGCGAGCTTTCAACCTGCGTGACATAGGTGACGTTATAGATCGGTGAACTGGGCGGGATAGTGTAGATGACTTGAGGAACGGTCTGCGCCACCACCCACGGTCCGTCCGGTGTGCCGCCGTAGAACCACAGTCCCTGATAACACAAGTAGTATTGGCTGCCGACCTGGATCACGCGGTTCGGGGTATTCACCGCGTAGGACATTGACGTGCCCTGAATGGGCTCGAACTGCGGCTGGCCGGCGTAGGACACCTGGACTTCCTTGGCCGCTGCCGCTGCATTCACGGTGGCGGTCGTTGGAACTTGCGCCAGCAGGACGGCGTCTTCCGCTTCGGGCGTGCCCGGCACGAAGGCCAGCACCTTACCTGCCGGACTGTCGGGCGGAATGCGCGCGAAGTCGGGCGGCAGGTTGTTAGTCGCGAAAACCCACGACCCCAACACGGGAGTATTCGAGCTGAACCACCGTCCGGAAGCGAGGAAATAGAACGTGCCCGTGGCGGTGTCCTTAATAACCGTGCTGTCGGTATTTGCGGGATAGCTCAGCTGCGTGCCCGGGATAGGTACCCACTCAGGCTTTCCATTGAAGACAACGATCTCGGCCGGTTTGTCGCTGTAGTACACCACGGGAAAGGAATTCGCGCTGCCCGGCGGCGGGGGGATGAAGGACTGCAGATCCGACCAATTGGGGTTCTGCGCAACCTGCGACATCTGCGGCGGCAGGTTCGCGGTAGGAGCCCAGTTCGACAAGCTGGCGCCCGACATCCAGCCCTTTCCGTCGAATAGATAATAGGTACCGGTGGACTGGTCCTGGAACAGCGGCCAGTTGGCATTCACGATCGCCTTGATGCTGGTCTGCGCAATCGGCGCGAGCACCGGCGAACCATTCACCATCAGTAGAATCGCCGGCTTGAAACTGATGAAAATCACCGGCGGGTCGTTCTTCACCGCAACGGTTTTCGGCGGCGCCTTTTTCTTTACGCTGGCCGCCAGCTGGTCAACCGAGATGGTGAACCTGGCTTGTGGATTCAGGAACGAACGCGCGAGCTGATCCATTTGGGCGGTTGTCGCCGGATCGAGGGAAGGGAAGTAGAGGCTGGTGATCTGCGGGTTGGTCAGCGTCACCGTGTGGCTGTCCATGTCCACACTGGTTTGCATGCGGACGGTCACCACACCCGGATGCTGCTTGCCGCCGGTTGGAGTGATGGTGAACGCCAGCCGCGCGTCGACGGCCTGGAAGTTCTGCCAGTCGTCAACCTGCGGCTGATACATGACCAGCTCCCCGCCTGCGTTGGTTCGCGTCTGCGGCCAGCTCAACTGCTGTGCGTGCAGCCAGCTGACCGATGTGCAAAGCAG
>Ga0335073_10017452_pt1 | contig 10041 bp, 8 predicted proteins | sample Lox_Sample_22_FD_207093 | JGI IMG/M metagenome (GOLD analysis project Ga0335073, IMG submission 207093) | Soil microbial communities from Loxahatchee National Wildlife Refuge, Florida, United States - Lox_Sample_2.2 | ecosystem: Environmental > Terrestrial > Soil > Wetlands | place: USA: Florida... | reverse complement strand
CGAGGGCAAGGTGCTGCGCGGCCTTCGCCGCTAGCGCAAAACGATCGGGATCAGTCGTACATCCTGCACGCCCGCGGCGTTGCGCGCGATGACCCGCAACGTGTACGCGCGCTTGTACTGCGGCACGATATCGAGCACGTGTTGATCGAAGACGAACTGCCCGTAGGCGACGCGCGTTGCATTGAACGAAAACGATTCGGTTCGGATCTCGACGCTCGCCACGTTGGTGGTGGTCGCGATGCGACCGGTCCATTCGGAGCCCGGCGCAATCGACGTTTCGTTGGTTTCGAAGGCGAGAATGCGTGGCGGGTCGTTGGGCGCGTTCCGCACCGCCGCGGGCCACGGCGCGGCCGCAGTTAGCAGCAGAGCAAGAAACACGAGAAGTGCTCGCATGATGCGGGTCGCTTCGTGCGCTACGCGGAAAGGACCCGCCAATGCACGATCGCCCGGCGCCCAGCACGCTCTACGATTGGTCGATGGCGCTTGCGAGCCTGTGGTGCTCGGGCGGCATCTTGCTCGATGCGTGGTATCACTTTCACGAGACCGTCGAGACGTTTTTCGAACCGGCGCACGCGCTACTCTATTTCGGGCTCTTTGCGGCGTACGTCTTTACCGGCATTGCGTGGTGGCGCTGGCGCGCGCTGCCGGTCGGCTACGAGACGACCGCCGCGGGACTAGCCGTATTCCTTGCCGGCGGCGTCCTCGACATGATCAAGCACACGCTTTGGGGCTTCGAACAAGGCTTCGACGCACTGCTCAGCCCGACGCACTTGCTCATCGGCGCGGGCATGTTCTTGATCATGACCGGTCCCGTACGTTCCGCATTGCTGCGCGAACGGCAACCCGTGACACTCCTCGGACAACTTCCGATGCTGCTGGCACTTGCGTCGATGATGGAGCTCATGCACTGGGGTCTACAGTTCATCTTTCTGAGCGAAGCCGAAAAGATGAACGCGCCGCTGAATCCGGCAAACTTTCCGCACGACACGCTCACGCTGCTTTCGCTGCTGTTCTCGAAGCAGGCAATCGGTTTGCTTGCGGTGATCGTGCCGAGTCTGCTGCTCGCGGGGGTCGCGCTGTGGATCGCGCGCCGTATCCGTCTCGCGCCGGGAGCGCTTGCCGTGTTATTTGTCGTCGGCAATCTCTTCATTGCCGCGGCGCACTCGAATTACGCCGGCCAGTTCGTGGGGGTCGTCGGTGCGAGCCTGTGCGCCGGTATTTTTGGGGATCTTGCCGGCCGCCGGTGGAATCTGGCAGCCTTCGGCATACCGGCGATCTATTGGGCCGCGCTGCTGACCGTACTCGCGCTCACGATGCACGGGCTGTGGTGGACGCCCGACGTCATTGCCGGATCGATCGTCTTCGCGGGACTTGCCGGACTCTTCGTCAACGCGCTCGCATACAAAGAACAAAGCCCGCCGCCGTGAGGCGTCGGGCCTTGTCGTAGTTTTCCGAGCGCTTTGGCCTGTCATGGATCCATTGCCAGACCCCTACTGACCGTAGCGTCGTCGGATTTGATCCCCTCCACTTCGGCCGCTGCACGACAGCTGCCGTCGAACGTGTGGTGATCGCGCTTTTTCTACATTTCGCGCTTCGTCGTTACTCGAAGTGATTGCATGGTAGCAAGCGAACAAAGCGGTTGCAAGAGTAGATTTCTCGAACTCACAAGCTATTCGCAAGAAAGAGGAGTTATTCACATCTTATGCCCACGCTATCCCTCGACTCGCTGCTCGAGCGGCCTTTACGGGCGGCGATTCTGGCCGCCGCTGATAGCGCGGCGGTGCAGAAGGCGGTAAGCCGCTACGGGATGCGCCTGGGCGCCAAGCGCTTTGTCGCGGGTGAAACGACGGCAGAATTCTTAGACGTGGCGCGCGCCGTAAACGCGCAAGGCTTCGCCGTCGCGTGCGGGATACTCGGCGAAGGCGTGCGCGATCGCGCGGCCGCTACCGCCGCCGCCGACCAGTATTGCGAGCTCCTGCGAATCTTCGCCGAGCAAGGTCTCGACGCGAACGTCGCCTTCAAACTCACGCACGTCGGACTCGATGTCGATCCGGAGCTTGCGTACGAGAATGCGGCACGCATCGCGCAAGCCGCGCGCGACACCAACAACACGATGCGCTTGGATATGGAACAATCGCGCTACGTCGATGCGACGCTGCGCGTCTATCGCCGCCTGCGCGCGCAGTTCGATAACGCAGGCTTCGTGTTGCAAGCGTACCTGTTCCGCAGCATCGATGATTTACGCGCGCAGCAAGCGCCGAACGTGCGCATCGTCAAGGGAGCCTATCTCGAGCCGCCGGCGGTCGCCTACGAAAAGAAGGCCGACGTCGACCAGAACTATTTGCGCCTCGCGTATACTGCGCTGGAGGGGCCGGGCTACACCGCCATCGCCACGCACGATTCGCGCATCATCGATGCCGTCGAACGGTTCGTCGCCGAGCGCGGCATCCCCAAACGGGGGCGCTTCGAATTTCAAATGCTCTACGGGATCTCGACGCCGCTCGCGGCGCGGCTCCTCGAGTGCGGCTACCGCGTGCGGCTGGCCGTACCGTTCGGCGACTTCTGGTTTCCCTATCTCATGCGGCGGCTTGCCGAACGGCCGGCAAACCTGGCATTCTTCTTGAAAGGAGCACTCTCGCGCGGATGATCGCCACCAAGGTGCTGGCCGGCGTATGGTCGGCTGTCTTGACGCCCATCGACGAACGTTTCGAGCCCGACGCACCGCGCGCCGTCGAGTACTATCGCGATCTGCTGCGCGACGGCATCGACGGCATCAACCTGCTCGGCACGACCGGCGAGGCGATGTCGTTTAGCGTCGAGCAACGCCTGCGTTTGATGGAAGCGGTCGCCGCGGGCGTGCCCCGCGCGCAAACGATGTGCGGCACCGGCGCGAGCGCGCTCGCCGACGCCGTGACGTTGACGCGGGCGGCAAGCGAATTCGGCTTCGCCGCCGCGCTGATCATGCCGCCGTTCTTCTTCCGCGACGCCGGCGACGACGGCATCTTGCATTTCTTCGACGCGCTCCTCGCAAAGACGGGGATGTTACGCTCGACGTTGCTGCTCTACAACTTCCCTAAGATGAGCGGCGTCACGTTCCACCCCGATCTCGTCGATCGCCTCATTGCGACCTTTCCAGGCGCCATCGGCGGCATCAAGGACAGCTCGAATGACGTCACGCTGCAACGCGAATTGTCCACGCGTCACCCCGAGCTGCGCATCTTCCCGTCGACCGAAGAGATGCTCATCGACGCGCAGCGCCAGGGCCTGGCCGGATGCATCTCGGGCAGCGTTGCGCTGTGGCCGCAAAGCGCGCATCGAGCCTTCGCGAACGGCGACGCAGCCGCGGCAGAGCAGGTGCGCGACGCGCGCCTCGCGCTCAGCGGGAAGCCGCTGATTCCGCAAGTGCGCGAACGCGTAGCCAAAGCGCGTAACGACGAAAACTGGTTGCGCGCGATGCCGCCAAACTAGAGTGCGCGCGCGCGGGCGGCCACCCAGCGATAAAGCGCAACTGGAACGGCGATGAATGCAACAATGGCGAGCACGGTTGCGGCCGTTCCAAAACTGTCGCCGACGATTGCAAAAGGATTGGAGGGATCGGCGACGTGCAGCCAGCCACGTTGGGCGGCAATGATCACGCCGGCGTAAAAAACGCCCCACAAGCTTTCGCCGACGATCAGGCCACAGGCAATGAGGACACCCAAGCGCCGCGCGGCATCGGGATTCGGTCCACGCGCAACCCACCGATTATAGAGCGCACCAAATATCGCACCGATGACCGCAGGTGACGTCGTTTCGGGCGGAAGGTAGACGCCCAAGCCGACCGCGAGCGGCGGAAAACGGAAGCGGCCCGTGGCTGCGCCGATCTCGTCGATCGCAATGACGATCGCGCCGATTCCGACGCCAATGCCGATGAGACCCCACGGCGCGTTCATCGAGATCACGCCTTTGGCAAGCGTCGAAATCAACACCGCTTGCGGCGCGGCCAGACTCTTGCCGCCAAAACCGTAGGCCGTGTTGAGCATGCCCAGGACCGGAGGAATGATGATCGCGCCAAAGATCACACCGACGACGAGCGCGACCTGTTGCTTCCACGGTGTCGCGCCAACGAGTTGGCCCGTCTTGAGATCTTGCAAGTTGTCGTTCGAGATCGTCGCGACGTTGAGGACGATCGCGGTGACGAAGAGCGCGTACGCAATCAGCGCCGGCGTCGTCGCGGGATCGGCCTTGGCGAGGAGCAACAACAACAGCGATGCACCGACGACGGTGAGAATCGCCATACCCGAGACCGGCGAGTTCGACGATCCGATCAATCCCGCCATGTAGCCGGTCACCGCAGCGACAAAGAGCCCCGCGATCACGATGTACACGATCGAGGCAAGTACGAGCGGTACGATCATCGATTGCAGTACGCCGCCGGCGAGGAATCCGTAGAGCAGGATCGCGATCGGTATCAACAAGACCACCGACGTGAGCACCACGATGTTGAACGGAATATCTTGCTCGGTAATATCGAGTTTGTCGCCTCGCTTGCGGGCCGCCGATGCGCGCATCGAGGACCGTATGCCGCCCGCGATCGGCGCGGCGAGTTTGATCAACGTCCAAATGCCGGCTGCGCCGATGACTCCGGCGCCGATGAAGCGCACGTCGGTCGATCGGACGGCGTTGGCGACGTCGCCGATCGCGCCCGGCATCGGATGCGTCGCCGTGATCACCGGAATCAAAATACCCCATGCAATGAACAACCCGCCGAAAATCGCCATACCGACGGTCAGGCCGATGAGATGTCCGGCGCCGATGAGCGCGAGTGAAAGATTGAAGCCCATGCCGGTGATCGCCGGGCCAACGCGCAGATAGCCCGCAAAAGAGCTCTGCAACAGGCGCAGCGCCGTGCCGAGCTGAACGGCCGCAGACGCAAGCGAACTGACGATCAGCGCGCGCAGTCCCATCGCATTCTCTGCCGCCGCCTCCTCCGCGTGCGCACCGGCTCCGACTTCGAGCACTTCCGCGGCAGCGACGCCTTCGGGATACGGCAGATCCGAGTTCGTCACGAGCGCGCGCCGCAACGGCACACTGTACATTACGCCGAGAATGCCGCCGACGGCGCACACGCCGAACGATTCCCAAAATGGAAAGCCGGTCCACCAGCCGACCAAGACGAGACCCGGCAACACGAAAATGATCGAGGAGAGCGTGCCGGCGGCCGAGGCAACCGTTTGCACGATGTTATTCTCCCAGATCGTTGCGTTTTTGAACCCACGCAGGATTGCCATCGAGATGACCGCCGCGGGGATGGACGACGCAAAAGTCAATCCGACTTTCAGCCCAAGGTAGACGTTCGCAGCGGTAAAAACCAAGGTGATGACGCCACCCAGCGCGAGTCCACGAAGGGTGAGTTCAACGCGCGAAGGTCGCGCGGTTTCTATGGTCGACTGCACGAGCTTTCGGATTGTACGCGCGGAGGCGTCACCCTTGCACCCGGCAGGAAAAGCGGCGAAATTCCACGGAGGCAGCGTTCATGCCCCGACTCATCGGCCGTGAGGCGGAGATCACTGCGTTACGCGCGGCGTACGCCGCCGCTACGAGCGCACCAGCCGCGCATACGCTCGTCATCACCGGCGCGGCGGGAAGCGGAAAGACCGCGTTAACGAGCGCCCTCGAAGACCATGCAACTCCGGCAGTTTTTGTACTGCGCACAAGTGCGTTGCCGTTCGATCGCGTGCTGCCGTTCGCATTGCTCGAACGTCTTGGCAGCGATTTACACGCGCGGCTCGAGCGAACGACGCGCGAACGCCCCGTGCTCGTCGTCATTCGCGACACGCAATTCGCCGACGGAGAGAGCTTGGCGAGCATCGCGGCCTATCGCCGCGCACTCGCCGATCGTCCGTTGTTTGTGGTCTTCACCACGGATGACGACGAGCACGCGGCGACGCTACACGCGGATACCAGCATCGCGTTGCATGGGCTCGACGCGCGCAGCGCCGAGGAACTTGCACGCGAACAGTATCCGCAAGCATCGCAAAGCGTGCTCGACGCGATCGTCGCAAACGGACGGGGGATGCCCTACGAAATCATCACGATCGCGCGCGCTGCGAGACGCCGCGGCACGACGAACCCCGAGGCGGTCGATCTTTCCTCCGGTGCGGCGATTGCCAAAGAGCTGGCGGCACTTCCCTCGCAGCAACGCTCGGGATTACAGCTGCTCTCGCTGCTCTCCGAACCGGACGAGCCAGGACTCTACGGAATCGAACCGATCGAGGGACTGCAGCTCGATCATGCGCTGACTTCGGCGGCCGTGCTCGAAACGATCGCGATGAAGATTCCCTTGCGACGGCGCATCATCAGCGCCCTCGAACGGCGCGGCGCGCGTACGCTGCGCGAACGTCTGGTGTTGGCAGAACAGGTTTTTGCGAGTGGCGATCGCGCGCTGGCGCAACGCGTATTGTTGGATCTTGCGTTCGTCGCCGCTGCCGAACGCGCATCGCGCGCCGTCGTTTGGGCCGCGGAGCGACATCTCGAAATCGGCGAACCGCCCGACGATCGTCTTATCGATTTCTATAGTAATTTCTTTGCTGCGCTGATGGATACGCACGCATTTACGCGGGCCGAATCGGTTGCGGCGCACGCGCTGAGCGAAGCGCAACATCGTGGGCTTCGCGGGCTCGGATCGCTCGCCGCGCATTTGGTGCAAGCGCAATGGTCGGTGGAACGCCCGGAAGCCGCGCGGGCGAGTTACGAGCGCTACGCGCACGCGCTCGAGGATCCGCACGATCTCGAGCTGCTGCGCGAAGCAGCGCCTTGGCTCAACGCGGTCTAACTGCGACCGGTTTCGCTGCGGTTGACAAAGACTGCGATGCGGCGTCCATCGTATCCGTGGAGCGGGGCGACGGTTACGTGCAAATGGGAGACGACAGCCGACATATTTGCCGGTGCGCGCGACGTGCGCCACGTTGCGGTCAACGCGCGAACGACGCGGTCGATAGGCCCGGGCAGTTCATCGATGCGCGAGTCCGCCGCATAGAGCGCCGCCAACGGGTCGTCGCCGCCCGATGGGCCGGCCATCACCACGCGGTATGAGTCGTCAAGAATGAAGCAATAGGGGATCGGGTTCGTCTCGGGGATGGGGGCGAGCGTTTCTTTGACGGCAAGCGGGCGTGCGTACATGTTCTGCGGTTCCTCCACGCTCACAGGCTAGCAATTCCACCGTCCCGCAGGCGTCCGGGGAAATACCTGGTTTTCGTCCAAGCCACGGACGTGGGCAGCCTGTTCGGACGGGACACCGAGCTCGCGCGGGGGCGCGCCGTGCTGGATTCCGCTGCACGAGGTCAGATCGTACGGGCTTTGCGAATCGTCGGTCCCAGCGGCGTCGGCAAGACGGCGCTGGCCGAAGCCCTCGCACAAGAGGCCGCTACTTCAGGCTGGCTGGTCGTCTGGGCCCCCAGTTTTCGGATGCACGCCGCCCTTTCGCTCTTCGCCGCCCGGCGTGTGCTCCAGTCGCTGCTCGAGGTGCTCGGCGAACGTGCCGGCCGTTACTCATCCGGTCTGACCATCGATCGCGAACGTCCCCAGGATTTTGAAGAAGCGTTCATCCGCATCATCGAGGGCGTAACCCTCGACCACCGGCTGTTGCTCGTGCTCGACGACGCACAGTGGACCGATCCCGAGAGCCGCGCGCTGATCGAACGGACCGCGACAGCGCTGGCCGATCGCCCGATCGTCGTGCTCTCCGCCGAACGTCCCGACGAACGCGGGCCGGCCCTTGCGCTTGCCGATCAGGCGATCGCGCTGGACGATCTTTCGCTCAACGCCGCGATCGAGGTCGTACGCGCGATTTACCCGGGCGTCAGCGACGAGGTCGCGACCGGGATTGCCGCCGAGACGCGTGGCCTCCCCGCCGACATCGTCGCCGTCGCCACCTCGGCGCGCGACAATCGCGCCACGACGCTCCGCGACGTCAGTGCAAGCACGCGGCGCGTCGTCGCGCGCGATCTGTCCCTTCTCGACGCGCGCGTGCGGGAATTCTTACAGTTGTGCGCGATCATCGACGACCCGATCGAGCTGATATTGCTGGAGCAACTTTGGCCGCGCGAAGAAATTTTTGCGATGATTCGGCAGCTCTCGGGACGTTATCTCGTGGCGAGTTCCGGAACGTTACGGTTCGTACATTCGAGCGTGATGGAGAGTATTCTCGAAACGATTCCGATCGCGATTCCGCTGCGTCAACGCGTGATCGACGTGCTCAAACGTCTGCCGGCACCGCGTCTCGAAGATTTGGAACGGCTCGCCAAACAATGTGCGGAAAGCGGCGATCGCATCGGCGAACGCGAAGCATTGATCAAACTTTCCGAGGTCGCAGCCGAAAAATCGATGCTCTCGCTCTCGGCGAGTGCACTCGAACGCGCGCTCGCAATCGCGTCGCCAATGACCGTGGAAATCATTCCAACCTACGAGCGACTCGCGCAACTCTACAATGGAATGGGACGCGAAGCCGACGCCATTCGCGTGTGCCGGAGGGGGATAGCCGAAGCCGAAAGCGCCGGCCTCACGCACGGTATCGGCGCACTGGCAGCGTCGATCGCCGTCGCGCAATGCCACTCGGGATTCACAAACGAAGCGCTCGCAACCATCGCTCGCTACGAAGAGTCCGCTTCTCCCTCCGAGCGGGCGAATCTCCTTGCGGCCGGGGAACTGGTCGCGATGCATCGGGTCGACGTCGAAAGCGCGCACGATTTTCGCCGGCGTTTCGAACGCTATGCGCCCGATGCCGCGCCGGTAGTGACGATTCGTCATCACGTCATGGGCGCATTGCTCGCCCTTCGTCGCGGCGTTGAGCAAGAGGCGCTCGAATACATCAAACGCGCCGACGACGCAGCCGCGAATGCGCCGGCGATATTCGGCGTGATGCCGCTCGTGGCCAAAATGTCGTGTTCGCTGGGCTTTCGCGGCGTCGGTCCCACCGAACAGTTCATTGGCGCGCTCGGACCGGACAGCCGGCCGCCGATTTCTATCGGTGTGCAAGCCCATTTGATGATTGCGCGTGGCGAATTCGCCGACGTCGAAGAACTGCTCAGCGATAAGCTTTCAACGACGAGCGACTCCTCGACCCGGCGCATTCTGATGGGAGCGCGCTACAGCGCCGCGGCGTTTCGAGCCCAGGGGGTCGGAGAACTAGCGTGGCAGCCGGCACATCAAGAAGTCGCGGCGTTCGAGGCGGGCGAACGCGCGCCGACGTTACTTCCAATCGTCGTCGCAACGTTGACGCCCCTGGCAGCGCAGTCGGCCGCGCGTGCGAAACGGCTGCTCGACAAGGTCGTAGAGGTCACGCGCGAGCCGTTCGACCTGCAGGTCTACCTGTATCCGGAGTTGCTTGCGTTGACGGCGCGCACGCTGGGAGCAAAGGATGCGCTCGAGAGCATTGCCGCCGGCGGCCTGTGGTCTGACGAACAGCCCTGGAATCGTGGACATGCGGCGCTCGCGCGCGGCCTCGCGGCCGCGGCTCTCGGACGATCCGATCACAAAGAGCTGTTGGAGGAAGCGCGCGACCGTTTTATGACGCTGGGGGCGACATATTTTGCCGAACTCGCGGAGCGCACCGTGGGGGCCACCAAGGTCAGCACCGGCGATGGTCGCACGCGCCCGCACAACACGACGCGACGCGAAGTCGAGATCGCGGGACTCGTTGCGGAAGGCCTCACCAACCGCGAGATCGCGGAAAGGCTGGTGCTTAGCGAACGCACCGTCGAGGGGCACATTGCCAACTTATTCGCGAAAGTCAATGTGAACTCGCGAACGCAGCTCGCAACATGGTTTATGCGCTCTAACTCTGTTGCGTCATAGCGAAGCTACCTACGTGGTGGGGCGCTTCGGGGTGCGCTTCGTGAAATCTTGAGCTTTCATCCTTGAGATGCGCATCGACATATGAAGCCATCGCGCGAATGTCTTCGGCGTTCGGCGTCTCGTGGAGTCCGACCGTCTTTTGAATCAATTTGCCGATCGCGGCGTAGTCATCTTTCTTGATGGGCATCCACTCGTTGAAGACTTCAG
>Ga0335073_10017450_pt1 | contig 10041 bp, 10 predicted proteins | sample Lox_Sample_22_FD_207093 | JGI IMG/M metagenome (GOLD analysis project Ga0335073, IMG submission 207093) | Soil microbial communities from Loxahatchee National Wildlife Refuge, Florida, United States - Lox_Sample_2.2 | ecosystem: Environmental > Terrestrial > Soil > Wetlands | place: USA... | reverse complement strand
ACCTGCGACGCCGGCGCCTCGAACCCGCCCACGAGTCTGTGCGGGACGAGCTTCCAGCCGTCATCGCCCTGGACCAGATCGCCGCGGACCTGGAAGTTCTCCATCCACTTGAGCTCTGGTTCGTGCAGGTGCGCGGTCAGGCAGGCCAGGCCGGGCTGGAGCGGCGCGCCCTCGGCCGGCGTATCGATGCAGACCCAGCGGTTGGCCTCGTCGGCGTGGACGGGGGCGCGCATCGAGAACGGGAAGCCGTCGGGCGAGACGATCGCGAGCACGGCGGTCGGGTAGCGCTTGCCCAGCTCGAGCATCCTGGGGTGCCAGGCGCCGCCGCCGCCCTCGGGGCCGGCGTGGAACCGCTCCGGCTCCTCGGAGTGGCCGGAGCGAACCTCCTCCATGTGGGCGTCGTACAGCACCGGCTCGGGGTCCGAGGCACCCGGCGGCCACACGTAGATACGCTCGGGGCGGACGTGGACGTAGATCCGGTCGAAGTACCAGCCGAAGAAGCGCCTGAGCGGCTCGGGCGGCAGCCGGCGGACGGCGCCGGGCAGCTTCTCGGCCGACTCACGGGCGTAGCGCTCGCGGTTGGCGTCGAGGTTCTGGTCGTCGACCTCGGCCGACCCCTGGACGAGCACCACCGGCGGATCCTCCAGGCCGCTGCCAGTCGGGTCGGAGAACAGCATCGAGACCAACGGGTTGGCCTGCGCGTCGTTGGCCTTCTTCGGTAAGCCGAGTCCGGTGGTCACGTCGATGCAGGGGTCGCCCGGACGGTAGTACGGAGTCACGGGCCAGGTGATCGGCTGGCCGGCGGTGTCGACGGTGGTCAGCTCGGTCGTGATGAACCGGTCGAACACCGCCTGCACATCAGGTGGAAGAGATCCCGTCACGACGTCTCAGTCAGAGTAACCCGGTTCGCCGGGGAGCACGATCCGCGCGGTCTCGCCCTGCGTGACAACGCGCGGCTGGACCGGATGGATCTCGCGGCCGCGGGCGTGCGCGAGCAGGGCATTGGTCGAGTCGAACGCCGACAGCTGCTCGAGGTGCTTGATCGTCGGGAACACGAGGAACAGCTCACCGCGCGTGCGCGCGTCGAGCGCAGCCGCCGGCGAATACCAGCGAGCATCTATGACCTCGCTGCCGTCCGCGCGCGCCTGCGCCCCCACCGGAAGCGGCGCGAGGAAGAACCAGGTGTCGAAGCGGATCTTGACCTCGGCCGGAGTGATCCAGCGCGAGAACGGCACGAGCTCGAAGGGATCCTGGATCGTGATGCCCGCCTCCTCCTCAAGCTCGCGGATGGCGGCGGCGCGCGCGGCCGCGTCGCCGTCGCCCTGGTCGCCGTCGCCTTCGTCGTGGTCGACCGAGCCGCCCGGGAACACCCACGCGCCACCCATGAATCGCGCGTCGGGGTTGCGCTGCACGAGCAGCACCTCGAGCGAGCTCGCGCCGCCGCGCAGCAGGATCACGGTGCCGGCAGGGCGCGGGACCGTCCGCTCACCGAAGTGGAGCTCCTGTTCCGGCCGGCGCTGGTCGTGGCTCATGGCGGGCTCCTCATCTAGCCGCATTCTCCCCGACGCGCCGATAGCCTGTTCGGGGTGAAGTGGATCTGCGGCTCGTGCGGCTTTATCTACGACCCTGACGAGGGGGATCCCGACGGGGGCATTCCCGCTGGGACGGCGTTCGAGGACATTCCCGAGACGTGGTTCTGCCCCGTGTGCGGGGCGCGCAAGCGCGACTTCGAGCCGTACGACGAGTAAGCGACGAGGCGCTAGGCGGCGCGGGGGATCCGCTCGAAGTCGTAGGGGACGCTCGGGTCGACGTCCTCGTAGACCTCAGCCTCGTAGAGCTCATCCTCGTACAGTTCTTCCGGCTCGTCGATCGGCGTGATCGCCGACTTCGGGTCGAACCCGACCTCACGAGCGGCCTTGCCGAGGACACGGGCGGCCGCCTCGAGCTCCTCGGCGCGATGCGACGCCATCGCGGTGAGCCGCAGCCGCGAGCCGGGCTCGGGCACGGCCGGCGGCACGAGTGCCTGGGCGAACAGGCCGCGAGACAAAGCCGCCTCGCACATCCGCAGCGTCAGCGCGGGATCGCCGACCACCACCGACATGATGTGGGTGCCCGAGGAGTGCGGTCCGAACCCTTCTTGCTCGAGTCCGTCACCCAGCGTGGCCGCGTTCAGTTGCAGCCTGGCGACGAGGCGAGGCCGCTCTTCGAGCAGGGCCAGCGCCGCCAGCGCCCCGGCAATCGCCGGTGGAGACGGTGCCGTCGAGAAGACCAGCGTGCGCGCGGCGTTCAGCAAGTATTGCGTCATCGTGCGATCGCACGCGACGAACGCGCCGTAGGAGCCGAGCGACTCCTCGAGCGTGCCGAGGATCACGTCGACGTGGTCCTCGAGTCCGAGCTCCGCGAGCAGACCGCGTCCGCCCGGTCCCAGCGCCCCGATCGCGTGGCTTTCGTCGACCACCAGCCGTACCCGGTGGCGCTCGGCGAGCTCGACGATGTCCTCGAGCGGCGCCACGTCGCCGTCCATCGAGAACACCGCCTCGCTGACGATCAGCGCCGCCCGCCCCTGCGCCTGCCCGAGCCCCCAGGCCAGGTGCTCGACGTCGCCGTGGTCGTACACGAACACCTCGGCGTGCGACAGTTGGCATCCGTCGATCAACGAGGCGTGGTTCAGCTCGTCGGAGAACACGATGTCGCCCGGGCGCGCGAGCGCCGCGATCACACCGGCGTTGGCGAGAAAGCCCGAGCCGAACAGGAGCGCACTTTCGCGACGCATGAACGCCGCGAGGCGCTCCTCGAGCCGCCGGTGAACGGTCATCGTCCCCGACACCAGGCGGGAGGCTCCCGACCCAACGCCCCAGCGCATCGCGGCCTCGGCGGCCGCCTCGCGCACGCGCGGATGATCGGCGAGACCGAGGTAGTTGTCAGAACACAGCAGCAGCACCGGCTTGCCGTCGAGCACGACGTGCGGACCCTGCGGACCGCTGACCATACGCACGCGACGACCCAGGCCCAACGACTTCAGCTCGCTCAGACGAGCTTCGATCTCGATCATCTGACGCTCCCCAGACGCGTTGGAGGTGGCGGCATCTGGGCCCGCAGCGTAAGCGCGAGGCCGGACGGACCAGGGTTTTCGGCCGATTCCGCGACTGCGCGGTTTGGGCGGTTCAGCGGCCCCGCCACTCCGGCGGGCGCTTCTCGGCGAACGCGCGGACGCCCTCGCGGAAGTCCTCGGACGCGAAGCAGGCGCGGCGAAGCTCGATCAGCTCGCGCTCGGTCTCGGGATCCATCGCGGCCTGAGCGTGGAGGACCGCGCGGATCACGTGCTTGTTGCCCGTCTCGGCCAGTGGCGCGTTGGCCGCGATCTCGGTTGCGAGTTCGAGCGCCTCTTCGGCGATCCGACCCTCTTCGGCGATTGCGTTGACGAGCCCCCATTCGCGTGCGGTACGCGCGTCGATCCGGCGGCCGACGAGGAACAGCTCACGCGTGCGGGGCGCGCCGATCGTGTCGATGAACTTCCTGATCCCGGTGTGCGAGTACACGAGGCCGAGCTTCGCCGGCGGCATCCCGAGCGCGATCGTCCCGGCCGCGATGCGCAGGTCGCAGGCGAGCGCGAGCTCGAGTCCGCCGCCGATCGCGTGCCCGTTGAGCGCGGCGAGAGTGGGGTAGGGGTACTCCTCGACCGCCTCGAGCGCGGCCGTGAACGGATTGGCCACGAGCCGGTCGGCCTCGTCGGCGAACTGGTCGTTACGTCGCAGATCGCCGATGTCGTAGCCGGCCGAGAACGTCGTCTGCTCGCCGGTGATGATCACGCACCGGGCCTCGATCTCCGCGAGCGTCGACGTGAAGCCGTCGAGGATCGCGTGGTCTAGCGCTCCCCGCTTGGCGGGGTTGGAGATCGTCAGTCGTGTGACGCCGGGTGCCGGCTCGTCGACCAGTAGTCGCGATCGGCCGTCCTGGCGTGGTTCGTCGGGGTCACTCGAGGACAACGAGTGCGTCGCCCTCCGAGACCGACTGGCCCTCCTCGCACAGGATCTCCTTGACCACCCCGGAATCCTCGGCCTCGACCGGCATCTCCATCTTCATCGACTCGAGGATGACGACCGTGTCGCCTTCCTGCACGTTGTCGCCGATCTCGACCTCGATCTTCCAGACGGTGCCCGTGATGTGGGCCTCGACCTCGGACACTTAGCCTCCAGTGCTCGTGGGACGGGAGGAGGATAAGGGACCGGGTCGGGCCCACGACGGGCCGGTAGGTCAGTACGCCCCGGGAAGTCCGGCCGGGCACTTGAAGTTGTACTTCAGCGGTGCGCCCTTCGGACGCGTGCCCTTGTAGGAGATCACGGCCTGCTTGAACGCCGGATTGACCTGATTTGGACACGTCTTCGGGTTCGACAACGTCACCTTCATCCCGACCGAATGGTCGTGGCCTGCCACGCAGCTCGGCGTGCAGTCGTTGTACGTGTAGTTGCCGTTCGCGACGGCCTGGGTCTTGCCCCAGCTGGACCATTTCAGCTTGCCGAGCCAGGTGTTCCCGTCCCCGCACGACAGGGTGATCCTCTGCGGCTTGAACTTGAGGTTCTGGCAGTTGATCGCCTGCGGCTGGCTGGTGTTCGCGGCAAGGGCTGCCGAGGGCACCGCCAGGAGGGCTAGGAGGATTGTGAGCTTGATTGCGTTACGCATGTGGTTAGGAACACCTCCGAGCTGGGATCGGTGCGGTCGCCTGAGACAGCCACTAGCCGAACGTGTTGGGGTCGGGACCGGTGCGCTCCTCGCGATCGAGCTCGAACAGCGCGTGCATCTCGCCGTCGCTCAGCTCGAAGTCGAAGATGTTGAAGTTCTCCTCGATCCGGCTCGGCGTGACCGACTTCGGGATCACGATGTTCCCAAGCTGGATGTGCCACCGGAGCACGACTTGCGCCGGCGTGCGCCCGTGCGCTGACGCGATTCTTTCGATCGTGGGGTCGTCGAGGAACTGGGCCTTTCCGAGCGGGCTCCACGCTTCGGTCTTGATCCCGTGCTCCTCGTGGAACCGGCGCAGCTCGAGCTGCTGAAGGCGCGGGTGGAGCTCGATCTGGTTGACCGCGGGCACCACGCCGGTGGCGTCGATGATCCGCTCGAGGTCTTCGACGCGGAAGTTCGAGACGCCAATCGAGCGGACGCGCTCCTCACGCTGCAGCGCGACCAATGCCTCCCAGGTCTCCACGGTCAGGCCATCGTGCGGCACCGGCCAGTGGATCAGGTACAAGTCGATGTAGTGACCGCCGAGCTTGTCAAGACTCGCCTCGAACGCCCGCGGCACCTTGTGGCGCCCGTGATCTGAGTTACGAAGCTTCGTGGTGATGAACAGATCGTGGCGGTCGAGCTCGCTCGTCAGGACTGCATCGCGGACGCCCGCCTCGTTCTCGTACGCGGCGGCCGTATCGATCGACCGGTAGCCGGTCTGGAGCGCGGTTTCGACAGCCTGCGCGGTCTCGGCCTCGGGGATCAAGAAGACCCCGAAGCCCAGCTGGGGCATCCGGTTTCCGTCGTTCAGGTTCAGGTCTGGGACCAATGTCGTCTTCGTTGTCATACGGAGAGGCTTCCCACAGCCTCTCCCGCGAATCACACTGTTTCAGATGTCGTAGCCTGACGGCGTGGACGATATCGATCGCCCGGTGGTCGACATGGATCTGCTCGCCGCATCGCTGCGGGCGGATTCGAGCGATCTGAGCGCTTTCGTCGAGAGCCTCGCGAGGAAGCTCGAGGAGGCGGTTCCGGCGCAGGTCCGGGTCGACCGGCGCAGGTCCGGGATGTTCGGGCCCAAGTCGGTCCGAGCCGTGTCGATCGACCTCGGCGGGCGCAGGCTCGACCTCCGGATGGACGGGGGCACGGTGCAGACGACGTACGCGCGACTTTCGGGAGGGATCGTCCTCAAGAACGAGGTGCTCGAGACCGACGAGTGGCTGGCGATACTCAGCGACGCGCTAGCGGCCGAGGCGAAACGCAGCGAAACGACCAGGAAGGCGCTCGAGCGCCTACTGATGGAATGAGGAGAACCGATGGGATTCCTGAAGCGTGACGACGACAGCACCCAGGCGCCGGCGCAGGCGGCCGCGCCGCCGGGGTTCACCGACGAGGCGCCGCACGCGGCGAGCTACAAAGCGGGATCGCTCGCGGGCATCCCCGAGTCCGGGCGCGAGCGGATCGCGCGGATGAAGCAGGGGGTCGCGCGCGGGTTCTTCACCAGCGACCTGTCGGTCGACGAGTTCCTGCTGGTCAAGCAGGCCGGGTTCGAGCCGCTCGGACTCGTTCTCGGCAGCTCGATCTACCACATCGGATTCCAGCAGGCGATGTGGAACCAGAGTCAGGAGCTCGCCGTGCTGACCCAGGCGATGTACCACGCGCGCGAGCTCGCGATGACGCGGATGGAGGAGGAGGCCGACCAGCTCGGGGCCGACGGCATCGTCGGCGTCCGGCTCGACATCGGGCGGTACGAGTGGGGCGCGGATCTGGCCGAGTTCATCTCGGTCGGAACCGCGGTCAAACATCGCGGCGGCGAGCTTCACCGCGCCCCGAACGGCCGGCCGTTCACGAGCGATCTGAGCGGCCAGGACTTCGCCAAGCTACTGCGGGCCGGCTACCGCCCGGTCGGGATGGTGATGGGCAACTGCGTCTACCACGTCGGCCGCCAGGGGATGCTGGCGTCGCTCAAGCAGGTCGGGCGTAACCTCGAAATGCCCAACTACACCCAGGCGCTGTATGAGGCGCGCGAGCTCGCAATGGAGCGGATGCAGAACGAGGCCGACGAGCTCCAGGCGGGCGGAATCGTCGGCGCCCGGATCGTCGAGCGTTCGCATGGCTGGGGCTCTCACGTGATCGAGTTCTTCGCGATTGGGACCGGGGTGATCGCGACCAGCGAGGACCACGAGATCGAGAAGCCGGCGATGGTGCTGCCGCTGACCGGTTAGAGCGGTTAGCGTTTCGCGCGTCATGCCCGACGTCGAGCTCCGACCGCAGGTTTACAAGGACCCGAGGCCCAAGGAGTACTTCGATCGCTTCCACGAGCTCGTGCGCTCGGGCCCGCCCGAATCCAAGGTGTACGAGACGGTGCGGGTCTTCACCGAGCTCAACGCGCTGCTCGTGTACCGGGCTCGCGGGATCGGGAGCGAGAACGTCCCCAACGGACCGGTGATCCTCGCGCCCAACCACGCGTCGTTCATGGACCACTTCTTCGCCGGCGCGTTCGTCCGCCGGCGCGTTCAGTTCATGGGCAAGTCGCAGCTGTTCAAAGGCTTCCCGGGGTGGGTGTTCAGCCACGGCGGTGTGTTCCCCGTCCGTCGCGGATACCAGGACGAGGAGGCGTTCATCACCGCCGATCGGATCCTGTCTCGCGGGGGAGCGGTCGTGATGTACTGCGAGGGGGGCCGCTCGCGGAGCGGCAAGATCGCCGATGAGGCGCGGCCGGGGATCGGTCGGATCGCGCTCGACTCCGGGGCGCCGGTGGTCCCGGTGGCGATCCTCGGCTCCTACCAGGTGCGCAACTGGAAGCGGCTGCAGTTCCCGAAGGTGACCGTGCAGTACGGCGAGCCGTTCCGGTTCGAGGTGGTCAGGGGGTCGACGCGGGAGCAGCAGCAGGAGGTCGCCGACTACATCCTGGACCGGATCAGGGAGCTGCACTTGGAGTTGGCGCGGCTCGGCCGGCGTGGCGCGGCGCGGGCCGCGCGGGCTGCTCGCGCCGCTCGCGCCGCGGCTGCGCCATAGGGGATCGCTCGCCGGATTCAACGGCGGGCACCTTGGGGAGGGCGGAGAGCGTTGACGCGCGCGCCGTGGGTCCTAGGCTTCGAATTACCTGAAAAACACGACAGTCGAGCCCAAGCGCGCCGACCGTGACGTGTAACCCGTGCCCTGACACGCTTAACGCGGCATGGTCCGGCCGGGACTGCTCCGTTGTCGCTTTATGCAGGTTGGGCCGCGGGGGAAAACCGGCTACGCGGTGGCGATCGCGGCGGCCTCGCCGAGCCCGAGCTCGTCGACCGCGGTGTCGCGCATCTTGAACTTCTGGACCTTGCCGGTGACCGTCATCGGGAACGAGTCGACGAGCTTGACGTAGCGCGGGATCTTGTAGTGGGCGATCTGGCCCTTGCAGAAGTCCCTGATCTCGGCCTCGGTCACCGTGGCGCCGGCGCGCGTGATCACCCACGCCATCAGCTCCTCGCCGTAGCGCGCGTCGGGCACGCCGATCACCTGGACGTCCGCGACGTCGGGGTGGGTGTAGAGGAACTCCTCGATCTCGCGCGGGTAGATGTTCTCGCCGCCGCGGATCACCATATCCTTGATCCGGCCGACGATTCGCACGTACCCGTGGTCGTCCATCGTCGCGAGGTCGCCGGTGTGCATCCAGCGCTGCTCGTCGATCGATTCGGCCGTGCGCTCGGGGTCGTTCCAGTACCCGCGCATGACGACATAGCCGCGCGCCAGGAACTCGCCCGGCTCGCCACGCGGGACCGTACGCCCGGTCTCCGGGTCGATGATCTTGATCTCGACGTGCGGCCCCACCTCGCCGACGGTGCCGCACCGATTTTCGAGCGTGTCGTCGCGGCGCACCTGGGTCGTGACCGGCGAGGTCTCGGTCATCCCGAACGCGATGCTCATCTCGTCAATCCCCATCTTGTCGCTGACCCGCTTCATCACTTCGATCGGACAGGGAGATCCGGCCATGATGCCCGTTCGCAGGGGGCCGAGGTCGAACTGCGAGAACCGGTCGTGGGCAAGCTCGGCGATGAACATCGTCGGCACGCCGTAGAGGCTTGTGCATCGCTCGTCCGCGCAGGCTTCGAGCGTCGGCAGCGGGGCGAACGTCTCGGCCGGGTACACCATGCAGGCGCCGTGCGAGGTCGCGGCGAGGTTGCCGAGCACCATGCCGAAGCAGTGATAGAGCGGCACCGGGATGCAGACTCGGTCGCGTTCGGTGTAGCCGAGCATCGCCCCGACGAAATGCCCGTTGTTGAGGATGTTGTGGTGGGTGAGCGTCGCCCCCTTGGGGAAGCCCGTGGTGCCGCTCGTGTACTGGATGTTGATCGGGTCGTCGAAGTCGAGATCTTCGCCGTGGGCCGCGAGGTCGCCCGTGAAGCCGGCGCCGGACGCGAGTTCCTCCCAGTCGGGCGTGTCGAAGTAGATCGCGCGCTCGAGCTCGGGCAGCTGGGGGCGGACCTGGTCGACCATCTCGACAAAGTCGGAGTCCTTGAGGCGTTGCGAGGCGATGATCCAGCGGCAGCCCGACTGCAGGAGCGCGTACTGCAGCTCGTTCAGGCGGTAGGCGGGGTTGATGTTGACGAGGATCACCCCGGCCTTGGCGGTCGCGTACTGCGTCAGGGCCCATTCGGCGCGGTTCGGGCTCCACACCCCCACGCGGTCCCCCTTGCGCAGGCCGGCCGCGAGCATCCCGGCCGCGAGCCGATCCACCGCTTCGCCGAACTGCGCATACGTATACCGAACGCCATGGCCGCAGTCGACGAGCGCGTCGGCATCGGGTACGCGGGCGATGGTTCGCTCGAGGTTGTGCGAAATCGTTTCGCCGAGCAGTGGATCCGCGCAAGCGCCGTGTGCGTAGGACAGCATTCTGGATCTTCCTTCCTTCCTCGGTCTGCAACGCGATCCTACCGTCAGACCGGGCCGAAGCCACCGGGTACCGTTCCCGCGATGACGCTTCTCCGCAAGGGGCTGCTCGACAGCTGCGCGGTCGCGCTCGCGGGCGGGGTTGCGCCGGCGATCCGCGACGCGCTGCGCGGGCTGGGCGCGCAACTGGACACAGAGCCGGTGCGGGCGCTGGTGTACGACGCCGGGCCGGCGTTCGCCGGCGGTGGTCAGGACCGGTTGCGCGAGTCAATCGAGCAAGCGTGGGTCGCGGTCCACGACGTCGCCACCGGGGCTCTGATCCCGGCGAGCGCCGGCAAGGTGGTGCTGATCGCCCCCCGACCGAACGCCGGGACGTTTGCGGCGGCGGCGCGTGCTGCGTTCGAAAACCTGGCGCGGACGCTGTCGGTGGAATGGGCGCGGTACGGG
>Ga0335073_10017448_pt1 | contig 10041 bp, 9 predicted proteins | sample Lox_Sample_22_FD_207093 | JGI IMG/M metagenome (GOLD analysis project Ga0335073, IMG submission 207093) | Soil microbial communities from Loxahatchee National Wildlife Refuge, Florida, United States - Lox_Sample_2.2 | ecosystem: Environmental > Terrestrial > Soil > Wetlands | place: USA: Florida... | reverse complement strand
GGAGCGTGTTCTGGTGGTGTCTGCTGCCGGCGGGCCCCACGACGGCGATCACCACCAGGGCGATCGCGCCGATCGGCAGGTTGATGTAGAACACCCAGCGCCAGCTCAGGTTGTCCACGAAGAACCCGCCGAGCAGCGGGCCGGCCACGCTGGCGACGCCGAAGACGGCGCCGAACGCGCCCTGGTACTTGCCGCGCTCCCGCGCCGGGACGATGTCGCCGATGATCGCCTGGGTCAGCACCATCAGGCCGCCGCCGCCGACGCCCTGCAGGGCGCGGAAGGCGATGAGCTCGCCCATGTTCCGCGACTGGCCGCAGAGCGCCGAGCCGACGAGGAAGATCACGATCGCGGTGAGGAACAGGTACTTGCGGCCGTACTGGTCGCCCAGCTTGCCCCACACCTGGGTGGTCGCGGTCGAGGCGAGCATGTACGCGGTGACCACCCAGGACAGGTGAGACAGGCCGCCGAGGTCGTTGACGATGGTCGGCAGCGCGGTCGACACGATCGTCTGGTCGAGCGCGGCCAGCAGCATCGCCAGCATCAGGGCCAGGTAGATGACGAGGAGGCGCTGCCTCACAGGGAGCTGCTACCCGATTACGGTACGAATCAACCCGTGTCCTTCAGCGACGCGGCGGCGGCGCTCGCCGGGGACGGGGACAGCGTGGCGCCGGTGATGACGTGCCACACGCCGCCGACGTCGTTGCCCGTCACCTGGCCCGGCGCCATGTCCTGGGCGTAGGTGTACAGCGGGTATCCGTTGTAGGTCGCCTGCACGACGCCGCCTGGCCTGGTGATCGTGCCGAGCTTGCCCGCGAGCAGCACGCCTGGCGCCGCCGCGGGACTGCCGGTGACCGCGGGCCAGGTGCTGAGGCAGGACCCGGTGCAGGCGGACTTCCCGCTGCCCTTGACGTCGGCGGAGTACCAGTAGACGGTCAGCCCCGCGTGCGTGGCGAGCACGTAACCGGCGCTCGTCTTGCGCACGGTGAGCAGTGTCTTCGCGGCGGCCGCGGGCGAGGAGGAGGGTGAGGATGAGGCGGCGGCCGTGGTGGCCGGCGTGGTTCCGTAGGCGGCGCCGGCCACCGGCGCGGTGGTGCCGCACGCGGCGGCGCCGAGGCAGATCGCCGCGGTCGCCACGGCGGCGGGCAAGTTCCGGCGCATGGCAACGAGACTACGGAGCGGGCGGCGCGCGCGGACGGCGCGTAATGAATCGGTTATCCGCTCTTGCGGGGGTGCTCGCGCTTCCAGAGCACGAACAGGACCACCACCATGAAGACGAAGATGAGGGCGGCGTACAGGAAGTCCATTCCGGCATTGTATGGGATCACCGGTGCCCGTGTGAGCTGGCAAATCTTAACCAGAGGTTAGTCAGCTGTTGTTTGCGGCGCCGGCACCGGTCGCCGAGACTGGAGTGTGCGGTGGCGGAGACGGCGGGTGGCGGGGGCGGCGACAGCCGGCGCCGCCGTGGCCGCGGCCTTTCTCGGGCTGCTCGCCTCGTCGGTCGCCGCGTCAGGGCCGGGCGCCGCGGCGGCCCGGCCGGCCCAGAGCGTCCGGATAGTCCGGACGGCGCCCATCCGGGCGCACGCCGTCGCGCACCGCCAGACGCTGCCGGAATGCGAGGCGCGGCTGGACGGCACGCGGGACGGGCGGCCCGCCATGGCCATCGTCGGCGCGTCCTACACCGCCGGCGTCGGCCCGGGCGCCGCCGCGCTGTCCTGGGCCGACTTGCTCGCCAGGGACCTGCGCTTGAACGCCGTCATCGACGGCGTCCCCGGCGTCGGCTACGTCCGCCTCGGGAACGGCCGGGCCGGGCCGATCCTCCGGCTGCTCGAGCGCGAGGACCTGCGGGCGCTGCACCCCTCGCTGGTCATCGTGCAGGCCGGTCATGACGACAGCGGCGTCCCGGCGTCGCTCGAGCGGCAGCGGGTCATCCAGGCGATCGACGCCATCCGCGCCGCGGCGCCGCGGGCGCGGATCGCGCTGCTCACCGTCTTCGCCGGCCCGGCGCGGCCGGTCCCCGCGGCGCTCGACCGGGTAGACGGCGAGATCATCGCGGCCGCGCTGACCGCCGACCCCGGCGCGATCATCATGAACCCGCTCGGCGGCGGCTGGCACTACGCCCACGCCCACGGCGGGCTGCACCCGACGGCGGCCGGCGACGCGTGGATCGCCAGGACAGCGGCGGCCATCCTGCGCGCCCACGGCGTGCGCCCCGGCGCCGGCGGCGGCCCCGCCCCGGTGATCTGCGACTCCGGCATCGCCGCGCGCACCGGCGCCGGGCCGCGGTCCGCGCGGTTCCAGTAACGTCATCCCGGCGTCCACGCGGCGTTGGCGCCGGACAGCAGCAGGCACGGGTTACCGCCGGGGACCCGGCCCGCCAGCCACGCGGCGAACACCGTCGCCGCCGCGGGTTCCACCGCGAGGCGGAACTCCTCCCACAGCCGGTCCCTGGCGGCGATGATCTCCTCGTCGCTAACCATCGCGAGGGCGACGCGGCCGTCCCGGTAGGCGGCGAGCGCGAGCTCGCCGATCCGGCTCGCGCCGAGCGCGGAGGCGGCCACCGAGCCGGCGCCGACCTCGACCGGCTCGCCGGCCGCGGCGGCGGCGTGCAGGGTCGGGCAGCCCTCCGGTTCGACCCCGGTGACCGGGACGGGGGCGACGGCGCCAGTCACGCCGGCCAGCAGTCCGCCGCCGCCGACCGGGACGGCCACCATGTCGCAGTCGGGGATGTCCTCGATGATCTCGAGGCCGGCGGTGCCCTGGCCGGTCACCACGGCGGGGTCGTCGTAGGCGTGCACGAACTGCAGTCCCCGGCGCGCCGCGAAGTCGCGGGCCGCCTGCTCGGCTTCCGCGTACACGCTGCCGGTCTTCACCACCTGCGCGCCCGCCGCGGTGACGCGGCGGGCCTTCTCCTCCGGCACGGTCTCGGGCACGTACACGGTGGCCGGGACGCCGAGCCAGCGGGCGGCGGTCGCGACCCCGAGGCCGTGGTTGCCGCCGGAGGCGGTGACGACCTCGGCGGGCTGTTCCGTGAGGAGGGCGTTGAGGGCGCCGCGGATCTTGAACACGCCGGCGACCTGGAGGTGCTCGAGCTTGAACGCGACCGGGCGGCCGTCGACCCGCGCGCGCAGCACCGGCGTGCGCCGGACGAACGGGGCTATCCTCGCCGCGCAGTCACGGAAGTCGGCGAGAGTCGGCTGGGACCGTTCGGGATGATGGGAGACCTCAGCGGGGCGCATACCGCCAGCCTCGCACGAGCCTCAGCCGGCGCGGACCGTGTCCGTGGCTACAGGTCGAAGAAGACGGTTTCGCCGGCGCCCTGCACGTGGATGTCGAAGCGCAGCAGGTTCTCGCCGGCCGGTGTGGCGATCAGCGTGGCGCGGCGCTCTCGCGGGACGGCCGCCAGGACCGGATCCGCGTCGTTGGCCGCGGTCTCGTCGGGGAAGTAGATCCTGGTCACCGTCCTGTCGAGCATGCCGCGGGCGAACACGGACACGTCGATGTGCGGCGCCTCGGTCCGGCCGTCGCCGAACGGCAGCGGGCCCGGCTTGAGCGTCACGATCGTGAACGAGCCGTCGCGGCCCGTCGGGCACCGGCCGAAACCGCGGAACGCCGTGTCCCCGCCGGGGATCGGGCCGCGCGGGTCGTCGGGGTGGGCGAACCGGCCCGCCGGATCGGCCTGCCACGTCTCGATGAGACCGTCGGGGATCGGGTCGCCGGCGCCGTCGTACATCCGGCCGACGATCGTGATCGCGCCGGGGGTGCCGGCCGGGACCACGTACGGGCCCGCGGGGAACGGCAGCCGCATCGCGAAGTACGGCCCGACGGTCGCGGACGGGGTCACCAGGTCGCTCATGCGTGCGGCTCCTCGAAAACGCTCTGCCCACGGCCGCGGAGCACGATGTCGAACTTGTAGGCCAGGGCCCACTCCGGCTGGGTTTCCGCCATCGAGAACTCGGAGATCATCCGGGCCCTGGCGCGGGTGTCGGGCACCGAGGTGTAGATCGGGTCGAAGGGCAGCAGCGGGTCGCCGGGGAAGAACATCTGGGTGACCAGCCGCTGGGTGAACGCCCGCCCGAACAGGCTGAAGTGGATGTGCGCCGGCCGCCAGGCGTTGTGGTGGTTGCCCCACGGGTAGGCGCCGGGCTGGATCGTGATGAACCGGTACCCGCCGCCCGCGTCGGTGATGGCCCGCCCGGTGCCGTCGAAGTTCGGGTCGATCGGGGCGGGGTGCTGGTCGACGTAGAACCGGTACCGGCCGGCCGCGTTGGTCTGCCAGATCTCGACCAGCGTGTCCGGCACCGGCCGCCCGCCCGAGTCGAGCACCCGGCCGAACACGATGATCCGCTGCCCCAGCGGCTCCCCCGCGTACCGCGTGGTCAGGTCCGCGTCCTGCATGGTGATCAGGCTGTCGCCGAGCAGCGGGCCGGTCACCTCGGTGAGGCGCTGCGGGAGGAGCACGAGCGGCTGTTTCGGATGCCGGAGCGCGGTCGCCTTGTACGGCGGGGAGTCCAGCGGCGGCTGGTTGCCCGGGCGGGGCTTCTCATACTGCGGCAAGGCCAGCTCGGACACCGTCGCTCCCGTCTGTTACGTCCGCCCCACGATATACCGGCGCCGCCCTCGCGACGCTTCTTGCTGTTATCAGTGGTGGGACGAGGCGGAGGCGGGGGTCGAGGCGGAGGCGGGGGTGGCAACGCGAGTGTGGGCGGCGAGGGCGGCGGTGATGAAGTCGGCGGAGGCGCCGAGGTAGCCGGCTGGGTCGAGGGCCTGTTCCACGTCGGCCGACGTGATCCCCGCCTGCGTGAGCTTGCCCTCCAGGTCCGGGTCGGCGAGCAGGATGTCGCGGAGCGGCACGCCGGAGGTGGCCGCCTTGGCGGCGGCGGTCGCCACCAGGTCGTGCGCCTCCGGGCCGCCGAGGACGTTCCGCAGCAGCGCGGTGACCCGCTCGGCCAGCGGGAGCCCGCCGGCCGCCGCGAGGTCGGCGGCCATCTTGCCGGTGTCCACGTCGAGGCCGCGCAGCAGCTCGCTGCCCCAGGCGGCGGCCGAACTGGCGACCTGCAGCAGGTGGCCGAACGGCTGCCATTCGGCGTGCCAGGCGCCGGCGGCGCGCTGGTGTTCCTGTTCGGCGCTGGCGACCAGGGTCGCGAGCAGGCCTGGCGCCTGCCGGGCGCAGCCGAGGATGGCGACGGAGGCCACCGGGTTGCTCTTGTTCGGCATGGCGGACGAGCCGCCGCGGCGCGGCGCGCCGCCGCCGCCGCCCGACCCGGCGCCGGGCACCGCGTCCCCGCGACCTTCGGCGGCCTCCGCCACCTCGCTCTGGGCCAGCAGCGTCACGTCCCTGGCGATCTTGGAGAGCGCCGCGGTGACCCGTGCCATCGCCGTGCCCACGTCGATGATCCGCAGTCGTTCCGTGTGCCAGGGCAGCGGCGGATCGGCCAGCCCCAGCTCCTCGGCGAGCAGCGCCTTGACTCCCGCGCCGTTCGCGCCGAGCGAGGCCAGCGTTCCCGCCGCGCCGCCGAACTGCACCGCCAGCCGCCTGTCCCTGACCCAGGTCAGCCCCTCGGCCGCCGCGTCAAGGCCGGCCAGCCAGCCCGCGGCCACCACCCCGAACGTCACCGGCACAGCCTGCTGCAGCAGCGTCCGGCCGATCATGATGGTGGACCTGTGCTCCGCCGCCAGCGAAGCGGCGGCGTCCGCAGCGGTCGCGAGGTCGCCAGCCGCGGCGTCGATGGCCCGGCGGGCCAGCAGCATCGCCGCCGTGTCGAGGATGTCCTGGCTGGTCGCGCCCCGGTGCACCGCCCGCCCCGGCTGGCCGCCGACCGCCCGGGCGAGCGCCCTGGCCAGCCCGGGAACCGGGTTCCCGGTCAGCGCGGACAGCTCACCCAGTTCCGCCAGGTCGAAGTCCGCCGCCCGGGCGGCCCTGGTGACCGACTCGCCGGTCCCCGGGGGCGCGAGTCCCGCGCGCTCCAGGGCCCTGGCCAGGGCGGCCTCCGCGTCCAGCATGGCCTGCAGCCACGCCGTGTCGTCGATGATCGCGCTGCCGCGCGCGAATACCCCGCCGAACAAGCTCCCGGGTGCGCCGGAATTCTGATCAGGCATGTGCGGATGTTATCGTCCGGACATGGTCTCAGTTCCCCACGGCGGCCCCGAGTTGCCGCAGCGCCGCAACCTCGTCACCGAGATCCCCGGCCCGGCCTCGCGCGCGCTGTTCGAGCGCCGCGCCGGCGTCGTCGCGCGGGGCGTCTCGACAACGCTGCCGGTGTTCGTCACCGCGGCCGGCGGCGGCATCCTGCTCGACGCCGACGGCAACTCGCTGATCGACTTCGGCGCGGGCATCGCCGTCGTCTCCGTGGGCAACGCGGCACCCGCGGTGGTGTCCCGGGTGAGCGCGCAGGTGGCGCAGTTCACCCACACCTGCTTCATGGTCACGCCGTACGAGGGCTACGTGGAGGTCTGCGAGCAGCTCGCCCGGCTGACCCCCGGAGACCACGACAAGCGGTCGGCGCTGTTCAACTCCGGCGCCGAGGCGGTGGAGAACGCGGTCAAGATCGCCAGGCACCACACCGGGCGCCCGGCGGTGATCGCGTTCGACCACGCCTACCACGGGCGGACGAACCTCACGATGGCGCTGACCGCCAAGAACATGCCGTACAAGGACGGGTTCGGCCCGTTCGCCGGGGAGATCTACCGGGTGCCGATGGCCTACCCGCTGCGCTGGCCCGGCGGCCCCGAGGCCTGCCGGGCCGAGGCGCTGGCGGCGGTGAAGTCGCTGATCCACGCCCAGGTCGGCGAGGAGAACGTGGCCGCGGTGATCATCGAGCCGATCCAGGGTGAGGGCGGGTTCATCGTGCCGCCCGACGGCTTCCTGCGCGGACTCGCCGAGTTCTGCGCCTCCCGCGGGATCGTCTTCATCGCCGACGAGATCCAGTCCGGGTTCTGCCGGACCGGCGAGTGGTTCGCCTCCTCGCACGACGGCGTCGTGCCGGACCTGGTCACCACCGCCAAGGGCATCGCGGGCGGGCTGCCGCTCGCCGCGGTCACCGGCCGCGCGGAGATCATGGACTCGGTCCATCCGGGCGGACTCGGCGGCACCTACGGCGGCAACCCGGTCGCCTGCGCCGCCGCGCTCGGCGCGATCGAGACGATGGAGAGCCTCGACCTGCCCGCCAAGGCGCGCCGCATCGGCGAGATCATGCTCCCCCGGCTGCGCAAGCTGGCCTCCTCGAACCCCGCGATCGCCGACGTGCGCGGCCGCGGCGCGATGATCGCGGTCGAGCTGACCCGGCCGGGGACGCTGGAGCCCGACCCGGCCGCCACCGCCGCGGTCGCCGCCGCCTGCCACCAGGCGGGGCTCCTCGTGCTCACCTGCGGGACGTTCGGCAACGTGCTGCGGTTCCTGCCGCCGCTCGTGATCGGCGAGGACCTGCTCGAGGAGGGGCTTGGCATCCTGGAAGACGCCTTCGCCGCGCTGTGAGCTCGTTTTTATCCCGAACGGGCCCGTGGTGACTCTGTCCCGCCCGCGCTGGCGGTTGCCTGCGCAGCCGTGCTGCTCATCGGCGCCGCCACCGGGTGCGGCCATGGACGACGGAACCGTGTGGAGCCGGCCCGTCAGGTTCCGCGTGGCTGGCGACTGCGCCGGAGACGCGTTCGCCCTGAGCTAGGTCTCACCATTAGCCGGGCGCGCCGCGGCGCGACAGGCGGTCGATGAGCGCCGCCGCGAGCAGGACCGCGGCGACCACGACGTCGATCCACTGGCTTGACACGCCTTGCAGGTACAGGCCGTTGTAGATGCCGCCGATGACGAGGCCGCCGAGGACGCCGTGGATGGTCTTGCCCCGGCCGCCGAAGAGGCTGGTGCCGCCGATGACCGCCGCGGCCACCGCCAGCAGCACGTAGCTGTTGGAGGCCTTGATGATGTTGGTCGTCAGCGACACCTGCCACGAGGCGAACAGCACGCCGGCGATCCCGGATATCAGGGCCGCGAGGACGAAGCACGAGATCCGCACCGCCGACAGGCTGACCCCGGCTCGCCGCGCCGCCTCCGCGTTGCCGCCGATAGCGTACACGTAGCGGCCGAAGCGGGTTCGCTGCAGCAGTACCGTCGAGGCGGCGAGCACGACAAGGACGATCAGGATGATGAACGGAACTCCCTCGATCGTCCCGAAGTGGGCCCGGTTGACGTTGCAGATGGCGACGACCGCGATTCCCGCCACCACCATGAGGACGATCTTCGCCGCGGTGAGGCTGCGCGGCGCGGTCTCCAGGCCGTGCCGGCGCTTGGCGGCCTCCCGCAGCCAGAGCCCGGTGCCCGCGGCGCCGACCACCACGGCCATCAAGATCCAGCCGACCAGCGGGCTGAACGACCCCCAGAAGATGTCGTAGAGGATGACCTCGTTGCGGGACTGGGAGTTGCCGATGCCGACGAGCGACCCGCCGAGGACGATGATCGCCACGCCCTCGAGGATCAGCAGCCCGCCGAGAGTGACGATGAACGAAGGCATCTTCACCCGGGCTACGAGCCATCCCTGGATCGCGCCGACGGCGGCGCAGGCGACCAGCGTCACGACGATCGCCAGCCACCATGGGAAATTCGCGCCGGACGGCTGCACAAGCTCGGCGACCACCACGCTGCCGAGCCCCATGACCAGGCCGACGGACAGGTCGATCTCCCCGAGCAGGAGCGCGAAGATCTCCGCGATCGCCAGCAGCATGTAGATGGTGCTCTGCTCGAAGAGGTTGACCAGGTTCTGCGCTCCCAGGAACTTCGAGTTCCAGATCTGGAAGAAGATGGCGACCACCACGATGCCCAGGACCACGGGCAGCACACCGCTGTTGCCGCCGCGGACCCGGAGCCACCAGGCACGGAAATACTGCCTCAGCGACTGGGCTACGAGCTCGGGCGGGACCTCGGCCGCGGCGACCTCGGCGTCGAGGGTCAGGTCGGCCGTCTCGGCAGCCGCCGCCGGCGTGGAGGTCTCGCCGGGATTCGCGGTCACGGGCACTTCCTCATCGCTTGTCCCCCGTACTTGATCAGACACCGGTCACGCTCCCGCCCCGCGCCGTGACAGCACGTCGATCAGCACCGCGGCCAGCAGCACGCCGCCTGGCAGGATGTATTCCAGCGGCGTGGACAGCGAGCCCAGGTTGAGCAGGGAGACGCCGTAGGCGATGCCGCCGATGAGCAGGCCGCCGAGAATGCCGTGAATCGCCTTGCCGCGGCCGCCGAAGAGGCTGACCCCGCCGATGACGGCGGCGGCGATCGAGTACAGGACGAGCTGGCCGGGGTCTGCCGTATTGGTGCTGTACTCGCCGTAGAAGAAGGAACCGAGCAGGATGCCGCCGAGAGCCGCGGTCGCGGAGCACAACGCGAAGGCCCAGATGCGGATGGCGGGGAGGCTGACACCGGCCCGGCGGGCCGCTTCCGGATTGCCGCCGATGGCGTAGATGTAGCGGCCGAAGCGGGTCCGCTGGAGCACGAGCGTCCAGGCGCCGAGCACGACCAGGACGATCGGTATCACCCACGGAACTCCCGTCACCGCCTTGAGCGAGCTCCCGCGGTTGACGGAGCAGACGATCACCACGGCCGCCCCGACGATCGCCACCAGGGCGATCCTGATCGCCGCCAGGCTCAGCGGGGGAGTCGTCAGGCCCTCGCGCCGCCGCGCGGCCGACCGCCGCCACAGGGACGCGCCGGCGGCCACGACCAGCACCGCCAGGACTACCCAGCCGACGACGGGCGAGATCAGCCCCTGGACCATCTCGTAGATGACGTTCTGGTTGGGGTCGTTGGTGTTGAGGTTCACCGAGGCGTCGGCCCCGCCGACGATGATGATGAGGATTCCGGAGAAGAGCAGGAAGCCGCCCAGGGTCACGACGAAGGACGGGATCCTGACCACCGCGACCAGCGCTCCCTGCAGGGCGCCGATCGCGCCGCAGATGGCGAGCGCGGCGAGGACCGCGAGCCACCACGGCCAGTTCGGCCCGGGCTGCTGGACCAGCTTGAAGGCGATCACCCCGCCGATCAGCGCGACCGCGCCGACCGAC
>Ga0335073_10017447_pt1 | contig 10041 bp, 8 predicted proteins | sample Lox_Sample_22_FD_207093 | JGI IMG/M metagenome (GOLD analysis project Ga0335073, IMG submission 207093) | Soil microbial communities from Loxahatchee National Wildlife Refuge, Florida, United States - Lox_Sample_2.2 | ecosystem: Environmental > Terrestrial > Soil > Wetlands | place: USA: Florida... | reverse complement strand
GTCAGCACGCTCGACGCGCGCCTGCTGGAAGCGGAGGAAATGCTGGCGGCGAAACTCACCGCCGACCAGTGGTCGGCGGACCTCGGAGCATTGGAATCCCGTTTCGAGCTGTGGCGCAAGCAATGGAGCCGGATTCAACCGCGGATACGCCGGCTGCGACAGCTCGGCGAGCAGGCGCTCGAAACCGCCGCGGCGCCCGGCACCCAGGAGCTCGCGGAATTCTTCGACTGGAACCACGACTACGTCCGGGCCCTCGAGGGCAGCCTGACGGCCCTGCGCCGCCGCGCGGAGCAGAACCGCTTCCTGGTGGCAAAGCTGGTCGATGAGTTGCTGCAAAACTCGAAGAAGCTCCTCATGCTGCCGCTGTCCACGCTGAGTCCCCTGCTGCTCAAGGTCGTTCGCGACCTCTGCCGCGATCAGGGCAAGGGGGCTGTTCTCACGATTCGCGGCGAGGAGGTGACGATCGACAAGCGCATCCTCGAGGAGCTGAAGGATCCGCTCATTCACCTGCTGCGCAATTGCATCGATCACGGCATCGAGAGCCCCGCGGAGCGACAGCGCGCCGGCAAACCGCCGCAGGCCGCGATCACGGTCGCGGTATCGCCGGTGAACGGCAACCAGGTCGAGATCTCGGTCAGTGACGATGGCGCCGGTGTCGACCTGGAAAAACTCAAACTCGCCGCCGGCAGGCACGGCCTCCCTGTTCCCGAAGCCGCCGGCGCAGACGGCGAATCCGCCGCTCTCGGACTGGTGTTTGAAGCCGACGTTTCGACGAGCCCCATCATCACCCAGGTGTCGGGGCGTGGACTCGGCCTCGCGATCGTGCGTGAGAAAACCGAGAAGCTGGGAGGGAGCGTGGCGATCGAGAGCCGGCGCGGCGCCGGTACGGTCATCCGCATGATCGTTCCTTTGACCCTGGCGACATTTCGCGGGATCCTCATTCGTGTCGCGCAGCGATCCTTCATCGTGCCGACGGCGCACGTGGAGCGCGTCACTCGTTTCGACCCTGAGGATGTGCAAACGGTGCAGGGCCGAAGAACACTGGCGCTGAACGGGCGTGCGGTCGCGCTCGTCGACCTCGGCGAGGTCCTGGAGCTCCCCTCGGGGCAGCCAAATGCCGTAGGCGACCGAAACAGCGTCGTTGTGGTCCTGGGCGCGGGCGAGCAAACTGTTGCCTTTGCGGTGAGCGAGGTGCTCGATGAACGCGAGGTGCTCGTCAAGCGGTTCGCCAAGCCGTTGTCCCGCGTGCGCAACATTGCCGGCGCCACCATACTGGGCTCGGGCGAGGTGACGCCTATCCTCAACGTGCCCGATCTGCTCAAGTCCGCGAGAAGGGCGGGCGGGGCGTGGCCGGCCCCCGATTCGAGCGCGATCGCCGCGACGCACCCGCGAGCCGCGGGCAAGAGAATCCTGGTCGCCGAGGATTCGATCACCTCGCGCATGCTGCTGAGGGGAATACTCGAATCCGCCGGGTACGAAGTCAGTATCGCGGTGGACGGTATCGATGCGTTCACGACACTGAGGTCCGGCCAATTCGACCTCGTCGTCTCCGATGTGGAGATGCCGCGGCTCAACGGCTTCGATCTGACGGCCCGGATCCGCGCCGATCGGGCCCTGGCCGAGACGCCTGTCGTGCTGGTGACGGCTCTCGAATCGCGCGAGCACCGCGAACGCGGCATCGAGGTGGGGGCCAATGCCTACCTGGTGAAGAGCAGCCTGGATCAGGATGACCTGCTGGAAGCCCTCCACCGGCTCCTGTAGGCGGACCCATCATGCCGGGGAAAATCAAGGTACTGGTGGCGGACGATTCGCCGGTCATGCGCACCCTTCTGGTGGAGCTGCTCAATGGCGCTCCGGACTTCCAGGTCATCGGGGCGGTGGGCGACGGGCAGGCGGCAATCGATTTTCTCGAGCGCGCCGGCAGTCGACCCGACGTCTTGCTCGTCGACATCCACATGCCCAACCTGGACGGCTTCGAAGTGACGCGGCGCATCATGGAAACGCGGCCGCTGCCGATCATCATCTGCACCGCCACGGCCGACCCCCGCGAGCTCGCGATCACCTTCCGCTCCATCGAGGCGGGCGCCGTGGCCTGTGTGGAAAAGCCGGTCGCGCTCGGTCCGGACTTCGAGGAGAAGCAGCGGAATCTGCTGCAGACCCTGCGCCTGATGGCCGAAGTCAAAGTCGTGCGCCGCTGGGGCCGGCAGCGCTCGCCGCACCTGGCGGCGTCGTCGGAGAAGGGTCCGGTCTTCAGGCCCGCTGCGCCGCCGCTCATCCGCTTCGTCGGCATGGGTGCCTCCACCGGTGGGCCGCCCGTCCTGCAAGCGATTCTCTCTTCGTTGCCCAGGGACTTCCCGGTGCCGATTCTCATCGTGCAGCACATCGCACCGGGGTTTCTCAGCGGCATGGTGGAGTGGCTCAACGAGACTACCGGCTTGCGAATACACATTGCCGCTCACGGTACGAGGCCGCTCCCGGGGCATGCATACGTCGCTCCTGATGACTTCCACCTGGCGGCGGATGCCGGCGGGCGCCTGCTTCTGGCGCGCGAACCGCCGGAAGCGGGCCTGAGACCCGCGGTGTCGTACCTGTTTCGCTCATTGGCAAATACCTGCGGTCCGAGCGCCATCGGTGTGCTGCTCACCGGCATGGGTAAAGACGGCGCGGCGGAATTGAAAGAGATGAGGGATCGCGGTGCCTGCACGATTGCGCAGGACCGGGAGACCTCGGTCGTGCACGGCATGCCGGGTGAGGCCATCGAGCGGGACGCCGCGACGCTGGTGTTGCCCGCCGACAGGATCGCCGGTGCACTCATCGCGCAGGTCGCCCTCGGCGGGGCGAATCATGGGGGATCAAGCCGTGAGTAGTGCAGAAACGGGGCAGGGCGCAGTGGAAATCCTGATTGCAGAGGACAGTGCCACGCAGCTCCAGCGATTGCAGCTCATTCTCCAACGTCATCAGTATCGTGTGACCGCCACGTCAAATGGCAAGCTCGCCTTCGAAGCGGCACAACGCCGTCGACCGGCGCTCATCGTCAGCGACATCGTCATGCCGGAAATGAACGGCTACGACCTGTGCCGTCGGGTCAAGGACGATCCGGGGCTGAGCGGCGTCCCGGTCATTCTCGTCACGACACTGTCGGACCCTCAGGATGTGATCCGGGGACTCGAGTGCCGGGCGGACAACTTCATCCTCAAGCCTTACGAGGCGGAACAGCTGCTGCGGCGCATTCAGTTCGTCCTCGCCAACAGCGAGATGCGCCGCAGCGATCAGCCGGGCATGGGCCTGGAGATCATGTTCGGCGGCCAGAAGCATTTCATCACCGCCGATCGGCTGCAGATTCTCAACCTGTTGCTTTCCACGTACGAGGCGGCGATGGAGCGCAACGAGGAGCTGAGCGCCACCCGTGACACACTGCGGCGGACGAATCAGAAGCTGGAGGAACTGACGCGCGACCTGGAAAGCAGAGTGCTGGCGCGTACACGTGAGCTCGAAAGCAGCAATCAGGCGCTGCGCCAGGCCCAGCAGGCCCTGATCCAGCAGGAGCGGTTGCGCGCGCTCGGACAAATGGCGAGCGGCATCGCTCACGACATCAATAACGCGATCTCACCGATCGCCCTCTACACCGAGGCGATGCTGGAGCATGAGTCCGGCTTGAGCCCCGAGGGCCGCTCCCGGCTCGTGACCATACAGCGCGCCATCGACGACGTCGCGCAAACAGTAGGACGCATGCGCGAGTTTTATCGGCCGCAGGAGCTGAAGCCGAAGTTCGCCAACGTCGACCTGAATGCGCTGGTGCACCAGGTCAGCGAACTGACGCGTGCGCGCTGGAGCGATCAGCCGCAGCGCAGCGGCATCATCATAGAGCTCAAGGCCGAGCTGGCGTCCGGGCTGCCCGAGATTCACGGCGCCGACAACGAGATACGCGATGCCATCACCAATCTCATCTTCAATGCCGTGGACGCTTCGCCGAAAGGTGGCGTGATCGTAGTCAGGTCCAGCGTGTCGTCGACGGAGCCCCAACGCGTCCTCCTGGAGGTGAGCGACTCGGGTGTGGGAATGGACGAGGAGACACGCCGACGATGCCTGGAGCCGTTCTTCACCACGAAAGGGGAGCGCGGCACGGGGCTCGGCCTGGCGATGGTCTTCGGCATGGCGCAGCGGCACGGCGCTGCGCTCGAGATCGACAGCCGGCCGGGGGCAGGCACCACGATGCGGCTCCTCTTTCCCGCCAGCGGCAGCGGCGGTGCCGCCGCGGCGGCCACTGTACGCATGCCGGCACTGAAAGCGCCGGCCCCAGGTTTGTCCATACTCGTCGTGGACGACGATCCCGTACTCCGGGATTCGCTCGCCAACACACTGCGGGATGAGGGCCATCGGGTGACGCTCGCCGCCGGCGGACAGGAGGGCATCGATCTCTTCCGCTCCGCTCAGCAGGGCGCCGAGCCTTTCGATGTCGTGCTCACGGATCTCGGGATGCCTTACGTCGATGGCCGACAGGTGGCTGCTGCCGTGCGTACGGCCGCGCCTCGTACGCCCATCATTCTGCTGACCGGCTGGGGTCAGCAGATGGGCGCGGAAAATGATGTGCCCGAGGTGAGCCGCGTGCTCGGCAAGCCGCCGCGCCTGCGGGAGCTGCGCGCGGCTCTCGCCGAGCTCACGGGTCCGACGAGTAGGTGATCGCCGCTATCTTCCAGCCGGCGCTCGTCCTGACGAGCTGCCAGGTCTCGCTGCCTCTGTTTTCCGGCTTGCCGTCGATGAGGAAGACAAAGTCGAAATATACCGAGGCGATCGTGCCGTCCGTGAGAATGTGAACATCGCCGTGTTCGGGGTCGAGCGCGCTGTGCGAGGTCGATACGATGTTCGCGAACCACCGGAAGCTCGAGTGTTTCACCTTCAGTGCCGCGGGATCCTTCGCGCGCGCACGCGCGTATGCGGCGTCAGACAGCACATTGAACCAGGTGCTGCCGTTGTCGATGAACATCGATGACAGGCGGGCGCCGTCGTGCGACACCACCGCCTGACGGTAATCGGCCATCAGGTGTTTGATCTCTGCCGTCGCCTGCGCGGAACGATCGGCACCTGAAGCCGGAGCGAACGCGGTGGCGGTCACAACCAGGACCGCGTAGAGTGAAAACCGTAGTGATTTCAACGTTGAGCCTCCTGTACTACGGAGTCAGCATAGAGACCTCTCATGGGAGATGGTGAAGTTTGTATCGAGCAGGCATATTCCGGCCTCGAGCGGGACTGATCGCGGTATGAGCCGGTCGCAAGCACGCAACGATGACACGCCCGGGCGCACGGGGCTCGCAAGACGGGGCGCGCTGGCCTTTGCATTCTGGACCGCCGTAGGCTTCGTCTTCGCATTGCCGGGGCTCGGCTCGGGCACAAGCGTCGCCAGGGTCGTGGCGTCGGCCCTGGCGCAGTGGTGGTCGTGGGGGCTGATCGCCCCGGCAATCATCGCGTTCGACCGCGCTCTGCCGTTTTCGGCCGGTCAGTTCGGCAAGCGAGTGGCCACGCACCTGCTCATCGGGCCGGCCGTCACCGTCGTCTACGGGTATCTCCTCTGCTTCGCGCGCTGTTTGATGGGACTCGATGGATGGTCGGTGTTGGCCGGAACCGCCGTTCCGGCGGCGGCGGGGCGGGAAATATTCTGGAGCATGCTCGTCTATTGCATGATTGTCGGCGCCTGGCAGGCATACTCATACAAGCGCAGATATGTGCTCGCGGAGCTGCAACTGGAAAGAATGGAACGCACGGCGAGTGAAGCGCGTTTGCACGCCCTGCGGACGCAGCTCGATCCTCACTTCCTCTTCAATACCCTCAACGCCGTGTCATCCCAGGTGGAGCGCGATCCCGGGCTCGCAAGAGCCATGATCGAGCAGCTCGGCGATCTGCTGCGCCTGTCGCTCGATTCACACGGGAAACAGTCCATTCGCCTGCGCGACGAGCTTGCCTTCACCAGCCGGTATCTGGCTCTGCAGAAGATCCGCTTTGGCGACAGACTGCAGATCGAAGTCGAGGTTGCCGCCGACGCCGCGGACGTATTCGTGCCCAGCCTCGTGTTGCAGCCGTTGGTCGAGAACGCCATCCGGCACGGGCTCTCTTCCAGGCCGCAGGGCGGGGTGTTGCAGGTCTCGGCTCGCCGATCCGACCAGCATCTGGTGCTGCGGGTCGAGGACGATGGTGTCGGGCTTGCTCCCGGCTGGTCGTTGGAAGAGGACTCCGGGATCGGGCTGCGCCTGACCCGGGAGCGTCTGGCGGTGCGGTTTCCCGATTCCGGCAGCCGCTTCGAAATCTCGCCCAGAGCCTCCGGAGGAACGGTGGTTTCCATTGCGCTGCCATGGCGGACGACGGAGGAAGCCGGTGAGTACGCCGCCGGCTAGTATCCGGGCGCTGATCGTGGACGACGAGGCTCCCGCTCGTCTTCGGCTCAGGGATCTGCTGGCAAAGGACGCCGAGGTGGTCGGGGTGCAGGAGGCGGACAACGGCGAGGAGGCGGTGCGCGTGATCCAGGAGGATAAGCCTGACCTGGTTCTTCTGGACATCCAGATGCCCGGACTGGATGGGATGGGAGTGGTTGAGGCCGTTGGCCCCGAGGCAATGCCGCTCACCGTATTCGTGACGGCCTTCGATCAGCACGCAATACGCGCTTTCGAGGCCAACGCCCTGGATTACATCCTCAAGCCCTTCGGCGATGAGCGCATGCAGAGCATGTTGGCGCGCGCCAAGGCACGGCTGCGGCAAATGCAGGTGGAGTCCTTCAGCCGGAATCTGATGCGCGCGATGGCGGCGCTGCCGGGAATCGAGGGGTATCAGGATCGCGTAGCGATCAGATCGGACGGAGTCACGACCTTCCTGATGGCGACTCAGATCGACTGGATCGAAGCCGCGGGACCGTACGTGACCCTGCATACCGGTGAGAAGGATTTTCTCTGCAGACGTTCGCTGGCATCGTTACTGCTCCGACTCGACCCACGGCGGTTCGTCCGGGTGCATCGTTCGGCGGTCGTCAACATCGAGAGCATCGCGCAGCTCGAGCCTCTGTCGCACGGTGAGTTCGAGATCACGACCCGACACGGAGGACGTCTTCGCGTCAGCAGGACCTACCGCTCATTGCTCGAGAGGCGTCTCGGCGAGACCCTATAGAGGCGTCCCGACACGTAGGAGAGCACACCGAGGGCGCCCACGAAAAATCCCACCGGCCAGTTGGAAAGGTAGGAAAGGGCGATCGCGGCCCAGACGGTGACGACGGCGATGCAGACGGACAGGAGAGCCGCCGCGAGCGGCCGGTCGGTGAACGAGCGCGCTGCGGAGGCCGGCCCGACCATCAGGCTGAACACCAGGAGCGCTCCCACGACCGGCAGGGCCATGGCGGTGGAGAGCGCGAGCACGGTCAGGAACAGCAACTCCCAGAACCGATTCGACACGCCGAGCGTAGCGGCGAGCTCGGGCGAGATCGAATCGAGCAGCAGGGGACGGAAGCACAGCGCCATCAATCCGATCGCGATCACGCTCGTGACCGCGATGGGGAGGATCTGGCTGGTGCTGATGCCCAGCACCTCGCCGAAGAGCAGCGCGTATATGCTCTGCGAGTATTCGCGCGTCATGCTCAGAAAGAGTGTCCCGAGCGCCAGCAGGCTCACGAGGCAGAGCGCCGTCGCGACTTCCTGACGGTCATTGCGGCCGAGCGTACTGATACCGACGACACCGAGGCCGGCAAATACGATGAGGCCCAGGAGCTCGCTCACGCCGAGCAGTGTTGCCGCGGCCGCGCCCGGGAAGGCCGCAAAGGGCAGAACGTGCGCGGCGAAGGAGGATCGCCTGGCGACGACGAAGAAACCGACGAATCCGGCGACCACCGCCACCATCGTGGCGACGATCCAAGTGTTCGTCATGAAGCCTGCGAACATCGTCAGGTGCCGCGGATTGCGCGCGGACGCGATCCGAGAAGCGTGGCGGCCACATAGCAGAGGAGCACGAGGGTCACGATGAAGAAACTCACCGGCCAGCCATGTCCCGGGGTCCAGTAGAAGCTGTCGTAGGCGAGGAGGATGCCTCCCCACGTGGCGGCGAGCCCGATCGCGACCGACAGGGCTATCGCGGTGCCCGGGCGGTCGGCCAGGCGCAGCGCGGCGGCGGCGGGCCCGATCAGGAGTGCGGTCGAGAGGATGGCGCCGATGGTCATGGCCGAGAGCGCGACAGCGAGCGACAACGCCAGCACGTAGGCGAGGCCGATCACCCGTGAGCGCACGCCCTGGACCTCGGCGAGCTCGGCGGACAGCGAGCTGACGAGGAGCGGGCGATACGTGGCGAGGATGGCCGCGATGGCGCCCGCGGCGACGACCAGGGTGAGCGGAATGATCGTCGACGGAATCGAGAACATCGAACCGAACAGGACGGTGATCGCCGCGCCGCTCGTGCTCATCGAGGTGATGTCGAAGTACAGGAACAGCGCCGTCAGGCCGAGCCCGGCGCCGAGCACGATCCCGGTCAGCAGATCGCGCTCGCGGGCATCGCGCATGTCTGCGAAGCCCATGACGGCGGCCGCGATGACGGCCATGCCGGTGAAGCCCAGGAGCGGGCTCACCCCCAGCAGGAACGACGCCGAGCCGCCTGCGCTGCTGACATCGGCGAGGGCGTGACCCGCGAAGGACTGGCCGCGCATGATCGTGAAGACGCCGACGATGCCCGACACGATCGCGGCGCCACCGCCGACGACGATCGCGGTCAGGACGGGTCCGTTGGTGAGGAAGCCCGGAGCGAACATCACTGTGCCATCACCACGACTCTGTCGCGGACGTGAACGACGTCGATGGGATGACCATACAGCCGGCTCAACACGTCGGTCCGGACGACCTCATCCGTTTTCCCCGAGGCGGCATGGCCGTTGGCCAGGTAGACGATGCGGTCCATGTAGGCGAGCAACGGATTCATGTCATGGGCCGACAGCAGCACCGCGACCTGATAGGCGTCGCAGAGCCGGCCCAGCAGAGCGACGATCTCGGCGGCACTGCGCACGTCCAGGTTGGCGAGCGGCTCATCGAGGAGCAGCAGCTGCGGGCGGCGCACCAGGGCATGCGCCACGAGAATCCGCTGCTGTTGTCCGCCGGAAAGGTCGCCGATCCGCTGCTCGGCGAAGTCTGCGGCGCCAACGGCACCCAACATCTCGTCCACACGGGCGTCCCGGGTCCTGGAGGGCAAAGGGAGACCGAGCCGCCGGCCGTCGAGACCCAGTGCGACCACGTCCCGCGCGCGCAATGGCAATTGCGGATCGAGCAGAATCTTCTGCGGCACATAGCCAACCGGCGCGGAGCTACGGCTGTCGCCGACCTGGCCTATTCGGACCTCGCCGGACGCAGGCTTCGTGAAGCCGAGAATGGCGCGCAGCAGTGTCGTCTTGCCGGAGCCGTTGCTGCCGATCAGGCCGCAGAACTCGCCGCGCCCCAGGGTGAACCCTACATCCTCGAAGATCATGCGGCCAGCGAGACTGACGCTCAGATGGTTGACCACGAGCGCGTCGGGGCTGATCGTCATGGCGATTGGCCTGACTCGAGGTTTTCCGTCGACCCTTTGCCCGCCACGGCTTTGCGCAAAGCCGCGACCTCGGCAACCATCCAGGACTGATAGTGGTAGCCCGGTACGGGCAGGGTCTCGTAGACGCCCACCACCGGGATGTTGTTGCGTCGCGCCAGATCGAGGAAGGATTGGGTGAGGCTCGCGGTGACCTGCCGGTTGTAGACGAGGGCCTTGACCTCGTGACCGCTGAGCAGAGCCTCCTCGGCCGCCACGTCCTGCGGTGAGGGATCGGTGCCGTTCATGATGGCGGTCTCCAGGCTCAGCGGCGTTGCGATATCGCAGCCCGCAGCTTCGAGCATGTCGTTCGCGACCGGCTCCGTCACGGCGACGCGCGCGCCGCCATACTCCTTCCTGAATGACGCCAATGCCCGCCGCCAGGGCATCAGGGATGCGTCGAACCGGCGCGCGCTCGCCTGAAAATAGGCGGCCTCGGCCGGGGCCCGGGCCGCGAGCTGCGCCGCC
>Ga0335073_10017446_pt1 | contig 10043 bp, 9 predicted proteins | sample Lox_Sample_22_FD_207093 | JGI IMG/M metagenome (GOLD analysis project Ga0335073, IMG submission 207093) | Soil microbial communities from Loxahatchee National Wildlife Refuge, Florida, United States - Lox_Sample_2.2 | ecosystem: Environmental > Terrestrial > Soil > Wetlands | place: USA: Florida... | reverse complement strand
TCGCAATGCTTGGAATCACCAATCTCTCAAAGGTTCCGCTGCGGGTGGTGGTTTTTGGCGGCTTTATCTCTGCTCTAATCAGCTTCACTGCCGGGATGTTTTACCTTGTGTACAAGTTGGTTTTCTGGAACAATTTCACAGTCGGGATGGCGCCTCTCGTCCTCGGTCTTTTCTTTATGGGTTCTGTGCAGTTGATTGCGCTAGGTATTATCGGCGAGTATGTCGGATCGATCCACACTTTTGTTATGAATCGCCCGCTGGTCACCGAGAAGGAACGCATCAATTTCTAATCCCCTCAATTTCAAGTGATAACGCACTCTCACAAGACGTTCAGGCAATTGGTGCGCTACCTGCTTGTTGGGGGGTTCAATACAGTTTTTGGGTATGGGCTGTTCGCGTTCCTCAACTGGTGGTTTACAGGGCTGGGTTCGTACGGTTATTTATACGCAAGCATCCTGGCGAGCCTTATTTCGATCACTGTCGCTTTTCTCGGATACAAGTGGTTCGTATTCCGCACGCGCGGGAATTACCTGATTGAATGGATACGCTGTGTGGGGGTGTACGGCAGCAGCATGCTCATCGGTTTGGCGGGTCTCTCCGTTTTGGTTCCGATTCTACGCAAGAGCCTTCACAGACCGGAATTGGCTCCTTATATCGCTGGCGCAATTATGACTGCGGTCACAGTGATCATCAGCTTCCTGGGACACAAAAATATCTCTTTTCGGCGAAAACTGGTGCGAGAAGACCTGGATTCAAGTTCAGATACGCCGGCAGCCTAAGCTGATCTACTGCGATTTCTGACAGTCCGCCGTATTCCTCGTCATTGATAACTCTTGATCGTTCTTCTGAAGCCCTCTTCGATTCCGGTGGTCGGCTCCCAACCGAGCGACTTGACCTTCGAAAGTTCAAAGTGCCCGGCCGAGACCGGGCTAACGAGGTACGAATCGTCAGGTCTTCGCTGTTGGCGAATCACACGGCAGCCGCGTTCCGGAAATAAACGGCACAGCATTTCAGCGAGTTCGAGTATCGAGCACTCGTGGTCACTCCCCACGTTGTAGGCCTGGCCGCTCATCCCAAGCAGGAGAACAGTAAAAAAGGCAACGGTTGCGTCCGCAAGATAACAAAAAGGCCGCCGTGCGCTCCCGTCACTCTTCATCACAATATCGCGTCCCGCTACGATGTCGGCCACGAAATCGGCAAATACTCGGCCGTCGTCCAGCGCCATTCCCGGCCCGTAGGTGTGGGAAAGGCGCACAATCTTCGCAGGGACGCCAAACTGTGCATGCCAGCAGGCGCAAAGCGTTTCTCCGGCGCGCTTGCCTTCTGCATAACAAGAACGAAGGTCTAACGGGTCCAGGGATCCGTATGATGTCTCTGGCAACGGGCCCGATGGGTTTTCCAGACGGCCGTAAACCTCCCCGCTGCTGAAGAACAGAAATCCCTCGCTCTTCGCGCGCCTGGCCACCTCCAACATACGCTGCGTGCCCATGACATTCGCTTCAAACGTTCCAACGGGATCGCTGCTGAAGAACTTCGGGCTCGCCTGGCTGGCTGCATGAAGAAGAATATCTACAGATTCTGGCCCGCGGTACGGGTCGCGGACGTCCTGTACGACCATTATGAAATCGGAGCGGTCAGCAAGATGACCCAATCTTCGCATCGCCTTGTCGTAGTCCCTGACGAGTGCAATGACCTTAATATCTGCGCTCTCTGATTCGTTGAGGTAAAGGAACGTCTCCAACATATACGCGGGAACGAATCCGTTAGCGCCCGAAATCAAAACAGTTTTTCCAAATAGTTGATTCCACGGAAGTCGGGCCGATAGAATCCGTCTTAAATCCTCCTCGACAATGGGATGTCTGATCGTTGGCAACGATTCCTCCTGCTTAAGTGGCCGACGCAACGAAGATGCGTTCCCCGCGCATTTGCTGCCACTCTGAAGCGGCCTCCGCGAGAACCAGTTCGACGTCTTGTTGTGCGACCGGAGTCGCAACAAAGGCCAATCCCCGTTAAGTTGAAAGACCATCATAGGGTCGTAGGTATAACAATTACCTAAGCTGGCTTTCGATCCTTTGGAACCGCGTAACAAACGAGATCCCAGCCTTCCAGATTATGAGGCCTCAAATACAGTTCGTAGTCCGGACTCAATTGATGAATCAACAATGGAATCCTCCATAGATGATCCTGGCGATGATATGCCGAAATAGCCAGGATTGGCGCGTTTTTCTTGATCACGGCCTCCGCGCCGGCCAGAGTATCAATCTCGGAGCCTTCAATATCCATCTTGATAAAACTGACGGGGGCGCCTTTCAAAATGCTGTCGAGCGCGAAGCATTCAACTTCCTCGTCGCCATTGCCAATCTGCGATGAGGGACCGCCTCCTATTTCCATCATGACTCGGCTATCGGCCTTTCCGGTGGCTGCGCGATGCAAAGCGATCCGTTGAGCCACATTCGCGGGGAGTTCGTCAACCGAATTCTTCAGCTTCGCGAAATTGGAAGGGTCGGGTTCAAAGACAATTGCCTCGTTGAATGAATTTCGCGTGATTTCAAGAAACAGACTGAGGGAATCGCCGTCAAAGCCGCCGCAGTCGACGAAGATCTCGTCTTCTCGGAGATTGAAAAGGTCATCGCGGAAATAGATGGGCCCGGCGGCCCTGTTCGGGAGGCAATCGAAATCACCCAGCAACCGAAATCGAATCTGCGCCACGTATTCGCGCCGGGACTCTTCATCCGCGAACAGATAGAATGCCTCTCGCACCCGGTCCGCCTGTAAGTGGACTAGGTGCGGTGAATCAATAGTGTAGTGTGGCAGGAATGTACTGGCGTACTTCCAGTAGAGTGGCACGAATGGCAATACAGTCCTGCATCCAAGCGACCGCAACTGCGTTACACGCGACGACATCCTGTCGGTTGCGAGAGCACCCCACACCGTGATGACAAATATTGCATTCGCGCCATAACGGGCGGCACCATCGCTGGGACTGAGAACAGGCACTCCTTCCACTTCCCCGCCCCACCGGGCCTGATTGTTATCCAGAAAACAGACCGGTTCAATGCCGATCTTCCGTAATCCGATAAGCGTGCGCCTCCCAAGATTACCCCCGCCGAAGAGGACAATATCTGTGTCGCCATGTCCGGATAGCTCGTCAAACGTTTCAGCCTCGCGTCTTCTCGCTCCAACAATGCCCTCGGCAAGCAGATTCTCAATTTCGCTTTTAAACGTTAAGCTGGATGCGGCCACCGGATATCTCTCCTTTCGGCCGGTTTAATCTTACTTACCAGCACGTACGCCCACCATCGATTACCAGGTTAGATCCCGTCATGTACGAGGACGCATCGGAACATAGAAAGAGGATCGCTCCCTGGTACTCGTCTTGGTTGGCCATTCGCCCCATCGGGATTAGTTGGTTTATTCTGGCAAGAAATTCCTCTGGCTGGTGATTAAAGACTCCTCCTGGCGAAATCGCATTGACACGAATTCCCAAGTCACTCCAATAGGTCGCAAGATACCGGGTTAGCCCCAGGAGAGCTGTCTTGACTACCGAATATGTTACCGGCTTGACGGGCTGCTGGTCATCGGGGAGCCCTTCCTTGCGATAGAGACGTTGGTCGGGCGCGATAAGCGCTAAGTCTGAAGCAACGTTAACTATCACGCCCGATCTGCGCTTCGCCATCTCCGCTCCAAATATACGGCAGCAAAGAAAGGCCCCTGTCAGTCCGACTCGAATATCTGCGTCCCAGACCTCAAGAGGAAAGCTTTCGAGCCGAGACCAGTTCTTTCCCTCCGTGTCCTCCACTTTGGGGTTGTTGGCTGCGTTGTTAATGAGGATATCAATTCGCCCGAATTTGCTGACGATCTGGTCTCGAGCGTCCGCCAATGAGGCCTCATATGTAATGTCGGCATCAAGACCGAAGCATTCAACGCCCGAAGCCTCACTCAATTGCGCGGCTCGTTCAGGAGAATTCGCGACGGGAAGGTCGAGCAGCACCACGTGCGCGCCCGCAGCAGCGAGAGCAGCCCCATGGTAGAAGCCAAGCAACCCGGCTCCTCCGGTGACGATGGCAACCCGTCCGGAAAGGTTAAAAAGTTGCTGTACACAATTCCCCTTCGATTCAATCATCATCGCATTTCCAGTCTAATCTCAACCGATCGTCGCTAGCTCTACTGGTTGGTGTGTGATCATCGACTGCTTTACAGCGAGAGCCATACGAAGACTCTGCAGCCCATCTTGCAAATCGACGATCGGACGTTTGCGAGTATTCAGACACTCCATAAAATGCTTCAGTTGGTTGACAAAAAGTTGATTGCGCTCGAAGCCGGCAAACCTATAGTGAACCGGCGAAGGATCGCCGCGCGTGAACACTGAGACCGAAAGCTCGTGAAGATCCATGATCGCGCGGCCACGGTCGCCGATGACTTCGCATTGCCGATTCGGCGGCGATTGAAGATAGTCCTGGTGGAGTTGAATGGGGAGCGGCCGCCCCGCGAGCTCGAATTCCATTAAGATACTGGCCGTGTCTTCGACGTCGATCTCCAATTCGCTCCAATGCCCTCCGACTGCGTATACCCGCCCAGGCAAACCGAAATACGAGTAGAGATAATCAAGCTCGTGGATTTGCGAGAGCACCACGCCTCCACCAAGATCGGCACGCGACGCATACATTTGACGATAGTCCTCAAAAGGATGCCAGTTGGGCAGATACTCGCCAATGGTTGCGCGACCCGCCAGTAAGTTCCCGAGGACGCCGCTCTCGAGGATCTCTGCCAATTTGATGATGCATGGATGAAACCGCAGCTGATAACCAACCATGACGATGGCATTGCGCGCGGCGGCTTCATGAAGAAGCTCAGGCGTCCCGTTCATGGAGTGAGACACGGGCTTCTCGATGAAGACATCGCATCCGGACCGGACGGCGGCAAGTGCAGCCGGAACATGCATGTTGCTGGGATTGCAGACGAATGCAGCGTTCGGCCCTTCCGACAATGCGGCATCTAGGCTGGAAAAGACGCGAATCGAGTACTCGTCCTCGACATTGCGGGATGCGTCTGCGCTCATGGCCGGCGTAACTACGTGTATCCGTCCACGTACGCGGTACGCGAGAATTTCGATAGAATCGCCGAAAAGAGCCCTCAGATTGCGAACGTGGCGCTGACCAATACCGCCCAAGCCAATGATGAGAATCTTCATGCGGCACCTTTTTCGGCGGCCAAAATTTGCGCGGCAACCCAAGCGCGGTTTTGCGCGATCCAGGACATTTCGCGGCCCGGTTCCGCGCGGGCAATCTGCAGGACATAGTCGCCGCGGAAGCCAATAGCTGCGAGCGCGCGGAAAAGGGAGGGCAGATCGGCATTGCCTGTGCCAAGCGGCACGGTCCCTCCGCCCAGAAGGCGATCCTTGACATGCACACTGCCGATCAGATGACCGTAAGCCGCGAATTCTTCGGTCAAGCAGTAGCCGAGTGATGAACTGTTCCCGGAGTCGTAATTTACGCGCAGCAGCGAATGCGGACATTGCTCCAGCAACTCAGCAAAGGGCCGAGGCGCGAGAGACGTCTCGAGGTGAAGTTCCACGTTGTTCTTCTCGGCGGCAGGCAACAGAGAGCGCAGGATAGATAAGACCTCGGAGACCTCATTCTCGATGCGGGAATTGTCGACAAAGGGAAGAACAACTCTACCGATTCCGGCAGCGCGGCACCGGGAAAGCAGCCATTCCATCTTTCGCACTCGATCCTCCCGCTCTCGTGCTGTGGTTCGCAGCAAGGGACGATCCATGAAGTAATCGGCGCAAAGAGAACGCAGGGCGATCCCCGTCTTTTCGCTCAAGGCCCGCATTTCGGCAACACCTGCGTCGCTGGCCAACGGATTCACGTCCTCCCCGTATACATCGAAGATCCATTCAATGGCATTGAGGCTTGCTTCGGCGGCAAAATAGAACTCATCGCGCCAGCGCTCTCTTGGAAAGGATTGAAAGCGCCCGCCCTCCGGCGGCACTAGCCGTCCCTGCATCACGGCGAGACAGGTCATGCGGGTACTCCTATTCCTCGCAAGGAACGATCATGTTGGCCCTAAACTCGTCGCGATCGAGAAATGGCCAAAGATCCTCCAGCGGTTTGGAGACCATCGAGCCATCAGGCAACTGCATAGAAGCAAGGCGCGGTTGTCGGATCTCATCAAGAACTACGCGAACATCACAGACGACCGGCCCTGGAGTATCCAGAACACGCTGAATCTCCACGGCCAGGTCGCGCTGCGAGAGGATGACGTCTGTGGCAATTCCGTATGCCTCTGCAACCCGGCAAACATCCGGCAGACTCTGGCCCGTGGATGCATCACATCCGATGCTGGGTGCGCCAAAGAAAGCAGTCTGCGATGCACGAATCGATCCGTACCCATCGTTGTTCATGATGAAAAACTTGATAGGTAATTTAAGGCGCGCCACCGTTTCCAATTCCTGGATATTGAACTGAAACCCGCCGTCGCCTTCAACGCAGACAATATTTCGTTTGGCGCCAGAGGTCGTGCCGGCAATGCCCACCCCGACTGACGCCGGGATGCCAAAACCCATAGCCCCAAGGGCCGTGGTATGGAATATGCGCTGACGGCGCCTGGTTCGGAAGGCGAGGAGAAAAAGCTCAATGGCTGTGCCCGAGCTTCCTGAAATAAAGTAGTCGCCTGCATCGAGGACCTGGGACATGACTTCAGCCAGGTTGTAGACGCTGACCCTGCTATCCGCGACCTTGTGTTCCGGCAGCACAAGAGGATAGCGGCTGCGCCACTCGGCAATACGTCGCTTCCAAGGCGTACGATCGTTCTTTTCAATCCTGGAGGCTTGCGCAAGCATTTCGCGCATGAAGTCCCCGGCATCTGCGCAAACGGGGAACTGGATGGATTCGCCCATCTTGTGCAGTTCAGCCGGATCGATATCAACCATGACCTTGCGGGCTGCGCGGGCAAATCGTTCCGGGGCGTATCCGGTCACCACGCGATCAAGACGCGCGCCGATGGAAAGCAGAAAGTCGCAGTTCTGAATGGCGAAGTTGGCGCCGCGCTGGGCAAGTGTCCCCGGGCGGCCCGCGTAGAGCGGATCGTCGTCTGCCATCAGGTCGATAGCAAGCCAGGTTACCTCCGCCGGAATATCAAGCGCGCGCAAAAGCTGTTCGAGTTCGGTCTCGGCTCGCGAGAGGCGAATGCCGTTGCCGATAAGAAACATGGGGCGCTTGGACCGGTTCAGCGCATCGATGATTTTGCCAACCTGAGTCTTCAGTTCTGAAGCTGGGATAACGGCGGGAAGAAGGGCGGCCTCTTCAGAAGGATCGAAGCCACGCAGCTTTTCAGGATCTTCGATCGGCGAGGCCTGAACATCAAGCGGAATGTCGATCCAGACGGGGCCAGGCCTTCCTGAACGTGCCCGGAAAATCGCCTTCTCAAGGTGATAGCGTATATCGCGCGGCTCTAATACCGTGACCGCATATTTCGTGATCGATTGGACGATGGATATTATATCCACTTCCTGCACGCCAACCTGGCGCATGCCCAAACGCCTGTTATCACTGTCGAAAGCGCGGTCCGCGCGTTTCACCTGCCCGGATACAATCAGCATCGGCGTCGAATCCAACCATGCTCCGGCAACGCCGGTGACGGCATTGGTGCCGCCAGGGCCGGTGGTAACCATGCAAACGCCAAGATCGTTGGTTGCCTTGGAGTAGTTCTCCGCGGCAATAGCGGAGGCCTGCTCATGGAGATTGCAAATCGGCGTCAGCCGCTTCTCGCATGCGAGAGAGTGGTTCAAATGCATTGCGCCGCCGCCGGTAACCAGGAACACATGCTTCACGCCCTGTTCAACGATGAAGCGCACAACGTAATCGGAGAGTTTCATGGTCGAATCTTAGTCTTTAGGAACTATCTTTCCGGATTCAAGGTTTGGAAAAAGCTTGAGCTGCGCTTAAACCCCGTGCGGCAAGTATAGTCTCAATCAATTCGCGGACGGCGCCGTTGCCGCCGGCCTTGCCGGCGATATAGTCTGCCTGGGCCAGGACGTCTTTCGCCGCGCTGGCGGGAGCCGCACAAAATCCGGCGATCTGCATGGCCGGCAAATCGTTCACGTCGTCTCCCATGAAGCAGATTTCCACGAGTTGAACGCCGGCTGAATCAGCAAACTCCCGAAGGGATCTCGCCTTGTCGCGGCACGCCTTATAGACAAACGGGATTTGCATTTTCTGAGCGAAACGGTCAACGAGCGGGCTGTCCTCGCCCGAGATCAACGCCAACTTCAGTCCGGCTCGTCGCGCCAGCGAAACGCCCATGATGTCTGCGAAACAAAACCGCTTCCATTCCTCGCCCCCCGGGCCCCACCACACGCCGCCATCGGTGAGTACACCATCAACGTCCAAGACGATGGCACGGACGTTCACCAAGGCGGCCTTACTTGTGTTTTCTTCTCCCATGCGAGGTTAGACTGCGGCGCCAACGCGACGGAGTTTCTTGATGATCGGTATTTCGGTTTCGAATACGCGTTTGATGCCATCACCCCTGGACTGCTCCCATAGCCGAACATCGCGCACCAGACGAGTTATGCCATTTGGTTCCAACGAAGCGGCATGATCGCTGCCCCACATAGCACGGTCCAGGGTAATGTGGCGTTCCACGCAGCAGGCGCCGATTGCCACTGCGCATACACTGGTGGGAATTCCAGTCTCATGCCCCGAATAGCCAATCGGCACTCCATAGCGCTCGGCCATCGCAGGAATTACACAGAGGTTCAGTTCGTTGTACTTCGCCGGATAGGTACTGGTCGCGTGCATCAGGATCAAATCGTTCTTTCCCAGAACATCTACGGCATGGTCGATTTCATCGTACGTGCTCATTCCTGTGGAGAGGATGATAGGTTTACCCGTTCTGCGAATGTGCCTCAGCAGGTTGTCGTCTGTGAGAGAAGCTGAGGCTATCTTGTACACAGGCAGGTCAAACTGCTCGAGAAAATCAACCGATGCCTCATCCCACGGAGAGGCAAACCAGGGCAGCTTCACCGATTTGCAAAATGCATCGATCTCCTGGTATTCCTCTCGCCCAAACTCCAAGCCGTATTTCAGGTCCCCGTTTGTCTCGCCAAAGGGGCTCTCGCGAGGTTTGGCCAACTCTTCGCGAGAGTACACCACTTCGATGGTGCGCTTTTGGAATTTCACCGCATCGCAGCTCGCCGCCAGGGCTACGCTGATTAATCGCTTGGCAAGGTCAATGTCGCCATTGTGGTTGATGCCGATCTCTGCAACGATGAAACATGGATGATCGTCACCAATCAGTTTGTCGCCAATCCTGACAGTACTCATGGGAAGTCTTCTCCTAGCCTCGCTCCACGGGAGCGGCCGAACCTCTGGCAGCAGGTAGCTTCGTGGAACTTAAATCCGAACTTGTAGCAAAGTCAATAACGCTTTTGGCTACAAAATCCAGCATTGGGCGGGTCAGCCCCGGATAAACACCGATCCAAAACACCCGATTCATCACAAAATCGGTATTTGGCAGCTCGCCAATGACACGGTGCTCGCAATCCTCATAGGCTGGCTGCCTGAGGAGGTTGCCGCCGAAAAGAAGTCTTGTGCCGATCCTCTTTTCGTCGAGCGCGCGGATAAGACCTTCCCTTGCGAACGGGGCATTTTCACGAACCGCTATCGGAAAGCCGAACCATGATGGATCAGAACCCGGTGTGGCTTCAGGCAGTAAAAGGTAGTCCTCCATCGGCTTGAGTACTGAATGCAGGTAACGGAAATTCTCCTTACGGCGCTCAATGAACCGCGGCAGTTTTTCAATCTGAGAGGCTCCAAGAGCGGCCTGCAAATCGGTGGATTTCAGATTGTATCCGCAGTGGGAGTAAGTGTACTTGTGGTCATACCCGCGGGGAAGACTGCCTTGCTGCCAGTCAAAACGCTTGCCACAGGTATTCTCTTTGCCCGGGTCGCACCAGCAGTCACGTCCCCAGTCGCGAAACGATTCGACAATCACGCCCAGCCTTGGATCTTTGGTAAGCACGGCGCCACCCTCGCCGG
>Ga0335073_10017445_pt1 | contig 10043 bp, 10 predicted proteins | sample Lox_Sample_22_FD_207093 | JGI IMG/M metagenome (GOLD analysis project Ga0335073, IMG submission 207093) | Soil microbial communities from Loxahatchee National Wildlife Refuge, Florida, United States - Lox_Sample_2.2 | ecosystem: Environmental > Terrestrial > Soil > Wetlands | place: USA... | reverse complement strand
CCGCGAGCTCGCTTCTGCGCTCGCCTATCGAGGCTACGACCATCAGTTGATCGTGGGTGAAGGCGGTCATTCCCTGGCGCACGGCGGTGCGCTGCTCCCCGACACCCTGCGCTGGCTGTGGCGCGAGTGGACCCCTGCAAGGAGTGCCGCATGAGCCTCACGTCGACATCTACCGGGGCGCCCACCAGAGAGGCGCTGCCGATCGCCGCGGGCAAGGATGGTTCACCTCGCGCTCACCTGAGCGTCCTCTTCAAATCCGGCTATGGCGTCGGCCAGGTCGTCGAGAGCGTCTCCACAGTGACGCTCAACACTTTTCTCTTCTTCTATCTGACCAACGTCTGCGGACTCTCGGGATCATTGACCGGCATCGCGTTGTTCGTCGCGCTCGTAATCGACGCCGTGGCGGATCCCGTGATCGGCTCGCTCTCGGACAACCTCAGCACGCGCTGGGGGCGGCGCGTGCCGGTCATGGCGATAAGCCTCGTACCGCTGGCACTGAGTCTGGGGCTCCTGTTCTCCATCCCGCATCTCTCCGGCTGGGCGCTGTTTCTCTACGCGTTCGCGATCGTGGTGGCGCTGCGTATCGCGATGTCGGGATTCATCGTTCCCTATCTCGGCCTGGGTGCGGAGCTCTCCCCCGACTACGACGATCGTTCCAGCGTCGTCGCCTTTCGGGTGATCTTTGGCATGCTGGGCATGGTCGTGCCGCTGATGCTCGGGTTCGGTGTCTTTTTGAGTGGCCATGACGGCCTGCTCAATCGCGCCGCCTACGCGCCCTTCGGCTGGACGCTGGCCGCGGCGTTATGGGTCGCAGGGATGCTCGCGACCGTCGTGTCGTTGCGCGGGGCGCCCCGCCTCGCCAAGGTGAAGCCCGCACACGAGCCCCTGGTGCGGCGGCTCCTCGGTGAGGTGCTGGAAGTCTTCCGCAATCCATCCTTTCGCAGGCTCTTTGGCGGCGTGCTGCTGTTCTTCACGGGCCAGGGGGTCTGGAACGCGCTGGGGCTCGATGCCAACCAGTACTTCTGGTCCCTCGACGTGAAGCAGATCCAGACCGTTTCCATGAGCCTGGTCGGAGGACTGGCCCTCGGATTGCCGGCCGGCTTCGCCCTGATCGGACGTGCCGAGAAGCGCACGATCGTCCTCGCCGGCATCGCGATCTTTGCCGCGGCGCAGGGACTGCCTGCGCTGCTGCAGGTGTTGGGATGGATCCCAGGTGGACTGAGCGTCCGGATGGCGTGGCTCGTGAGCGCCATGGTCATCGCCGGAGCCGCGGCCACACTGGTGACGATCTCGTTTCAGTCGGCGCTGGCGGATGCCGTGGACGAGCACGAGCAGATGTTTGCGACGCGCCGGGAAGGCCTGTATTTCGCCAGTCTCAGCTTCGCCAACAAGGCGGCAACCGGACTCGGCTCGATGATCGCGGGCTTCCTGCTCGATGTGATTCGCTTCCCCAGCACAGCCATCGCAAGCGGCCACGCTGCGAGCATTGCTCCCGATGTCCTGCGCAATCTTGGCCTCCTCTACGGGCCGGCGGCGGGACTCATTACTGTAGCTTCGTTGCTCTTCTTCTCCCGCTATCGCTTGAATCGTGCCGCCCACGCTACGATCACCAGCGCTCTAGCGCAGAGACGTTAAAGCCCGCAGCCTACGACGATGCTCAGTATTCGATTCGAACGGATGCCAGGGTTTCCGCTTGTGGCCTGCAAAGAAACGGATGGAGCGGACCTCCGTTGAATGTCCCGTGAGGCAGTCCGCTGCGAAGCGGTGCGATCCGGCGCCCGGCTAATCCGGGATACGAACCCTGCACCAGCCCTACCCTGGCGGTCGTGATGAACGTTCTCAACGATCATGTCGACGACGAAACGCCGCCGCGCGCTCGCACCCACATTGCAGGCAGCGCCATCGCTGCTCGCTTTGATCGAATCGCAGATTGTCCGGCGTCAGCAGATGTCCCCTGCCACAACGGCTCGGGATTTCCGCGCGCGGGACTTTGCGGCGATCGATATTGGCAAAGTGGACGACCGCCGTACTATTTAGTCGCGAGCAGGCCCCCGCTACCATTTCGAAATCAATAACTTACAAAACAAGACCCGCTACCATGGGTGCGGGCCGCGCACTTTTTCGCGTCCACTGCGCCCCTCGTTGCCTACCTTTTGACTAGTCAGAAGACTAGTCATATCCTGATGAGCATGAAGGCAAAGACCTGGCCGGTACAGGACGCCAAAGCACGTTTCAGTGAGCTCCTGGAGACGTGTGTCCGCGAGGGACCCCAGATCGTGACGCGTCGGGGAGAAGAGACCGCGGTGCTGGTGCCCATGCAGGAGTGGAAGCGGCTCTGCCAGATCGCGCGGCCGTCGTTGAAGGCCTTGCTGCTGACGGACTTCGCGCGCGCCGAGCTGACGGCGCCGTCTCGCGGGCGGCATCGGCGACGTTCGATTCCGTCGTTTTGAGTACCGCCGTGTACTTACTCGACACCAACATCGTGTCGGAACTGCGCAAGCCGCGCCCGAATCCGAAGGTGGTTGCCTGGCTTCAGAACGTCGAGGACTCCGATCTGCATCTTTCTGCAGCAACGGTCGGAGAGATCCAAGCCGGCATCGAGGCGACGCGCACTCAGGACCCGACCAAGGCAGAGGAACTCGAGCCATGGGCTGACCAGGTGGCAGTTTCATACAACGTACTCGCGATGGACGCCGCATGCTTTCGCCGATGGGCCAAGCTCATGCACCGCCAGTCCAGCACCGTCTATGAAGACGCCATGATCGCGGCAACGGCACTCGTGCATGATCTGACCGTTGTTACGCGCAACGTGCGGGACTTCTCCCGTTTCGACGTGCGGGTGCTGAATCCGTTCGAATAAGCGGCCGCCGAACGGCCGCTCGTGACCTTCTGAGCCATTCGCGATTCCGGAAAGCGGCCGTTGAGATTTGGGATTAGCGCACGCTCGCTGCCGGCCGATCCAATGACTGACGCCACGTTTCAGAGTCTCCTCTCTGCCGTTGCTCCATCCCGCTGCTATCCGGCTTCCGCCGTCGCCCCGACGCCCCCCCGCGTTTGAGTAGCGGAAGAGTTTAGAGTCCAGCCTGCTGTTGACGCTGCCCCATTTTCCTGGACGGTTCGGCGCTAGAGATTCGCTGCGGCAAAAAGGCCGGCTGGAGGACGACCGCCGCGAGGCGCCCCGCGAGTAGCCCGGTACGGCTCCACGAGAGTGGCTGAATGGTCGAAGTCGCCACTTCTGCGACCCTACGAAGACTATGGAGGGCCATGGATGAGGTATGGGAGGCGACAAAAGGAATCGGTCAGTCAATTGCAATGCTTGAGACCGGGCAACGTCTCCTACCCCCACTGGGCGCCTTTTGAACCTCGCTGTGACGTACGACTTTCGTTGAAGACCGATGAGTTTGACTTGGAGGACTTGTCTCTATTGGCGAGAACAGTCGGGCATGCGTCCGGCGGGAGCTGGCCGATGAGCGAGAGCAGCTTGAGGGGCAAGAAGGTTGTGGTCCTGGGCGCAAGCCGAGGTGTCGGGCGTGAAATCGTCCGGCGTGCCCGAGAAGACGGCGCCGCACAGGTGTGGGCCGTGGCGCGAGGGCGCGAAGCACTGGAGCATCTGGCGAATGAACTGCCAGGCACTCGCACTCTCGTTCTCGATGCCGCGACCGAGGACGCGCCGCGGCAGGTGTTCGACGCTCTGCGTCCCGATGTCCTCATCATCTGCGGTGGCGCAACACCTGCAACTTCCCCCGTTCAGGATCTCTCATGGAAAGAGTTTGCCGCGAACTGGGAAAGTGACGTGCGTATGTCGTTCCTCTTTTGCCGTGAAGCATTGCGCGCGCCACTTGCAGCAGGCTCGGCCGTCATTCTGATTTCGAGTGGCGCGGGCCTCGGTGGCTCACCCATTTCAGGAGGGTACGCGGGATCCAAGCGCATGCAGATGTTTCTGGCGGGCTACTGCCAGAAGGAGTCGAGTCGCCTTAACCTCGGCATCCGCTTCACGACGCTTGTGCCAATGCGCATCATGCCGGAGACCGACTTGGGTAGGACCGCAGCAGAGGGCTATGCTCGCTACCTCGGCATCAAGCCAGCGGATTTCATCGAAGGCATGCAGGACCGGCAATCCGCGCGTGACGTTGCAGACGCCGTCGTGCGAATTGCCATGGACGGTACCGACATGATGGGTCCGGTCGTCTCTATCTCTGCCGCCGGACTCGCGCGTGTCGCATGAGCGGTGAGGACGGTCGCGGTCCTGGAGTCCCCGAGGGCCTCAATCGCGATACTTTTCCGCGTTTCGCGGAGCCGCACCGCCAAGAGCTTAAGCTCCATTGCTATCGCATGCTCGGCTCCCTACAAGACGCCGAAGACGTTGTCCAGGACACTTTCGTGAAGGCGTGGAACGCGCTAGATGAGTTCGAGGGGCGCGCGCTGTTCAAGAACTGGCTATATCGAATCGCAACCAACGCCTGCCTCAATGCTATCGCAGCGCGGTCCCGCCGAAGTCGCCTGCTTCCCGCGCAGCTGGGGCTTCCATCGACCGAAGTGCCTGATGGACAGCCTGACACGGAAGTCCCGTGGCTCGAGCCCTACCCCGATCTCGAGCTCCTGGGGATCGTTGACGTAAGCGGCGGCCCGGAGCGTCGCTATGAGATGCACGAAGCGGTGCGGCTTGCCTTCTTGGCGGCTATTCAGCAGCTGCCGCCGCGCCAGCGCGCCGCGCTCATTCTCTCGGATGTCGTCGGCTGGTCGGCGGCGGAGATTGCCTCGCTTCTGGGCGGCTCGCCGGCTTCTGTCAACAGCATCCTGCAACGGGCCCGCGAGACCATGCGGCGGAGCTACGGCCGTGAGGCAGCACCTTCGGACCCGAAGAAAGCTTCGGGCCAGCAGGCGCTGCTCGAGCGGTACGTCCACGCGTGGGAAAGTACTGATCTCGATGCCTTTGTAGGCGTACTGAAAGAGGACGCGATCTACTCGATGCCGCCGTGGCGCCAGTGGTACCAGGGGCGCGAAAGCATCCGCAGCTTTTTCGGCAAAGTGTGGAGGGCATACGGCGGCTTTCGCTTGGTGCAAGTCGGTGCCAACAGACAGCCCGCTTTCGCGCTGTATTCGCGCTCCAAAGGGGGCGGCGGCTGGAACGCGCATTCGCTGCAGGTGCTTTCGATGCGAGATGAAGGGATCGCGGCGCTGACGATGTTCATGAGGCCGCTCTCCTCAAGGATCTTTCCAGCCTTCCACCTGCCACTCACTCTCTCGGACTGAGGTTTCCTGTCGCCTTCCACGGCAAGACACACGGCGAGCTGATCTTGCCGATGAACTAGTGCCGTCTCAGTGGTCTTCAGTATGCAGCGTCAAGAACGTGCCGATGACGCACTAACGCGACGTTTGTACCAACTTTACGAGGAGAACACTATGTTACTCAAGAACAAGACCGCGGTTATTTACGGTGCGGGCGGCGCTGTAGGCGGTGCAGTTGCCCGAGCGTTCGCGCGTGAGGGAGCCAAGGTATTCCTGACCGGGCACACGCTGGCCTCGGTCGAGGCGACGGCGCGCGATATAGGCTCAGCCGGCGGAGCTGCGGAGATCGCGCAGGTTGATGCACTCGATGAACAGCAAGTGGACCAACACATCGCGGCACTCGTCACCAAGGCGGGTCGAATCGACGTTTCCTTCAACGCTATCGGCATTCCGCAGCCGGGCATGCAAGGCATTCCGCTCGCCCAGTTGTCGGTCGAGCGCTTCATGACACCTATCACTACCTACCTGAGGTCTCATTTCCTGACCGCGCGCGCCGCGGGTCGCCGTATGGCCGAGGCTGGCTCCGGTGTGATCTTGATGCACACTCCGGAACCGGCTCGCCTCGGTCTCCCGCTTAATGGGGGTATGGCGCCCGCGTGGGCTGCGATGGAGTCTCTCAACCGTAGCCTGTCGGCCGAGTTCGGCCCGCGGGGCGTTCGATCGGTCGTGATCCGTTCGAGTGGCCTACCCGAAACACACACGATCGACGTCGTGTTCGGTCTGCACGCCAAGGCGATCGGGATTCCGGTGCAGCAGTTCCGCGCGATGGTCGAAGGGATCAGCCACAGGAAGCGCTCGAGCACACTTGCCGAAGTGGCCGAGACGGCCGTGTTCCTCGCGTCGGATAGAGGCAGCGGCCTCACGGGAACCGTTGCAAACCTGACGGGGGGCGAAATTGTGGACTAGGTGGTGCAGCGGAATGCAACAGTGGCGCCAAGACTTGCTGGTGGGGTTCGGGCGCCACCGCGCTCGTCGATCCTGGTGTCGCGAGAACCAGGCGGTCCTGCCCTCCTTCCAATACGGGATAGTCGACCGTTCCATACCGTGTCTGAATCGTCCCAACGACCACTACGGAGAGGGTCGAGGCCTATCGGCGAGCGACGCATATTGGCCGCAAAGAGGCGCATGGCGCGGACCTCCGTTGATTGTCCCGGCGATGCAGACCGCTGCAAAGCATTGCGTTCCGGTGCGCGGCTGATCTGGCATAGGGTTACGTATCAGGGCTGCCGGATTCATCGTCAGCCTCGCGGCCAACTGTCGGCCGGTCCGAAATACCGGGATGCTCCCGACGGAACTACGCAAGGGCGGCACGGGCAGCCTCAACGTTGCTGCCTTGCAGGGCCCCGTTCAGGTCGGCCAGAGCCCCACGGTATGCCGCCTCATCCGGCAAGCCGATCTCAGACGTCGCCGCTCGCTGGGCGGCCGCGTGCCGCACGTTGGCCTCCCGCTGACGGAGATTTTCAACGGCTGGACCCAACGTCGCGGCCCGGGACAGACGCTCGGCAACCAGTGGCCACTGCCGCCGGCGCAAGTGCGTGGTTCAATCCGACGTGTCCGAGGGTCACGCGGTGATCTACGCCCTCCCATTGCTCGCCGAACCGGCGCGTGAAGCTTATTTCCACGAAGCTCGACAGCTCGGCGACCGATAGTCGAACTCCCCAGAGTCCGAAGGGTAGCTGCACGGCGATCCGGGCTTCCGCGCGCTGCCACCCGTCAAAGCCGAACTGCAGTGTGAACGGCTCCCGGTCCTCTATTAACAATGACCGATCCGCTTCAAGCTGCAGCACCGGAACCTCATCGCGCCAGTGCCATGTGCCGGCCGGCCGGTCAATCTGTTCACCGGGCTCACCGCGCCGGCCCTGTCCATTGCGGTGCCACGCAGCGTAGCGCTGCGCCACGCTCACCAGTTGCTCAACGGGATGCTGCCGTTCGCGTGCGACGAGCAGTTTCAGAAATTCGGCGTGCGCCCACATGAGCGGCATCGCACTGCCGGACGGACGGCCCGGTTCAAGGCCCATCTGGGGTATCGGGTCAGCATCCCAAACCTGTTCCGGCAACAGCCCCCCAACACCGGAACAACGATACATCGTGGCCAGATACGGGAGCGGGTCTTCACCGCTCAGCATGGCCAGATGGCCGCGCTCTCCCACGAGCAGCGGCCACGCTCGACCGACTCCGTTGCCGTCGTACGCGCGGCCGTCGTGATACTCGCCGTAGCCATCGCCGTTGTACCGGTGATATAGGGGTCCCGAGGGGGTGTCGACCATCAGCAGGCGATCAACCACCCTGAGGGTGTCCTGGATGCGGGGATCGCGCGCCGAGCGCAGACCGAGGCGCGCCAGGTACGAGAAATCAAGGCTTACGAGCGTCGAGGCGCGAATCCACTCGCCCGCGCGGTTGCGCAGTTGAACCCAGTCGCTCACGCTGTCGGTGCCGTCCGCGGCGTTGCCGATGCGCACGTAGTAACCGCTCACACCGGCCTCGCGCGCCAGCGCTGTATCCCTGACATAGCACCAGCCCTCGAGTCGCTCATTCCAGTCGTCGGCCAGATCGAGCGCGTAGCGCCGTTCCTCCTCTGACAGCCAGAATTGGGCGGCTACGAGCGCGCTGATTACTACCGCAACGGTGAAGGGACTGACCCCCGGGTTCTCCTCCCAGCGATCCTGTGGGCTGGACGGGCCGTTGTGCGCAATGAAGTGGATCGCCGCGCGCACCATATTGCGGGTGCCGGCGAGCTCTCGCTCGCCCAGTTCGTGCAACTTAGCAGCGAGCAGCACGGGCAAAGCCACCTCATCGAGCTGCACTCCATCCCAAAATGGCTCACCGCTCGGGAAATAATTCTGTGGCCAGCGACCCTCGTGTCGCTGGGTGGCTATGAGATGCGCCAGGATTTGCTGGGCATCATGAAGTTGGTTCGCTGCGAGCAAAGCGAAGGCGGTCAGAGTGGCGTCGCGGGGCCAGACCAGATGGTAACCTCCCAGGGCATCCGTGCTGTTGCCCCAGGGAATACTCAGGCTCGCGACCACGGCGCCGGGATAGGCGCGATCCTCGTGGATTTTCAGCACTGCAGCTGACAGCAAGCCCGCATCGCCTAGCGCATCACTGGGTCGCGGCAACTGTAATCGCGTACTCCAGTCCTGCCACTCCTGAAGAAACTCAGCGCGCAGTGTGTCAAACGAGGCCGCCAGAGCCGTGCGTGAACGCGTCAGCGCGCCGTGAATATTGCCTGCAAACCCCAGGGCGAGTACGCCGCTGTGTCCGGCGGTTTCGGCGGTGAGCGCCACCGTGCCATTGACGGCACTGTCAAAGCGGTAGGTCAATTTTCCATGGCGATCGAGATCCTGCCAGCCGTCCGATGCACCCACGTAGCCACAGCTGAGCTTGAGCAGTGGGGCGTTCGCGGCCAGGCATACGCAACAATTGCCATGTCGTGCGTAGCCGACGCCGTTGCGTACCCAGGCGGTGTTGTGCTTTCCCGTGCTGTTCAAGTGGGGAGCGAGGATCACCACGAGGCTGTAAGGGCCGATCAGGCTGAAGCGCACGAGAAGCACGTCGCGCATCGGGTCCGGCAGCACGTCGAGCGTAAGCTGATAGTCATCACCGAAATGGATGATAGTGAGTGCCGGCAGGCAGGGCCCCGGGGTCGTGAGCCGATAGCGCCGAATACGCTTGAGATCGAGCCAGCGGTTATCGCCGAGGAGATAGAACCCCAAGTCACGAATCTGCGGCTGACCAGTCGATGGCCAGTACACCTCGTTGATGATTCCGTGGCCGACGGTCGCCCAGATACGCGTACCGCCCAACGCTGTGGTCACGTAATCCTTGTCGCTCGAGCTCCAGGTCGGCGAGATTCCCGGCGCACCGAAGGCCAGCGTGCCCGGCACCGGGGCGAGATCTGTTTCCGAAAGCCTTGCTTCGAATGCGGGCGTCTCGTGCGGATTGCCGCCGCCATCCCTGGCAGCGAAGCTCACGCTGCGAATCTCCGCCAGGCGTTCCGGAGTCACGCTACTGGCTATTCCTGGCAATCGCAGCAGAGGCAAGAGTGCTCTCCGCCTTGAAGATCAGCGGCACCCCTTCCTTCCCAGTACCGATCACCAACGCCTCGAGCCGACGCGCGATCATGGTACTGCTAGCAGACCGCCGCTGCGCTCTCCAGTTCAAACGACAACCCGAAAATTTCCTTTGCACCGACTACAGCGTGCAGTTTTGCCTCCTGGGCTGGTGGCGCGAGCATCACATTTCAGGCGTACGTATGAAGAAGCGTTTCAGTTCGTGACGACACGTTTCCGCTTCATGACAAGGCGCGTATCACAGCGTGATGGCTGGACGCAGCCGGCGTTGGCCAATGAACTTTGCTGTTCCGTACAACTCGAAATTACGGAGGCGTTTGCAATCGTGCGGCGGTGCGCTTTTCAACTTGGCGGAGTCCTCGCAGTCGGCTGCTGGCTGCTGATAGCGAGCGCTGCTGCTGACCCGAACACGGGCGACGCAGGCCCGGGGGCGCTCCTCATGCGGTCGCGGCCCGTTGAGCAACAGGTCGACGCCGAGAAGCATCCGCGTGTACTGCGTCAACTGACTCAGCTTCGCGTCGGACCTGCGCGCGGCGTCATCGCGCCCGAGGACCTGCGCAACCTGCTGGGGAAGAATTTTCCCGAGAGTCTGGGGGGCGACCACGGTCTCAATGAGCTCGAGATCGAAGTGCGCGCGCCGCGCGCAGTGCCGCAGCGGCCGGTGCAGACGCGGATTCCGATGGG
>Ga0335073_10017443_pt1 | contig 10043 bp, 8 predicted proteins | sample Lox_Sample_22_FD_207093 | JGI IMG/M metagenome (GOLD analysis project Ga0335073, IMG submission 207093) | Soil microbial communities from Loxahatchee National Wildlife Refuge, Florida, United States - Lox_Sample_2.2 | ecosystem: Environmental > Terrestrial > Soil > Wetlands | place: USA: Florida... | reverse complement strand
GCTCAAGCGCCCGCTCTTCGATCGTGTAGCGGTACTGCTCGACCAGCCAAACCCGGCCATGGTCGAGGGGCACGATGATGGCTGCGTCGTCCTTTTCGACCACGCCATAAATGCCTTTTTCCCCGTTGGAGCGCAGGATCTCGTCCTCGCGCAGACGCATCCAGCGGTTGCGGTAGACCTCGCGGCTGGAGAGGGTGGTAATGGTACGGCCAGGGGACTGGACGGGGTGCATGGGGCCTCCTGCTGCGAAGGTGCCGCGGCGGGTACATTTCAGGATACCCGGCCTTTGAAGAAAGCACGATGAATGCGAGTGCAGGGATTAGCCTGGTAACGCCAAAGCCCGCCCGCTACGGCGCCTACGAATGGCGCAGCCGGAACCGGCGCATACGCCCCACCAGCGATGCCGGGCCACTTACACTGAGGTGGACAAGATTGCCCTCGTACTCGCGTTTGTGGACTACCATTCCAGCCTCGATCGCGGCCAGCGCTGCGCCTTCGTGCTGGGGCACGCGAAGATCGGCCTCGACGACCGGGTCCGAGCGCAGCGCGTCGTCGATGGCCGCCAGCAGTCCGTCCATACCCTCCCCCGTCATGGCGGAGACGGCGACCTGGCCGCGCGCGGAGGCGTACTTGCCGAGCTGCTCGCGGTCTGCCTCGTCGAGCAGGTCAATCTTGTTGAGCACCTCGATGCGAGGCTTATCCAGGGAGTCCAGCTCGCCGAGCACCTTTTCGACTTGCGCCTTCTGCTCCTCGCCGTAGCTCGAGACGGCGTCTCGTACATGAAGCAACACTTCGGCCTGGGCAACCTCTTCCAGCGTGGCCCGAAAGCTGGTGACGAGCGTGTGGGGCAGGTTGCGGATGAAGCCGACAGTGTCGGACATTAGGACCTTGCGGCGGCTGGGAAGCTCGATCGCGCGTAGCTTGGGGTCGAGCGTCGCGAACATCCGCGACGAGGACAGCACCTGCGCACCGGTGAGCGTGTTGAAGAGCGTGCTTTTGCCGGCGTTGGTGTACCCCACCAGGGCGACGGTGGGCACAGGAACAGCTTCGCGGCGCTGCCGCTGCTGCTTGCGAACGCGGCGGACGGCCTCGAGGTCGAGCTTGAGCTGGTCGATGCGCCGCTGAATCCGCCGGCGGTCGGTTTCAAGCTGGGTTTCGCCGGGGCCCCGGGTGCCGATGCCGCCGCCGAGCTGGGACATCGTCTTGCCCCGGCCAGCCAGTCGCGGCAACAGATACTCAAGCTGGGCCAGCTCCACCTGGAGCTGGCCTTCGCGAGTGCGCGCGTGCCGGGCGAAGATATCGAGGATCAGCTGCGTGCGGTCGAGAACCCGGCAGGGAAGCGCCGACTCAAGGTTGCGCAATTGTGTGGGGGAGAGGTCATGGTCGAAGAGAACCAGGTCAGCCTCGGTGGACGCGGCGACCCCGGCAATCTCCTCGACCTTTCCAGAGCCGATGAGCGTAGCCGGATCGGGGCGCGGACGCCGCTGCAGGAGTTCGGCAGTCACCTGCCCCCCGGCGCTCAGCACCAGTTCTCGAAACTCGGCGAGAGACTCTTGGGAGTCGAACGTGGAGCGCCGGCGCACAACTGCATTGGAGCGCCGGCGCACACCGCGGTGCGCTCCTTGAACTCCTGCTGTGGTCAGAGTATCGGCATGCGGAGGTATGTCGGAATCGGGGCACAACTGATCAGGCCGCCCATCCGCTGTGAGTGCGGTGCTGCGGCCAAAATCCACTCCCACCAGAACGGCCCGTTCCCCGCCGTTCGTGGCGACGGGGGAAGATCCGCCTCTGCGCGCCTCGCTTGCCAACGAGGACTCTCCGTTCTATCGCTGCTCCGCAGTTTGCGGTACGGAGGGTATTGCCACGGGAGTTGGTCCCATGCCGGTGGTCACGGCAGCCGGACGGTGCTCGCTGTGAATCACGCTCCGGTTGCTCACCACTGTGGAAATGGCGTGTTTGAAAATCAACTGCTCCTGGCTGTTGTTTTCGAGCAGCACGGAATACTTGTCGAAGGACCGAATCTTTCCTGTGAGCTTCACGCCGCTGACCAGGTAGATCGTAATGGGGGTCTTGTCCTTACGAACCGTGTTCAGAAAGGTGTCCTGAATATTTTGTGCCGGCTTGTTCTCCATGTGCCGATCTCCTGCTTTCTTTGAAGTTTTGAGTGCAACTGCGCTTCGGTGAAAAGTCAATGCAGCGGGGGAGCTGCCGGAACCCCCGGCCGCTTGAGGCCCCGCAATGTGACCAAGATATAGAGGTTTGCGTTCCATTTCAACTCCGCCATCCCGCAAACTCCATGCCGGGTTCGGCCTTTTATCCTGCTTACTATGGTTTAGCTCCCATGTGCAGGCCGCAGCCCACCAACGCCGGAAGCCAGAAAAAACGCCCGGCCGCCGGCAAAAGAGCTCCGGCGGCGTCGCGCAAGCGCGCTGCTACAATAGATGCGTGCAAGACGCCGTCGGTCCGCTCCGCACGCCTTCCTTCATCTCCCAGCCGGTTCCCATGCTCGACCTCGAGCGGCAGTACAAGCCGCTGCACGCGGAATTGCTAGCCGCCCTTGAGCATGTGCTAAAGACGCAGCAGTTCATTCTTGGCGAGCATGTAGCCGCCTTCGAGCTGGCATCGGCCGGTCAGCTGGGGGTGTCGCACGCGATCGGCTGCTCCTCCGGCACAGACGCGCTCTGGCTGGCTTTGGCCGCCGCGGGCATCGGTCCCGCATGCGCCGTCGTGACGACCCCCTTCAGTTTTTTCGCCTCCGTCAGTGCCATAGTGCGAGCTGAGGCCATACCGTTACTGGCCGACATTGATCCTGCGAGCTTTAACCTCTCGCCGGCTGCGGTGGAAGCGCTTCTGGATGGACCGCGCGGCAGGGAAGTACGGGCCATACTCCCGGTACATCTCTACGGCCAATGCGCCGAATTTTCTCCTGACTTTGGACGAGAGCATAGGTTGGCCGTCATTGAAGACGCTGCCCAGGCCTGGGGTGCGGAACGAAACGGCGTCAAGGCCGGCAGATTGGGCGATGCGGCCGCCTTCAGCTTCTATCCCACCAAGAACCTGAGCGCTGCAGGCGACGCCGGCATGGTGACAACCAACTCGGCCGAGCTGGCCGAGCGGCTGCGGATGCTGCGCCAGCACGGAATGCGCCGGCGCTACCACCACGACGAGCTGGGCTGGAACGCGCGCATGGACGGGTTTCAGGGTGCCGTTCTAAGCGTGAAGCTCAAGTACATCGAGAGCTGGAACGAGGCGCGGCGAGCCGTCGCTGCCCGCTATCATGAGCTCTTCACGAGGGCCGGGTTAACAGAAGCCGGCCCGTATCCCACGCGCGGAGTAGTCTTGCCCCGGGAGATGCCGGGCAACCGCCATGTGTGGCATCAGTATGTGATCCGCGCTCCGCGCCGCGATGCCCTGCGCGCATTTCTCACGGAACGGCGGATCGGCACGGAGATTTACTATCCCGTGCCGCTGCACCTGCAGCAGGCGCTCAAAGAGCTCGGCTACAAAGAGGGCGACTTCCCTGAGGCCGAGCGCGCCGCCCGCGAGGTGCTCGCCCTGCCGATCTTCCCGGAACTCCGCGAAGATGAGCAGGAGACGGTGGTTGGAGCCATTGCGGAGTTCTTAAGCTAAGCCGCACGCTACGCGGTGAACTTCGACTGCTTCACGCGGTCGGCGGTTTCACCTCAACATGCGACGCCTGCTCCACAAATGTCGCAATCGCCGAATGATCCAGATCGCCTTTACCGTCCGCGATCAACGACGAAAGCATTTGCTGCACCAGCGACGTAATGGGAAGGCAGACATGGTTCGATTCGGCCGTCTGCAACGCGTTGCGCAGGTCCTTCTGGTGCAGATTGATCCGGAATCCGGGCTTGAAGTTGCGCGCAATCAGCATCGGCCCCTTCGCGTTCAGCACGGCGCTGCCCGCCAGTCCGCCCTTGATGGCGTTTACAACGACTTCTGGGTTGAGCCCGCAGCGCGTGGCCAGCGTGAGCGCCTCACCCATCGCGGCGATGTTGCATGCGACCATGATCTGATTCGCCAGCTTGGTTGTGTTGCCGGCGCCGATCGGCCCGGTCAGCGTAACGCTCGAGCCCATGCATTTGAGAATCGGCTCAGCCTTTGCGAAGACTTCTTCTTTGCCGCCGACCATGATGGCCAGCGTGCCCTCGATGGCCTTGGGTTCGCCGCCGCTCACTGGAGCGTCGAGAAACTCCACGCCCTTGGCGGCGCAGGCCGCGCCGATCTTCTGCGAGACCAGCGGATTGATCGAGCTCATGTCGATGATGAGCGAACCGGATTTAGCGCCGGAGAGAATGCCGTTCGCGCCGAGCACCACCTCTTCCACTTCAGGGCCGTCGGGAAGCATGGTAATGATGATCTCCGCCCGTGCGCCCACGTCGCTGTTCGATGCGCCACGCTGGGCGCCGTCTTTTACGCAGGCATCTAGCTTTTCCGCAGTGCGGCCGTAGGCGATGACCGTGTGGCCGGCTTTCAAAAGATTCTTAAGCATGGGGCGGCCCATGATGCCGAGGCCGACAAATCCTACAGTTGCCATGGTGATTCTCCTTTAGATCGTCTCAGTGTTTCTTGAAGCGGGCCGCAATATTCTCCGCGCCACGCGCGAGGATGCCCACGTCGCTGCCCGTTGCGGTGAAGTTGAAGCCAAGCCCGAAAAGAAATTCGACGTCATCGACATTCCCGGCGAGCGTTCCGGCGGATTTGCCTGCTGCGCGAATGCGCTCGGCCGCGTCTTTGATGGCAGCCTGCACGTCGGGGTGCTTGGGGTTGCCGAGGTGGCCGAAGTCCGCGGCCAGGTCGCTCGGGCCGATGAAGATGCCGTCGATGCCTTCGATGGCTGCGACTGCCTCGATCTCTTTGAGCGCGGCGCGCGTTTCGATCTGCACAAGGACGCACGTATCGAGGTGGGCGTTGCGATGATAATTCTGCGTACGGCCATAGTCGATGGCCCGCGGCCCGACGGCTACACCGCGAATGCCTAGCGGCGGATAGCGCGTAGCCGCAACGGCGCGCTTCGCTTCTTCCGCATTCTGCACGAAGGGAATAAGCAGCGTGCGCGCGCCGACATCGAGCGCGCGCTTGATGATTACCGGCTCGTTCCACGGAACGCGAAACACCGGCTCCGCACTGCCGCCGCGCATGGCCTGAAGTTGAGGCAGCAAGGTGGAGATATCGTTGGGCGCATGCTCACCGTCAATCACGATCCAGTCGAAGCCCGCGCCGGCGATAATGTCGGCTGCGATGGGACTCGCCAGCCCGGACCACAGCCCGACCTGGCGCTCGCCTTGCGCTAGGGCCTGCTTGAAGGCGTTGCGGGGAATGTTTCCCGGCCACTCGGCCATGAACGATCTCCTCATCTTTGATTTTCAGCATGCACCCGCCAAGTGTTTCCCACAGTGCGGTTCACGCGGTTTGTGCGGGATTGAGCTCGATGCGCTTGATCTCGCCCACGATCGGCCCGTAACTGACGATAGCGCAGAAGGCGATGAGGCCGACGAAGACCAGCGCGCCATTGTACGAATGCGTTTTTTCCACGATGTAGCCGATGATCAGCGGCGTCGTAATGCCGGCCGTGTTGCCGAAGAGATTGAAGAGCGCGCCGTTCATCCCTACCATCCCCTTGGGTGAGGTATCGGAGATCACCGTCCAGCCAAGCGCGCCGATGCCTTTACCGAAGAAAGAAAGGGACATGAAGAACAGCATCAGGCTTTGCGAATGGGCGTAGTTGCAGGCAATGATGGTCATGGAAAGTCCCATGCCGGCCATGATGGGCAACTTGCGCGCAAAGCTGAGCGAGCAGCCGCTGTGCAGCAGCCGGTCGGAGATCACTCCGCCGAGGATGCCACCGATACCCCCGCAAAGCCCAGGCACCGCGGCAGCGAAGCCGACCTTTAGCACCGACATGTGCCGCGCCTGCGCCAGATAGAGCGGAAACCAGGTAAGAAAAAACCACGTGAGGGTGGTGATGCAGTATTGGCCGATGTAGACGCCCACCAGCATCCGGTAGCTCAGCAGCATCTTGACCGTCGCCCAGGTGAGCGTGTTCTTCTTCGCGCTGGCCTGCGTGTCGGTATTGACCAGCCCGCCGCCCCTTTCGATCAATTCAATCTCGGACGGAGCGATGCGCGGATGGTCCTTCGGCCCGTAGATATTGGTGAACCAGATGACGGTCAGCACCGCGCCGAGCGCGCCCATGAACCAGAAGCAGCTTTGCCATCCCGCAGTGTGAATGAGCCATCCGAAGATGGGCGCGAAGATCGGCAGCGCGAAATACTGCGAGCTGTTGAAGATGGCCGAGGCGCGCCCGCGCTCCGAGGTCGGGAACCACGCCGCCACGATGCGGCCGTTGCCGGGAAAGACAGGCGATTGCGCCAGGCCGGAAAGAATTCTGAGGATGAAGATGGCCGTGAACGCCGCGCTGGCCGCAAGATAGCCGGCGAACGCGGTGATGAACGCGCACGCCGACCAGCTGATGATGGCGATTCCATAGACGCGCTTCGATCCGAATCGATCGAGCAGTCCGCCGGAGGGGAGTTGTCCCAGCGCGTAAGCCCACCCGAAGGCAAACAGCAGATAGCTCAGCCGCGCCGCCGTCAGGTGCATGTCTTTCGGCATTGAGGAGAGAGCCTGCGAGAGTACCGAACGGTCGGCAAAGCTGAAGCAGCTTACAACGAAGAGAATGAAGATGATGAGGTACCGGATGCGGGTTTGCCGGGCTTCAGCCAAGGTGCGGTGATCCATTCTGCGCAGGTGTTGCTGCTCTGGTAGCGATTCGTTTCCACCGTAGCACGCCGGGGAAGCCGCGTTACGCCGTTTCGCTGAGCGACTGGATCAGCCCGCGGATATAGCCGTAACAAAACGCAAACGACTGCAGCGAGTCGGGATCATTGTGCGCCAGCGGCACATGATCGGGCATGAGCATGTATTCATAGCCCACCTCGCGATACACCTTGATGGCTTTCACAAAATCCACGTCGCCCTCGTCGGGATACACCTCGACAAAGTCGTTACGATGCCCGCGGATATTGCGGAAGTGCACGTTAAAAATCTTCTTCCGCGTTCCGAAGTAGCGGATCACGTCGAAGATCTCGACGCCGGGATTCTCGAGGTCTTCCGAGATCGTTCCCTGGCAGAAGTTCAGGCCGTGATACGGGCTCTCCTGAATGGTGATGAATTTCTTCAGGCCGTCGATTGTGCCCAGCACGCGGTTCACGCCCTGGTAGCCCTCGGGCGGAACGCCGGGATCCTGCGGATGGCAGGCCATGCGGATCTTGTTTTCGTTCGCGACGGGAATCACGCGATTGAGGAAGTACGTGATGCGCTCCCAGAACTGGTCGGCGTTTACCTCACCGGCGCGGGTGAGTGGTGTCTTCGGCTTGGCTTCGGAGAGTTTCCACTGGTGATAGAGCGCGTCGCCGCGGCCCTGTACGCGGCCGGTGCGCAACACGCCCAGGATGCTCATGTTGTACTTGATCGACGGAATGCCCGCCTGCGCGCAGTTGCGGATGAAGGTCTGCAGCTGTTCGATGTCGCGATCGCGCTCCGGGCTCTGCGCCAGCATGATGGCCGGGTGCTTCTCGTTATCGATGTAGCTGGACTCAAGAAAGGGCGGCGCAACACAGTCGATGCTGATGCCATACTTGCTGGCCATATCCATCATGCGCTTCAGTTCGTCTACAGTGGCATAGAGCCGGTCGCCGTCGATCTCAGGGTATCCGCAGATGTTGCGGACGCCGTAGCGGGCCAGATACGCGAGATGCGTATCGTCGGTGGGCTTGGTCTGGTCTCCCAGTTTCATCAGCACCGGCTTTGCATTGCTGGAAGCCGCCATGGCCGGTTTGGACGATGCGAGATTCGCGGCTGCCAGACCTGCAGCGCCGCCGGAAGCGATGAACTGTCGGCGATCCATGGTTTTTCCTTGAAGAGCGGTCTTTGTACCCGGTTAGCAGAATTTGCTCGAAGTTCGACATAAACCTTGTATGCGAGCCGATGCGCCTTTGTAAAGCGCCAAGTAGAGTCCCTGACGACGGGTAGAAATCAGCAGCTGTTCTGGTGCTATGATGTGCGGCAGATGAAGATGGAAACGATCGCTGAGAGGCAATCGAGGAGCGAACGACCGCATGCCGGAGCAGGATCGCCGCGCATTACCGCAATGCGCGTAGTGCCTGTGGCCGGGGAAGATAGCATGCTGCTGAATCTGAGCGGCGCGCACGGACCCTATTTCACCCGGAATCTCGCAATCCTGGCGGATGAAGCCGGCAACACTGGCGTGGGCGAGGTGCCGGGGGGAGAAAAGATTCGCGAAGTGCTCGAAGCCGCGCGAGATCTGGTCGTGGGCCGCGAGCTCGCTTCGTGGAATGCGATCCTCAATGCGGTACGGCAGCGTTTCGCGAGCTGGGACATGCAGGGCCGCGGCCAGCAGACCTTCGATCTGCGCGTGGCCATTCACGCGGTCACGGCCATCGAATCCGCGCTGCTCGATCTTCTCGGCCAGTTTCTGGGAGTACCGGTGGCATCATTGCTCGGCGAAGGGCAGCAGCGTGCAAGCGTGCCGGTGCTGGGTTATCTGTTTTTCGTCGGCGACAGCCGCAAAACGGGTCTCGCCTACAGGCGCGCGGGCGATGCCGCAAGCGGATGGTTCCGTCTGCGCGATGAAGAGGCGCTCACGCCCGAGGCGATTGTGCGCCTCGCCGAAGCGGCGCACACGCAGTACGGATTCAACGACTTCAAGCTCAAGGGTGGCGTGCTCGCAGGCGCTGAAGAAATGAAGGCCGTCGAAGCGCTCGCGACGCGGTTCCCGCAAGCGCGCATCACGCTCGATCCCAACGGCGCCTGGTCGCTCGCCGAAGCGATTGCGCTGTGCAAGGGCAAGCAGGATGTACTCGCCTATGCCGAAGATCCATGCAGTGCCGAACAGGGATTTTCCGGCCGCGAGATCATGGCCGAATTCCGCCAGGCAACGAACCTGCCCACGGCGACAAACATGATCGCGACGGACTGGCGGCAGTTGCGGCACGCGATCCAGTTGCGCGCCGTCGATATTCCGCTCGCCGATCCCCACTTTTGGACGATGCAGGGCTCGGTACGCGTCGCGCAGACCTGCCGCGACAACGGCCTCACCTGGGGATCGCACTCAAACAACCACTTCGATATCTCGCTGGCAATGGTGACGCACGTGGCCGCTGCCGCTCCGGGCCAGATCACCGCGATCGACACGCACTGGATTTGGCAGGACGGCCAGCATCTCACGCGCAATGCCTTCAAGATTGAAGGCGGTATGATCCGCGTGCCGGAGCGGCCGGGACTCGGTATCGACCTTGATCTCGATGCGATCGAGCGGGCTCACGAGCTCTGCAAGATGAAAGGCCTTGGCGCACGCGACGACACCATCGCCATGCAGTCGCTGATTCCTGGCTGGAAGTTCGATCCCAAACGGCCTAGTCTGGTGCGGTGAAGATGACGGGCAACTCCACAGCAGCGACGCAGACAACCCAGCCTCGCTACATCCGCGTTCACGAGAGCGACAACGTGGCGGTGGTTGTAAATCCTGGCGGGCTGCCTGCGGGTAGCCGCTTTGCTTCCGGACTCGCTCTCGTCGAGGCAATTCCCGAGGCGCACAAAGTCGCGCTCACCGATCTCGCCGAAGGCGATGCGATTGTGCGCTACGGCGTGGTGATCGGCTACGCGAATCGCGCGATTACGCGCGGCAGTTGGGTCCACGAAGGCGTGATGCGCATGCCTGACCCGCCTGAGCTTTCGGCCTGCCCACTGTGCACTGCTGTCCCCGCGCCGCTATCCAAGCTCGAAGGCTACACCTTTGAAGGCTTTCGTAATGCCGATGGCACGGTGGGCACGAAAAACATTCTTGGCATCAGCACGACCGTGCAGTGCGTGGCGCCGACAGTCGATTACGCGGTGAAGCGTCTCAAGGCCGAGGTGCTGCCGCGCTACTCCAACGTTGACGACATCGTCGCGATTACTCATCCCTACGGGTGTGGTGTGGCCATCGATGCTCCCGGCGC
>Ga0335073_10017442_pt1 | contig 10044 bp, 12 predicted proteins | sample Lox_Sample_22_FD_207093 | JGI IMG/M metagenome (GOLD analysis project Ga0335073, IMG submission 207093) | Soil microbial communities from Loxahatchee National Wildlife Refuge, Florida, United States - Lox_Sample_2.2 | ecosystem: Environmental > Terrestrial > Soil > Wetlands | place: USA... | reverse complement strand
GATGCGGGTGAGTGTTCGGTCATAAGCCCAATCCGGCGACGGAGGAATAGCGCAGATTATATCCCGAGGCCGGTTTTGTAGACACCGCGAGGCCCGTGGCGAGAGAATGGCGCACACGCAGGAGAATCCAGATGGAACTGCCTGAAATCTCGCGGCGGGATTTTGTGCGCCTGGGCGCAGCGGCGGCAGCGGGTACCAGCGCGGCAATCGCCGGCGCAACGGTGAAGCCCATCGTCTTGAGGGCTCCGGTTCCGCGAGCCGAGCCGCTCGACGCTGCAAGGAAGACCCGTTTCGTGGTGATCGGTACGGGGATTCGCGGATGCGATCTGCTGCGCGCGGCGCGGCAGGTGCCCACGGGCGAGTGCGTGGGCGCGGCAGATCTCTATGACATGCGGCACAAGGCAGCACAGGAGGCCTACGGCGGCGAGTTTCCGACCGCCCGCGACTACAGGGAATTTCTCGACCGCAAGGAAGTAGATGCGGTGGTGATCGCCACGCCCGACCACCAGCATAAGCGCGTCACGCTCGACGCCATTGCTGCGGGCAAGGATGTGTACTGCGAGAAGCCGATGTCGCACACGGTGGCCGACGGCTTTGCCATGGTAGAAGCGGCGCAGAACGGCAAGCGCATCTTTCAGTGCGGCAGTCAGCGGGTAAGCTCCATTCTTTACGGCAAGGCGCGGGAGATTTATGCCTCGGGGCGACTGGGCGAGGTGCACGAGATTCGCGCGCAGTGGAATCGCAATACACCCGGCGGCGCGTGGGTATACCCGATTCCGCCGGATGCCGGCCCGCAGGCCGTCGACTGGGAGGCGTTTCAGCGCGATGCGCCGCCGCACGCGTTCGATCCCGTTCGGTTCTTCCGCTGGCGGCTGTTTGCCGATTACGGCGAGGGCCTGGGCGGCGACCTGTTTGTTCATCTGATCAGCGGAATTCAGGTGATTACCGGCGTCAACGCCGCGGCCAGCCGGGCTTACTCGAGCGGCGGGCTTTTCCACTATAAGGATGGGCGCGAATTTCCCGACCTGATCGAGACCATGTTCGACTATCCCCACGCTCCCGGCGGCGGACTCACGGTGCACCTGCACTGCAACCAGAACAACGACGATGGCGAGGAAAACCTCTCGTTCTTCGGGTCGGCGGGAACACTGGTGGTGACCGGGCGGACCGTAACGTTCACGCCGCAGGAGACGGCGCCGCGATTTGAACCTTACGGCTGGGGCGGAATGACGGAGGCGCAGAGAAAGCGCGGCGTGGAGGAATGGCGCGCGGCGCATCCGCAGCCGGCGCCCGCGCTGTCCAGGGCCGCCGCCGAGAGTTATACGCTCCCTCAGGGCTACAACGACACTGCCGATCACCTCGCGAACTTTTTCCACGCGGTGGGGACGCGCGAGCGCGTGGTCGAGGATGAGGTCTTCGGCAACCACGCGGCCATCGGATGCCACCTGGCGAACTATTCGTATTTTCAAAAGACGATTGCGATCTGGAACGACGGGAAGAAGACCATCGAAGGGGCGTAATCGGGCAAAGCGAAAACGGGAGAAAGACGAACATGAAGCTGGCAAGTGCAGTTTTATTGGTGGCGCTGGCGCCGCTGGCGGCCAATGGTCAAAACGGACAGAGGACGATCGAGCGGATCAATCCGCCCACGTTGAGCACGCCGCACGGCTATGCCCACGTGGTCATTGTGCAGGGAGGGCGGACCGTGTATATCGCAGGGCAGGTGGCGCTCGACAAGGATGGAAAGCTGGTGGGCGATGGCGATTTCGGAGCCCAGGCCAAACAGGTGTTTGAGAACATGAAGCTGGCGCTGGCCGCGGCCCACGTGACGTTCGCCGACGTAGTAAGCATTACGACATACGTCACCGACATGTCGCAGGTGGACAAGTTCCGTGACCTGAGGAACCAGTATTTCGGGTCCGAACCGCCGGCTTCCGCGCTGGTCGGGGTAAAGGCTTTGTACCGGCCCGACGTGATGATTGAGATGAGCGCAATTGCTGTGGCACGAAAATAGCTTCCCCAAGGAGAATCGATGACAACTTGTTCCCGCAGGGATTTCTTGAAGACTTCAACCGCCGCCGCGGTAGCGGCCTGTGCTGCCGGTGGACGGCTGAACGCCGCACCCCTGAAGATGCCGATCGGCCTGCAGCTTTATAGCGTGCGCGACCTGCTGCCCAAGGACTTTGACGGCACCCTGGCCAAGGTTCGCGCAGCGGGCTACACCGTGGTCGAGGCCGCCGGCTATTACAACCGGACGGCTCCGCAGTTCAGGGCCGCAATGGACAAAGCCGGCCTGCGGTGCGTGAGCACGCACCACTCCATGAGCGAGCTGAAGCCGCGGCTCGATGAGTTCATCGCGTTCGGAAAGGCGCTGGGTCTCGAGTACATCGTGTGCCCGTCGCCGATGCGGAAAGAACCGGGCGCGCGCGGGCAGCTGAACCTGGACGATTGGCGCTGGGTGGCGGGCGAGCTGAACAAGATCGGCGAAAAGGTGAAGGCTGCGGGGATGACGTTTGGCTACCACAACCACGGACCCGAGTTCGGCAAGGAGAACGGTGTGGTGTTCTACGACGAGCTGCTGCGGCTTACCGATCCCAAGGTCGTCATCTTCGAAATGGACTGCGGCTGGGTGTTCTCAGCGGGGCGCAACCCACTGGATTACATTGCGAAGTCACCCGAGCGCTTTCCGCTGCTGCACATTAAAGACGTCGAAAAGGAAGGGCCCGGCAGGTACCACTCCTATGTGCTTGGGAAAGGGAAGATCGACTATGTGCCCATCCTGCGCGCGGCCACGGGGCTGAAGTATTACTTCGTGGAACAGGAAGAGTTCGATATCGACCCGATCGAGGCGCTCCGGCAGGATGCGGAATACATGCGCAGGCTGAATGTGTGAGCGGCTGCGGGACTGGGGGACTGAGAGACGAAGGCCCGCAGCCCGGGGCCGCAACTGTTCGGCGGCCGTGCGTGTCTAACCAGGCAGGAAGGTGCGGAACTTGTTGCGGAGATTGGTTTTCTTCCCACTTGCGGGCTTTCTTGCCTTGACGGCGGCTGCGCCGGCCCAGCCGGGCAGCTTCGAAATCAGCGATAACGGCAAAAGTGTTGGGACGGCCTCGTTTGATGTGAAGGCCACGCCCAAAGGGTACGATTCCACTTCGCTGGTGCGGGTTTCAATGGAGGGGCTCAATTACACCCTATCGAAAACCGAAACGCTCGACTCGGCCAATCGTATTGTCCACATCCTGCTGAGCGGAACTGTGAACGGCTCGGCGGTCTACATCACCGGCAAGCCGGATGCTGGGCAGTTTCTCCTCAATATTTCCGCCAACGGCCGCAGCTCGACCGCGCGGTTGGCCGGACATGCGAATGCCGTTGTGCTGCCGGATTTCGATGCCGGCGCGCTCGAGACGCTTCTCGTGGTAGCGGCTCAGCACAACAATCGCGACCTTTGGGCGATTCTGCCCAAGCAGGCGGGATCGATGGTGCCGGTCCAGCTGGCCACCTATGCGGACCAGAAAGGCACGCTGAACGGCAAGCCGATCGAAGTGCACCACCTGGTGGCGACAATCTCGGGTTCGACAACACATCTGTTCTCCGGACCGGAGAACCAGATCCTGCAGGCTGAACTGCCGCAGGAAGGCTTCGCGCTGGTACGCAAGGGATTCGTGCTGACGCCGCCGGCCAAGCCCGGCGCGCCGCCCGTTCCACCGGCACAGCCGCAAACGCAGCAGCCGCCGGCTCCATAGACGTGTGTTCCGGCTGGCCGCGGTTTCGGCGCTCGTTGCTGGCCTCAAGATTCGACAGGCCGGAATTCCGGTCCCCGGCCCGCCAGCGCGAAATCTTTTATCTCGCAGGCTCGTCCTACCGCTCGACCAGGTGGCTCGGAATGCGCCAGCCGCGCGTCCGCTCGGATTTCATCAGCAGGTAGAAATCGTAGGTCTCGTTGTCTTCGCCGCGGGCATGCTTTGATTCGGCCAGCGCACGCGCCTTGCGCTCATTGACGCCGATTTGGTCAGGGCTCTCCAGCGAGTTGAAGATGTCGTCGAGCGTGCACGGATCCCATCCAGGCTCGGGAATCTCCGGAAGTGCCGCCACAGATCTGTCCTGGGAACTGAAGTTGAGCGCATACACGAGATTGGCGATTTCGTCCGAAGCGTCGCGCGCGGTGAGCGGCTCGAGGCCAAATCGCCATTCGATCAGCTTGAGCACCGAGGTGTGGTCGTAGAGCAGGAAATTGATCGTGGGCTTGGCCGGGTTGCCGCGTGCAAACGGCCCGACGACCAGCGTGGGAACCCGGCAGCCAAGCAGCGCCTTGCCGTCGACCAGGTCGGTATCGACGTGGTTGGGCGCGATGACGCGAGGCGGCTCCACGTGGTCGAAGAAACCACCCCATTCGTCGCGGTTGATGATCAGAACCGTGTTTGCCCAGTTGGGGCTGGCGGCGAGCGTGATGACCACGTCGCGCAGGAAGATTTCACCCTTGCGCAAGTCGGCATGGGGATGGTCGTCGTTGCCGGTGCCGTCGTCGAGGATGGTGAACCACGGATCGACAAAGGAGACGGCGGGCAGGCGCCCTGCGGCCGCATCTGCCTGAAAATCGGAGTAAAGCGCCGAGATGCCGATGTGCTTCGTCCCCCAGAGCGCCAGGAATGGCACATTCGAGTAGTAGTACCGCGAGAGAATGCCTGCGGCATTGAGCCGGTCCCAAATTGTCGGCAGCGTGCAAAGATCGAGCGAATTGTTCAGCCGATCGGTCTGCGCGGCGTGCTGGAAGACGCGATTCGGGTAGGTGGACGAAAGAATCGAAGGGAAATAGTTGCTGAGCGTGGTCCAGTTGGTCGCCAGCGCGGAGAAAAGCGGCAGATCGGCTTCCTCGTAATAGCCGATGCAAGAGCTGTCGTTGGAACCGGTGCGCAGCCAGCCGTTCATCGCTCCATTGTTGTACTCCGAGCGGCCACCGGCGTAGGAGTGATCGGGATCGGGGTGCGAGCAGCCGACGTAGTAATTGAGCCGGTGCGTCGGTTGCAGGTTGCCATTGTTGTCGGGGTAGGAGAGCCCAGCCTGGCGACCGTTGGCGTTGGGCATCCAGCCCAGGATGTGATCGAAACTGCGGTTCTCCATCATCACCACGACGATGTGCTCAATCCCCGAAGCCTCGGGTCTGGGCAGGACGGAATCAAGTGGCTTGACTTGCGGCTTGGCGTCGGCGAGGCCGGTGGAGAATGCGGCAGCCGAGGCGCTGGCGGCCCGGCGCAGGAAGTCTCTGCGGTTCACGCTCATGGGGGAACTCCGGTGGGGGAATGGGCGGAGGTGCTGCCTGTGCCTATATACAAGGCCGGCTCGATGAGCCGCAATTGAAACCGAAGTGAATGCAGCGTGAAAAGCACGGCCGCTTCGCCGGGAGCGGAGACGGCCCGCGCGCATTTCAGCCAGGCTCGTCGGAATCGGGCTTGCAAGAAGTGATCAATGTCCTATAATCCTTGCATATTCCCGAGAGAATACGAAAGGAATCCCTTCGTATGCCCGATATCGAGAAGGTCTCCTTCAATATGAGCGTTGTCGATCTGGGCCAGGTCGACCTGCTCGTCGAGCAAGGCTTCTACTCGAGCCGTACCGACTTCCTGGTCGCGGCCGTGCGCAACCTGTTGCAAAATCACTCACCTACGGTGCGGCAAGCTCTCGAGCACAGGTCGATGACCCTGGGCGTGGCAGTTTACACCAGAGAGGACCTGGAAAGGCGCGTGGCGTCGGGAAGCCAGGTCGATATTCGCGTGGTCGGCGTGTTAAAGATCGAAAATGACGTAACCCCGGAGCTGGCTAAGGCGGCAATCCGATCGGTGTCGGTCTTCGGCAGGATTCGAGCCAGGCCGGAGGTGCTCGCCGCATTGCTGTTCCGTGGGCAGCCCAAGAATCAGGAGAAACGAAATCCCAGACAGGAGGTTGCAGCGGGCGGAAATGAGATCGACACCCGGGATCTTTGACCACCTGCTCTTCGCCATTTTGCTGCTCTTGCCTCTGCTGGAATGGCGATGGAGCTGGCCGCGGTATCTGCGCCGGCTGGCCGCTGGCGAGGTGGGCGAACGGCTTCGCTACCTCCGCAGCTTGATCGCAGGCGAGTGGGCATTGACGCTCGGCCTCCTCGCAATCTGGACGGTTTGCAAGCGCCCGTGGGCAAACCTGTGGCTGGGGAGCCCGAATCCGGCTCGCCTGGGTATCGGATTCGGGTACGTCCTCCTGCTGGTGGGCGTGCTGGTGTGGCAGCGATCGGCGATCCTGATGCGTCCGGGAGTCATGGTGCGCGTCCGCGCGAGGCTGAAATATGCCGAGGCGCTGCTGCCACACACGGCGACGGAGCGGAAGACCTTCTGGCTTGTTTCGCTTACCGCCGGGGTCTGCGAGGAGACGCTCTACCGCGGCTTTATGACCTGGTACCTGGCCGTTTGGATGGGGTTGATCCCGGCGTTTGTCGTGAGCTCGATCCTGTTCGGCGCGGCACACATTTATATGGGGATTGCCCAGGTGCCCAAGACGGCGCTTGTAGGCCTGATCTTCGCCGGCGTCGTCTTTTACTCCGGATCGCTGTGGCCGGCTACGCTGCTGCACGCGGCGATTGACTGGAACTCAGGGGAGCTGGGATTCGGGATTCTGAGCACGCCGCCGGTGCAGGACGCAGCCGACTCGTTACCCCTTCCGCCGGTATAGAACCTGGAACTCGTATCCCGGATTCGCGGGGAAGAGCGTAGCCACGTGACGGAGCCGTTCGGCCAGCGCGGGCGCGGCCAGCAGGGGATACTCGCGCTCACGCAGATCGTGGTAGTCGAAATCGACGGCAAGCGCAAGCATATAGATCGCAAGAGCGTCGGAAAATGTCGATTCGAAGTAGCCCGACCGTGTCCGCTCGTCGATTCCTTTCGAATTGGCGCGGCTGTCTTCGGCTCGCCGCCGCGTCTCCCACGCGTCCTGGCTGGTTTCGCCGCGTACGCCGGCTTCAGCCTGCGACCACGCCAGGGTCGAAAAACTCTCTGGCACGCCGGCCGATTCGACAAAGTTGTGCGCCACGTTGATAAAGAACTCGAAAGCCAGGCCGAAGCGGTCTTCCACCAGACGCGTCGAGATGAACACGGCCTCGGTGTTGCCGAAGGATGCGTTGCGATGGCAGATGGCGCGGTCGCCCAGGTCGACGGTGTAGCCGGGCGCAATCATGGTTTCGCCGGTGTCGGCGATCGCGAGCGGGACGAAGTAATAGGCGCGCCGGTTGAGAGCGGGCGCCAGTGCCGCCGGCACCGCTCCAACCAGCCTCTCCAGTTCACTATCCGGAATGCGCGTATCACCCCATGCCGCGAAACGCATGCCGTTCGTCGCCTCGCTGATGGGCGCCTGAGTGGCAACCTTTTCCGCATGCCATAGCTCGATTTGCGCCGTGCTGGCCATGAACTAGTATTCTACGGCAAGAGCGGAGTGCGCGGAGATTGGCGCGCGCGCTTTCTGTCTCATCTCCAACCAGGCTGCAATCATGAATCGATCCGCACAACTCGGTCCACCGGCCGGCAAGGCCTTCTTCGGTTTTCCCCTCGAGGGTTTTAGCCTCTTGCAGAGTCTTCTGCTGGCCTTCGCGTCGGCGTTTTTCACGTTTTTCGCCAGCACCTGCATCGCCATCTTCGCTTTGCTGGCGTGGAATGTGCTTGGTGGGCACTCGGTCAATTATGCCGACACCTATCTCTACGTGGGGATGCCGGCCGGGCTGCTGGTGCTGGCCATTGCGCTGCCGTTCTTCGCCACCCTCTGGGTGCGGGCCAAACTGCGGAGATAGTGCGATGCCGGTCTGCACCATTCCCCTGAACGCGCTCCGCGCGGGCAAACCGCCGGGTCAGGAGCAGGCATGCGCCTGGTGCGCACGCCTCGAAGCCGGGGAGATCCTCTACTTTCCTGAGACCCCGGCGCCCATCCCCCCCAGCGACCTGAAGTTCCTGCTCTCGGCGCGGCAAACCGGCAGCGCCTTGCACAAAAACATCGCCTACAAGCCCAACCGCGACCAGCTGAGCGGATTCGATGCCAGGACGACCGACGCCGTCGAGGTCGAGCAGCTTCTCGCGGTCATGCGGCGCTACTCGGCCAACGTAGCGGCGTTTCTAAGAGACTTTCTTGCTCCCTATCGTGAGCACTGGGTGCTCGACTACGCGAGTTTCCGGCCGCTCGAAGAGCAAGGGCGCGATCTGGCCCTCCGCAAGCGCAACGACATGCTGCACACCGACGCGTTTCCTACGCGTCCGACCCGCGGGCGGCGCATCCTGCGCTTCTTCCACAATATTCATCCCACGCGCACTCGCGACTGGATCGTGAGCCAGCCGTTTGCGCAGACTGTGGGCGCATTTGCGCCGGGACGGCTGGCGATTCCGCATCCGGACGGCGCGCTGGCCGGAGCGGGCAAGCGGCTAGCCCAGGCCCTCGGACTCGGTGCGCTCATTCCGCAGATCAAACGCACGCCTTATGACCAGTTCATGATGGAGCTGCACAACGCGATGAAGGAAAACGCCGAGTTCCAGCGCGACTGTGTGAAGGAAAGCGTGGAGTTTCCTCCAGGCTCGAGCTGGATGGTCTTCACCGAGACCGTACCGCACGCCGTGTTGGCCGGCCAATACGCTCTGGAACAGACGTTCCTTGTTGACCCCGCCGTGATGGTCATGCCGGGGTCGGCGCCGGTGGCGATTCTGGAAAAGATGGCGGGGGCACGGCTGGTATAGAGGAGCACTGCAAATACGCTGCCGGCTTTCCGGGATGGTATCGAAACTCAATGCCCGGTCGCCCCCACCCAAAATCACGCTGATCTACTGGAAAAAGGCGCGATTCTTCTCCGCGAACTGCATCTTCCCCTCGGGCAACTCGTCCTCGGGAAAGATGGCGTTCTGCTCGCACGCGCTGGCGCAGCTGCCGCAATCAATGCAGTCGTCGGGATTGATAAAGACCTGGGCGACTTCGTCTGCCTCCGGCTCGCCCGGCGCCGGGCGGATTGCGAAGGTGGAACATGCGTCGGCGCAGACAAAATCCTTGACACAGGCATCGGTAACGACATAAGCCATCGACTTTTCTCCTTGCCGGCGCCATCGCAATCCTGAACGCCGCGAAAGTCGAGACTAGCCGTTCTTGCAATCTACTCTCCGTGACCCAAATCACACTCGCCGCGAAGCGGCCCCGAACCAACCTCGATACGACTTCCGTTGCAGGAAGGGCGAATTGTAACGTGGCATTGAAGTTGGGGGTGGCCGCCGCACGCCAGAATGGTGCCATGCACTGCAAATCCCCTGGGCTCATTTTTCCGCAGGCATGGTCCTGTTGGAACTGGAAGTGTGCGTTGCTGAGTGCGACGGCGCGCGCCCTGGTTTACCTGGCGGCGATGGCGCGGGGCGGCGCGCATGGCCGGTTGGCGGTCGTCCTGGTTGAGATTGCCTACGTCACCCTCACCGCGGGCTTCTATGCCGGTCTGCAACAGCGCGCACTGGGGATCCGCTCACGGGTGCTCGGCAACCTGGTCATCGTGGTGGGAGTTCCGGGATTGGCGCAGGCTGTCGATTGGCTGCTGCATCGCGTGTCCGGTGCTGCCGCTCCGGGCTCGGCCACCATGGCAGTGTGCGCATTTGCCCTTGTTTCGGCCCTGTTTCATCTGCACGTGATGCGCCGCGGCGTTTTTCTCACCGGCGATGGCAGCCACTCGCTCAAAGAAGACTTCCGCCTCATGCCCCGCCTGGCTGCCAGATTCGTGCTCAAGCCGCTTGTGGTCGCCCCGGCGCTCGCCGAGCGGATCGAGCGGGCGCTGGACAGTGAGGCGGCGGCGTAAATCCGATGCTCAGACGGCGGTTCAGAGAATCCTCCTGATCGTCTTGCGGTAGACTGACAGCGCATCGCGACCCCTCTCGGTCAGCCGGCAGATCGTGAGCGGATACTTTCCCCGATAGGTCTTCTCGATCTCGATATAGCCGGCTTTCTCCAGCTTCGAGAGATGAACCGACAGGTTGCCCTTCGTCAGTTCCGTTGCATGGGTCAAATATTGAA
>Ga0335073_10017439_pt1 | contig 10044 bp, 13 predicted proteins | sample Lox_Sample_22_FD_207093 | JGI IMG/M metagenome (GOLD analysis project Ga0335073, IMG submission 207093) | Soil microbial communities from Loxahatchee National Wildlife Refuge, Florida, United States - Lox_Sample_2.2 | ecosystem: Environmental > Terrestrial > Soil > Wetlands | place: USA... | reverse complement strand
TAGGTCCTTGCCGACGATCCGTACGGCGCGGAAGGTGTTGTCGAGTTCCTTAGCGCTCTCGGGTGTAACGCGGCTGTGCACGTGGATGCCGCGATCCAATGGTTGCGTCGTGGTGTCGTACACGGCTGGGACGGCACCCCAGAGTGCGACGCCACCGGGATACTTCGCGAAGTCCAGAGTGAGGATGTCCTTCGCGGCGATCGGCGGCAAGTGTGCGGTCCGGCAGGCGCTGGCCGGCTTGCCGTACTTCGCGGTCGCATCGGCCCGATGCTTAAGGCACCAGTACCGCGTGCCCCCGTCACGTCGTTTGCCGACTGAAATGATATAGCAATCGTTCCCTTCAGGTATCACGACCCCCGTTGTACCGAAGAGGTTCTGCTGTTCGTCCTTGCGTCGCTCCATTGACGAGGTCTTCATAAACCAAGCTCCTAGTTGTTGTCGCTCTTGAGGTGTGCGAGCCACGCTCGGAGTTCGAGGATCTGCTTCTCGTCGACGTTGGTCCCCCAGCGGCCAACTACTTCGATGGGAGTGCTACCGCTTTTGTGCAGGATGTCGCGCAGTGCGTCAAGCGTCTCATTGCGTCCGCGCTCGATCTCGTCGTCCGTCGTGAGCGCGACCAGGTTCGTTCCGATGACGTAGTTTTTAATCCGGTTCTCGAACGAGTTGTGGTTGTCGAGCTCGTGCTGCCTCCCGTCGGGGCCACAGATGATATTCCCGTCGAGCTGGCCATCTGCGAGCAGATGCAGCCGGTGTTCCGGTAGCTGCTGATAGGCCGCGAGCCCGTCGATCTTCGCGGAGATCTCAAACCCGGCCATTACGTACTGTGGGGCCACCGGCACTTTGCCGGAAATCACGAAGATATGATCTCCCTTTGTGAGTTGTTTCCGTATGTCGGGACGACAGGCCCCGAGCGTCGGATTCGGACCCAGGTATGGGTCCTTTACGTGTTTGCCGAGCTGCGGATCATATCCCTGCCGGGTGATGAAGATCTTGCCAACCATAACTGCCTACTTCTCCTCTTTAAACCCCCAGTTAAGCCGTTGTTTGAGCGTGTTGCCCTGATGGGCAGCGAGCACGCCCTCATGTTGGAGCCGCCCGACCACGACGCCCGGTCCGATACCGGCGGTCTCGGAGAACTCGTGGATGGATTCATTCGTGAACTCACCACCCCGCAGGAATGTGCCGAGCAAGCCCGGAGGAATAAGAGTATCGGCCGAGAATCGATTTGCTTCCGTCTCGACCTGCTGCATCTCTGGATCAACTATCCGGTCCGACAGATCATCCTCTGCGTTGTCCACGACGAACGGTCGCTTGCCCCGGTGGAGCAAGAGGTGGCCGAGTTCGTGGAAGAACGTGAACCAGAACTGATCGTCAGTCTTGTACCGAAGCGTCAGACCGATGAGGGCGCGCCGCTCGGTCAGCCATCGAGCACACCCGCTGATACCGGTGCTCCGCAGTGCTGGAACCACGACGACTGCGATCCCAAGCCTCGCGCACATTTCTTGCATTGGGTCCATCACCTCATCGATCCGCCTTCTCGTTAGCTGCCGCAGCGAGTTGATCGCGGTGCGCACTGCTGCGGCGTCGAACTCGGCGAGGTCGAGCCCGCGGGCCACAATCTCGGTTTCGCGGACCCATGCTGCGACGGCTTCCTCGCGCGCCTTAAACGTCCGCGTCTGCCGGTAGTGCGGAGCGGACGCCCGCCAGACAGATGCCCAACTCTCCGGTGACGTCACCCCGAAAAATCCGAGGAGGGTGTCAGCGTCCGACCGCCCTTCGGGGAGCGAAAATTGAAGTTGGCGCATCTCCTTGAGCGGGAAGTGGCCGACCCACTCGTCCCACCCCGACGCCTTGACCTGCTCACGTCGCCGCGCTTCGACCTCGTCGTACTGACGCTGCAGGTTCAGCCAGAAGTGCGCTGGTCGCTGGAATGCCTTTTCGAACGCCAACGCAGTCGTCGGCGTGATGGGGCCTTTCCCGTTGCAGATCTCGCTGATCGTCTTCGGCGTCAGGCCGGTACGCCGCGCGAGATCCCGTTGTGACCATTCGAGGAAGTCGAGATACTCTTGAACCGTCTCACCGGGGTGAGGAACGGATTTTGGTGCGAAACTGGTTTTGCTATCCATGCGTGTCCTCGATAGCTGTGATGTCAATCGACGTGATTGACTTCCATCGCTCTTGTTCGTCGGCCACGTTCGGCTCTTTAGTCGCCCGGAACAGCAAACGGTATGGCTGGTTCAGATCGACTGAGAACGTGCCTTTCCGGTCTCCTTTCAATTCATGGCAGCGTTCCGGCCCTGACTTGGGCGGCCAGAAATCGGCCAGGGAATCGGCGGCGCGCAGCGATGCTAGGCGTAACGCAAGCTTTTTCGCCATGTCCGCGCCGTACTGGCGGCGGCCCGCCGCATCGTCGTCGATAACCTTTCGCAGCCGCTTGTCGCTGATAAAGATTTCCATCAGGTTCCCTTATAGGTAACTCCCAACGTGCCGCTAACTGTTACCTATAAGGTAACATGCATAAAAGAACGGCGTCAACCCCCTGTACTCATCTGATTCGTGCAGGAGCGGTTCTTCTGGTGGCCGGAAGCCTAATTAACAGCGAGGTAATTCATTGGACAGTTGCAGTCGGTTGCGCCACAGCGACCCCGCAGAGCTTCTGATCGAGCGCCTCGACAGCCGTGCGGACGCTCTCTGGCAGTTCCTGGACGTAGACGCCGAGCGTTGTCATCGGCGTGGTGTGCCGTAGCTGCGCCTGGATGTCCTTGGTGGTCCCGACTTTTTGGAACCACGTCGCGCAGGTGCGGCGGAACGCGCGGAAGTTGACCGATGTCGCTGGATCAACCCACTGCTTGGCGAGACGTGGCTGTGCTAAGTCTTTTGTTTCGTACTTGGGTTTTCCCAACAGAGCCGCGCTGTAGTGGCTTGGTGGTGCAGGGTGCGCACTCGGGACATTTAGATCCCTGAAAAAGTCGGCTCGTGGCCCGTAATCGGCAGTCGGCGATACCCGCGCTCGCAGAGGAACCCTGTCAGGGTAGCCCAGCATTCCTTCGATGCGCGATTTGTGCCGATTCCCGCGCGCATTAATGGTCTCACCCTCGAGCCTCCAAACTGGAATGTCTCAAGTCTTGCGTAGAGGGCGCGGGTTGTCGCGACGTAGGTTCCGCCCGGATGATCTCAACCAGGCGGCCCATTCGGGCGCAACGTGGGCGGCGGGGGTCCGAAGGGGCGGCGCCGGGACGCGACCAGCACCAAGTCCGAGAGACGCGCAGCGACGTGTGTGCACTTTGTGTGCAGATAGCGCCGAATGCGCCGTTTTCTCCGCAAATTTCGCACTTCTACGCATAGAAAACACAGCTACTTAGCCCTTGTGGGCTTGCCTTGGGCGCAGGGGGTCGGGCGTTCAAATCGCCCCGCCCCGACCAAACCTTCTGCTGATTCCAAAAGAGATCGTCGATCGGGCTTCCATCGTTTTCGCTGTTCCTTTGCCTCTACTGTGCCAAAACTGTGCCAAAACCCGGTTCAGCCGGGCCCTGTGCTGTGCCAAAACCCGGACCGGTTTCGTTCGCCTGCCGGTTGAGTTTCGCCAGCGCCTCACGTTTCATCTGCAGCTTCATTTGCGAATACTTCTTGAACACCTTGGCATCGCCCTGACGGAGCAACTGCGTCACCCACTCGTCCGCGACCCCGCCGGCGCTGAGCCGGGTGGCGTACGTCGAGCGGAGATCGTAGATCCGGAAGTATGGCACCTTCGCCCGCCGCAACGTCGCGTGCCAGGCGGTCTTGAACGTCTTCTGGTGACCGCAGGCATTCTCATCGCTTGAGAAAAGGTATTCGCCAGGCCCTGAGATCGCAAGCTGCTTTGTGAATGCAGCAACCGCGATGTCCGTCAATGGAACCTCGGCGACTCCGTTCGGCGTCTTCGAGTCCGGAATCCACGCCGTCCGGTTCACCAGATCGAGCTGATCCTTCTTCATCGGCGTCAGCTCTTTGTAGATCCGTAATCCGGTTTCGGTGACGATGCGGATGACGTTGCGCAGGTACTCCGGGGCCGCGAACTCGATCTTCTGCTGCTCCGACCACGTCACGTAATGCGGCCGGAACAACCCATCGACTCGCGCCGGAAACTCGACGCCCGCGCATGGATTCGCAAACAGGAACTTCTTGCGGACGGCCACGTTCAACATGCGCCGCAGCACTCGCAATTCCTGATGTACGGTCGTTGCCTTCAGCACTTGCTTCTCTACGAATCCAGCTTTCGTCTTCACCAGCGCCCGCTGCTTGAGCCGCTTGCGAAGGTACATCTCGATATCGTCGGCGGTCAGTTCAGCGAGTTTGGTGCTCTCGAACATCTTTCTCAGGTGCTTCAGCGCGCGCTGATTCACTTCATGGGTCTTCTGCGCGCGGAATGGCGGCCTGGAGAAGTTCTCCAGATAAAAGTCCGACCACTCGCCAAAGGTGAGATCCTGTCCACGGCGCAGCGCGGGCAGCGTGTTGTTGTCTCGGGCTTGCAGGCGCTCTCTGAGACGCTTCTGCGCTTCGTCCCAGTCTTGGGTGAGAGTCGATTCGCGTTGGCGGACACCGCCCTTGTCGCAGTACCGCATCCACCAGATCTTCGATCCCTCGCGCTTGTACAAGCCCCCTTCGTGCTTCACTGGTCTTGCCAATTCACCACCTCCTGTTTGAACTGCGCGCGGAAGGGCTCCAACTCCGATTTGAGAAATCGGATGGTGCGACGCATCACGCGGAGATGGGGAATCTGCTTTCGCTCAACCCAAAGATACACCGTCTGCGGGCTGACGCCAAGAAACACAGCGGCTTCGCGGACGCGCAGCGGGATCTCGGCTTGTTTGGACAGAGCGAATTTGGCCTTCACGCGTCACCTTCGCGGAGGCTGCTCGCGAGCTTTTCCATCGGTTCCATCAGGTCTCCCTAATTACTAAGGGAATCGTGGAGACCGATTCGGGACGCTGTCAGGGGAAAGTTGGCGCGCGACTTTCTCTCAGCGGAGCGGCGCGGCTTCAGCGCCCTTTCGGCTGGAAATTGGACGGCGGTGCGCCTTGTTGAAGGGTGCCCGGCAAATGCCGGGCAGACCGTCATTTTTGCCTGGCATCGCAAGGCACTCACGCACATTGAATACCCGCGAACCGCGCGCACCATGCCGGGCAATTCCTTTATGTTCCACTAGCGGTTGCTACTGCCTTCGAATAGTCTGGGACTGCCACGGAGTTGGAAACATTCTGGATACTTCTTGTAAACCTCGCGGCGTGCGCTCCAGAAGTGGAAACTTTCTGGAAACTTCTTGGAAACCTTCCGCGCCCTAACTGCCCTGGCAGACAAATGGCAGACACTCCCTCGATTTTGTCTGCCCGTCTAACGCGATGACAGCGCGAACAAAACCGCGATGCCGGCAGGCCGCTCGTCAGACATTTTCTTTATGTTCCACTACCGGGTTTTCGCTGCCGTCAAGCGCGCTGGCAGATTCCGGCGTTGAAACTCTTTGAAATTTTCCGAAACATTCCGAACCCCCGGGCGACAACTGAAACTTCCCGAAACTTTCTGGGCATTTACTGAAATATTCCGAAATCGACACCAGGCTCCACTAACCGCCGCGCAGATGCGGAGAAAACGCGGCACCTTCCTGAGAACGGCAGTGAGGCCCTACGGGACCACCACCGCGTCTCCGATGAAGCGGCCTTCCCCTAAATAGAACTTGCCAGCGTTCCGAAAGATGTCGGCCGCTTCCTGTCCGGAGAGAAAGACGAACCCAACGCGTCGGGAGGAGCCCGGCGGGAGCGGTTCCTCCAGCAGAGGCCATCCATCGTATCCGACCAGGGTCTCCGCTTTCGAAACCAAAGAGGGACAGCCATAGCCCAGTTGGATCGTGAGCTTCTTTCCACCTTCGGAGGTTGGATACAGCGTCAGATCCGCGATAAGCTGTGGCGCCATCGTTCGCAGGGCTTCGGCGCGTGTGGACATGTCAGAGTTCCTTTAAAGACGCAACTCGGATATCGCCGTCAAAGCCCTGGGCTAAGGCCGAGATTGCGTCCGAGAATTCATCGATGAGCGCCCTGCCATCGGAGTCGTAATCGTTCTCCGCAGTTAGTAATAGGGCGACTCCATTCCACACGCACTGAACGTTCTCATGCCACGGTCTATGCCCGAACTCCTCCCTGATATCGATAGCAGCCTCGCTCCCTGCACTCGGCGGTACTCCGTCGCAGATCGGTTCAATACGGTAGCGTTTGCCCGCCGGATCTGAGCTTTGCTCGGGCATTAGGATCGCGCCTCAGCTCCAACCGTTTCGATGGGCCGCACTCGGATTTTTACCTCGACTCGCGAACCAAGGCGGTTTAAGATCGACATCAATCGATCCGCTGTGAACCTGCCGAGATCGGCATTCCGGATACGAGAAAAGTCCGCCGCCGCGAAGCCAGTTTGGGCGTGGGCTGCCCGCACGGTCAGTTCGTCACGATCCAGGGTCTTTATGATTTCCGCCGCCAGGAGCGCCTTCAACTGCTCGATATCGGCGTTCTCCCGGCCAAGGTCGCTAAATACGTTCCCGCTACCGCGAACTAACTCCAGTTTTTCGCCCTTCATCTGATTGCCTCCTTCAACCGTTTCAACCGATCCTTCACCAGGTCGATCTCGTGTTTCGGCGTTTTGATGCCTCGCTTCGATTTCTTCTGGAAAGCGTGGATCACCCAAATCTCGTCCCCGAGTTGGACAACATAGACCACGCGAAAGGCATCACTGCGGTATGCCAGGGCGATCTCCAGCACTCCAGAACCGAAACCGTGTAAGGGTTTGGCGATGTCCGCCTTTCCGCCTTCTGCTGCGATAGTGAGCGCACCCAAGATTATGCCTTTGGCGCCCTCTGGAAACTTCTCGAAATCGTTGAGTGCCGCCTTAATCCACGAAACGGGCCGGGTTTTTCGCGTTTCGGCCATGGACAATCCAATGTTGTCATATATGACAACGATCAGTCAAGTGCAAACCCTATGAGTCCGGCGGTAATCTTGAGGAGGTGCAACTGTTGCGGCTGTTTGGCAATCTGCCGATGGTTTGCTCTTCAGAGCTGGCGCAGAAGACAGTTGGGATCAATGAAACTCGTGACTGTTAATGATCTCCACACGAAGTGGATGAAAAACCCGAAGCACCGGCGCGAATATGAGGCGCTGGAGGAAGAGTTCTCGCTTGCCGCCGCACTGCTCGAGGCTCGCGCCCACGCAGGACTCACCTCTAGGCTCGGAGATCACTCAACTCCCGAAGAACAGTCGGCAGTGCGTCGGGCTCGAAAGAGAACCCAAACCTAAGCTGCAGAACGTGACCGTCGGGTTTTCGCCATCCGAGGTGCCCCTGGACCGCCATGTGCCCTGCTGAGTCGGTTGAATAGAACTCTAACCGGAGATCATCGCGTGACGCTCCCTCGACAACGGCGCGTCCTTCGCGTCGTTCATCGAGCCTTGTTAATTCGGCAAGGAATTTATCCCACTCGTCCCCCACGACCCAGCTCTGGTCGGCTGCGGAATAGCTCGATGCTTGGACTGTGACATTGAGTAGAAGGTCGGATTCGCCCGGCGTACCTGACCCTCCAAGATCGGATCGCTCCAGCTCTAGCACTCCTTCCTTTCCAACGAGTTTCAAGAGCCTAGCCAGTCCCCTTCGCGGTAGGCTCCGTCTCCAACCATTCGACTTCCATGCCGTTCCATCCGCGGCGCAGGCTTCGAAAACGTGCCCACAGCTTGCGGCGGGTGGCGGGTTCAGTCCTGAAGCGCGAGCCGATCTGGTTCTGGAGGTTATCGTGACGCGTTCCATCTTTCGGGAGGGCTGGATGGGTTTTCCGTGAAGCTTCGCCACGATCGAAGGCATCGCTCCATCGGTTCCAAATATCCCAGTCTTCGAGCATCAGGGCCAGAAGGTCAGGCTCTATCGGCGATACCCAGAAGAACTCCTCGAAGTCGTCCTTCGTTTCGTTGAATGGTGATTCGTAAATGTGCGGTCGCCCGGGCACCTCGGCGATACCGCGTCGGGGTCCGTCCCAATAATCGTTAACGGTGAGAACACGCTCCCAGGCCACGAAGCAATATGGTAGCGCCGCGAACTAACCAATGCTACGCCCCTGCTTTTTCACTGTGCCAAAACTGTGCCCGAACTCGACCCTTTCCATCCGAAGACCTTCCTCTTTGAGCGAAAGCAGATTCCCCGGATTGTTGTAATCATTAGGAACTCGCGACAACCAAGAGAGCCCCTGGAACCGATTTCGCTCCCTTGGGCGCAGGGGGTCCGCGGTTCAAATCCGCGCGCCCCGACCATAACTAGGTTATTTTTGAATAGTTTGCGGGATTCAATTTTTCATCGCTCTCGGAATTTGTGTGCACTTGTGTGCACTTCGCGGGAGACCGCACCAGAATTGGCGCGCTCCAACGTTATCGCCGGGCGGCGCGGCATCGGCTTCGCGACTCGTTCACGACGCCGGCGAGAGGGCGCAACATGGCCAAACGGACACCCTCGCGCGCGCCGGAGGAACTCCGCACCATCCTCACCTGCGTCCAAGAAGGACAACAAATCCCGACACCGTGACGGATGCGTTTTAGGAGTCGAGCAAGGCGTTCCGCCCTCACAGCTAGCGAAAGCCGGGCGTGCTGCAGTTCCAGAGTCACACACTGTTGTTGCGGCGACTGCCTGGATCGTATTGATTTCCTCGTGTTGCTGGGCTGGTTTTAGGTTTTAGAACGACTGGTCCGTTCGAGATCCTGATGTCGCGAGCGTTCTCTCCGGGCACTTGGAATCTGCCTCGACAGCCGTAGGCGAAGCGCATGACCTAGGGTTCAAGAACGGCTCCAGGTGGATCGTCGGCTACGAGGAAAGAGGTTGATCTGGACTCTTGCCATAAAGCCCCGTCAAACTTGCCCAAAAGCGCGAACCGTCCAGGGGCCGAAACCCAGCGGGTCACCCAGTCATCAAGATCTTTGGCCGTGCCGCTTTGCAATCAATTCCCGGACTTTGGCAACCAGATCATGGGGGACGTTCATGACGGTTTCGGAGGACTCGATAGCCGCCTCGTCTTCCAAGACGGCATCCTCCTCGCTCTGGTCTTCGTAATGCTCAACCACGCGCCTCACCCGCTCCTCATCCCACCCTGTCGGAAGTTTGCCTTGACTCATTGATGTTTCTTCTTCCTGCGTCGTCGAAATGCCGCGAGCGGTTTCCCGGCGAGTTCGTAGGCCGTAATCACAAACACGCTGTCCGGCTGCGGATCAGGGACGTAGATGACCCGAAGATATCGACCCGCGGCCGTCTGTCCCAATGCAATTCGGGAGCCTTCGCTCCCGGCCCGATCCTCGCCAGGCTTTTCCAAAACCTCGATGACTTCTAGCCGCGGACCTTGCCTCTCGAGCACCCCGCGCGGAAATAGGCGAGATGAAGAGGCGTGCCGTTGGTGGGAAATGGTTTGGCCGGTGCGTAACAGCGCAGGCATTCATTGAACAATGGCACTCGGTTGCGCTACAGCGACGCCGCAGAGCTTCTGATCCAGCGCCTCGACAGCCGTCCGAACGCTCTCTGGTACCAGCGGCGACACCGAACCTCGCGCCACTATAAGGCCCCTGCAGGTTCCCAGCAGGGTCACGATCGGGATGCCCACCTCGTCAAACGTGCTGAGTCGTCCTGGAAGTCTCATCGATTTAAGAGTGTGACGTTGCGAATCCCAAGTGCGACGAAACCAGTGCGACAGTTCTTCCTGGCGGGACGGGCTCCGTGCATCGAGTTGCGGATCAGGACCGCGCTGAAGGAGAACTTTCCGGCAGCGGCTAGCTGCCGAACGCCAACACCAGGTACAGCGCCCGCGTCGTCCCCACGTTGCGCCAGCCGTGCTCCTCATTGGACGCCACGTATGCCGACGAGCCGGGGCGTAGCCGCGCGGTCTTCCCGTTGATGGTCACTTCCATGGTCCCCTGGTGCACCACGATCATCTCCTCGTGCGGGTGATGGTGCGGCGGATGCGGCGCTCCGCCGGGCGGCAGTTCGGTAAAGTGCGCTTCCAGG
>Ga0335073_10017438_pt1 | contig 10045 bp, 6 predicted proteins | sample Lox_Sample_22_FD_207093 | JGI IMG/M metagenome (GOLD analysis project Ga0335073, IMG submission 207093) | Soil microbial communities from Loxahatchee National Wildlife Refuge, Florida, United States - Lox_Sample_2.2 | ecosystem: Environmental > Terrestrial > Soil > Wetlands | place: USA: Florida... | reverse complement strand
CAGGCGGGCCATCACGCCACCCCTTCGTCCTGATCGATCAGAACGACGGCGGCGTCGGATTTGCGAATACCCATGTCCCTGATCCCTTTGAAATCAAGAGCACAAATTTCCGGCCTGTCGAGGATACGGTACTTGACGATACGATGAATTTACCATTCTAGATCAATACGTTACCATTGCTCCGAACAACAGGTGGGGGATAGCGGTATGTGGGGTTCGCGCAATTTGGGAATAGCGAGATGATAGTACGCAGTCGCTACGCGCCGAGCCCCACCGGCTCGCTTCACATCGGCAACGTCCGCTCCGGCCTGTTCGCCTACCTGTTCGCACGCCATCACGCCGGCGTCTTCATCCTGCGCGTCGACGACACCGACCAGGAGCGTTCGACCAAGGAGTCGCTCGAGGAAATTATCGCGAGCCTCAAGTGGCTTGGCCTGGATTGGGACCACGGGCCGCCCGATCCCGCTTACTTCCAGTCCAATCGCTTCGACCGCTATCGCGAGAGTGCGATTCGCCTTCTGCGCGAAGGCAAAGCCTATCCCTGTTACTGCAGCGCCGAGGAACTCGAGGCCAGGCGCCGGCAAGCCGAGCGCGAAAAGCGCAAGCCCGGCTACGACGGCACCTGCCGCGACAAGCCATACGCTTCCGACCTCCAGCTTCCCGACAAGCGTGCCGGCCGCAATTACACCATCCGCTTTCGCTCGCCGCACGAAGGCGAAACCGTGGTCGACGATCTGGTCAAGGGCCGTGCGGTTTTCTTGAACAGCGAGCTCGACGATCTCGTAATCGTCCGCTCCGACGGCGTGCCCACCTACAACTTCGCCACCGTCATCGACGACGCCGATTTCGAAATCACCCACGTCGTTCGCGGCGACGATCATCTGCCCAACACCCCGCGCCAGATGCAGATCTTCTACGCGCTCGGCCTCACGCCGCCGGCCTACGCTCATCTGCCGATGGTGATGGGGCCCGACGGCAAGCCGCTCTCCAAGCGCCACGGCGTCACTTCGGTCTTCGCCTATCGCGACGCCGGTTTTTTTCCCGAGACCCTGGTCAACTATCTCGCGCGTCTGGGATGGTCCTACGGCGACCAGGAGATTTTCTCCAGGCAGGAGCTTATCGACCACTTCGATTTCTCCGGCTGCGGCAAATCGCCCGGCATCTTCAACTCCGAGAAGATGCTGTGGCTGAATTTCCATTACCTGAAACAGCGCACTCCGGCCGAACTCGCGCGCGAGGTGACGCCCTTTATCGAGCGCCGCGGTTACAAGATTCCCGGCGATCAGGCCTGGCTCGAAAAGATGGTCGCGACCTTGCGCGAGCGCGCCAAGACCCTGGTCGAACTGGTCGACTTCGCGCATTTTTATCTGAGCGACGACATCCAGCTTGATCAGAAGGCGGCGGCCAAATTCCTCAAGCCCGACATCGCCCAGCCGCTCGAATTACTCGCCGCCGAACTGGATTCGCTCGGCGCCGATTTCAACGACGCAACCATTCAGGCCGCCTTCGAGCGCGTGCTGGCGAAGTCCAATCTGAAGCTCGGCCAACTCGCCCAGCCGGTGCGAGTAGCGCTGACCGGCGGCACCGTGAGCCCGGGAATCTATGAAGTGATCGCGGTGCTCGGCAGGGAGCGAACCGTTAACCGCCTCAAGCACGCGCTCTCCGCGATTGCCAACTCCGCTCACTAGTCGAAACCGCTCCGGATTCACAAATCGTCTTTCGCGCCGCTCGGGAAAATGATTTTTTCCCGACGCATTCTCGTCTCAACATCGGGGCATTGACTAAGACAATGAGGCAATTCGGCCGGCAACCCTGGTGAGACGAATCCGCTACAAGCTGGCACTGAAATATATTCGATCGGCTAATTCGCTCGGCACCGCCCGATTAGTGTTTCAATTTAAGACATCACCAACATGGCATAGCTTGTGCTCGAAAGTGCTCGCATGTTTCTGAGCGCGGAGGCCCAATAATCGGACCATTGCCAGGCGAATGCTCCGCAGCGAACACGTGAAGATCTCACCAGCTATTCTCACCGCCGCCAGCCGCGGGCCCGCGGCCGCTGACAAGATTAGCGGCTCCGCGCTCGACACCGAGCACACCGAAGCCCAGCTCCATGTGCGCCGCGGGCTGCTCGCGTTGTTCGCCCTCCAGTTTCTCTACCTGGCCGCCGACCTCGGCACTCGCTCCGGCCACGCTCTGCAGCTGCTCGGCTTCGGCGTCGCCAACCTGATGCTGCTGGCGCTGGCCTTCGCCTACACCTTCACCGCCGGCTTTGGGCGCGGATGGCGATGGGTCACTCTGGCGTCCTGCCTCGCCCTTCTCACCACCGGCGCGCTCAGCAGCATGGTCACGCGCGACGGCGGATGGAATATCTTCATCGTCATTTTGTTTTCGCTCGGATGCAGCGTCTGGATTCCGTGGGGCCCGCGATGGCAAGGACTGCTGAACTTCTTTTGCCTCGCATCTCTGATAATCGCCTCCGGCTACGGCGCCAACGACGACCCCCTGGTCTGGTATCAGTGGATCGTCTTGCTGGGCGCCTTGATGCTCTCGCCGATCGCCGCCTGGTATCTCGATCTCTACCGCCGCCACACTCGCGGCATCGAGGCCCGCACCCGCGCGATCATCGACGGCGCCTTCGACGGCATCATCACGATGGACGTCGACGGGATCGTCACCGGATGGAATCGCAAGGCCGAAAGCGTCTTCGGATGGTCGCGCGACGAGGTCGTCGGACGCCATTTTCTCGAACTCGCCATCTCCAAAGAGGACTGCGCCTTTCTCGCCGATAGCTTGAGAGATTCTGCCAGCTCCGAGCGCTTGCTTCCGCTCGACCAGGTGCTCGAGCTCACCGCGGTCCATCGTGAGGGACGGCGCTTCCCGCTCGAGCTCGCCTTCTCCGAAGTCCATTCCGAGGGCCGCAGCTTCTTCGTCGCCTTCGCCCGCGACATCACCGAGCGCAAATGGGCCGAGGAGCAACGCGCGCTGCTGGCTTCGATCGTGGAATCAGCCGAAGACGCCATCTTCAGCGTCACCCTCGAAGGCGTCATCAATAGTTGGAATCCCGGCGCGGAGAAGCTTTACCACTACGCCACCGACGAGATTATCGGCCGTCCCTCTAGCATCCTGGTCCCCGCCAGCATGCTCGCCCAGGGCCGCGAGTTGATGGAACGGCTGGCGCGCGATGAACGCGTCCAATTCGTCGAAACCCGGCGCAAGCGCAAGGACGGCAGCCTGGTCGACGTTTCTCTGACCGCCTCTCCCATCTACAACGACTCGGGAAGACTCGCCGGCGTCGCCGTCATCACCCGCAACATCTCCGAGCAAAAGCGGGTCGAGCGCGAATTGCGCGAGAGCGAGGAGAAGTTCCGCAAAATCTTCGCCGCCAGCACCGAAGTGATAACCATCAATTCCCTGGCCGACGGCAAATACGTCGATATCAATCCGCAGTTCGAAAAAATCATGGGTTACTCGCGCGATGAAATTATCGGCCGAACACCGCGCGAGATGGGCGTATGGGCCAGCGACGTCGACCTCGCCAAAATAGTAAAAACCCTCGAATCCCAGGGATACGTTCGCGATTACGAAGCCGACTTCATTACCAAGGGCGGCCGGCTGCGTTCGGGATTATTCTCCGGCGTGCTGATTAAGTTCGCCGACCAGCTCTGCGTGCTTTCATTTTGCCGCGATATTACCGAGCGCAAACAGGCCGAATTGGAACTGCGCGAGAGCGAGGAGACCTTCAGACGCATCTTCGACGCCAGCACCGATATCATCACCCTCAACACCTTTCCCGAGGGCGCCTACGTCGCCGTCAATGAAGAGTTCTGCAAACTCACCGGCTACGAGCGCGAAGAGGTAATCGGCAGAACCACCAGGGATCTGCAGGTCTGGGCCAACAAGGACCAGGCCAGATCTTCGCTCGAGGAACTCGACGCCAACGGTATCGTCCGCAATCACGAGATCGATTTCAGGACCAAAAACGGAACCACCGTCGCCTGCCTGTTCTCCGCGGTGGTGATGAATTTCCACGGTCAGCGATGCGTGCTCTCGTTCGTGCGCGACATCCGGGAGCTCGTGCGCGCCGAGCAGACCCGCTCATTGCTCGCCGCGATCGTGCAATCCAACGACGATTCCATCCTTAGCGGCGATTTGAACTGGAATATCACCAGCTTCAACTCGAGCGCGGAAAAACTCTACGGTTACTCCGCCGACGAGATCCTGGGCCATAGGCTCGACGTTCTCATCCCTCCGGACCGCCTCGACGAAATCCGAAAGTTCCGCGCGAGCCTCGCTACCCATAGCGGCGTCCAACACTTCGAGAGCCAGCGCCGCCGCAAAGACGGCAGCCTGTTCGACGCCTCGATTACCATGTCGCCAATTTACAACCAGGCCGGTGCGGTGGTCGGCGTTTCCGCGATTACCAAGGACATCACCGAGCGCAAACGCATCGAGCGCGAACTGCGCGAGCGCGAAGAGACTTTCAGGAAAGTGTTCGACGCGAGTCTCGATTCAATCTCGATCAACGCCGTCAGCGACGGCGCCTACCTCGCCGTCAACGAAAACTTCATCAAGTACACCGGCTATACCCGCGACGAGGTGCTCGGCCGCACGCCGCGCGAGCTCAAGGTCTGGGCCAAGGTCGAGGATCTGAAGCGCGCGGTCACGGAGCTGAAAACCAGGGGCCTCGCCTACAATCTCGAAGCCGAGTTTGTCGCCAAAAGCGGCCTCCATTGGCCCGCGCTGTTCTCCGCCGTCGTGATTAACATCAACGACCAGCCCTGCGTGCTCTCCTTCTCGCGCGACATCACCGAGCGCAAGCGCGCCGAGCTTGACCTGATCGAGGCGCGCGAGCAGGCGCTCGCGGCGTCCCAGGCCAAGTCCGAGTTCCTTGCCACGATGAGCCACGAGATCCGCACTCCGATGAACGCGATCATCGGCATGGCCGAGCTGCTATCCGAGAGCTCGCTCACTTCCGAACAGCGCGGCTACGTGCGTATCGCCAGGAGCGCCGGCAACGCGCTGCTGAGCCTGATCGACAACATCCTCGACTTGTCGAAAATCGAAGGCGGCCACCTTAAGCTCGAAGAGATCGATTTCGACCTCGAGGAACTGGTCGAAGACACGGTCGAAAGTTTTGCCCTGCGCGCTCACGGAAAAGGTCTCGAGCTGCTCTACCAAATCGCGCCTGCCGCGCAATGCGGCTTCAAGGGCGATCCCACGCGCCTGCGCCAGGTGCTCGGCAATCTGATCGCCAACGCCGTCAAATTCACCGCGCAGGGCGAATTGATGATCGGCGTCGAAAAAGATCCGCGCACCAACGGCACCGGCGGATTGCGCTTCTCCGTCCGCGATACCGGCATCGGCATCCCCGCCGCCAAGGTCCAGACCGTGTTCGAAAGCTTTACCCAGATCGATAGCTCCATCACCCGCCGCTATGGTGGCAGCGGGCTCGGCTTGACCATCTGCCGGCGTTTGGTCGAAGCGATGGGCGGTCGCATCTGGCTCGAAAGCGAGCCCGGCAAGGGCACGACCTTTTATTTCACGCTCAATCTCAAGCCGGCCTCTCGCAGCCACGCCGAAACTTCCGATCTGAAGATCGATCTGCGCGAAGTGGCGATCCTCGTTGCCGACGATAACGCCTCACAGCGCCGAATTCTCCGCGAGTTGCTCGAAACACGCGGCGCGATTGTCACTGAAGTTGATAATTACCAGGCCGCTCTCGACGAGCTGAATCGCGCCCGCAATGCCGGCGCCGCTTACCGCCTGATGCTGCTCGACGGTGGAATCGCCAGTGCTCACAACCTCGACTTCGCGGTAAGCAACGGCAACGGCGGCAGGCTGGTCGATGCCGTGATCCTCACCCTCAAAGCCTCGAATCTCAATCGCGAATTGGAGAAAGCCCGTCAATCCGGTGTCGAGCTCTATTTGGTAAAGCCGATCGCGCGTCGCGACCTGTTGCGCGCGATCGAAGCGGCCCTCGCCGAGCACAAGCCGCAGTTCGAGCAAGCTCCGCCGCCGGACGCCGGCGCTGGCTCTACCGACCTGCGCAAGCTGCATATCCTGCTCGCCGAGGATTCCGAAGATAATCGCGTGCTGGTCGAGGCCTATTTGAAAAGTACTCCATATCAATTGGAGAGCGCCGAGAACGGCGAGATCGCCTTCACCAAGTTCACCAGCGGCAAGTACGATCTGGTCCTGATGGACATGCAGATGCCGGTGATGGATGGCTATACTGCGGTCAAAGCGATCCGCGAATTTGAACGCGCGCAATCACTGGCCCGCACCCCGATCGTCGCGTTGACCGCTTATGCGCTCAAGGAAGAAGTTACCAAGAGCCTCGACGCCGGTTGCGACGCCCACCTGACCAAGCCAATCAAGAAGCGCACCCTGCTCGACGCCATCCAGGAAGCCACTCGCTCCCGTCCCGATAGCCCCGCGCGCAATGGCGGCAAGCTGATCGTGGAAATCGACCCCGATCTGGCCCCGCTCTTGCCCCGATTCCTCCAACGTAAGCGGGATGATATCCTTCTCCTCCGCGACCATCTGGAGCAGCAAGACTACGAGACGGTTCGTGTCTTAGGCCACAATATCAAGGGGGAAGGCGGGGGCTACGGTTTGGACGCGCTCACCACGATCGGCGGTTCCATCGAGGAAGCCGCCAAGATCAAGGATCCGGAACAGTTACGCTCCCTGGTCGATGCCTTGGCGACCTATCTCAATCAGGTTGAAGTGGTCTATGGCTAGCTGTGCGGGGACCGTCATATAGAGTTGAGCAGGAGTTGGGGTCGCGGAGGTGTGCCGACTCGATGGCCATACGTGTTTTGATTGCAGATGATTCGATCTCCATTCGTGAGCTCTTGCGCTGGCAATTCGAGCGCCTGGGTTACGAGGTGGTGGGCGAAGCCGAAAACGCGAGCAAGTTGGTGTCTCTGTTCAGGACCCTTCGGCCCGACGTTATTACCCTTGACTTGGTTATGCCCAATGAAGAGGAGATGGACGCGCTCACCGCGTTCAGAACCATCAAAAAAGAGGACCCCCGAGTGCCAATCCTGGTGCTCAGCGCCGTTCCTTTCAACAAAACCCGTGAGCTCTTCATGGAGGAAGGCGCCTTCGATTACGTCGTCAAACCCTTCGGCAGAAACCTCAAAGATGCTCTACGTAAGCTGGAACGCGCTTTTCCTGAACTCAAGCCGCAGGGCCTCTTGGGCCGGGTTCGCAAATCTCATTGAACGGCCCCCAACGTCATAATCCGTTCGCCTCGCTCTGAACTCCGCGCAATCCTGTCTTCATGAACTCCATCATCCAAAGCTGGTTCGATTTTACGCACGACAGCAAGCTGCTCGACGCCTGGTTCAATCTATCTGACGGCAACAAACTCACGGTCTTAGCGGTTTTGGCGGGATGTATGGTCTACAGGACCACCAGGGCCGAGGGCCTTATGATGGTTCCCGTGCTGGGCGGCGCTTTCGCCGCGATGGCCTATGCGATCGTGCTCGCCCTGCGCATGCTCTAGCGAGCAGTTCGAGCATTACGGATCGTGAGCGAGACCAGAATTACGCCAGCACCCGCAATCCTGATGCTCTTCCAACTGTGGCAAATCAAAACTAAGATCCAGGCCAACCGCGCGCGCACGGACTTGGACGCAGATTAAAAATTATCGCTTTTTGCTTCTTTTCCCGACGCGCTTTTTTCGCCCATCGGTCTTCACCGATGCGCCCCCGTCCTTCTGGCCCTCGTCCATCCCGCGCCTTCCGATCGCGCTCATCGCTTTCAACGATTCCCCCGCGAGCTTCTGAAACGCCATCGCCAGGTTTCTGGCCGAGTCCGCAAACGCCTTCTGCTGCGTTCCGATCGCTTCGAGCGCGGCCTCGCGGAATTGATTACTCAACTGCGCCATCGGCATCTCGCTCAAGCCTTGCTTGAGCGCGGGCGCCGCCCGCCGCATCGCCTCTCGTTGCGCATCGAACGCCTGCTCCAATCCTTTGCGCAAGCGCTCGCTCGAATCTCGGAAGCTGCTCGTCAATCGCCGATTGAATTCTTCAAGGCTCGGCGACATCTTGAGCGTTTTTTCGATCGTCTGGCGCTGCGCTTCGAGTCCCTTCTCGAAATGCTGATTGAAGCGCATGCTCGCTTCGCGAAATGCTTTCGTTAGATTCTGGCTGAATTGGTCGAAGGCGTTGATACTCTTCTTGGCCATATTTCCTCCTTGATCGCCGGTATGCGGTGAACCCACAAACTCCGTGCAGGTTCCAGAATCTCGACCGGCTGCGAACGAATCGAATCAGGCGGACACGATCCCGTAAGCCCAACTGAATCTAAACTCGCGCAAGCGTGGCATCGCGTCAAGCAAGCGCTCTCGACCGAGCGTGCTTACTCGCGGCAAAAGTTCTAAGATTCGACCCATGAAACAGTCATCGCCCGAAAATTCAACCGCGCCGGAGCCCGCGATTCCCGCCGTCCCGCTCACCACCGAGGGATTCGCCGTGCTTCATCAGATGTTCCGCGTGGCGCGCTCACCTCTGAGGGCGCTGGGCTCATCCGAACGTCAGCGAATCGTATCGCAGGCCGTCGCGATGCTCGAGCAGATGGCGCGGCGCGAGGACGGCGAGAGCGCGATTTTCTCCCAGCTCGGGCACAAAGGCGATCTCATGGTGCTCCACTTTCGGCGCACCTTCGACGAACTCAATCGCGCCGAAGTGGCCCTCGCCAATCTCGAGCTTAGCGACTATCTCGAACCAACGACGTCCTACCTTTCGGTTATCGAGCTCGGCGTCTACGAAGCCTCTGTCGCGTTCTATCGCGATCTGCTCGCCAAAGGCATGAAGCCTCATTCCGACGAATGGACCGCCGCGGTCGCCGCCGAGCTCGATCGCCAGCGCGCCAAGATGGCTACGCGGCTCTATCCCAAGATCCCGCGCGCCCGTTATCTGTGCTTCTACCCGATGGACAAGAAGCGCGAGGGCGCCGACAACTGGTACCGCCTGCCGATCGAGCATCGGCGCGACCTGATGCGTGAGCATGGGATGGTCGGCCGCCGCTACGCCGGCGAAGTCACCCAGATTATCTCGGGCTCGATCGGCTTCGACGACTGGGAATGGGGCGTCGATCTGTTCGCCGAAGATCCACTGGTTTTCAAGAAGCTGGTCTACGAGATGCGCTTCGACGAGGCCAGCGCCGGCTACGGCAAATTCGGTGCTTTCTATTTTGCGATTCGGCTGGAACCTTCTGACCTCGGTCAGAATTTGATCGGTTAGAGCGCCGATCTTCGTCAATACCTGGGCGGCTCGCTCTCGCCGCCAACCACTGGATAGGTGCTCTGGAGATGCCTCATACTTTGCAGGGACTCACGGTAATCGACCTGACGCAAAACGTCGCCGGCCCGTATTGCACGCAGCTGCTCGGCGATTTCGGCGCCACTGTTTTCAAAATCGAGCGCCCCAATACCGGCGACGACGCCCGTAGCTGGGCTCCCCTCACCGGCCACAACGAATCCACCACCTTTCTCGCGCTCAATCGTAACAAGAAAAGCATCTGCGTCGATCTCGACCATGCGATGGGCCAGGAAGTGGTGCGCAAGATGGTCGCCAAAGCCGACGTCTTCGTTCATTCGATGCGTCCCGACAGCGTCGATTCACGCGGTTTCAGCTACCATCATCTGTCCGCCGAAAATCCCGGATTGATCTACTGCTCGATCAGCGCCTTCGGCGAGGTCGGACCGCTCAAAAATCTCCCCGGCTACGATCCGCTGATTCAGGCCTACACCGGAATCATGAGCGTCACCGGCCATCCCGGACAGCCGCCCGTGCGCGCCGGCGTCTCGATCGTCGATATGGCGACCGGCATGTGGGCCTTTATCGGAACCATGGCTGCGGTGCTTGAGCGCAGCCGCACAGGGCAGGGCGCTCGCGTGACCGCCAGCCTGCTCGAAACCGGCGTCGGATGGATGGCGCTGCTGTTGTCGAACTACCTCACCACCGGCAACGTTCCGCAACCGGTCGGCTCCGGCTCTCCCATGATCGCGCCCTACGAAGCCTTCCAGACC
>Ga0335073_10017437_pt1 | contig 10045 bp, 8 predicted proteins | sample Lox_Sample_22_FD_207093 | JGI IMG/M metagenome (GOLD analysis project Ga0335073, IMG submission 207093) | Soil microbial communities from Loxahatchee National Wildlife Refuge, Florida, United States - Lox_Sample_2.2 | ecosystem: Environmental > Terrestrial > Soil > Wetlands | place: USA: Florida... | reverse complement strand
ATCCTGAAAGTTCCGGCCTTGGTTGTTGCGGAACATGCGCTTGGGCAGGAGCGACTCATAGAGACTGTCACCCAGGCCCAGGTACACATCGAGCCAGCCGTCGTTGTCTAGATCGCCGAAATTGGCCGCCATGACGGTAATCACGCGGTCAAGTCCGGCTGCCTGCGGCACCTCGGTGAAGGTGCCGTCGTGGTTGTTGCGGAACAGGAATGTGTGCGCTCCGTGATTTGGCTTGCCGAACTGGAAGGCGCCGTAGTCGTCGTTGCTGCCGGTGGCGAAACCTCCAGCGAAGATGTCGAGCCAGCCGTCGTTGTCGTAGTCGAAAAACCATGTGGGAAATGTGAAGCGCAATCGCGCCAGTCCAGCCTGCTCGGTTACGTCGGTAAACTTCCAGTGCGTGGGATCGGGGTTCGCCGGGTTGGCCGGGCCGTCGTTGCGGAACAGGAAGGAGCGGCCGCTCATGGTGGAGATATAGAGATCGGGCCGGCTGTCGTTGTTGTAGTCGCCCCAAGCAACGCCCTTGACGAACCCCAGGTTCGAGCCCAGCTTGCCCGCTGCCGCACCCGGTGCCTGGACCTGCGTGAAGGTGCCGTCGTGGTTGTTGTGAAAGAGCTGGCAAGCGTAGGTCAACCCGCCCAGAGTCTCGTGCGCCACAAACAGGTCTTGCCAGCCGTCGTTGTCGTAATCGGCAAAGGCCGCGGTCTGTGTGGGCCCATCAGTCAGCAGGCCCGCCTCCTCGGTCACGTCGTCGAAAGTTCCGTCGCCATTGTTGCGCATCAGGCTGAAGGGATAGGCTCCGTACTGGCGCCACCAAGCCCCTCGCAAAATCAGAAAATCAGGTTTACCGTCGTTGTTGTAGTCGCCCTCTACGATATTGAGCCCGCCGATCTCGTCCTCGAGCCCTGCCTCTTTGGTACGGTCGGTGAAGGTTCCATCACCGTTGTTGTGGAAGAAGTGTAGATGGTCAAGCGGGGCCTGCGAACTGATCAGGATATCTAACAAACCATCTCCGTCGAAATCCTCCACGATCGCGCCGCCGGCGTGCTCGATGACCTGCAAGTTTGCCGGACCGGCAACCTCCGCAAAGTGTCCTATATCGTAATCCGACTTAAACCAGCCTGGCTCGGCGAGCCACTGCGGGGGTACGTCCTGCGGCCATCGGCCCAACTGCTGGTAGGCGATATTCATCAGCCACATCGATGTGTAGCTGGCCGGATTCAGCTCGAGCGTCTTCGTGTACTCGCGGATCGCTCCTTCGGCTCCGCGAGTCAGCTTGTGGAGGCCGCCGCCATGGATGGGAAACACACACGAGTCCTGGTTGTGCATACCGATGCAGTTTTCCTGCTCGTCCAGCCGCAAATAGGCCAGCGCCAGTTCCTGGTGAACCTGGGCCTGGATCAGGACCGGCACCTTGTTCAGATTAGCGTTGACTTCTTTCAACAGCTCCTCAAGTGTGTCGATAGCGCGCGGAGCGAATCCGGCCCGCATCTGTTCGTTACCCAGTTCCATGCGCACCATCATTTCGTCGGCAAGCTTGAGGTTGTGCGTCAGGAGCATCTGGTAATACGGGATGCGCTCGATGGGCTTGGCCGGGTCGGCGCGCCAGTCATTCGCATCGAAAATCCGGTGCAGGCGCTCGCCCATGCGGCGCGCTCCCTCGCCGTGGGGCAGCGGAATTCCCCGCACGATTGGCACGTCGACAACCTCATCCTGGCTGGGCAGATCGACATGCGACTGGTCCATCTGGCTGGCCATGCCAACCTGCTTTCCCGTGGGCACTGGGGTGGCCTTCGGGCTAGCGGCTTGCGCCACGTGATGGCCGGCGGTATGCGCCGCGGAGAGCAGCAGCGACGTGTCGCCGAAATCCGGAGCCGACTGAGCCAGTGCGTGACCCAATCCAGAAATCCCCAGGAAGGAAAGTAAGAGAATACGGGGCAAAACTCTGCACACCGCGCGCAGAGCGTCCATCAATTCCAAGTCGAGCATCGTCATGAATGAGATTCCCCATTTTTGTCTCGGGGCAAGGAAAGAGTCAACTGCCTCTAGCCGTGATCGTTAGGAGGGTTCCCGGGAAGGGAACCGGCAGCCGAGTGCTCTTGTGTGCTCAGGCGGGTGTCTGGGTGCCAAATCTTCCAAGGTAGTTTGACGGGGGCCACCGGCCCTGAGATGCCCCTCGGCGGGTCTGTGGGTAGTCAGTTCCCTGGGAGCGGCGGGACTTTCCATCTAAACTTGCCCGCGGAGATTTCAAGCCGAGCGGAGATCTGAAAGATCGGGTGTCTCCTTCTTAACAGGAGACGCACGCCCAACGGCCGACAAAGATGGTCCAGACGGCCTTAGATCGTCCAGGGTTTTCATCCGCGCTGACGACGAAGAATACAGAGAAGATACACGACACATCCGGTCAACGACGGCACAGCGAATACGAGAATACGCAGCAGCGTGCGGAGCGCGACGACGGAGAATCCTCCGGCAACGGCGATCACATCGTCTCCGCCGGCCACCAGAAGCACCAAGAGGAAGGCGAACACCGCGCAGCCCAGAGCGGTGTGGAATGGCTGTTGCCAGGGAAGCCTCAATACATGATGCGAATTGCCATCGCGCGAAGCCAGACGCTCGAGAAATGGGTAGCAGTAGAGAAGGGCGAAGACCACGAGCGGCAACAACATTCCCGGAAAGAACACTTCAGGTATCAGCCAGCGGCCGATGTGTAAGTTCACGGCGGGAAAGAGGCGCATTGCGCCTTCGACCCAGCCAAGATACCAGTCGGGCTGGGCGCCGGGAAGAGTGGCAGCGGGATTGTCGGGACCGTAGATCCAGACAGGGTCGATTTGGACAAGGCCCCCCAGGGCCGCAACCACGGCAAAGACAAAGAGGAAGAGGCCGAGAGATTTGAACGTATACGAGGGCCAGACGCGAGAGCCGACAATCGTGCAATCGCTGCGCGACGGGCCCGGATAATTTGTGTGGTACTGACGCCAGATGATGACGAGATGGATCGCGATCAGGATTGAAAGGAGTGCGGGGACGAGAAAGATATGGAATGCGTACAGGCGAGGGATGGTTGCGTTATTTGGGACGATGCCGCCGAAGAGCAAATAGACGAGCCAAGGGCCGATGAGCGGCACGGAGATGAGAATGGCGTAGCCGACGCGAAGGCCCGCGCCGGAAAGGAGGTCGGCGCAGATGGAGTAGCCAAAGAAGCCGTTGGCGAGCGCAAGGACGAGCAGAGTGAGGCCGACCAGCCAGTTGACTTCGCGGGGACGACGATAGGCGGCGGTAAAGAAGATGCGGGCGAGATGGGCGATGATTGCGCCAATGAAGACGTCGGCGGCCCAGTGATGCATCTGGCGCACCAGGAGGCCGGCGCGCACCTGAAAGCTGAGCTGCAGAGTGGATTGGTAGGCGGAGGACATGGTCACGCCATCGAGAGCTCGATAGACGCCGTGGTAGACGACCTTGTCGGCACTGGCGTTGAAAAACAGCGCGAGAAAAGTCCCGGTGATGACGAGTATGACGAAGGCGTAGAGCGCGATCTCGCCAAGCATGAAGGACCAGTGATCGGGAAAGACATGATTCAGCGCGCTGCGAACGATGGTAGCGAGACGCAGGCGTGAATCGAACCAGCGCGAGGCGGCGGGTGCGGGGATGGACCTCATTCGATCCCCCAGAAGCCGGGGCCAGGCGGCTCGCTGAATCCGCCGCCGGCTCGGAGAGTTCCGTCGCTGTCGGCGTAGATCGGCAACTGCGGAAGTGGACGAGCCGCAGGACCGCCGTTAGGGCGTGCGGCACAGAGCACATTAAAAGTGGATTGATGACAAGGGCACAACAGAAGATGGGTGGTTTTCTCGTAGAGGCCAACAGTGCAGCCTGCGTGAGTGCAGACGCGTGAGTAGGCGAGGATTCCGTCGGGCGCCCAATCTTGACGGGTTTTGGGTAGTTCGAGAAGAGAAGGATCAACGCGGATCAGCACGGTTTGGGATCGTTCGTCTCCGATTCGGCCCTCGGGGAAAACGGTGAGAATGTTGCCTAGCTGCATCGAGTCGACCGTGGCAGCCTGACCTTCGACGGTCATCAGGCGCTGGCCCCGCTTCCAGATGTGAGAGTTCAAGGAGGAGTAAGAGGGAACTCCGAGCGAGCGCAGAAGCGATGCGGCCATGGCTGCGAACATGCCGACGGCGGAGAAGCCGATCCAGCGCAAAATTGAGCGACGGCAAACGTCGTTGGTTCCGAGTGTGAAGGTTTTGGCTGCGGCCTTTCGTTCTGGTTCGGGCGGCAGCAAGGGCTCACGCGGTGCAATCGCTTCGCGCTGTAGGGTCAGCAGCCGTCCCCAGATGACGAGGGTTGCTCCCCAGCCGCTGCATGCAACAGCCAACGATGCGCCGAGAAGCAGATTGCCGGAATTGGACCAGTAGACGACGAGGAAGACGACGGAAGCTGCCAGCGCAGCAAGTGAAAAGAGCACGGCGAGGAGCGTTCCCCAGAATGTGCGGCGTTCGGGATTCATCTCCGGCCCGGCGTCGAGGTTGCGGTCGAGCGTGCGCGGAGGAATGGGTTCGGAGGAACCGAATTCTGGATGAGGAGGAGAGGATGCATCGATGGTGGGAGCGTTGTGGGGCTCGCCATCGGGCGTTGTCTCTGCGAGGGAGGTCGGGACAGATCGCGAGCTTCTGATCGCTCGCCAGAGTGAGAGGAAAACCTCAGCTGCGGCAAAGGTGGTGGCGGCAGATCGCTTGACTCTGGTTGTTCGCGCCAGAGCTCTCTGCCGCTCAACACGAGCTTCCTGTGGGGCGTCAATACTGGGGTGATCATCCGGAATCAACCAAGGCCTCCCTTCTCAATCCACATTGCAATTGCGATGAGCACGCCAACAAAGATGCATGCGACGAGTCCCTCAACCACAGGACCATACCAATGAAGAGGGTTGCCTCCAGGATTCGGCGGATGCTGGACGAATTGGACGTAGTCGACGATGGAAGCCAGCTGTTGATCGCTGATGAGTGCGCGCGGAAAAGCCGGCATCGGACCCGGACCGGAACGGATGGCGCCGGCGATTACGGCGGTGGATTGTCTGGTGAGCGCGGGAGCGTTGGTCTGGACCAGCGCCAGAGCGCCACCTCGAACCGCGGTGCGATGGCAGGCGGCGCATTGCGTGCGAAAGAGAATTCCCCCTTCGGAAAGCTTCCCGCCGCCGAGAGGAATGATGGCGAGCCGGCCGGTGAGGTAGCGGGAGACATCATCGATATCCTGGGTGCTCAGGACACGGCTGAAAGTGGGCATGACACCGCGTCCGCGGCGAACGACGGAGATGACTGCATCGATGTTGTGCTCGGCCTGGAGCGAAGGTCCGGCGATCGAAACGCGAGCGCTGATGCCCTGACCCCGGTCTCCGTGGCACACGGCGCAGCGCGCGGCAAAGACAGCCTGGCCCGAAATCGCGCGGGTAGGTTGCTGGGCAGAAACGAAGCATGCCGAAAGTAAAGTGACGGAGACAGTAACGCCGAGCCGCAGAGGAGACAATGCGCAGGAGACACGGTGATGCGAACCGATCCGAGGAAATCCGGCTGGCGTGCAGGCGGCAATGCGGGCATCGAGTTTGTGACGCATTCCAGATCCTCACTTCCCGCGCGTGGCGCTGACTTTCCCTCCGAGTTAACGCAGCGACTCAAGATATGCTGTGACGTCGCGCGCCTGCTGGCCTGAAAGACCGAGGTCGGGCATTGCAGTTTTTGGCTTCATGGCGGATGGCGAAATGAGCCAGCCGGTCATGTTTGCCGGGTTGTTGGGATAGATTCCTCCGATATAAGAACGCAAGGCCATATGCGTGAGCGGCGGCCCGAAGACGCCCTGCGCCCCGCGAATCCCAGGGATGACATGGCAGGAGCCGCAACGATATTCGACAACGACCTCTTTGCCGTGGACGCCACTGCCTCCGGTCAGCACCGCGTGTGAACGGGGGGTCTGGCCGCCCAGGCAACCGGCAAGCAGGCAACAGAATGCGAGCCCAATGGATCTGCAGGCTACGCGTGCCGGACCAGAGTCACCGCGCCGCAGCGGCAGATTGCCAAGCTGCGGATTACGACGCGCCATGATGGATATCCGGTTCACAAACCTTAAATGACCTCCCGCCAGCGCTCCAGCGGCTCCACTTTGTGAAAGTTGGTGCCGAGATTGAAACGGTTCGCCTCCGCTATTTGCGTGTGGGAAGATCCTTCGAAAGGTTTTGGATGATGTGCGAGGCATCCATACCGCCTTTGCAGTCGGGGTGTCCAAAGCCGCTTTGGCTGTAGCCGTTGTTGTAGTCGAGAATCATGTTGTCGTCGTGCTCGGCGCTGGGGCCCATCGGGACGTGGTCAAGATTGAGCTGATGGCGGACCTTCCACGCAATAACGTGATCGGTGCAGGAAGTGTCGCCGCTGAGGCCGAGGCCGCCAATGATCTTTCCCTGGCCGTTGTAGAGGGCGAGGCCCCCGCCGAAGACGATGACGCCGCCAACGGCTTTGCCAACCATGGGATCGGAGGGAGTGCCGAAGGTGGACGGATCGCCAAAGGCGGCTTGTGGGTTAGGCGGTGCGCTGGTGGCCAGGGAGTAAAGACTCTGGTTTGGCTGCGAGGCGGCGAAGACATTCGCAGTGGAGAGCGCATAGTCAGAGTTGCTGAGCCCGTTCGCGGTGTTTGCCTTGGAGGCTGCGATGACGCGACTGCCCGGCCACTCCTGTGCACGATTGTCGCCGCTGTAAACGACGGCGCATCCGATGCCGTCGCGGTTGACGATGACGGCCCACTCCTGATTGCCGAGGCCGCCATTCTTCGAAGAACCTTGCTTGACGATGGACTGGAGAGTGCCGCGCAGGGAATTTGCGTCGGGCAGTCCGGTGCAACCGCCGGATTGAGCCGGACACGATGGAGCGAGAAGGGTTGCGCCTGTGAGGATGCTGAGCACACCGGGGAGACCGCGGTGGTGAAAGAAAGCTGGTTTCGGATTCATGCGGTAAGGCTCCTTGGCGATTCATTTCAACTGCTGGAGATAAGCCAGCAACTGGCGTAATTGCACGCCTGAATATTGCGTGAGGTCGGGCATCTGAGCGCCCGGTTTGAGCGATTGCGCGTGCGTGATCCAGGCCTCGAGATAGGCCGTGTTGTTGTAAAACGAATTGGAGGCGATCATCTGGCGGCCCGCGATGTGGGTGAGATCAGGAGCGACGTGGCCGCCGGCGATGGTGCCGCGCACGGTGTGGCACATGGAGCAGGATCCGCTGACGAAGATCTGCTCGCCGGCCTGCGCGTCTGGAGTGGACGGTTCAGCAGCCGGCTTGCGCTGCTGCTGAACCCAGGCGTTGAACTGATCGGACGACTGAGCAACCAAGAGGATGCGCATGTGCGCGTGCTGCTCGCCGCAGAACTCCGCACACTGGCCAAAGTAGTTGCCGGGATGCGCTGCCTCTATCCGGATGTAGTTCTCGTGTCCGGGAATCATGTCGACTTTGCCATGCAGCGCGGGAACCCAGAAGGAGTGAATCACGTCGGCTGATTCGAGCGCAATGGTAACGGGACGATTGGTGGGAATATGAATTTCGTTGGCAGTTGTGAAGCGCAGATCGGCTTCCGGGTCGAAGTAGTGAATCTCCCACCACCACTGGTGGCCGATGATCTGAATGTCGGGCGTGATGGCCACCTGGTTCATCGGCTCATGAATGGGAAAGCTGGCGAGCAGTTTCAGACCGAATACAAAGAAGACGCAGAGTACGACAAGGGGGATGATGAGCCCGCCGAAGGTGATCCAGTGCTGGCCGCCGCTGGCGTCCACGGGCTCATGCTCGGCGAGAGAGCCGCGGCGGCGCACCGCGGCCCACGCAATCAGCGCCCACATGACAAGCGTGGCGACGAGAAAGGTGATCGTCATGAGCCAGGACAGATGGGCTATGCGATGTGCGGCGGGCCCCTGTGCGTTGAACGTGGATTGTGCGTCTTCGCAACCGGTAAGGGCTAAGGACAACGGACCGAGCAGGACGAATCGCCGCATGGAGTCTCCGTTAGTGCGTGGGCTGCGGCCCCACGGCAATGCGTTCGTTGTCGACAGGGTTTGGGGTTTGTTCATTGGCCGGCTCGGTGGGAGGATCCGGTTCCTGAAGTGTGCGCATGGACTTGATGTAGGCGACCAACTGCCAAATCTGGTCAGAGGGAATCTTGGTTCCCCATGCAGGCATGCCGTTTGATCGGCCTTCAGCGATGGAATCGAAGATCTGGTCGTCACGCGAGCCGAAGAGCCAAACTTTGTCGCGGAGGCTCGGGCCCATGCCACCTCCGCCATGTCCGCCGTGACAACCGGAGCAGTTGTACCAATTAAAGAGGCGACGGCCGTTCTGCAGCGCGACGGGATCGTTCATATACGGATCAGAGTGCGTGATCGGGGGCGTAGTAGCTCCGGGAACTGGGCCGACGGTTGTAGGCATGGGCGGAACAGCGCCGCCAGCGACAGCGCCAGAGTTGGAATGGCACCCGATGAAAAAAGCAATTGCAAACGAAGCCATCAAGAGGAGCGAGGATGCAATGGGAGTTTGGGGAAGGCGCATGGTCAATTTCCTCTCTGCACGACGCTGGGCGGGCTGACCTGCGGAATGCCGTAAGAAGCGAGGAGGACGCGGATTTGAGGACGCAGCCGCTGAACCTCGGCATCGAGTTGACGGCGCAGTTCAAGGTCGTTCGGCCGCACACCGATGCCGATGCCGAAAACCATTCGCAGCGCGGGATGCGCGGGATCTACAGTTACCGGAGCAATGTCGAGCGGCACTTTGGATTGGCGTGCAAAGTAGCCGGCGAGCGGACCCCAGACTACGGCAACGTCAACCTTGCTGGTTGCGACCGCCTGGATGAGATCGGCTGCTGGATTCTGCTCGGAGAGATTGCCGAAGATGCTGTAGCCGACGAGATTGTTGACGATACCGCGGCTTATGAGCGCGTGAACGGGTGGCAGGCTGTCATCCTGATCGCCGAGCACGTGAACGCCGATGCGGAGGGTGCGCAGCCGTGGGTCGTCAAAGGAGGCAATCTGGAGCCGGCGGTCGCTGCGAGTGAGAAACGCGTAGCTGGAAAAGTAGTAGGGCCGCGTGGCGATGGCTTCATCCATCCCGGAAGGAATGCCCATGACAACATCGCAGATGCCGGAGTCGAGAGTTTTACGAAAGAACGCAGAGCGCTGTGGATACCAGGCGTAAGTCACCTTCTCGCCCAGGTCGTGGGCGATCATGTCCGCCAAACGATTCTCAAAGCCCTGAAGCCGCTGATTGGAATAAGGCAGGTTGTTGGGGTCTGCGCAGACTCGCAGCACAGGCTGCGCGCTGCAGGCCTGGATGGCGGCAGACGAAGCTGCCAGAAACACCCCGAGCGCCATCGAACGCTTAGTTGCTGAAGACATACATTGTGTCTCCTGGCTGGGTGTAGGCCTTTATGTCCCGCATGGCGCCATTGGCCCCGAGGGTGGCGTAAGGGTCGTCGGTGGATACCGACGGAAGCGCGCTGGCACCCATCCAGCCGCCGATTCCCGAGTAGATGGCGACATATTGTTTGCCGTCCGGACCGGTGAAAGTGATGGGATCACCGATGATTCCGGAAGAGGTCTTGAACTGCCAGAGGACTTTCCCGCTCCGGGCATCTATGGCGCGAAACCAGCCCTCCATGGTTCCGTAAAAAACAAGGTCGCCGCCGGTGGCAAGAACTCCGCTGTAGACGGGGAACAGATTGTCTTTAACGGTCCACAGCTTTTTTGCGTTGGCGACGTCCCAGGCAACAAGTTCGCCCTGATAGCCGCCCGGGCCCGGATACATGCGCACGCTGGCTCCGAGATAGGGAGTGCCCGCGATGTAATTCACGTTGGTTCCCTCGTAATCCATACAAGTGTTGTGGGCCGGGATGTAGAGATACCCAGTGCGTGGAGAGAAGGCTGAAGGGATGAAATCCTTTGCGCCGGTGGAGGACGGGCATATGTCCATGGCGTAGTAACCCTCATGGGGACGCTTGTCGGGATTTTCGTCGGGCAGTCCGGTTTTCA
>Ga0335073_10017434_pt1 | contig 10045 bp, 8 predicted proteins | sample Lox_Sample_22_FD_207093 | JGI IMG/M metagenome (GOLD analysis project Ga0335073, IMG submission 207093) | Soil microbial communities from Loxahatchee National Wildlife Refuge, Florida, United States - Lox_Sample_2.2 | ecosystem: Environmental > Terrestrial > Soil > Wetlands | place: USA: Florida... | reverse complement strand
TCCAGCGTGACCCGGCTCAAAAGGCGTTCCAGATCGAGCACGCCATCCAGCGCTCGCCGCAACTCCTCGCGCCTCACAATGTCTTTCACCGCAGCGTCGACTGCATCCAGCCGCGCATTGATCTCGGCTACCTCGAGCGACGGCCGCAGCAGCCACGCGCGCAGCAGCCGCTTTCCCATCGGCGTCATCGCCGCATCCATCGACCGGAACAAGGTCACGCCCGCGTCGGTTCCGGCAAATAGCGGCTCAATCAGTTCGAGATTCCGCACCGTGACCGCGTCGAGCACCAGGCAATTCTGCCGTTCATACCACCCGATGCGATCGACATGATCCAGCTTTCCGCGCTGCGTAGACCGAACGTAATGCAGAATCGCTCCCGCCGCCGAAGCTGCGGCAGTTTTTCCCGCCAGCCCGAACCCTTCAAGCGACAAAACGCCGAATTGATTTTCCAGCAGCGGAATGGCGTGGTCAGGAGAAAAAATCCAGTCCTCAAGTGGCGTCTCGGCGTAAGCAGCTCCTGACCTTTGCGGACGCGGGCCGGGTACTCCTGTGTTTTCGATCAAACGAGCAGCTTTCACTTCAAACAGCGGCGCGGGGGACGCATACAGCAATTCTCTCGGCCGCAGCTGCTCCAGTTCTTCCTGCACGCGCGATAGCGCCGTTTCTCCAGCGAACTCAGTCGCTCGAAACTCCCCCGTCGACAAATCCAGCGCGGCCAGACCAACCCGATCGTTCACCTGTGCAATGGCCGCAAGGAAATTGTTTTCTTCCGAGCCCAGAGACGAATCCGCCGCCGTCCCCGGCGTCATCACCCGCGTGACTTCACGCCGCACCAGTTTCTTTGCCAGCCGCGGATCTTCCATCTGCTCGCAGATGGCAACCTTGAAACCCTTACGAATGAGTTTTCCGATATATCCTTCGGCCGCGTGGTAAGGGACGCCGCACATCGGTACGGCAATACCTTTTTCCTTGTTGCGCGATGTCAGCGTGATCTGCAGCTCTTTCGAGGCGACGATCGCATCCTCGAAAAAAAGCTCATAGAAATCGCCGAGCCGGAAAAACAAAAGCGCGGTGGGATGTTCTTTCTTAACGGCAGCGTATTGCCGCATCAGCGGAGTGGACGGCTCGGTCATTACCATTCAACGGCGTGGCAGGGCTTCGGCGGATTATAACAAACGCGGGTGTCCCAACACGGTGCCCCATCCTGGTCGCGTGTTTGCGACAGACGGGATTTCGATTTCTCTATCGCTCGCACAGGATCTTCCTACAAATACGGTTGACTCTGATTCGCGACTGGTGTTTTCTTTTCCCATGGAGCTGCGCAAAGATCCGATCACGCGTTCGTGGGTCATGACCGGCGACGATGCCGGCGAAAGCGGTCCACGCCCGTCCTCGACGTGCCAGTTCTGCGCCGACTCCGTCTCGCCCGCTCAGATAATCGCCTCCTCGCCCGACGGTCCCGGCACGCCATGGTCAGCCCGCGCTGTCGTTCATCCGATGCCGCTTTATCACATTGAAGGCGAGCCCGGCCGCCGCGGCGACGGCCTCTACGACCGCATGCATTCCGTCGGAGCGCATGAGGTGCTGGTGGAAAATCCCCAGCATGATCGGCATCTTTGGAGTGCCAGCGACGACGAAATCGGTCATTTCCTTCGTCTCGCCGCGCAACGCATCCTCGATCTCAAGCGCGATCCGCGCATCAAGTACGTCAGTCTTTTCAAGGATTACGGCAGGAACGCCGGGCAGGAATTCAGCCATCCCACTTCGCAAATCACCGCGACCATGTTCGTCCCCCGTCGCGTACTCTATGAACTGCGCGCCGGACGCGAATATTTCATCGGAAAAGAGCGCTGTGTTTTCTGCGACATCATTCACCAGGAGGAACGTCAGGCCCTTCGCGTACTCGAAGCTCGTGGCGACTATTTAGCGCTCTGCCCTTATGCGCCGCGCGTGCCCTACGAGACCTGGATTCTGCCGCGCTATCACGATGCTTCTTACGAGCGTGCCAGCCTGAATCGTCCAGGATTGCGCGTGAATCTTGCCGCTCTATTGCGCCGCACGCTGCAGCGCGTCCGCACAGTCACGGAAGATTTTCATCTCGTCCTGCACACCTCGCCGAGCAGCCTGCATCCTTCGAGGAGTCTTGGATATTGGAAGACGATTGACGACGACTATCATTGGCACATCGAGATTCTGCCGATCATCGGATCGAAGTCGAAATCATATACCTTCAAAGAGGTTTACTATTCGCCTGTGAGCTCCGAGACCGCCGTGAAACAATTGCGCGAAGCGAGGATCGATGGCTAGCTCTTCCGCCAGGACAAGGCCATGACGGTTCGCCGGCTCAAAACCTATACCGGGGCGCAAGGCTACGTCTATCAGTATTACTTTGTCGGCAAGCGCCCCGCGCTTCCTGATGATCCCGAGTCTCCCGCCACCGAGTTCGTCTTCGACGTCACTTCCGACCGGAAGCTGACGTACTCTATCAGCATCTTTCTTCCGCACAAGCCGGTCGAGGATTGGGCCGCCGTCCACGGTCGTCCGCTCAACGATGCCGAGCAGTACGCCGCGGTAAAGCTTCGCCTGTTCCGCGCCTTCGATGAACTCGAGGACGTCATGGCCAAGGGCCGCCGCTTGACCATCGATTCCGCTCTGCTTGAGGAAGCTCTCTCCAGCCTTGGCGTCGACTGACCGCGACCAAACATCGCACCCTTACGGGATTCTCAAGAAGCCGTGGCTGGCATTGTTCGCATCCAGGTAATTGCCGCCAACCCAATTCTCGTCGTTCATCGCATCCGGAAAAGTGCCTTGGCCCGCGCTTGATCCTGCTCCCGGAGCGTCAAATACCGTAATCACAGCATCAGTATTCCTTATAAACCCATGCACCACGTTGTTCGAGTCCGTGCAAGGTCCGGCAACCACTCCTCGAAGATTGAAAACTTCCGGCAGCGTGCCTTGTCCTGATGACGTGCCTGCGCAGGGTGCGTCATATTCGATGAGGGTGCCGTCAGGGTAGCGGATAAACCCATGCGACACACTGTGGGAATCGTAGTACACACCCGGAACCGTAAAGTCATCGCTTATTCCGTCCGTATCCGTGCCTTGACCGGGGCCAGTGCCCGCGCCCGGGGCGTTGATGACGACGAATGTGCCGTCAGCTAGCCGGAAGTAGCCGTGCAACACGCTGCTGTCGTCGATGATCGCTCCGGCAACCGCCCCCTCCAGGTTCAAACCGATGCCCTCGGCCGTACCTGTTCCCTGAATCGCGCCCGTGCCTGCCCCGGGTCCCTCGTAGGTGAAGATCGAACCGTTCGGGGAGCGCAGGAATGCGTGCGCCCGATTCACCGAGTCGAAGACATATCCGGCAATCTCTCCCCAAAAATTGATGTTGTACGAGAGCGTTCCCTGGCCGGCGCCGGTGCCCGCATACGGAGCATCGTACGTAGTGACGTTGCCATTGGCCGTGCGGATAAATCCATGACTCACGTTATCCGCGTCTATATAAACGCCGGTGATCGACCCAAAAAAGTTTATGCTGGCCGGCATTGTGCCTTGCCCCGACCCGGTTCCTGCTCCAGAGACGTTGAACGTTGTGTAGTTGCCCTGACTGCTGCGGATGAATCCGTGCAAGACGCCGCTCGGGTCAACGAAGTATCCGAAAACCACCCCGGTGTTGGTCACGTTCTGAGGAAAGGTTCCTTGCCCTTGGCTGCTACCGGCGCCCGGCGCGTCGATCGTTATATATGTCTGGGCACTTGCTGTGCTAACCGCCAAAAACAATAGGATCACTGGCATCCAAAGTTGCTCCCTCTTCATGGCATCCTCTCAATCTGAGTTCGGCGAGATGTGTTGAGTTGGCTGGATACGGGTTGTTCGCGGTGTTGCGGCGATGCAGTTGTCACTGATGCAATCGTCATTCCAGTGAGCGCCCTTCAGCTCGAGGCCTTGCCGGCGTTTCCAGCCAAGGCGCACGACTCTACAGGTGTGGGATTCAGAGTTACGGCAGCGGTCAACACACTTACAGGATGTTTGTTAAATCAGCAGAGCGCGTTGGGTGGCTAACAGATTGATCTGAGCGTGGGTTTCTACCAGAAACAGAATTTACTCTCGTGTCGCTTTCGGAAAATCGTAGAGCGCAGGCACAGTCGACATCACCCGGCTGAATGTTCGCGATTTCGCCAGGCGGTCGGTGTCTGAGATAATCGTTGCGTATCGCTCTCATGAAAAAAGTTACTTTTATCCTTTTCACCACAATCCTCGTGGCGCTTCCTGCCTTGTCGCAAACCTCCCGCTGGAGCGAGCAAAAGGCCGGCAATTGGTACGCCCATCAGCCCTGGATCGTCGGCAGTAATTTCTTGCCAAAGTCGGCGATCAACGAACTGGAGATGTGGCAGGAGCCGACTTTCGATCCCGCCGAAATCGACAAAGAACTCGGCTGGGCCGAAGCCATGGGCATGAATACCATGCGGGTTTTTCTTCACGACCTGCTCTGGCAACAGGATTCCGCCGGTTTTCGCCATCGCATCGATCAATTTCTTACCATCGCCGCCCGCCATCACATCCGTCCGATCTTTGTCCTCTTCGATTCCTGCTGGGATCCCTTGCCGCATCTCGGCCCGCAGCATCCGCCCATTCCCGGCGTGCACAATTCCGGATGGGTACAAAGTCCCGGCGCCAGGGCGCTCGCCGATCCCGCGCAATATCCGCGGCTGGAGACTTATGTGCAGGGCGTCGTCGGGGCGTTCGCCAACGACGATCGCATTCTCGCTTGGGATGTCTGGAATGAACCCGGCTCCGACACGACCGGGAGTTATCCGCGCACAGAAATGAAGATGGCGGACAAGATCGCCCGCGTAACCGAGCTTTTGCCGCAGGCGTTTCAGTGGGCGCGCGATGCCAATCCCACGCAACCGCTCACCAGCGGAGTCTATGAGATCGATACCGCCGCGGATGAAAATTCGCAGGACGCGCTTGAGAGAATTCAGTTGCGCGAATCTGACATCATCACCTTTCACAACTACAGTTGGCCCGAATCATTCCGCAGCGAAGTCGCATGGCTGCGAAGATTTCACCGCCCCATCATCTGCACGGAATATATGGCGCGCTCCATCGGCAGTTTGTTTGACACGATCTTGCCGATCGCCAAGCAGGAGCACGTCGGCGCGATCAACTGGGGCTTCGTCGCTGGCAAAATGCAGACCTACTATCCGTGGGATTCCTGGGACCATCCCTATATTAAGGAGCAGCCGCCGGTGTGGTTTCACGACGTTTTGCATCCAGACGGCACTCCGTATCGTCAGGCAGAAGTCGACCTGATTCGCGACCTCACAGGAAAACGCTGAATCCTCGCGCAGAGGAGAGACTAATTCTCCGGCGGCGCTTGGGAAGTGGGTGGCGCCTGGGAAGCCTGGGACCCCTGAGAAGTTGCCTGCATCTCTTCCGCTCGTTTGATGAGCTTCTTCAACTTACCCTCGATCGACTCGTCTCCAATCTGCTCATCTTGCAGCACGCCGTCGGAATCAATGGTGAATGTATGCGGGATGGCGTGCACCTCAAAAAGCTGGGCGATCTGGCCGTTGAAGCCTCCGTCAAAGTATTGCGGCCAGGTCATTTCGTTTTTCGTGACGAAATCCCTCCACTTATTCTGGTCAGAATCCACGCTGACGCTCAGCACAACAAAGGGCCGCCCTTGGAACTTTTTCACAATCTGCTGCACATGGGGCAGAGCAGCGCGGCAGGGTGCGCACCATGTTGCCCAGAAATCCAGCAAAACTACCTTGCCTTGCAAATCATCCAGAGAGATGCGCTGTCCATCCAACGTGGTGACCGCAAACGGCGGAGCGAGTCGTGCACGTACCAGATCAGGTTGAGCGATGTAACGAAGCGCACGCTGACGGTCTGGGCTGCCGGCAGGGTCTAATGCCACGAACTGCTGAAAGCGCGCCTTGGCCGCATCATCCTGTTTTAATAACGCCAGTGCGCGGCCATCGCAATATAAAGCGCTGGGAAATTTGGCAGCGGCTTCTAACGCCTTGCCGAACTCCTGATGAGCGTGTTCAAAAATCTCGTCTTTACGCTTTTGGATGCCTTCGTCGAGCAGGACCACCCCGAGTTCGTAATGCGCAAGCGCTAGCTGTTTTCCAGGTTCTGCCTCCGCGATCAGCTCCTCGGCGCCCTGTTCCGCTGCTTTCCAGTCCTGCAAATCGACGCCATAGCGCAGCATCCTCCGCTGGCAGGCCACGCACTTGCCATCATCCTGCTTGTCGGCTTTCTTGAAAGCATCGAGTGCTGCCGGCTTCATTCTCTGATGAATTAGCTCGAGCGCCTCTTTGTATGTCTTTTGCGCCTTGGGATTGCTTGGGCCTTGCTCGTCATTCTCTTGCCCAGAGAATGCACAGCCCATGGCGAGAATGACGAACAGGATTGCGGCGCCCCGCTTCACGGCTGTCTCCACAAGGTCGAACGGAGAAAACTACCATGGATACGGCCGCTTCTGAAAAGAGATTTGCGTGCGGCTTTAGTCAGACCAGAAGCTGCTTTACCGCGTCTTCTACCTGGTCCCACGCCGCGGATCGCGGGTCAATCAAATCGAAATGTCCAGCGCCAGCAATTTGAATCAGCCGTACGTTTTCGTGCTTCTTCGCGTCAGCGTAGCTGCGGCCGAAATCCGGTGGAACGATATCGTCCGCTCTCCCGTGAATCAGCACTTGTCGCGCATCTCGAATCGCCAGCTGCACGGGATCCGCTTCGCGGTAATGGTCCGGTACTTGGCTCGGCGTGCCGTGTAGGAATTCGACCACGGCATTGTTGCTCAGATGTAGCTCGTACGCGCCCTTCAGATCGACCACTCCTGCCAGCGACACCACCCGCGTCAAGTTCGCCTCGTGCGCCGCCAGGCACAGCGCCAGCTGTCCTCCGGCGGAATGCCCCATCACCAGCACTCGGCTCTCATCAAAGTTGTAGCGTCCCGCATTTTGCAACAGATAACGATAACCCGACCGAATATCCTCGAATGTCCCCGGCCATCCTCCGCCATCGTTGCCCACACGCCGATATTCCAGGTTCGCTGTCGCCAGCCCCTGCTTCGTCAAGGCAGCGCAAAGATGCCCCGCGTGCTGCAAATCGTATTTCGCGCGCCAGAATCCGCCATGAATGTTGATCACCAGCGCAGTTTTCTTCGGCGGCTGCTTCTTTGCGGCTTGCTTCGGCAGTCGCAGATCAACAAACTGATTCAGATCCGCGCCGTAGACGACTCGCTCATCGTAGGCAGGCGGCGCGAGCATGAGAATGTCATCGGACATAGAAACTTGTGCTGTGCCCTGAGTCTCTCGGCACCGAGACGGACTATTCGTACCGCAGCGCCTCGATCGGATCCAAATTGGACGCCCGCATCGCCGGAACCATTCCGCTGATGATTCCTACCACTGCCAGGATCGTAATCGCAATCGCCAACACCGGTGGGGAAACGATCAGGCGAATGTCGCCCGCTTCCGCATGCTTCGCCATCGCGCTGTAAAGGGTCAGCCGCCCCACCGAGAGGGAAACGATATACGACATCAACACGCCCAGCACCCCGCCAATTGCCGTGATCAGCATTGCCTCGGCTAGAAATTGCACCAGGATGTCCCTGCGTCGCGCTCCCAGTGCCTTTTCCACGCCAATCTCCCGCGTTCGCTGCGTTACCGAGACCAGCATGATGTTCATCAGTCCGATTCCGCCGATGCTCAACGTCACCGTGCCGATCACTCCCAGCAAAATCTTGAGCATCGCGCTCATGATCCCGAATTGCGACAGCTGTTTCTGCGCATCGAACACGAACACTGCGCGCGGATCGTCCGGCTTGAAGTTGTGCGCCGCCGCCAGGCTGGCCTTGATGTTCTGCGTCATCTTGTCGTGATCCAGCCCCGCTGAATCCAGCCAAATTCCGTCAAGGTAGTGCGTATCCTTGATAACGTCCATCGAGTTATATGGAACATACACCGTGCGGTTGTCGTCGCTGTCTCCCTCCTGCATGCGCGGTTTCAGCACTCCAACAACTTGCAGGCTGACCCCATCCACGCGAATCGTCTGCCCCACCGCATCCATCCCCGAAAAAAGCCGGTCGCGCGCTTCTGACCCGATCACGACATTCAGTGCGTGCTGCGCATTATCCTCGGCGTCAATAAAACGCCCTTCAGCGACATCCAGATTCCAGATTTCTTGAATGGCGGGATCGAGACCCATCACCGGAAACGTAAACGATCGATTGTCATTCTGTACGGTCGAATCTTTTTCAATCATGCGCGAAAAATTTCGGCACAGCGGGACGTTATTCTCCAGCAGGTCCAGATCATCATTCGTAAAACGAATCTGTACCCCGGCCTTGTTGCCACCGGCTTGCTGCGAAGTCCGGCCGGGAAACACGCCGACGGCCGTCGCGCCAAAACTCTCAAAAATATTGGTGATGGCCCGCGCGAATCCGTTTCCGTAGGCGAGCAGCAGTACCACCGTCGCAATGCCCCACGCCATTCCCGCCATCGTCAAAAGCGTGCGCCGCAGATCGTGGCGCATCGCGGAAACCGCCTGCCGAAATAGATCGCGATACGAAGTAAACACCGGGCGGCCGCGTTTCGATTTCGCCGGCACGGTTCGCACGGCCGCTTGACCGCTTTCAACCGTGGCCGCATCGAGCCCGTCGTTTTCCAATACTTCGTTCGGATAGGAATCCATGTCGCTTACTCTTTACGCAACGCTTCGACCGGTTCCAGCAACGCTGCTCTTCGCGCCGGATACAGCCCGGCCGCCACTCCCGCCACCGTCAATGACACCACCGCCAGTATCGCCGTCGACGCCACCAGCTTTGGCGGATCGAAGTTGCCCATATCCACATTGGAAAGCGCCGCCATGATCGCCGCTGCACCCGCGATCCCAATGCCTCCGCTCAATAGCGTCAAGAACGCTCCTTCCACAAAAAACTGGAACATGATAGTGCGGTTCGTCGCGCCCAGCGCTTTACGCAGCCCAATTTCGCGCGTCCGGTCCGCGACCGCGACCAGCATGATATTGATAATTCCAATCGCCCCCAGCGCCAGCGTGACCAGCCCAACGCTGCCCAGGAATGTATTCATGGCATCGAAAATCTTTCCCACCTGATCGGCCGTCTGCACTGTGTCCCATTCATCAAACGAATCTGGGTTATTGGGATCGAATCCGTGATTCCGCCCAATCACGTTATGGACTTCCTGCATCGCCGTCAGATGCAAAGCCCGCGTTTTCGGCTGATAGTTGATAAATGAAATCACATTGGTCGCTTCCCCCACGTTCGTTGGTGGAAAGTATTCGTGCATTGTGCTGAATGGCATGAAGCTCTGCATGTTCTCATTCGTATTGTCGCCGTGGCCGATGCGCGCCAGCGTCCCGATAACTTCGAAGCGAATCCCATTCAGCAGAATCGTGCTTCCCACCGCCGGCCGGCCCAGAAACAGGGTTCTCCGCGTTTCATCGCCCAGCACGATGACCGCCCGTTTTTGCGAATCGTCCATGTCGTTCAGCCAGCGGCCTTCCTTGATCGGCAGGTAACGAATGCGGTTCATTTCCGGGGGCACGCCCATGATGCGTCCACTGGACTGGTAGAAGTCGCTCACCGCGCGGATATCGCCGCGCGAAATGACCGGCGCTGCCGCCCCCACGCTGTGGCACTCCCTCAAAATGTCCTGGTAGTCGCGATACGTAAGGTAGTACTGGCGAAGCGCTGTGAAGCTGCCTTCCAGCGCCGGGGCGCGACCTGACCAGATGAATAAAATATTTTGACCGATCGTGGCAAACTCTTTCTTATTCCCGGCCCGGAAACCCTCACCGACTCCAACCAGCAACAGCAGTGATCCCACGCCCCAGGCAATCCCAAACATAGTGAGAAAAGACCGCAGCTTATGCGCCCACAGCGTCCGTAGAGTTTGCCCGAAAATGTCGAACACAAGGCGCATTCAATAATTATACGGGCTGTCCAGCAGAGCCCTAGTTTCTCGAGTCAGCTTCTAGGTTGTTCTTCTTGGCCCGGGTGCCCCAC
>Ga0335073_10017433_pt1 | contig 10045 bp, 8 predicted proteins | sample Lox_Sample_22_FD_207093 | JGI IMG/M metagenome (GOLD analysis project Ga0335073, IMG submission 207093) | Soil microbial communities from Loxahatchee National Wildlife Refuge, Florida, United States - Lox_Sample_2.2 | ecosystem: Environmental > Terrestrial > Soil > Wetlands | place: USA: Florida... | reverse complement strand
GCCTTCGGCGTGCCGATCATGGTAAGCTCGGTGACGCAGCCGGGCCTCGAAGCGACGGCGCAGGCAACGCCAGGGCCCAAGATCTTCCAGCTCTATGTCCGCGGCGACGACGCATGGACCGACGATTTCGTGCGCCGCGCGCGCGATGCCGGCTATGACGCCTTCTGCTTCACCGTCGACACCGCGGTGTACAGCCGGCGCGAGCGCGACATCGCCAAGCGCTTCATCAAGCCATGGCGGCAACGCGCGACCGGCCACGCCTTCCAGGCCGGGCTCAACTGGGATCACATCAAACGCTTCAAGGACAAGCACGACCTGCCGCTGATCCTCAAAGGCATCGCCACCGCGGAGGATGCCGAACTCGCCGTGAAGCACGGCGCCGCCGCGGTTTATGTCTCGAACCATGGCGGACGCCAGCTCGATCACGGTCGCGGCACGACCGATATTCTGCCCGAGATCGTCGAAGCGGTGCGCGGCCGCGCCGAGATCATCATCGATGGCGGTTTCAGCCGCGGCACCGATGTGCTGAAGGCGCTGGCGCTCGGCGCTCAGGCGGTCTCGCTGGGGCGGCTCTATTGCTATGGTCTTGCCGCCGCGGGCGAAGCGGGTGTGTTCCGCATGCTCGAGCTGCTCGAGACGGAGATCGCCACCAGCCTCGGGCTGCTCGGCGTTCCGCGCGTCGCCGCGCTGGACCGGTCCTGCCTCCATCCCGCGATGCCGGTCACGGCGCCGCATGTGCACAGCGCCTTCCCGCTGCTCAACCTCGCCGATGAGGGCTATGGCGGCCGCTGACAGCGGCGCCGGCCGCGCCTCGTTAACCCTCAACGCGTTCCTTTAATTAACAGGCTCTTTCCGCGTTCGCCGTAGCCTCGGATACATGGAGCGAGGCGTCTGGCTGTTGGCGGCTTGGATGGTTCACCGGCACGGATTCGACGCGCCGTTTGCGGTCGACCGCAAGATTTCGGAGCTGCTGCGGGAACAGGCCAATGATGTGCATATCGGCGTCTGGCGCCAGATCGGCCGAGCGGTGATCGAGATCACAAGGCGTACGCCCGACCTAAGAGAGCGAATGCATTAACTCTACGACATCGCGATCAACGAAGAGGCGACTTGCGGGGCAGCGGGCTTGCCGAGCCATCCCCATCGGCTCATAACCGGGCATGGCCTATATGCCGCCTCGTCATTGCGGCCGCTGCGGCGGCGCTCTGGCGCCCGTCGAGGGCAAGCCGGGCCAGCGCGTTTGCGAGAACGCCGCCTGCGGCGAGATCACCTATCTCTCGCCGATCCCGGTGGTGGCGGCGATTGTCGAGCGTCGCGGCGCCATCATTCTGGTGCGCGGCCATGGCTGGCCCGAAAGCTGGTACGGGCTCGTCACCGGCTTCCTCGAGCCCGAAGAGAGCCCTGAGGCGGCGGCGCGGCGCGAGGTCACGGAAGAGCTTGGGCTGACGGTTAGCGGGAGCCGGCTCATCGGTGCTTATCCTTTCGCTCGCATGAACCAGGTGATCATCGCTTATCACATGCCGGCGGAAGGCGAGATCGTGCTCGATAAGACCGAGCTCGCGGGCTTCAAGGAGGTACCAGTGGATAAGCTCCGTCCCTGGGATTTCGGCACCGGTGCTGCGGTGCGTGATTTCCTGGAGCAGCGGCGGCGGGGTTAGCCACGCGGCACCGGATCGGTCGTCACGGCGCCGGCGGGCAGGGGAACGTAACGCGTTTCCAGCACGTTTCCTGTGTGTTTCGGGGTTGCCAGGCCGAGGGAGGAGGCGGGTATGCGCTGGGTTGTGCTTGCGATTGCGGCAATCTCTCTCGCGGCGTGCTTCAGCTACAGCTCGTCGCCCTCTCCGACCGTCGTGGTGCCGCCGGGCTCGACGGTGGTCTGCCCGAATGGAACACAAGCCGTTTTCTCGAACGGCGCCTACAGATGCTGAGGAGAGCGGCTCGCTCACCGCGGATGCAGTCGCCGGCACTCAGCAGGCGAGCCGTCTGATCCTGATCGTAAGGCATGTCGGCGCCGCGCCGATATGTCAGGACCAGCGATCACGCCGTCTTCTGCGCGGGAACGCATCGCCGCCGCCGGCGGACATCTTTGGTGCTTAGGCATTAGCCGCGGCTCCCTCCGAAGTCCCAACCGCCGGAAGCCTGAAAGAAAAAAGCCAGGAATCCCTCGGGACTCCTGGCAAGATGAACAGGGAGGCTTCACGTCTGGGAGACGTAAGGATCCGAAGACCCTTTTCCCGGGAAATCGCCCCGGAAACCAGTATTGCCGCGACCTCGCGCCGCAGCGAAATCCAATAGTCCAAAAGTGCGCGTCATAAGCCCAAAAGGCCAACGGGAAATTCCGCTGGCTCAGTTGCAAAATCTGCATTCCTTTCCGCGCCACTGGCGCGCGCAACCAAGTCGCGTCTGCGGCGTTATTAGGCTCGTCTCATCAACCCTGGGCTTCGCATGGAACAGCAGGCGTTGAACGCGGCGGACACCGTCGAAAAAGCGGCCAACGATGAACGGCGCGAGCCGGCGCCCCCGGCGCTGATACCGGGCTGGCGCTGCGTGCCTCAGGCCAAGATTCGCGCCGATGGCGAGGAGGGCTTCGTCGATCTGGCGGCGCTCAATCCCACGCGCGGCGTGGCGCTCGTGGCTTTGCTCGAGCCGGACGAGGAGGCGAGCCCGGACGAGGCGCGTGCCGCCTTGCGCCGCATGCTTAAGGAGGAAGGCTTCGAGCAGCGCTTCCCCGGCGAGCTGCCGGTGGTCGCGCTGACGCAACGGCGCGATGCGGCCGATCAGCTCGCGACCGCGGTGGAGACTGCCTTCGATACATTGCCGCGGCCTTGTGTCGCCGAGGACTGGGTCGATTGGCTCGCCGAACGACTGGCACCGAAATCGGCCGCGGCCGAGTCGCCGCGCCCGCAACTGGTGGTGCCGCCGCGCGATGAAGCGGCGCCCGAGCGCGTCGCCGAGGTGCTGTTGCTCGCGCCGCCGCGCGACGAGCCGGCGCCGCCCCCGGCCGAGGCGATTTCGGTGCCGGCGGAAGCGCCGCCGCAATCAGCGGCGCCGCCGGCACATCAGAGCTGGCTCGATTGGGGCGTGAGCTTCGGCTTCGCCGTCGGCGTCGTGCTTGTGGTGCTCGTCGCGCTCGCACTGCTCTCGCATAGCGGCAGGCTCTTCTAGCCCGGACGCGGCTAGGCGTTGCGGCCTTCGGCGACTTTGCGCAGCAGGAAGTCGCGGAAGACGGCGATGCGCTTCGACGATCTCAGCTCTTCGGGATAGACGAAATAGGCTTCGACCTCGGGGCCGGCCAGCTCCGGCAGGATGCGGATCAGATCGACCGCCTCCTGCGCCATGAAATCGGGCAGCGCGGCAATGCCAAGCCCGCTCTCGACCGCGCGCAAAATACCGTAGACATTGTTGACCATGAAGATCGGCCGCCGCTCAAGGCCGGGCCGCACGCCCGCTTCCCAGAGGAAGTTGATGGTGCGCGTCGGCGGGTTCGAATCCTCGCCATAGAGAACGACGCGGTGCTTGTCGAGATCCTCGGGCTTCTGCGGCGTGCCGAAGCGCTTCAAGTATTCCGAAGAGGCGTAGATGTGGTAACGCAAGGTCGTCAGGTGCCGCTGCACCAGGTCCGGCTGGCGCGGCGGCGACATCCGGATTGCCACATCCGCCTCGCGCATGGAGAGATCCAGCTCGGTATCGTTGACCACCAGGCTCACCTGGATCTCGGGGTAGAGATCCATGAATTCGCGGATGCGCGGCGTCAGCCAGGCGGCGCCGAACGACACTGTGGTCGTGACCTTGAGCGGCCCTTTCGGCCGGTCCTTCGATTCCGTCAGCATCGCCTCGGTCATGGCAAGCTTGGAGAACACCTCACGCGCGGTGCGATAGAGCAGCTCGCCCTGCTCGGTGAGGATGAGGCCGCGCGCATGGCGGTGGAAGAGCGGCACGGAGAGGCTCTCTTCGAGCGCGCTGATCTGGCGGCTCACCGCGGATTGGCTGAGGTTCAGCGATTCGCCCGCATGGGTGAAGCTGCCGGCCTCGGCGACCGCATGGAAGACGCGCAGCTTGTCCCAATCCATCGTCGTCATGGGTCTACTCCGCCGCCTTGATCGCCGCGGCCGCCTCCTCGGCGGCGAGGAACTTCTCCGCTTCGAGCGCGGCCATGCAGCCCATGCCGGCCGCCGTCACCGCCTGGCGGAAGACCTTGTCCTTGACGTCGCCGGCGGCGAAGACGCCGGGCACTTCGGTCGCCGTCGAATCGGGGCGGGTGAGAATATAGCCCTCCGCGTCAAGCGCGAGCTGTCCGCGGAAGAGCTCGGTCACCGGCGTATGGCCGATGGCGACGAAGCAACCGTCGCACGGGATGATCGAGACGGCGCCGGTCCTGCGGTTGGCGATGCGCACGCCGGTAACATGCGGCGGCTCGCCCTCGCTCAGGATTTCCTCGACGGTGCTGTTCCAGACCACGCGGATCTTCGGGTTGGCGAAGAGCCGCGCTTGCAGGATCTTCTCGGCGCGCAGCTGGTCGCGGCGATGGATGAGCGTGACGCGCGTTGCATGGTTGGTGAGGTAGAGCGCCTCTTCGACCGCGGTATTGCCGCCGCCGACCACCACCACCTCCTTGTTGCGGAAGAAGAAGCCGTCGCAGGTGGCGCAGGCGGAGACGCCTAAGCCGCGCAGCGCCGTCTCGCTCGGCAAGCCGAGCCAGCGCGCCTGCGCACCGGTGCAGATGGCGAGCGTGTCGGCGACATAGACGTCGCCGCTGTCGCCGATGCAGGTGAAGGGACGGTGGCTGAGATCGGCCTTGACGATCAGGTCCGTAATGATGCGGGTGCCGACATGCTCGGCCTGCTTCTGCATCTCCTCCATGAGCCAGGGGCCCTGGATCACCGCGGCGAAGCCGGGATAGTTCTCGACGTCGGTGGTGATGGTGAGCTGGCCGCCGGGCTGCAGCCCCTGCACCAGGATCGGCTGCAGATTGGCGCGCGCGGCATAGATCGCCGCGGTATAGCCGGCCGGGCCGGAGCCGATGATGAGGAATTTGGTGTGATGGCGCTGGGTCATGCGGCGAAGCTTTGCGGGCGATCAGAAGCCGAACATGTGATCGAGGCTGAAGGCGCCGTTCTCGCCGACCAGGCCGTGATAGCCGAAGAGCCGGCAGGTGACGTCGCGGATGATGACATAGGCGCCCGCGCCGGCGCGCTCGCGCGCCGCTGTGTCGAACATCTCGCGATAGCGCCAGAAGAGCGAGCCCGAGCAGGGAATGGCGACGCGCTGCCGTGCCACTTCACGCCCATCGCGGTCGTGGAGGACGATGTCGGTGGCGCTCGTGCCATGCCAGGGCGTCGAGGCGGGATAGATGAGGTGGCAGAGCGTGTCATGCTGCCCCTCGCCGAGGCGCAGGAAAAGCCGCGTCGAAAGCCCGGGCGGCCGCCCGGCATAGGATTGCGGCTCGCTCTTGTAGGTCAGCACGGTGTTGAAGACATGCGCGCCAAAGCTGGTTTCCGCGGCGTGACCGCTGGCGCGGTCCTCGTAGCGGAAGAGCGCGTGCAGCCAGCCATCGGCCTCGCCGCCCTCGCCGAAATCATAGACCAGCTCGAGATGCCCGTAGCCCGACGCGAGCGTCGCGCCGTTGATGACCGCGTCGAGGTCGAGGGCGACGCTGTCGCTGCGTCTGAGGCGGCCGAAGCGGCGGCGCGCCGCTTCGCGGCCGGAACCGTCATAGACGATGACGCCGAGCGGCAGATCCTGTTGCGTCGTCGCCATCGGGGTCGGCAGCGCCAGCGAGCGCCAAGTCTGACGCGGCAGCACCGGGGCCGGCAGCAGGTAACCCTTTCCGAGGATGTTGCCGAGCTCGGCAATGCGCGGATCGGGCTTCAGATCGCTGCGCTCGACATTGACATGAGCGATGCGGCGGCGGCCGCGCGCGATCACCTCGTAGCGCGGCCGCACCACGTACTTGCCGGCGTTGAGCTCGATCTGCTGCGGCCAGCGCGCCTCCGGCAGCAGCTCCGCCACATCGAGGGCGCGGCTCGCAAAGGGCGCAATCGGCTCGGCCAGCCGCGTCGCCGCGGCATCGCCCATGAGGTTGAGACCGATGGCGTTGGCCGGGATGGTGCAGGGCTGGCTGTTCTGCAGCCAGAGGATGACACGCTCGCCTTTGGCCGGTGCCGGCAGCCCGGCATAGAAGTCGGCTGGCCAGGAATTGGCGTCATGGGTGCAGGAGGTCCAGGGCTCCGCCCCTTCGCCGAAAGTGTCGAGCGCGTATTTCACCACATCGTGGCCGACCGCGCCGACGACATGGAGGAAGAGCTGGCCGGTGAATTCCGGCAGGCCGAAGCGGCGCCTGATCTCGCGGCTGTCGAGCGCAATCGACGCGGCGCCCGGCGCCACGCTTTCGCTCCATTCCGCCAGCGCCTCGCCCCTCTCGCCGAAGAGCATCAGCCAGAGCTTGATCTCCTGTGCGCCATAGCCGGCCCAGTAATTGGCCGTTACCAGTCGGGTCGAGAGGCCGCCCGCGTCGCGGAAGAAGACAAAATTCGTAGCGAAATTGACCGGATCGAGATAGCGCTTCGGATTGGAGAGGAGCCGCTCCGGCAAGCGGATCGCATCCAGGCTGAGGGTCTCGGCGCCGCGCGGCAGCAGGTGGCGGATATGGTCGATGGCGCGCGCCGCATCGAAAGCGGCGACGAAGACGAGGCTCGCACCGGATTCGCCGATTTCGGTCACCGGCTGTGCCCGCCGGCCGAGCACCGGCCTGCCCACGGCGGTCACATCCTGGACGTAGCAGCCGGCGAGATCGAGCTTTCCGAGGGCGTAGAGGTCGGAGAGCCCGTCGACGCAGCCCTCGGGATCGTAAACCGCGACCTTGCCGTGGCCCAGTCGGCCGAGCAGCGTCGCCATCGCGCGTGCCGCCAGCGGGTGCGTCACCGCCTTGAAGAAGGCGTTGCCGCCCCGGCTGTTGCTGAAGGTCTCGATCCTGAGCATAAGCGAGCGCTCGGGCTCCTCTATCCCTGGTATGGCTTAGCAAGCAGGGCGGGCAAATACTAGACCGAATCCCGACGGCTCGACCGCCCCTTGCGCGCTTCGGCCGCAGCGCACGCAAGGGTTTTCGCGGGCAAAACGAGGTGGCAGCCCGGCTATGGCGCGCTTTGGCGCCAGGAGGGCGTCGCCGGCGCTTACGATGGCTCGCATCGCCGCGCGTCCCGGCTCCTACCCTGGCGCCAAAGATCGCCGTCGCAGCACGTGACGGTGGGATAAATCCGGACTAAGTTCCGCCGCCATGGCGCAGAGCGGCAAGCTGACCCGGGAAACTGTCACGGCCGAGGAGCAATCCTGGCGCTTGGCGCTGTGGGCGGTCTTCGCCGTAACGCTGGTGCGCATCGCCTGGCTCGGTCTGGGCCACGCCGACCTCTACCCCGACGAGGCGCAATACTGGATCTGGTCGCTGCATCCGGCCTTCGGCTACTACTCGAAGCCGCCGATGGTCGCTTGGCTCATCGCGCTCACGACTCGCCTGTTCGGCGACAACGAGGCGGCGGTCCGGCTGGCGGCGCCGCTGCTGCATTTCGGCACGGCGCTGGTGCTCTACCAGCTGGCGCGCCGACTCTACGACCCGCGCACCGCACTCTGGTCGGCGATCGCCTATGCGACGCTGCCGGGCGTTTCCGTCTCGGCGGCGATCATGTCGACCGATGCGCCGCTGCTCTTCTGCTGGACGGTGGCGCTCTACGCCTTCGTGCGGGCGCGCGAGCCCGGCGGCGGGCGCTGGTGGATCCTGGCCGGCATCGCCGCCGGCTTCGGCCTTCTCAGCAAATACGCCATGGCGTACTGGCTGCTGTCGGCGCTGCTCTTCCTGCTGCTGTTCCGCGACGAGCGGCGCCACCTGAAGCGCTTCTTCGGCGCCGTCCTGCTCGCGCTCGTCATCTACGCGCCCAACTTCGCCTGGAACGCCGCCAACGGCTTTGTCAGCTATCTCCATACGCGCGACAACGCCGATCTCGGCGGCCCGCTCTTCCATCCCAAGATGTTTCTCGAGTTCCTGGGCTCGCAATTCGGCGTCTTCGGGCCGATCTTCTTCGCCAGCCTGATCGCGATGGTGGTGCTGGCGCGGCGAACCCTGAGCGACCGCCGCGCCGCGCTGCTTGCCTGTTTCGCACTGCCGAGCCTCGCCATGATGCTGGTGGTGAGCTTCCTCTCGCGCGCCCAGCCCAACTGGTCGGCGCCGACCTTCGTCTCGGCGACGGTGCTGGTGGTGGCGTGGCTCGTGGCGCAAGGCCGCGTCACGCTCGTCGCGGTCTCGGTGGTGCTCGATATCGTCCTCGCCATCGCCGCTTTCGGCGCGCATGACATTGCGCCGATCTTCGGCGTCCAATTGCCGGTGCGCTACGACCCGCTGCATCGGCTGCGCGGCTGGCAGATCCTGGGCCGCAGCGTCAGCGACCTGCTGGCGCGCCATCCCGGCACGGTGCTCATGTCGGATGATCGCGAGGATTTGGCGGCGCTCATCTACTATGTCCGTCCGCACCCCTTCGACGCGCTGAAATGGAACGGCGAAGGCGGCATCCACGATCAGTTCGACCTGACAGCCGAGCCGTCGCGGTATATCGGCGACAATTTCCTGCTGGTGGCGAAATCGTCGAGCAACGTGCAGCGCATCCTCTCGCGCTTCAAGAGCGTCGAGCCGGTCGTGCAGCAGATCACGATCCCGCTCGACCGCCAGACCCTCAAGACCTACCGCATCTACTGGCTCGACGGCTTCGAGGGCTATCGCTCCAGCGACGCCAAAGGCTGAGCACCGCCGCGGGCCAGGCCGGCGCGAGCGAAGCCCCGCCAGATCGCCCAGGCCATGCCGCCGCCGAGCACCGCGCCGACGAGCACGTCGCTGACATAGTGCTCGGTGATGATGATGCGGCTCGCCGCCACCAGCAGCCCGGCGACGAGATAAAGCGGCAGCCCGCGCGGCCAGAGGAGAAATAGGCCCACCACCAGCGCGCCCATGGTCGTGGCGTGACCGGACGGAAATGACCAGTAATCGGCATGCACCGCGCCCCAGTGGAAGCCGTAGATGCCGTCGGCGAACAGCAGCTTCGGGCGGGCGCGGCCGAAGATCGGCTTCACGATATCGGCGACGATGCCTGATCCCGCGACGGCGGCGAAAATGTAGAGCGCGCGATGCGCCCAGGCGACGAGGCTCTCGGCGTGGCGGCGGTCATGCGTCGCCGCAGCGATGGCGCGCAGCCCGAGGAAGAGCGCGGCAGAGACGATGAGATAGCCTTTGCCCAGCCCGAATTGGGTGATGAACTCGAAGACCTGCCGCAGCCCGGGGTTGGCATCGTGAAAGAACACCGCGACGGGCCGATCGACGAAGGCGATCGAGAGCAGCACCAAAGCGAGCAGCAGCAGGCCCGGCAAAGCGAGGCGGCGCGGCAGCGACAGCGCCGCAAGGCGCCGGGCGAGGCGGTCATCGGCGATGATGGCGCGGTAGAGGAGCCAGCTCACCCCCGAGACGATGAAGCCGGAAAACACCACGTCGGAGAGGAAATGGCCGCCGGCGGCCATGCGCGCGAGGCCGATCACCCCGCCCAGCGCGATGGCGGCGGCGGTGGCGATGCGGCGCGGGCGCGGCGCGGGGATGAGCAAGGCGAAGGCGACGAGATAGAAGCCCATCGCCGGATGCCCGGCCGGGAAGGAGCAGTTGCGCGGGCACTGATCGGCGGGCAGCGGCGCCGGGGTGAAGTGCTCGGCGCCGCCGAACTCTGTCACCTGCGCCGGCCGCGCGCGGCCCCAATGGTCCTTGAGCACGGTGTTGACGACGAGGCCCGGGCCCAGCGCCAGGGCCAGCAGCAGAAAGACCGCGGCGCGGCCATCGATGCGCCAGAGCGGGCGGCCGCGGAGACGGCCGAGGAGATAGACCACCGGCACGCCGGCGACGATGACGTCGGTGAGATAGGGCACGCCGACATAGATGGCGCGCACCGGCGCCCAATTGCCGAGGAAAAACCCCGCGCCCGGGCGATAGAAGAGGCTTGCGGCCCAGAGATCGAGGCCGGGA
>Ga0335073_10017432_pt1 | contig 10045 bp, 5 predicted proteins | sample Lox_Sample_22_FD_207093 | JGI IMG/M metagenome (GOLD analysis project Ga0335073, IMG submission 207093) | Soil microbial communities from Loxahatchee National Wildlife Refuge, Florida, United States - Lox_Sample_2.2 | ecosystem: Environmental > Terrestrial > Soil > Wetlands | place: USA: Florida... | reverse complement strand
CCTGGTGCGCCTCGGCGGGGGCATCGCTGAAGGCATCGCCGGATACGTCGATCAGGTCGAGTACGAACTCGCTGTGAAGGCGCCCGCCGGTGAGCCTCCGCCGCAGCCGGTCGGCCTTGCCGACGAACTTCGAGTTCGCTATGTCACCGGAGAACATCCACTGCAGCGGGACCGTGGCGCCTACCGCCGTCGCCGCCGGGAACTCCCCTCGGTTCAGGTCGCTGGTGAGCCGGACCATCAGGCCGGCGGATTCCGGTGTGAGCGCGGTGATGCTCCACTTGCCATGCTCGTTCTCCGTGGCTCCGACCGCATGGCGGAGTGCGGCCAGGTAGGTCGTCTTCCCGCTTGAGGTCGAGCCCCACAAGCCAATTCTGATGGCACCTTTGAACGCGTGCTGCTGTGCCTGCTGCACCTGCTGTGCGACTTGCGGGAACCCGGTGGGCAGGAACAGGTTCGCCTGGGCCGCGGCGGCCGACGTGGACCCAAGCCCGCGCGCTGGATCCGGGCCCGGTGCCGGGTAGGGGGCAGCAGCCTGCCCGTTCGCCGCTGCCTGCGCGCTGCCCTGACCCGTGCCCTCGGCCTGCCCAGGCGACGGCTGGTTCCGCGCGCCCGCCGATCCCGCGCCGAGCTCCGGTTGGCCGCTCCCCAGCTGCCTGGCGTAATTGCGCCGGTTCGGCGGCACCACGTCGCCACCCGCCGGTGCCGCCGCAGGCGGCTCCTGTTCGCTCATCTTCCCGCCCTATCCCTGTTTGCCTGTCCGCCGCCGTACATCGCCAGGCAGAGCTCGGCCGCCGCGGTACGCGGCGCGGGCCCTACCATCCGTGCCAGCTGGTGTGCGGTCACTTCTTCCGGGTAGAAGAAACCTTCCGTGCTCAACTGCCGCCACGCGTACTCCGCGTACCCGTGCGGATCGCGGCGGTCCAGTACCGCTAGGCACTCGACCGCCTGTTTCATGCGAAGGCGGCCGAGTGAGTCCTCCCACACCCGTTTGTGCGGGCATGGCAGCGTCTCGCCGCCCTCACGGAAGACCATGAACGGGTGCGGCGGCCGGCCTCCGATGAGCAGCAGCACGTGCCGTCCCGTGCGGGACCAGCCCCACTCCTCCTCCGCCGCGGCGATCAGCTGCAACGCGTCTTCGATGGGGGCCGCGTAGTAGTCGCCGACCGGAACCGCCTGCCATCGGTCGATCCGGTCGAAGACCGCCCTCGCCTCCGGCGCCGGCCGCAGGCCGTGGCCCACGATCAGTGCCTCGTGCTCTTCATCGGGAATCCCGATCACATCGACGTTGTGCTTGCCGAAGTGGTCGCGATAGCCGAGCACCGCGATGCGCACGCTCTCCGCCTCGCCGCGCAGCGCGTCGACCACGCCCCTGGCGAGCCGCACCCGGGCCGCCACCGTCTGCTCATCGCCGCCAAGCTCGACGAGCAGCACCAGGTCAACACCGGAGAGCGGCTGGCCGACCGACGGCAGCGACGTGGGCACCTCCCCCATCAGCGCGGGCCAGGCCGGCGCGGCCGAGGCGGGCAGCAGCCAAGGCGCGGCCGCGAACTCGATGAGCCCGGGCCCGACCAGCGTGGCGCGCAGGTTTACCGGGTCGCTTGTGCCGCCGGAAACCGCCGCCATCGCCAGCAGCGGCCGCTCGTCCGGCAGCGCGACCGGGTCACGCCAATGCGCGTCCGCACCGTGCCTGACGACGACGGGCAGGGCGAGGGTGGCCGCGGCGTACCTGGGTGCCGCCACCACAGGGACGTTCGCGCTCGGGGCGTGACCGGGCAGGGCGGCCTGGCCGGCCGCGAACAGTTCACGCGAAACGATCTCCACGGGTACCTCGCTGGCCCCCGGCATCCCGCGATGGGTCCCCAGTCCCGCGAGCACGAGGTCGTACGCATGCCGCAGCGGCGCCTGCCTGGCGATGTCGCTGACGACCTCCGCGAGGTCCCCGGCATCGGACCGGATCACGACCCGGGCGACCGGCCGGAGCATGGCGGACGCGCAGTCGAACGCGGCGTCGAGCACCGGCCAGCGGCATGTCCTGCGGATGAGGATCACGTCCACCCGGTGCGGCGTCACCGATGGAAGGCTGTTCGCCTCGCCCCGTCCACGGTGCACCGAGATCGCGGCGTCGGCGGCCGCCATCAGCCTGACGAGGGCGGGCCTGACCACCTCCGCGGCCAGGCCGGCCAGTTCCGCGGGGCCGGGCCCGCCATTACCGCCGTGGACGGCACCCTCGCCCTCGGGGAAACCGGCCGGTCGCGTGCCGACGCCGCCTGCCATCACGAGGTACCGCAGGTCACGGCCAAGGTCAAGCACCGGCATCAGGTCGGTCCAGGCGAGCGTGTCGCCCGCCTGCTGGACCGGTACACCGTGCTGGCCGGCGACGAGCGTGCGCACCGCGATGGCGTCCTGTCCGATCTCGACCAGGGCGATCGACTGCGTCTTACCCGCGACGAGACGGGCAAGCGCGAACCCGACGCCGGCCTGCGTCACTGGGACAGGCGGTTCACCCGCGTCGACCACGGCCGTCGCCCGCCTGACGTGGCCGTCCTGGTCAGGTCCGTCCTGGCCGCCTCTGGCGAGACCAGCGAGGCGGCGCAGGAACGCCTCGTCGCGTTCGCCAGCGGGGCCGGCCGCACGGACCGCGGCGCGCAGGTCGTAGTCGCGGCGGGCGGCGGCGAGACCCGCGGCGAGGTCGCTCTCCGCCTGCACCGTGACCGGTCCGAGTACGAGGTCGCCGACCATTTGCCAGCCGCAGCCTGGGCAGGCCTGTGCGCCGTCGTCCGGCCGCAGGCAGACCGGGCACCGCGGCGCATGGCGGGCCGTGCCGCCCGCGGCGTGCGCGGTCACAGGAACCTCCGGTACACGGCGGGCAGGTCCTGCGACGTGACCGGCTTGGTGATATCGGCCCGCACCCGCTGCGCCCAGTTCGTCTCCAGTTCCTGTGCGAGGTTGCGCATGTCACCTGCGTTGCCGAACGTGGTCTTGTCACGTTCCCTGTACAGGCCGGCCACCACGGCGCGCAGGTCGGCCTCCAGTTCTGGCACCCACTCGACGTGCCGTTCCTTGAGCATCCCGAGCAGGATCGTGTACAGGTCCTCGGGCTCGTAGTCAGGAAACGTGATGATGTTGCCGCGCGGGAACCGCCTCGGCAGGCCGGGGTTGGCACCGAGAAACGCGGTCATCTTGTCCGGGTATCCCGCCACGATGACGACCAGCCGGTCACGCTCGTTGTCCATCCGGGTGATCAGGGTGTCGATCGCCTCCTTGCCGAAACCGCCAGGCGCCTCGCTCAGCCGGTAAGCCTCGTCGATGAACAGCACGCCGTCGAGCGCCTCGTCGATGGCCCGGCTGGTCTGCACGGCGGTGTGCCCCACGTACATGCCGATGAGCTCGGAGGCTTCAGGTGCGTACAGGTGACCGCGGCGCAGCAGGCCCATCTCGTGGTAAAGCTCGCCGATGAGCCGGGCGACCGTCGTCTTGCCCGTGCCAGGGCCTCCGCTGAAGACAAGGTGCAGCGAGCCGGACTCTCGCATCAGCCCCTGCTTGCGCCGTCTGGCCTCCGCCTCGGCGAGCCAGCGCAGCCTGTCGATGTGTGCCTTCACCTCGCCGAGCCCGGTCAGCTCGTTGAGCCGTTCCCAGGCGGACTTGGCGGAGGCCGACGCGTCCACCCAGCCGTCGCGGCGCAGTTCCCGTTCTGTCAGCCCGCGCCCGGAGTCGGCGAGCTTGCGCAGGTAGCGCCCCCAGCGGTTCGCCGTGACGCCGGGCTGGGCGGCCAGTGCGGTGAGGTTGCGGTCGAGTTCCCGCCATTCCCGCAAGTCGCGCATGAGCGGCCCCCGCGTCAGGCGAACCTGGTGGACGACCCGCTCGAGCTCGGCCGGGTCCGGTCCGCGGATCTCGCCGGAACCAGGCCTGGCCGACCGCAGTCGCTGCCGCTCCAGGCAGGAGACGAGCACGCCCGCGTAGCGGAGGGACTTGACGAACTCGGCCGTCGTGTCCAGCGACCGCTCCGTGAAGACAAGCACGCAGACGTTGTCCACCGCCGTCGGCGTCTGCTGCCAGCGGGCCAGCCAGTCGGCGAGGTCGCGCTCGGCCGTGTTGAAGCTGAGGAATTGCTCGGCCCTGACGACGACGATCGCGATCGGCGTATCGCGGACTTTGAGGCAGGCCTTGAGGAGCTTGACGGCCTCTATATCGAAATTATGATCGCCCTGCTGGCCGTCCATGGCTACCGGGTAGGCGGCGGACAATTGACGCTGGGCGCCGTCGCCAGGCGCATCGGCGGGCGTCACCTCACGGAAACTGCCCGTTGGGCGCTTAGGAATTTGTCCGGATACATCCGACCGGGCACCAGGCGTACCGCGTCGCGCGCGCTCGGCATTCCGCAGCTTCCTGGCGAAGAAGTCGCGCGAGCTTTCATCCAGGCAATACCAGGGCTGACTGGCGGAGGTGAAAACGATGTGCCGGTATCCGGCGGTGCGCAGCTCATGTGCCAGCACGTCCTCGAGCTGCCGCTCCCGGTAGCGCATATCGACAAACGTGTCTGACGCGCCTGCCCCGTAGAGCACGACAAAGGGATCGCCCGCCGCGAGGTGCATTGCCTCGCGCACACGCGGAACGACCGCTCCCTCCTGCGCCATCCCCGCGCTCCCCACCTACGCCGTCCTGGTCCGCGCTTGCGGTAACTCAAACAACTCCGGGCGCCACGCGCTCCGCAGGCTCCACTCCCGCCTCTTCACATTCCGCCATTATCGACCAGTACATAGTTTGCTGCCCCAAAGCGCACCGAAGTGAGCAAAAGGATACTCGCTTTGCGGCAGCCACGGTATAGCACAGACGAGGCTTTTCAGGTCAGATATATGTCAATTACCTGACATTCGCAGGTACGGGGGTTAGATAACAGTTCAGCGAAGCGCCACACGGTCGACAACGCCACCGAGGCCGGTGAGATAACAGAACCGTCCGGAGACCACCGGAGGCCCCGCCACTAGGCAATTTAGCTCCGCGACCCGGCCAAGCGACGCCCCGGTGCGCCCGTCGAACGCCGTCACTTCGTACCCGGAAGCGACGTACAGCACGCCGTCGCAGACCGCGAGACCGGAGATCTCCTGCCCGAGCCGTGGCGGTCTCCAGCCGCGGGCCAGTTCCGCCGCGCCCGAGCCGGTCAGGTACGCGTGCACGGTACCGCCGCTGTCCGCCACGTACAGTGCGCCCGCCTCATGAACCGGCGGCACGTGCACGGGCGCACCGAGAGCAAACGCCCGGGTCACGATGCTGTCGGGAATCGCGGCCTCGTACAGCACGCCGTCGGTCCCGGCAACGTAGAGGCGGTCACCCACCGCAAGCGGGGCGGCGACCACCTGCCCGTCGGTCACGACCCGGCCGGCCGAATCGCGGGTGACCACGTCGAGTACATGGACGCCGCCCGCCGTGTCGGCGGCGAAGACCATGTCGCCGGTCGCGGCCAGCGCGCCGGTCGTGCCGCCTTCCAGCTGCCCGAACTCCTGCGGTACGAGAGTGCGCGGGTCGATGACGAACAGCGTGCCGTCGGCTCGCACAACGTAGACCCGAGGTTCCACGGGGTCCACGACGACAACGGGAGTGCCCTCCACGGGCATGCCCGCTGGCAGGATCCGCAACCGATTCCCCGACGCCAGGTCGATCGCCCAGAGGCTACCGTCGGCGACCGCCGCGAAGGCGACGCTGCCCGCCCCGGTGCCGCCCGGCGCGACCGCGACCGAGCCGTAGATCCGGCCGCCGAGGTTCGCCGGACTCCATTTGACCGGCGTGCCAGTGTCGGCCCAGAGCGCGGTCACCATGCCGTCAAGGCTGGCGACGACGCAAAGGTCGTCGTGCACGGCGACCGCTGAGCAGATCCAGTCGTCAAACGAGCACGGCCAGTGGGTTCCCCCCTGGCCTTCGCCTGGCGGGTCCGGCCGGGCCGGCCGTTCCTGGTACCGGTGGTCGGGCGGAGCCGTCGCGGGCCATACGGACGAACGGTCGGCGGCCTTCGCCCCAGGTCTCAGGCTTACTGTCCGCGCGGTATCGAGATCGACGACAGGTCGCCTGAACTGCGTTTCGACCAGGGTGTACGGCATCGTCGCCGGCGCGTCGAAGGAGCGGATGCCGGGAAGATCCGCCGGCTGGCGGCCCATGCCGCCCTCGGCCTCCACCCATCCGAGCCGAGCGGGGCCGCGCGCGCCGAGGGCCGCGGCGAGCTCGTCCTGATAGTCCGCGAGCAGGTAATGGACGTCGCGCGGCAGAGCGTCGGCGAACCCGCCGCGAGTACCACCGCCCCGGGTATGGCGGGAGATTTCCGCTTGCAGCTCGGCCAGGGACGGGCGAGCCTCTGGGGCAGTGAGCATGCAGTTCTCAACCACCCCGTACAGGCCGCGCGGCAGCCCCGCCAGGTTGGGGCCGACGATGCCCTCCCGGGTCAGGAACCGCTTCCGTCCGTCAATGTCACGTGGCGGATGGCCGGTGGCGGCGTACAGCAGCGTGGCGCCGAGCGCGAATATGTCCGCCGGCGCCTCCGCCGCGAACAGCCCGTCGATGATCTGCTCGGGCGCCGCGTACTGCAGGGTGGCCATGGCGTTCTGTGAGGACGGCAAGTGCCGTGTGTCGGTGAGGTGGGCGAGCCCGAAGTCGATGATCCAGGGCTGGTCCGGCGTGACGAGCACGTTGTGCGGCTTGAGGTCACGGTGGACCAACTTGCTAGCGTGGACCGCCGCCAGCGCCTCAGCGAGGCCGGCGCCGAGCTGCCACACCGTGCTCTCCGGCAACGGACCGCAGGACGTCACGACCTTATCGAGCGAGATCCCCGCCACAAGCTCGGTGGCCAGCCATGGCGGGTCGTCGCCGCTGCGCTCATCGAGGAGCTTGGGCGCGTACTTGCCCCCGGCACGGCCGATCGCGGCGACTTCCTTGGCGAAGCGAGACCTGAAGCTCACCTCGTCGACAACGTCCGGCAGCCTGGCGACCTTCACCGCGGCGAATTCGCTGCCATGACTGTTTTCTCTGCCGCCATGTGCTTCCTGCGTTCGCGCGGCAAGGTAAACGGTGCCGAAGCCGCCTCGTCCCAAACGCCCGAGCAAGCGGAACTCACCGATGAAGAGCGGGTCGCCGTTCGAGCGAGGCTGCACGATGGGGGTGCGAATCGGGATCACCTACCTCCGCGGCCGCCGCTCATCCTTTTCGACATGCGGTATTAGGCGGAGCGACCCTTGATATCGCCTCACTGTACCCGACATTGAGTCTCCCGACTACGGACCGCCCCAGCCGCACCACGCGGTAAACAGGAAAGACGTACCCGAAGAACGCCCTGCTCAATTATCGGTCGACATCTATTCGGAATCGACTGGCCGCCGTCAGTCCATGGCCGCGTCACCGCGCAGGAACTCGATGTACCGGGTGACCGAGGCCTCGAGTACCTCCCGGGCGCCGGCCCGCACCACCGGCTGCCACCAGCCGCTGTAGATACGATCGAACCGGTACGGGCGCACCGCCTCGAGCACGCCGCGGACCGCCCGCTCCGGCAGCGGGAGCCGGTTCGGCGCGCTCCACACGAAGGTCACCCGGTCCTCCCCCGGCGTCACGAAGATCGTGTCCCCCGCGAGCAGGGCGCCCGCGCCGCCTGCGCCCTGCGCCCAGTGGGCGACCGCGCTGCCGGGGAAGTGCCCGCCGCACTGGACCAGGGTGACGCCCGGTAGGACGCTGAGCTCACCCGACCAGGTGCGCACGGCCGGGTCCTGACGAGTCAGCCAGTGCGCGTCGGCCTCCGGTAGCAGGATCTCGGCGCCGAACGCATGGCTCCACTCCACCATCGAGCCGTAGAAGTGCGGGTGGCTGGCGGTGACCGCGCGCAGCCCGCCTACGTTCCGTACCTTGGTGAGGGCCTGCTCGTCGAGGAATCCTGGCGGGTCCCACAGCAGGTTGCCCTCGGAAGTCTGGACCACAAGCCCCCGCTGGCCGATCGCCACCGGCGGGTCGGCGCCGATGCCGAGCAGTCCCGGCTCCACCTCACGCACGTCGCTGCGGTGCCCGGCGCCGGCCAGTTCCGCCGCCGTCGTCCACCGCTGCCCCGAGGCCGGTACCCACTGGCGCTCGTCGGAGCAGATGACGCATTCCCCTGGCGGGGAGTCCTGGTCGGGATAGTGGTTGGCGCACGTGGCGCAGATCCATACTGGCATCGTCATCCTCCCAGGAGGCTTGCCCGCACGTGCCGCGTGCCCGCGGGTGCGGTTTTCGTGAAGAATTTCGGTTTTATGAAGGGTTAGTGGCGTTATAGCACCACTAACCCTTCATGATCATGGCTGGGCCGACTGGCGTTGCTTGTGACTTCCCGGGGGCCTGTCGAGTATTGCGCGGCCAGGGCGCCGTATGGTGAAATAACGACATTGGGGTTAAATGGGGTAATGGCTATGAATCGGATTTTCGTGGTCGGTATCCAGGGAGTGTGCCACACACGGTCCCGAACAAGCGAAATCATCTGACCGTGCCGCTAACGATCGGAGAGGTCCACACCGGCCTCCTTCTAACATCCACTGCGGTGTCGGCTGACACCGCGGCAGACCTGCTCGCGATTGTGCCAGGCCGGGCTGTGCGGACGCGGCAGCGTCCGATCCGCTATGCGTGGTCACCCGAGCTGCTCACCGGGGTGGACTGCTCGGCGCTCCTCGCTGAGCGCCGCGAGGTCCGCGTCGTCGGGACACCGGCCACGCAGCTGTCGCTCACCGACGGTCGCATTATCCAGGCCGTCACCCACGCGACCCTGCGTCACGACGAGGCGGGGCGCCGCCGCCCGTGGGCACACTACCTCGCTCAGCCGGGAGTGCTCGAAGTGCTCGGGAAGGCGTCAGAGGAAAGCCTGGCGGCAGGATTCCTTCGCGGCCCGGCGACCGCGACGGCCCTTGACCTAGGGGGGGTGAACGTGCGGGCGCTCGCCGACATCCATCGCAGCGAACTGCTCGACCGCAAGCCGCCGTTCCGTAGCAGGCCGACCCGGCTGCGCTGGTCCGCCGAGCCTTCCGACTACCAGCAGGAAATAGTTTTCACGCTTGGCGCGGACGGCCTGCGGACCGTCCGGCTGCGCACACCTGAGCCGAACGCGCGGGCGCTCGCGGACTTCTGCGCCGACCTCGCCCTGCACGACTGGCTGCTCTCCACCCTGGTTGACATCGTGGACCGGGCCGTCGCCCGCAGCCGTCCGGCCGCCGAGCTGATCGGCATGCTTCGCCCCGGCATTGATCACCTGGTGCACGCCTGGATGCCTGCCGCCCATGCGAACAGGATCCTGGACAGCATCTGGCAGGAACTGGACCTCAGGTCGGGATTCTCGCTGCAATGGCAGAAGACCGTTGAGCGAATACGCGATCAATTGTCTGTCGGCCTCGTAGAGGCCGTGAAATCATTCGACGGGACGACGCAATCGGAGGGCACATGATCAAGGGCGGGACACATCGGAGCCTTGCACCGGGAATCATCATCAAAGTCGGTTTCCCCCTGCTCATCGGATTGATAACACTTGCCGCCGCCGAGGTGGGCGGAATGCCAGCCCGGAATTCACTCGCGCTGACCGCGGTGCTGATATTCGGCTCCGCGCTCATCCTCTTCATGGTGGACACCGAGGTTCGGATATCGGCGGTTGACGACCGTTTGCAGGCGGGCTTTGCGAAGATCGGCAAATCAGCCGAGCTGTCCTCCATGATGGAGCGGTCCGCCCTGGACACCACGCTGCTGACGGATTTCATTGAGACGACCAGCCGGATGGACGGGCGGGTCAACCCACTGCTCCAGCGCCTCGCTCGACGGGAGATCGCGCGCGTGACGTCGTTCGTCCGTCAGTTGCCGGTCGGCAGCGAGATAGCGTACGACGGCGAAGACCGGGACTGGCTGCTTGGATTAACGCGAGAGGCCGAGCACACGATCGACGCGATCTCGCTGTCCACGGTGGACGCCGGGATGCGCGGCTTCGACGGCGGGCTCTGGACCAGCGACCTGGGCACGCGCTACCTCGAACTGCAGCGTGAGGCGATCGGCAGGCAGGTCCGCA
>Ga0335073_10017431_pt1 | contig 10046 bp, 13 predicted proteins | sample Lox_Sample_22_FD_207093 | JGI IMG/M metagenome (GOLD analysis project Ga0335073, IMG submission 207093) | Soil microbial communities from Loxahatchee National Wildlife Refuge, Florida, United States - Lox_Sample_2.2 | ecosystem: Environmental > Terrestrial > Soil > Wetlands | place: USA... | reverse complement strand
CTCACCTACTCCACCACCATCCCTGCAATCCTCAAAACTAACCATCTCCCTCAACGCAGCGCGTCGTAACAACGCCCCGGCAGAATCAACCCCGTCACCTCTCCGAACACCACCCGTCCTAACACCCACAGCCCGCAAACAAGCCCTCCGCGAATTCTACAATCTCGATCGGTCCCGTCCAATCTCCACAAGCACAGATCTCGACAGAGACCCGTTCAACGGCAAAGACTTTGTCGATAAACTAGTGAGAGAAAATGGATTACATGCTCTTGTCAGGATGGAAAATGATCTTGTTCAGGAGATTAGGAATTTGGATGGAGAAAGGAAGTCGCTTGTTTATGATAATTATAATAAGTTGATTGCTGCTACTGAAACTATTCGCAAGGTACCCTCCTTCCCTCTTTGGGTTGGGTTTAGGAATGGGCTTACTGTAGATGAGAGCGCATTTGGATCCTGTGGATCCTAATCAGTCGCCGCTTGGACCGTCGATACAACGAATTTCGGAGTTGTCGTTGAAATTGGAGCCTGCGGAGACGAAGCTTGATGAGAAGCAGAGGCTGGCGAAGCAAGTGAGATGGGCAATGGAATGTCCGGAAAGAATACGGCAGTTATGTAAAGATGGAGAGAAAGAGAAGGCGCAAGAGATGTTTGAAAAGTTGAAGGTTTTAGTGGATGGATGGGATAATGTCAAGGATAAGCAGGAGTTGATTCAACAATGTAAAACAGCACTAGCATTTGGAGAATAGAGATACTAAAAAGGAATATTGGTGAGCATGTAGTAATTTGGGATAACTGATTCTAGCTAGATGCACTAAAATATCTTTATGCTAGATGACCTTGTTCATCATTTTCCATACCAGAGATAGCGTACACGAGCTTCAGTTGTTGCTTGCCTCCTGCTTCCAACGTATCAGTGGCATTATATTTGGCCGGCGGCAAATTGCTGCCTCAGTTGATTTATCTGAGCCCTTTGTTCAGGCCTCAACGAATTAATCTGATCTTCCGTCAAACTCATAACCTGCTGCATCAAGGCCAGCCTTTGCGGATCAACCCCCGCCGGCGCCGCAGCCGGTCTCTGCGCATAAACCGGAGCCGCAAATCCACTTGTCTGAGGATACGCAGAGGGAGGGGGAGTTCCATATGTACGCACAGGAGGAGTAGCATATGTTTGTGGAGGAGGAACACTTTGTGGAGGGACAGCTTGATTAGCTTGTCCTGTTGATGCAATGACATCTTGCAATACGGACGCATCGACAAGATTCATCATTAACATTGCTTGGAAGGTAGCGTAGGCGAGTTGTGGTGAGGAGGTAAGTAGTTGACGGGCTTGTTCGGGGTTGTTTGTTGCTACTGCTTTTAGAGAGGAGATGATGTCTGCTAGTTGCTGTGGAGGGTATGCTTGTAGAGTTTGAGATATTGCGTTTGGAATGGCGACTCCTGCTGGAGGTTGTTTTCCTTCCGGTAGTGTTGGTAATAAATTTGTTTGTCGCGACTAGAGAGTAAGAATGTTTTGGAGAAGGACGGTACTTCTGTTTGACCTGGACCTCGTGAAGACATCTCTTTTTCGGAAAAGTCAACTCGAAGTTGTCGTGTTCCGATGTCATATCCATTTAAATTCCTGACGGCAGTTGCAGCTGTTGCTATATCTATACGAAAATCAATCTCCGCTTCGCAACATTTGAGCATAGATGGTTACCTGGGTATTCACAAAATGCAAAGCCTTTAGGTCTATTGGTATCATGATCAAATATTAAACTATAGAATGTTAGTCTGTGGGAATTGCAAGAGGGAGGGGGAAACCAACCGAAACTGCACTATTGGGCCAACTTGGCTGAAGATTTCTTTGAGTGATTCTTCAGTTTGGTCAAAGGGGATATTGCCAACTATACAAGTAAGAACAACGCGACAAGAAAGCACATACTGAAAACGACATTGTTGGGTTTGTTAGTCGACATTTCTCAGTCAAGGAGTCTGTCTATTCGAACGATAAGTCATCAAAGCGATCAGCGCCGTTTTGCGATTTTTTGCACGAATTTCAGGGTTTGTTCTCAACCCTCAATTTTTTTGTGAAAATCTCATCTCACGATTCGAAGGCAGATTCCTGGTTAGTAGATGCAATATATTGACTACAGCTTCGCTTTAGCGCCCTTTGTCTTCGCTTTGTTCTTCTCTCTTAATCTCAGATCTTTCCTTAATATCTTCCCACTTGGAGTCTTGGGTATCGAATCAATAAATTCAATCCCTCCACTCAACCATTTATATCTAGCCTTCCGCTCCTCCACAAACTTTTTAATCTGACTCTCCACCTCCTTACTAGCCTTCATACCAGCCTTCAACACAACAAAAGCCTTTGGTAATTCACCCGAATAATCATCATGGATACCAATCACAGCAGCATCCTCAATGATCTCATGACTCAACAATAAAGCCTCCAACTCGGCAGGCGGAACTTGAAATCCACGTACTTTAATAAGTTCCTTAATCCTATCCACAATCCAATAATGTTCCTGTCCTTTCTCGGATCGTCGAACTTCAACTTCATCACCTGTGTGTAACCATCTTCGTCCTTGTTCGTCGAATGTCCATGTCTCTTTAGTTTCTTTTTGTTTGTGTAAGTAGCCTATGGTGACGTTTGGTCCACAAACCCATAATTCGCCGGGTGTGTTGTAGGAAGTGATTTCCTTGCCGGTAATAGGATCCATGAGTTTAGCTTGCATGTTTGGAAGAAGAGGTCCGCTTGAACCGTCAATTTGGTCATTTGCCAATTGTGCTGTAATCACCGGTGCAGATTCTGTCATTCCATATGCTACAAGTGTCAGTTCCGAGAGCCAATAGTGGGAAGGATACCTTGTTTGAAGATGATGTTTTTGAATTTTGAACGGAGGAGGGCCATTGTGTCGCTTCCTAAGGGAGCAGCTCCGCTGATAATTTGTTGCAGACTTGAGAGATTGTAGGACTCTGTTAGGGAGTCTTTGACGAGACGGACAATAACTGGTGGAACGAGATACAATTTTGTCATTTTGTAGTTTTGGATGTAAGTTAGGAAGGAAGAGAATTCGAATGCAGGGACGATAACACAGGTATTTCCAATATACAAATCTGCATGCATGGCGTAACTCAGGCCTGTACTTAGAAAAGATAATTGAGTGAGGGAATCGGGGAGACGAGATACCGTATATATGATACAGTGGCAATAGAAGTATGGTGATATCTCGTTTAGCGGCATTGAAATTTCTTTCCAATAGTTCGACTTGGAGAATATTTGAGATTACATTGTAGTGACTTATCATGACTCCCTTTGGAAGTCCGGTTGTACCACTTGAATAACAGATAAATGCCAGCTTCGTCTTGTTTTCACCCTTCTTCAATATCAAAGGAGGTAGAGGTTTCGAATTCTGTTTTCCTTGCTGTATTAATTGTTCGATTGTTTTCCGGCTCTTGTGTGTCTCGCCATCGATAACGAACACTCGTTTCTTGGGTATTTTACGAACGGATTTAAGCGCTTTGAACACGGTCGGTAACAAAGCTGAACAAGTAATCAATGCAATTGCACCAGCATCGTTCAATTGATATGCCAATTCTTCAGCACTGTAAGCAGGGTTCGCTGGCGAAATAGCTCCTCCAAGTCGATGCGTTGCCCAAAATACACTGGGTGCATCAATCTATCCCGTCAATATCCTCTCCGCACTTTGGAAAGGTACATGATTGGGTGCGAAGAATCCAATTACTCCATTCCAAGGCACTTGAGCGCCCAACTCAATGGCAAATCCTTTCGCAAGACAGTCTGTACGTCGTTGAACAGTTTGAATGTCATACCGTTTCCCGGACGGGGCGTCTATCAGGAAATCCTGATTCGATTCAGCGAGCGGCCTTCGTCCGAAACGAGGATCGAAGATCAGTTCGGGGATGATAATGTCATCGGGGATGTTGTCTATGAACATACCTTCATGGGCGTTGAACACCATATTTACTACGCTCACTGCCCGTGATGTTAGTCGGAAAGTCGAGGGGCTTAAATATCCTGGCTGTTGGGTGGATGTCGGAAGGCTTAGCGAAAAGTGGGTGTTGCCCCTATCTGCAGATCGGTTCCCCACCTTTTTTTGTGGGTGACCGAATGTCTGTCTGCCTTGCCGGAGCCGCACGCCTGTAATTTCGGGGACTACTTAGAATTTCATGTTCCAAGAGCTTAAGGGACACATTGGACGTCAGAGCATGTGAAGACCCTTTTTCACAAGTAAAATCCGCCGAGAGTTCATTGTTAAGTAAAATTTGCTCCATACAGCTGAAACTGATTTCAGCATTCAAATAATTATGGTCATTAATGTCCCAGATGAACATATGGACCTACGCACGGGCCCCTCGGAATAAGCTCCAACTTTTTAGCGACGCTTCTTCTCGAAATATTGAGAACTTGACAGCATTGCAATAGTCACATCAAACATCCATTCTCCAAAGCTCAGAAACTTCATCGCGATTCCACGCACATCCTTGTTCTGAATTACATCCTGCTTCAGCCTGACATCAATTTCATCTAGAATGGGAGATTACTGTATTCCGGTAGACCGTCGGATACCTGCCAATATGATTGCTAGGAAAACGGCATCTACGCCATAATGAATTATAATCCCCAATACCTTCCAGTTAATCTGGTTCGCAACATGTCAAAGGGTCTTTTACCATATCAATCCGGTTAAGGTTAACGGTCCTGAAAAGGGATAAAGTTGGCAAGTCACAGCAGAGGAATGGGTTTTTAAATCATCTGACACAAAGCATGTAAACCACTCGCTCGATTGATCGGACCCTTGGCTAGATCGGGAGATTGGCTTATTTACGAGACATCGAACCGGGTTTGGTTTCTTAAAACTGCTCGGGCACGTGTGTCTCATACGTTGTGACTAGGGGCGGAAATCGATCCCGAATTTGTTTGGTGAGATGTGGTCAGATCAAGATGGAGAGCAGTTTTCATGTCTTACTTGAAATATAATATATCGGTAAGATCTATACTCCTTCCTATGGAAATGTGGTGTTAACTCTTACTCTGCGGGATCCTTCTTTGAAACCTCCAAAGTTGCTGCTTTCATAATGGTATTTCCATTGATGATGCCAGTCGTTGCAATTATTATCCCCTTGCCTACTCCCATTAGCCGAGTTAATCGAGTTCAAACCTTCTCGCTGTGCAATGAACCGCAATGCCGCTATCTCTGTATACGTGCATCCACCCAAAAAGAATACGATGGAAGTCTTATTCTCAACTCCGTTTAGTAGCCCTTCAAATTAATCAGAATCAATCAAGCAAACATGCGTTTAGCCCTAATCGCTTTGTCCTCCTGCTTTTGAATCTCATCAAATGTCCTCCCTTTGACAAGTTTCAAGGGCTCCTCAAAGCCTCTCCAACCCAATGCATTTGGTAAACTAGCAAGTGTATTTGCCAATCTTCCTTGATTATCTGATGCCTGTGCTGCAAGAATAACATGTTTTTGTACAATACATTGCACAAGTCGGATACTGAGTGGTGCATATCCGCTGTAGACGTAGGCAATATCGTCCGGTTTCTGTTCATCTACTTCATCGACAATAAGACGTAGTGTTTTGCGTAGATTTGAGAACATGGATCTAGAAGCAGTCGAGGATTTGGTTAGCATTAAACCAGCTCTTTCAAGTTTATCGAATGTGATTAGATATTCGTAACCATATGCCTGATGTTAATGAAAATTGTAAAGGGATGAATACTTGTAGGAAATGACGTTTGAGAGTTTCGATATCTTTTTGTTTCAGGCCGTTGCTGACAAGGCTTTGGAGACAGATTAGTCGGAGAATATCTGTGGCTGGGACATTCTTCGCCATTAATTCTTCGATAGCAGGTGCTTGAGTATTTCCCTCAAACCCAGCTACCAGATCTACATCAATTAGACAGACAATAAATATTTAACATACTTTGTTGGACCTCCAGAGTTCGACTGAAAGTATCTGACGAAGTATACGACATGATATTTTCGGCAAGATTTGTGTCTGAGATTAACGGACATTCAAAGGGATAAATACGGAGACGTAAGGATTGATGCTCAGCTTGTAGACCACTCAATTTATTCACAAAGTCTCTAATTTGAGAAACTGTTTTTGCTTGATGGCGGCCTTCATAGTCGTCACTAAGACGTCGAGCCATTCGATTCAGAATAGTCCCCACAATTGCAAAATTCGCATCTCGTAGACTAGCATACAAGGGATCTGAAGAATTCAGTGCCTGTTTTCTTGTCCGTGATATTGCAGTTTGAGGAGCATTTGAAGAGGAAGCAGCTGGACCGCTTTGAGTTGGTGCAATAAACGAAGCATCGATTTCAACTAACGCTGTACACAATCAGCTAAAACAGCGACATGTCCATACTATTCTTTATGCCGAATTTCTCATCGATTAGGCCTTCGTAGGTGAGTTGTGTTAGAAGAGGAGTTATAAAATCTGTGTCGCGATCGATTATAATGAGATTTTCTATGGTTTGACTTTGACCTACGCCGTACAAGGCTGTTCGTCGGTCAATCATTGTCTCTTGTCTCATTCGTAAGAGCATATCGGCTAGAATCTTTGCTTTGTCGCCTTTGCCTGTTAGGCGTGGGAAGAGACCAATTGTGTTCTGTAAGTCCATGAGCGCCTGCGCAGACATCGAGATGGTTGAAAAATCTCCATTCTGAAGTCAGTGACGAGAAAATATGAGGTGAGTACGAAATACAACTGTTCAAATGATTGTTCTAATTCAAGGGATAGCAAATCCTGCTCTAAAGGAAGAAAAAGCATTGGCAATTCTCCCAAAATGATGTCGCCGAGGACTCCCCCTTCTTCTAGAATGTTGACACAAGTCGTTGTCTTTCGAGGAACAAAGTATACATGATACTCTCTGGAAGCCAGACCATATTCAGGAGCCTTATTCCTTATTTGATCTAGATTGTCAACATTGGTTTCTAAAACAGACGTATAACGATTGCGTACCTAAGATGATCTCGGCATTGCGTTGCAGAGGTCGACACAAGTAAATGACTTTATCATGAGTTACTGTCAAAGGTCCCTGCTCCAAGTGATAAACTTTATCTATCCCATGGTCGCGAAGGACAGAAAATTTGATTACAAGGCCGAGAGGACCTGTCAATGACGGATCAAGGACAAGTGCTTTCTTCCCGCGTACTGAATCAACGACGTCCAACACATGCTTGAGGATTGTGCCCTTGAGTGACTCTGGGTCAAGGTTGGAAGATTTATGGGGTGCCATTGACTTCCACCAAGTACTGCATTCGTTAAACTTGGCGTTTCTTTACCTTCTAGGATTTGATGTGGTCATTACAGCAAGTGTTGGTTGCTCAGAGCGCGAAAACGATCTTCGAGCTGTGCCAGGTTTAGGTGAAAAGTTGTCGATCTCCAAGCTAAATGCGACGCATCTCAAGTAAGAAGCCGACTCATATCATCGCCAATGCGGTGTCAGTATACGATTCACTATGGCACTACTACTAATATTACACCACAAAGCCCGCCAGTCCAATGCGGTCCTCTGGTATATCCTGGTTTGTGGGCAACACAACCACAGGAACATGACAATCAAACGACTCACATAACAGTGTCTCCGTCGCTGCATATACGCTATTTCTCTCATCTCGCTCCACTAATTCTAATAACGCTCCTGAGGTGACAGGAGGTGCATCGGGACTCTCCGAAATCTCATCGGTATTCTGAGATGGAAATAGGGAGGTGACAAACTCCAATCGAATCGACCAATGATGACGCACTAGAAATCAGCACCAATCTCAAAAGCAACGCACCATAAGAAGTCTGAAAACTCGGTGCCACACCAACAGGAATCTCAAAAGCAAATTGTATTCTCCTTGCAAAAGTCGTGAATTCCGATTTCGTCCCATGTAATAATCTTGTAGCACGATACGTCGAACTCTGTGACCGTTGACTAATAACTTGATCAATATCCTCCGCAGACTCCAATGCTGCTCTAATCTGAAAACACTTTATCGGTCCATTCTCAATATCAATGATTCCCTCAATAGTTTCTCCTAGTTTAAATGTCATTCTGGATAATGTCAAGGTAGCCAATGTAAGTCCGTTTTTCCCAATCTCGAAAATTCCGGCTTTGCGTTTACCGAGTGCTCCCGTACGGAGCTCTTTTTGAATTGCGAAGTCGACGGATTCGCGGCATGAGAGAGGACGGAAACGTTCTTTTGTTGGGGTGGGAGATGGAGTTCGTGGAGTTGCTAGGGAGAGGAAGGGTTCTGAGGCACTTATGGGAGCTTTTCCTAGGGAGGCTAGAAGACGGTCTACAAAGTCCATGAATTCGTCTTGGGAGGATTCAATTGGTTTGTCGGAATATGTGCTTGATCGACGAATTGGAGGACGAATTGTTGGGGTGACGGGTTGAGATTCAGTTTCTTTGATTGCCGATGTTTTGGCTTCATCTCGTAGTATTATGATGGGAACTTTTAAGTCGTATTTAGGTTGACGGCCATATTCTATTCGTTAGAAGGAGCAATTGAATGAAAGGATTACCATCGATATGGGAAAATAGCCGAAATGGAATAGCGACAGTTGACATCTGTTGGCCTAATCTCCCAGGTCGCTGAGTAGTAATAACAAGTGAATAAGAGATCCTTAAAGCCTGTCCACGATGACTAGGGGGTAAAGTCTTAGGCAACTTGACCGAATATGAAAACGACTTACTTTCGCCGGGTGCAAGTCTCATATCCACAAACAATATTGATGGTGGTGTAGAAACAACAGGGATATTCTTCTGACTTGCTCGATCCTGCATTTCCGCCAAAGAACTCTGTTTCTCCGCTCCAAAAATGGATCCTAAGCCAAATACACCTTGAAGAGAACCTTGTATACTTCCTCCCAAACTTCCACCTAAGCCAGTCCAGGAATTTGTCCGTTTCGAATCCACACTGACTACTCCACCTGCTGATTTTCCTCCCATTACACCGCGAGTTTTGACTTCGTCGAATTCAGATGCTCGTATTAAGGCTTCGTCAACCGTGAAATGACCTATTATTTGTGCGAAACCCATCATTAGCAGGTTATCTGCTAATCTAGGGCCCACATCCATAGATGATCTTCCTAATGGGGACCGTGGTAGGCGTCGTGACGCGGTGGGACGTCGAAGAGCGGGCATTGAGTCCCGTTCCGAGTCACGTATATCGAGAGATGATCGAGGGGAGAAGATGTTGAAGATACTTGGTTGAGGTTTGGGTGGTTCGACACTACTTGCTTCTGAGGAAGCATCGTCCTCGGCCACGGAATGAAGGTCTAGTTTATTGATTTGGTTTGAGGATAATGGTGAGTGTGAGGATTGCGGTACTTCGGATGGAGACGGTGGTAATGTATTAGAAGTTGGTGTACTGGTATCAATTTTTAATTCTTGTAGTCCGCTAGCGACATCTTCAAAGTTAGCAGAGGTAGATGATATGAAGAGAAGAATACGTACCTGGTGGTTCTTGTTTAGCTGGACTTGGTAATTTGAATACAGGGGTTTCTGCGAGTGTTGGAGTTACAACAGCAGACTGTGAACGTCCATGACCTCTCTGCATTCCATTTATCCTCGAAGTAGTCTGTTCATCACTACTACTTCCCCCTGTCGACCGTTCACGAGGAGTACTTCGCGCACTTTTCGCTGAAGCCAATGTACCACCGTCAACCACCCCCTTTTCACTTTCTCCATTCCACTCTGTCTCTCCTTCCTCTATATTCTCCACTCTATTCCTCCCCTTGGCGGCATCATTCAGAGCAAGTCCTCTAGATGACGAGGAAGAAGGGACTTCGGCGACATTCTTAAAGGTCAAGACACAAGTAAACTCTTCCCCGGAAAAGAATGCGGTTTCAGGAAACGAAGGGAATACTTGGATGTTTGACGGAGGAGAACGAGACATTGTCTATTTGCGTCTCGTTCTTGAAATCAATTAGTTTGAGTTGAAGAAAGTGTCATTGAAATGAGATTGCATCGAGTGGTGTCCCCTGACGTTGGTCTCATTGACTTTTGGTGGACTCCGCAGGTACCGACGTGGTC